>Ga0065705_10104567_pt1 | contig 13284 bp, 13 predicted proteins | sample SwibulcommuniRL2_FD_59092 | JGI IMG/M metagenome (GOLD analysis project Ga0065705, IMG submission 59092) | Bulk soil microbial communities from switchgrass field near Rose Lake, East Lansing, Michigan, USA - RL2 Bulk Soil v2 (version 2) | ecosystem: Environmental > Terrestrial > Soil >...
GTCCTGCCCAAAACCCTCAAGTTCATGATCTCCGACCTGGGGCTCGACCGTCAATCGCTGCGTATCATGATGGGGCCGGCGATCTGCCAGGGTTGTTACGAAGTGGGGCCCGAGGTCGCTGAAAATTTCGATGCGAAGCCGGAGCTAGGAATTTTACGGTCCGGCAGGCTGGGAAAATTCCATTTGGATTTGAAAAAGGCAAATTTTTGGCAATCCGTCGAGATGGGAATCGCTCCGATGCAAATCGAACTGCGACCCGAGTGTACCCGCTGCCTTTCCGATTCCTACCATTCGTTTCGTGCCATGACCGCCCTGGGTCGGGCAACCGCCGGTCGTAATTATTCGTGGATCGTGCGGCGACCTCGGTAGCTCATTTAAGCGGCTTGCCTCCCGCCCCGAATACGAATAAGAGTCTTCCCCCACTGTCTGATCTTCAAACGCGGAAGGAGGGCGTATGCCTCACCCCAAAATAGCCATTATCGGTGGCAGCGGCCTGTACGAAATGGAAGGCCTTGTCATCCAGGAAAAATTGGCCGTCGAAACGCCGTTCGGAGAACCTTCCGACGATTTTGTGCTGGGCAAGCTCGATGGAATTGAAGTCGCCTTCTTGGCCAGGCATTCGCAGGGACACCGCATCCTCCCTAGCGAACTTAATTTTCGCGCCAACATCTACGCCATTAAAAAGCTCGGCTGCGAATACATCATCTCGGTGTCCGCGGTGGGATCGCTGAAAGAAGAGATCGCACCGGGTCATCTGGTGATGGTGGACCAGTTCATCGACCGCACCCACGCCCGCGTGAATTCATTTTTTGGATCGGGCATCGTCGCTCACGTCGCCTTCGCCGAACCGATATGCCCGGTATTGCGGGACAAGCTGTTCCAATCCGCATCCGAAGAAGGGGTCACCTCGCATCCCCACGGCACCTATGTTTGCATCGAAGGACCGATGTTTTCCACCAAGGCGGAGTCGCGCTTATACCGTTCCTGGGGGGCAGATGTCATCGGGATGACCAATTTGCAAGAGGCCCGCCTGGCGCGGGAGGCGGAGATATGCTACGCTACCATCGCCTTGTCGACCGATTATGATTGTTGGCACGAGACCCACGATTCGGTGACCGCGGACATGGTGATCCAAACTCTCTTAAAAAACGTGCAAATCGCGCAGCGGGTGCTGCGAAAGGTCGTGGGACGGGTCGTCTGGGAGCGGCAGTGCATTTGTTCTAGGGCCTTGCGAAACGCCATTGTGACAAACAAGCTCCTGGTTCCCGATACAACTAAGAAAAACCTAAAACTTATTTATGGAAAAAATCTGACCTAATGTCTGAATCGATTGGAGCTTTTCTTCGCAGGGAAAGGGAGTTGAGGAAAATATCCCTGGAGGAAGTATCTCAACAAACTTGCGTCAAGCTCGAGTACCTTGACGCCATCGAATGCGAGCACTTCGAAAAACTCCCGGGCTGGACTTTCGCCAAGGGGTATCTGCGATCTTATGCCGGCTACGTCGGTCTAGATCCCGACGAGGTCATCTTGCGCTTTGAGGATTTCATCGCCAAGCTTTCCGGGCCACCGCCTACGAAAAATTTACCCGCCAGAGAGGGGCGATTTTGGATCTTGGCATTGATATTCCTGCTCGCGGCGGGGGCGAGCATCATTTTATGGCTCAAAAAATAGGACCTTTGATCAAAGACCGCGCCTTTCTTCTCCGTTCAGTCGACTATGGAGAAGGTCATCGCATTCTTCATTGGTTATCCGAGGAGCATGGACGCGTTCACTTAATGGCTTTTTCAGCCCGCAACAGCCGACGCCGCTCTTTCCAATGCATTGATTACCTCCAAAATTACCAAATTGAATACCAGGCGGGCGGAGCATTGGGACAATTGCTGCAATGCGAAGCCGTGGAGTGTTTCGAAAAACTGCGGGTCAGCTACCCTAAAACGGTCACGGCATTGCAATGGATCAAAATATTGTCGCGGACTCTTCATGAGGGGATAAACGTCCATGGCGTTTACGATCTTTTGCGGGAGAGTCTGGGGTTTCTCCAGGATAAGGACGAAACTTTCATTGACCTGGTTTACCAGTACCTATTGTTGGCCAGATTGGGATATCGACTCGATCTGGCCCGCTGTGTGCGTTGCGGATCCCAGCAATCCAAGCGCTTTGAATTCATGGCCAGCGAGGGGGGGCTGCTATGCGCCAGCTGCCATTCGGGAAGGTCGGTGCCTGGAATAGTTTTGTCGCAGGTGATTCCCGACGGTGCCTGGACCTTTTTTGGGGAAAATTTGTGGTCAAACGGAGTCGTTCCGCGGGTGCAGGGGCTGTTGAAAAATGCCTTCCTCGAGTTATTGGGGTTTGACAACAACCGATATTAAGGAAAAGGAAGGGTGGATAACTACCCGCAATTACGATCATAATTGCGGGTAGTTGGTAGGATTGCGGGTGGGGTTAGAAAGAAGTGAAAGAAGTAGATAAAGATTTTTTGAAATGGATTATTTGAAAAATCCTTTTATTAAAATTTTTGAAATAACCAAGCATATGCCATTGCAAAGATTTTGCCAAATACGCACCGTAGAAAAAATAAATGTAAGTCTTTGTTTTTACTTAATATTTTAAGCACTCTTAGTTCCAGAGTCGGCCCCTTTTGAGAGTTAATTGAGGGGAAAAACCCCCAACACCGCTGGGATGGAAGGGGGCTCAGCCCCCATAAACAATGAATCGAACGATGACCAAACCGAGGCCCTTCGGCCATTATTTTATCCTGGAAAAGATCGCCCAAGGCGGGATGGCGGAGATCTTTAAGGGCCTAACTTACGATTTTAGCGGACTCAAGAAATTCATCGTCATCAAGCGCATCCTGCCCCACATTGCAGCCAATCGAAATTTCATTAAGATGTTGATCGATGAAGCCAAGATCGCAGTGAAGCTGAATCACGGTAACATCGCCCAAACTTATGATTTAGGGAAAGTGGCCGACGATTATTTTATCGTCATGGAGTTCGTCGACGGACGCACCCTCAGCCAGATTTTCAAAAAATCGGTGGAATTAAAGCAGCCCATCCCGCTTCAACTTGGAGCCTTTGTCGCGGCCGAAATCTGTAACGGCCTCGATTATATGCATCGCGCCCGGGACGAAACCGGGGTTCCCTTAGAGATCGTCCATCGGGATATCAGTCCCCAAAACGTGATTTTGTCTTATTCCGGAAACGTCAAGATCGTGGATTTCGGGGTCGCGAAGGCCGCATTCAAGCTCTCGGAAATGGAACGTGGTGTCTTAAAGGGAAAGTTCGCCTACATGTCCCCCGAGCAGACCGAGGGCGACCATGTCGACGCCCGTTCGGATATTTTCGCGACGGGGACCGTGCTTTGGGAGTTATTGACGAGCCGGAGGCTATTCAAAAAGAAGACCAACGCGGAGACTCTCGATGCCGTCCAGAAAATGGCCATCTATCCGCCCAGCGCCTATCGTAATGAGATCCCCTCTGAATTGGACGAGATCGTAATGCGCTCCCTGGAGAGGGACCCGGAGCGGCGCTATACAAGCGCAACCGACATGGGCTTGGCCTTGACGAAATTCCTTCTGAAACATTACCCGGAATTTAAGCCCGGCCAGGTCGGGGATTTTCTCCAGGAGGTGTTTCAAGACGACGATCAAACCGCGGATCTTTACCAAGAAAAGACCATGCGTGAAGAATTGACGGAATTAGAATCACAGGGCACAGGGGACGATTTCGCCAACTCGGTGGACGAAACCATGATCATTGACCCTCAAGAGCTCGATTTTCATTCGGTCTTCGAAGAGATCGACGTGGAGGAAGTGAGCGAAATAACCCGAGCCATCGGGTTTGGCGAAAATTCCCCTGCCGCCGGCCCGATAGGTGAAGTGGATTTTTTTGAAGCCCCAGAACCGCCTCCGCCTCCCGGGCCAAGCACTCCGCCGCTTTTCTCAACCCGGCCGGTTCGACCCCCCCCAAAAAAACCCGCCTCATTGCTTTGGCTCTTGGGCGGAATATTAGCAATTTTCCTGATTTATTATTTCTTATTAGCCTCCGGCCCCGCCAACCTGAAAATCGTATTTATTCCGCCCGACAGCAGCGTGACATTGGACGGAAAGGCGGTATCCGGCTCCTCGCCCATCCAGGTAAAAAGTCTGCCCGCCAGGACGCGTCACAAAATTCGGGTGGCACGAGAAGGTTATGTTCCCCAGGAAAAGGAGGTCTTTCTGTTCCCAGGCTGGACCAAGACGGTCAATTTCCATTTAAAAGAGAGCAAGCAGGGCGCGTTTGAGGTGACAAGCGAACCTCCCAATGCCGCGATTTTTATCGATGGGCAAGCCACCGGCCTGCGAACCCCGGCGCGTTTGCCGGTCAAAGACCTGCATTTTCCGCTAACCCTTGGGCTGTCGCAGGGCGGACCTCCGCAATGGCAAAAGCGCTTTGAAAAGCCGATTTACGGCGTCGAACAAGTGAGCGCGGATCTCAATAAAGCCTATGGAACCGTGGATATCGAGACCAGCCCCTCGGGAGCCGCGGTTTTCCTCGATGGCAAGCCTTTGGGGAAAACCCCGTTATTTTCTCAACAGCTCGAGGCCAACCAAAAGCTCGACCTGCGCATTGAAATGAAGGGATTCCGCAGCCATGAGCTGCAATTGCGCGTTTCACCCGGCCAGCATCAAAAGGTCAACCATGTCTTGATGGTAGAACCCTCTCGTTGACCGGATGTTTTGGCTAAGCTTATAATCAAATCAAAGTATTATCCCACATCAACGAAAGGACAATCGTGTCCGAAGGATTTAAAGACGAAACGGTCGTCACCCAGATCGGCAGCCTTGAAGGGATTTCCGAAAAAGAGCCTGCCGTGGATATTCTCGGCGGGCCGTCCATGGGGCAGCAGGTCATCCTCACAGAAGGAGAGGTGACATTCGGTCGAAGCAAAGATGCGAATGTAGTCGTCGAAGACGAGGCAATCAGCCGTTATCACTTTAAAATCAAGGTGAAGGACAAGGTCGCCACCATCGAGGACCTCAACAGCACGAACGGTACCTTCGTTAACGACCGGCGGATCAAGCAGAAGGTCCTCGAGGTCAATGACAAAATTCGAATCAGTTCCGCCACCGTGCTAAGGTTTTCCTACGTCGATCTCATCGATCGCAACAGCCACGAGCGATTTTACGAAATGGCGCTTTACGATCCCGTAACGATGGCTCACACCAAGCGTTATTTTCTCGATCGCTTGCAGCATGAATTCGCCCATTCGGGACGCAGAAATTTCCCGCTTTCCCTGATCATTTACGACTTGGATTTTTTCAAAAAGGTCAACGACAGCTTCGGCCATCCCGCCGGCGATTTTATTTTGCAGAAGGTGGCCGAGGCGACAAAAACCGTGATTCGCACCGAGGATATCTTCGCCAGATACGGAGGGGAGGAGTTCGTCATCCTGATGAGGGATGCCAAGGAGGAACAGGCCATCAGTCTAGCGGAACGGCTGCGAAAGAAAATCGAGCAGGCCGATTTCGCTTTCGAAGGAAAAAAGATCCCGGTGACGCTCAGCGCGGGGGTAGCTTGTTACTTAAACGCTAATTTCAAGGATTCTCAGGCTTTCATCAAGGCCGCGGATGATTATCTTTACTTTTCAAAGTCCAACGGGCGCAACCGGGTTTCTTCAAGCAAGCTACTTTCTTCCTGAGAACATATTTTTCACATAACCCTTCAGGGCATCCAATTGCCGGGAGATGTTTTCCAAGGTGGTTTTTTCCTTGGCGGGAGAGGGTTTGGTATTTTTGCGGGATTCATGCTTCAACAGTCGCATTTTTCTTCCCAATATTTCGACCTCACCCAACAGGCGTTTCAGGGTTTGATTCTGGAATTGCAAGTATTTCTGGAACTCTCGCTTTTTCTTGCTTTGATGAGACTGATGCTTGGTCAAAGTGCGCTTGAGGATGCTGGGGAGGGCCGCCAAGGCTTCGCGAGTTTTAACGATGTAATCCTCCGCCCCTGCCTTTATGGAGCGCGCCGCGACTTTCTCGTCACCTTGGCCGGTGATGATGATTAGGGGGGTGGTGGGTGCCAGCTTCGAAAGCTGCCGGATATGTTTTTCCCCGGAGGTGTCGGGAAGGTAGTAGTCGCAGAGAATAACGTCGAATTTTGTCTTATTGATACAGTCGTAGGCTTCCTGGGCGGAATTGGCGAAGGTCACCTGAATGGACCCCAATCCCTTGGCGAGGGAGCGGTGAATCAGTTCGGCATGATCCTCGTTATCTTCGATGAGCAGGACACGTTTCATGGGAGTGCGCAGGGAATAATTTTCCAAGTGTAGGCTATCCGCTTCGCTTCCGTCAAAATTTATTTGCATGAACTCGAAAGGTATTTTCGATCCGTGGAGCTTGGAACTTGCTCTTTTGGTGATTTTTATTATCTTAATGCTGGAGGTGACAGATGCGGCGCATTAAGTATGGGATTTTTTTGGCGACGAGCTTGATGGCCCTGGGTGGCTGCGCCAAGGATTACGTCACCGGAAAGTCCAGTTATAACTGGTTCAAAGTGTCCGACGACGTCGGCTTAGGAAAACAGGTTTTGGGGGCTCAACTTCAGGCATTTCAAGGCAAAAATGTCAAAGTTGATGAGTCGGCCGACCAGGAAATGCTGCAAAGGCTGGAAGCCATCGTCAATAACCTAGCCGAAGTAAGCCACTTACCCAATCTGCCTTATGAAGTGCATTTGGCCGACGCCCCCATCGTCAATGCTTGGGCCGCCCCCGGCGGCAAAATAATGGTCTATTCCGGTCTTTGGGATCCAAAGAAGGGCCTGGTGAACAAGCTGAGCGACGACGAAATCGCCGCGGTTCTGGCGCACGAGATGGCTCACGCCACGGCTCGCCATGTCACGGAATCACTTAGTAAAAATATGACAATAATGCTGGCCGGCACCGTGGTCAGCACTGGCATCGCAGCGGGAGGCTCCGCCACCGGTGCGAATATCTTCGAGCAGTTTTTTTCGACGGGCTTCAACATCTATGCCCCTTCTTATTCGCGTAAAAATGAGCTGGAGGCCGACCGCATTGGGTTATTTTATATGGCCAAGGCGGGCTACAACCCTCAAGCGGCCGTCGAGGTATGGCAGCGGGCGGCCAGGACAAGGGGAGATCCCTACAGTATTTTCGCGTCCCATCCCCCGAGCGGGGAGCGTGCCAAGCAATTGGCGGTACTGCTTCCCCAGGCGATGGAAATTTACAAAAACCCTGTACTTCCTTATCCCTCCTTGAATAAACCCAAAAAGCAAAAGACCCAAAAAGCCCCGCAAAATCAAAACCCCACCCGTTCCGATCCCCCCGGTATCAGCATTAAGCGATCCGACCTCTAACAGTGGGTAAGGAGATAGAATCTTGACGCGCGGCAGGGGCGGTGCTAACTCTAATGAAAGTAACTTTCGGCACCAGATGAAGGAATCCATCGACATTCTGAACCGGTTTTTGAGCGAGCGGGGGCTCAAGCACACTCGCCAGCGGGAAGCGATCGTCACTACCTTTTTGAAATCGAACAAGCACATCGGCATTGAGGAATTGCTCGGCGAGGTGCGTAAAATTGAGCCTTCTATCGGCTATGTGACTGTTTACCGCACCTTAATGCTTCTTAAGGAATGCGGATTAGCCCATCAGCGCCATTTCGGAGACGGACAGTCCTTATTTGAAAAAGCCGGGCATCACCACGACCATATGATTTGCATCAAGTGCGGAAGCATTACCGAGTTCGAGGACGATCGAATTGAGAGTTTGCAGGAAAAAATCGCGGAAAAGCACCATTTTAAGATCGTGAGCCACCGACATGAAATCTACGGCTGCTGCAGTCGATGTCAGAAAGAATGAAGTGGATACGGATGCCGCCTTAGTGCCTTTATCTTCCTTGAGCCGCTGGGAGAAGGGGTGGATTTGCGAGGTAAGCGGGGAAGAGACGGTAGTCCGACGCCTGTTAGAAATGGGATTTGTCGAATCGGCTTTCGTTGAAGTTTTGCATGAGGCGCCCTTCGGGAAGGATCCCATCGCCGTGCGAGTTCGCGGAGCCACGCTCGCGCTGCGGCGTCACGAAGCTCAATGCGTGCTGGTGCGAAAGGGTTAAGGCTCTGTGGGTAGTGTGGAACAAACTCTCCAATGTTACGCGGCTCTTGTGGGCTCCCCCAATTCCGGGAAAACCAGCCTGTTTAACGCTTTGACCGGTGGGCGCCAAAAAGTCGCGAATTACCCTGGCGTCACGGTGGAGCGGAAGGAGGGGCAGGCTAGAACCCTATCGGGACGGACATTTAAAATTCTCGACCTGCCCGGCACCTATAGCCTGGACGCCAATACCCTGGACGAAGCTGTCACCCGCGACATTTTGCTGGCCCAGCATTTTGAGGAGCGCCAGCCCCAGCTTTTGATCGCCGTCGCCGATGCGACCAATCTGGAACGAAGCCTGGGTCTGGTCCTCGAATTAAAATCGCTGCGGCTCCCAGTCATACTCGCCCTCAACATGATGGACCTGGCCCGAGTCCGCGGCTTCCAAGTGGATCTTGCGAGGCTTTCTCGCGAGCTTGGCATGCCGGTATTTCCCATCGTCGCGGTGAAGAAGCAGGGCCTGGACGCTTTGCTCAAGGAAATTGAGAAATTTCTCTCGCTGCCGGCATCCCAAGCCCCCGAATTGCCGCAAAAGGTGGCTTCGGATAACAATCCCGAAGCCGTCCGCCGGCGCTTTCAAGAGATTGACCGAATTCTCAGCGTGGTAAAGCTTCATGAGATCAATCCGGCCATCTGGACGGATCGCATCGACCGCGTGGTATTGCATCCCGTGTGGGGCACTTTGCTCCTGATGGTGGTTCTGCTCGCCGTGTTTCAGGCCATTTTTAACTGGGCCCATTATCCGATGGACGCAATCGAAGCTGCGTTGGGCGCTGTGTCGGAACAACTTCGCTCTATGCTTCCGCCCGGGTTTTTTCAGAGCTTTTTGGTCGACGGCGTTTTGGCTGGAGTGGGTTCTGTGATTGTTTTTTTACCCCAAATCATGCTGCTCTTTTTCTTTATCCTTTTGCTCGAAGATTCCGGATACATGGCCCGCGCGGCCTTCCTGATGGATCGCCATATGGGACGCGTCGGGCTGCATGGGCGAGCCTTCATTCCCTTGCTCAGCTCATTTGCATGCGCCATCCCTGGGATCATGGCGACACGCACCATTGAAAATAAGAAGGATCGCCTCATCACCATTTTGATATCGCCCCTGATGGCCTGCTCCGCTCGGATCCCCGTCTACACACTGCTCATTTCGGCCTTCATCCCGAACCGCCAAGTTTTGGGGCCCCTTAAACTTCAGGGGCTTGTAATGATGGGACTGTATTTTTTAGGGGTGATCGTCGCGCTTTTGGTGGCGCTGGTTTTAAAATTATCGATGTTTCGCGGCCCGCGGCCGCTCTTCCTGCTTGAGCTTCCGACTTACAAGTGGCCTAATTTTCGTAATGTGATGATCGGAATGTGGGAACGCGCCCGCCTGTTTTTGAAACGCGCGGGGACCGTCATTCTTTTAGCCTCCGTGCTGGTATGGGTTCTCTCCAGTTTCCCGCGGCCTCCCAAAAATTCCCCGCCCGAAGTCAGTCCAATCACTTACAGCTTTGCAGGGAGGGCGGGAAAATGGATGGAACCCGCGATAAAACCCCTGGGCTTTGACTGGAGCATCGGGATTGGATTGGTGACGGGGATAGTGGCACGTGAAGTGATCGTAGGCAGCCTCGCGACTGTTTATTCGATTGAGAACAAGGAAGAAGCCGTCGGTGTGCAAAACCTCACTCAGGTCATCCAGCAGAGATGGAGTCTGGCCACCGGCCTGAGCCTGCTGGTCTTCTTCGTTTTCGCCATGCAATGCCTTTCGACGCTGGCGGTGGTGCGTCGCGAGACCAACAGCTGGCTTTGGCCAGGCTTCATGCTTTTTTACATGACCGCGCTGGCCTATGGCAGTTCCTTCCTTACCTATCACTTGGTCCAGAGATGGGTATCCGGTTAGCTGCGGAGCGCGAGCGATATTCTCGGTGCCCACCATCCGGATCGATCCAGTAAACTTGAATTCCTGGAAATTTTTCTAGATAAGCTTGGCTATCCGTTTCACCCAAGACAAAAAATCCGGTGGCCAAGGCACTAGCCAAGGATAAGTTGTCCGCGAAAACCGTAACACTGCCGCCCCGATCGATTGCTTTACCGGTGCGCGGATCGACGATATGACGCCCTTGTTCGTATAGCCCGGAACTGCCCAGCGCCCGATCCGTCACCTCCTGGGGCAATAAAATTTCGAGACTTCCCGACAGCGGCTTCTGAAACGCGACCTTCCACGGACCACCCTCGGCACGGGTATCTCCTCCAGCGTCGATAATGACCTCGGAAAAACCTTTGGACCGAAGCAGCTCCACCATCTTGTCTACGATGAATCCCTTGGCGATCGAGGAGACTCCAATCCGGGTTTCTGGATGGGGCAGGCTGGCTTTGCGTCCCATGGCGTCGATCCTAATTTCGCCTCGACGGCCACCGGGGGAAGGTGAGGCGAAACGAATGTCGAAGGCCGAGCCGGTCAAATTGCTGATTAGGATGGAGCGCTGCAAGAGCTCGAGGGTTTCGGCGCTCAATCCGCACGAGCCTTTTCCAGCCATGCGATTCAAGCAGGAGATCTCGGACCCGGGACACCATTCGGACAGGAGATTCTCCAAGTTCTGGGCCAATTCATAGGCCGCTTCGGTGGCGAGAAGTGCTCTCTCCCGGTCGCCTTCCGGAAACTTCACGCTGATATTGACGGGGACATGGCCCATCAGGAGACGAGAGCGGGTGAGAACGGCCTCGCCCTTCGCCGCCGAAGCTGCTTCGGAAAAGGAGGCCGTCTTGGGGGCGCAGGTGGCAGAACTCCCTAGGAGCAGCAGGCTAAGCGCGTATTTAAAGAGGTTGTGCATTCTCATTCTCAACGAAAAATAATTTCATTTAAAGGACTGAGAGGAGTTCCTAGCTCGGCAATTCTTTGATAAAAGGCATAAAAACATCAAAAAATAGTTGACGCAACGCAGAACTTTCATTATTTCCGGCCTCCTATAAATGAAAATTACTTTCAAATTAAGGGAGCTGAAGATGAAAAAGCTGTGGTTTTTATTGATTTGCGCCGGAACGGCTATTTGGATGACAGCGGCAAGCGCCGCAGAGCCGGGGCCAGAGCTAAAATTTGAACCGGAATCCAAGCCTGAACAGGGGAGCGATTCAAAATACGGTGAAAAACCTCTGGTCAAATTCGGCAATGAGAGAAATTACGTCAAGCTGGGAGGCTACGCCTCGATGCGCTTTTCCACTGATTCCGCCGAGGGGATCCATGACACTTTCACCTTCCGTCGCTTCGTGCTGACCACCGACGCGCTCATAGCCTCAAAATTCCGCATTTATTCCGAGTTGGAATTCGAGCGATTTCGCAAAGTGGAACTCGAAAAGACCTTTACTGTCGACGAGGGCGGAATTTTTCAAAATTCCGCCATTGAAGGAACCAGCGATTCGGAAATCGCGCTGGAGCAAATATGGTTTCAATTGGAATTTAAGGATTACATCCGCTTGCAGGGAGGCGGAGTGCTCGTTCCCATCGGGCGTTTCAACATCAATCACGACGACAATCAGTGGAATCTCCCGCGCCGGCCCTTGGTGGACCGGGGCGTTCCCGTCTTGCCGACGACCTCGGCTTGGGATGAACTGGGGATGGGGCTCAACGGCGACATCGCCATCGGGGAAAAACAAAAGCTCGCCTACCGGATATATGTCGTCAACGGCGTAACTTTGGATTCCCAACTTGAAACCGTCATTGCGAGTCACGGTCTCGACCGAGATGAGGTTGAGATCGAGGGCGAAGTTGGAATTTCGACCGGAACTTTCTCCCAAGACGTCAAGGACGCCAAGGCTGTCACGGGGCGAATCGCTTACAGTCCCGCGTTGGGACACGAGATCGGGCTGTCCGGATATTGGGGACGCTATACTCCGGATTTTTTGGCGAGCGAAAATCTGACGATCTTCGGTTTCGACTGGCTGTCCACTTTCGGAAATTTTGATGTCGAAGCCGAGTACGTATTGACACATTTTGGCGGGATCGACAACGTGCTGCAGAGCTTCGCGACCGCCGTCGGCAATACCGAGGCGGAAGTCGAAGCGGGCGACAGTCCCAATCTGGAGACCAAAATCAAGTTCGAGCCTTCGCAATTAGCCAGCACCAAGCAGGGCTATTGGATCGAGCTGCGCTACCATTTCCGCCCCAGGTGGCTCACCAACTCCTTTTTCGGCCGGCATTTCTCCGATCCGCAACTGATTCCCGTGGTCCGTTGGGAACAAGCCTTCCTTTCGGGAGTCGTCACCGACTTCACGGCCGAGGGCGGAAATATCACCAGTTTCGTCAAGGAGAACCGCCGAGTCGACCGGATCACCGCCGGCTTGGCTTTTCGCTTGAATCCTTTGGCGGTTTTTCATACGGCTTATGAATTCACTCAAACCAACAAGGGCACGGCCCTGGCCGACGTGACAAACTATCTCCCGACGGCCAGCGATCACAACCATGCCTTCATGTTTGGGGCGGCCTTCGGTTTTTAGATAGAGGATAGACAAGCAAAAGATTCCGAGCGGCGGAGCCTTGGCCCTGCCGCTCGTTTTTTTCCGTTTTTCCTTTTTTCGATATGCGAGCGCGACTCACAGCTCTTGGCATTTTTTTGCTCCTATCATCGGGGGCCCCGGCCGCGTTTGCCCAGACCTCCGTATTTCTCAAACCCGCGGATGCGCTGAAATTAATCTTTAAAGATTCGAAGGAGGTCTACAAAGAAGACAAGGCGCTCGGCGAAAGCGAGAAGGCCGAATTCAAACGCCGCTTGGGCTATCAACCGCCTCGCGACAGCTACAGCTTTTATCTCGGTAAGTCCGGGGACCATGTCGACGGCTATGCCATCATCGACGAAGAGGTCGGCAAGGTGCTCCCCATCACTTTTATCACCCGAATCAGCCCCCAGGGTAAGGTCGACGCGGTGGAAGTAATGGTGTACCGGGAGAGCCATGGGGGGGAAGTTTCCAGCCGCCGCTTCCTCAATCAATTCAAACAAAAGGGGCTCAATGACGAAATCCGCTTGCACGGAAGCATCGTAAATATTACGGGAGCGACTCTCTCGTCGCGCGCGCTGGTGCTCGGGGTCAATCGAGCCCTGGTTCTATGGCGGATTTTTTATGATAAAAGCCCGGCTCAACCAACTTCCTAGGTCCTTCAAGTGGGCGATTACCGCTTTT
>Ga0065705_10104568_pt1 | contig 13278 bp, 12 predicted proteins | sample SwibulcommuniRL2_FD_59092 | JGI IMG/M metagenome (GOLD analysis project Ga0065705, IMG submission 59092) | Bulk soil microbial communities from switchgrass field near Rose Lake, East Lansing, Michigan, USA - RL2 Bulk Soil v2 (version 2) | ecosystem: Environmental > Terrestrial > Soil >...
TATTCGCCAAGAATCCCGATCTGCCGCTCAAGCCGGCCTCCAACCAGAAGCTGTTCACCTCGGCCGCCGCGCTCGCGCTGTTGAAGCCCGACTACGTCTTTCCCACGGTCTTCTACTCCACGCAGCCCATCCGCGAGGGCATCCTCAGTGCCGACCTTTACATCAAGGGCTTTGGTGCGCCGGATCTGGTGGGGGAGTTCTTCTGGCTGATGGTCCAGGAGCTCTATCGCCAGGGACTTCGCGAAGTGCGCGGGGATCTGGTGGTGGATGATACCTACTTCGATTCGGTGGAGCGTCCGGAGGTCTGGCCCAGCACGGTCCCCGAAGATTCGTGGGTGAATGCGCCGGTCGGGGCGCTCTCCTTCAACTACGACGTGGTGACGGTCCGGATAAAACCCGGACCCTCCGTGGGTTCCCGACCGCTGGTGGAACTCATCCCGCTGGGAGGCTATTTCAAGGTGAACAATCGCGCCACGACCACTTCGGGCCGCGGGAGGCTGGCGGTAGGCCGGGGATTCCAGCAGGGTGTGAATACCATCAATGTCTCAGGATCGGTCCGCTTGGGAAGCGCCCCGGTCGAAATCAACAAGGGGGTCGAGCAGCCCGGTCTCTACGCCTTGGCCGCATTCCAGGAGCTCGCCGCCAAGCAGGGCATCGTCATTCGCGGGAAGGTGCGCCAAGCCCCCATACCCACGGACGCCCTCGAGCTTTTCCGGTTCGAGTCGAAGCCCCTCGCGGCGATCATCAGGGACATGAACAAGCACAGCAACAACTTCATTGCCGAGACGATTCTGAAAACTCTAGGCGCACAGTTCGTGGGAACCCCCGGAACCACAGCCAAGGGGCTGGGAGTCCTGCGAGACTTCCTGACCAGTATCGGGGTTCCATCGAACGGAATGCTGCTGGCTGACGGATCCGGGCTGTCTCACGACAATCGCGTCACCGCCCGGGCTCTGGTGCAGACCTTGAGGGCCATGAACGAGGATTTCGAGCTGTGGCCGGAGTTTCTTTCCTCACTCCCGATCGCCGGAGTGGACGGAACCCTGCAGCGTCGATTCCGAAAGGAAGACCTGCTGCGCAAAGTCCGGGCGAAAACGGGATATGTCTCGGGAGTGACCACCCTTTCGGGTTATGCGGTGAATGAGGCGAATGAAACGTTCGCCTTCGCCATTCTGCTGAACGATTACCGCTGTGGAACCGAGACCATGAAGCGTCTGATGGACCGGGTCTGCAGCGCACTGGTGGAGAGCGACGTTCGTCTTCAATCCTCCACGGCCACTTCCAAAGACGTGGTACGGCCTTCCGTCCCCTGATTTTAGAGCTTCAGCTTGTCGACCAGTTCCTTCACCGCCGCGGCCGAGCCCTCGAGAGCCGACCTCTCGGCCTGGGTCAGGGGAATTTCCAGAACGGACTCCACGCCCCGGCGCCCCAGCTTCGCAGGAACCCCGACGAATAGCCCGCGAATGCCATACTCCCCCTCAAGGTAGGCAGCACACGGGAGGATCTTCTTTCGATCCCTCAGCAGCGAGTCGACCATTTCGACGATGGCGGATGATGGGGCGTAATAGGCGCTCCCGGTCTTCAGATAGGCAACAATCTCCGCACCGCCATTGCGGGTCCGCTCCACGAGCCGCTCGATGGTGGCTGGCGACATGAGCTCGGGCAAGGGGATTCCCGACACGGTGGAATACCTTGGCAACGGCACCATCGTATCGCCGTGCCCGCCCAGCACCATGGCATGGACGTTTTCCACCGAGACGTCCAACTCCTGGGCGATGAAGGACCGAAAGCGCGCCGAGTCCAGGACGCCCGCCATTCCGACGACTCGCTGTTTCGGAAATCCCGAGACGCGCAGCGCGGTCTGCGCCATGGCATCCAGCGGATTGGTGACCACCACCAGGATCGCATTCGGGGAATGGTGGACGATTGCCTCGGTAACACCTTTGACGATTTCATAGTTCTTGAAGAGCAGGTCGTCACGGCTCATCCCGGGCTTGCGGGCCAATCCGGCGGTGATCACCACGACATCCGATCCGGCGGTCTCCGCATAATCGCGCGTGCCCGTGAGCCGGCAGTCGAATCCTTCCACTGGCGCCGATTCCCACAGGTCCAGCGCCTTGCCCTCGGGTATGCCTTCCACCACATCGATCAGCACGACATCCCCCAGGTGCTTTTCGGCTATCCGCTGAGCGGCGGAGGCCCCCACGTTGCCCGCCCCAACAACCGTGACCTTGTTTCGCATGTATTCCACCACTCGATTGGATGTCATTCCGGCGCAGGCAAGAAGCTACAACGCCAGCATTTCATTCACGATACCCTGCCCGAACTCGGAGCATTTTACCTCTACGGCGCCCTCCATCTGTCGGGCCAAATCGTACGTGACTCTGCCCTTCTGAATGGCGCGGCGCACGCCCTCGACGATGAGATCAGTCACTTCCAGCCATCCCAGGTACTCGAACATCATGGCGCCGGAGAGAATCAGAGATCCCGGATTGACCTTGTCCAGACCCGCGTACGCCGGCGCGCTTCCGTGGGTCGCCTCGAAGAGGGCCACAGCGTCTCCGATGTTGGCACCGGGGGCCATGCCCAATCCCCCTGCCTGTGCTGCGGCCGCGTCCGAGAGGTAATCTCCGTTCAGGTTGGGGGTGGCCAGGACGCTGTACTCCTTCGGTCGAATGAGCAACTGCTGGAACATGGAATCAGCGATCCGGTCCTTGACGACCACTTTGCTTTTGGGCGGCTGGCTGATCCCCGCCTTCTTCAAATCCTCTTCCAGGACCGTGTAGTCTGCGAATTCCTCCCTGGCCACCTGGTAGCCCCATTCCTTGAAGGCTCCCTCGGTGTATTTCATGATGTTTCCCTTGTGCACCATGGTCACGCTGTCCTTCTGTTTCTCGATCGCGTACCGGATGGCCTTGCGAACCAATCGCTTGCTGGCCTTGGCGCTGGAAACCTTGACGCCGATCGCGGCGTCGTCAGGAATCTCCGTACCCATCTCCCGGTTCAGAAAGGAGATCACCTTGTGGCATTTTTCCGATCCGTCCCGCCATTCGATTCCCGCGTAAACGTCTTCCGTGTTCTCACGAAAAATCACCACATCCAGATCCTTGGGCCGTTTCACCGGCGAAGGCACGCCCTCGAAGTATTTGACGGGACGAATGCACGCGTATAAATCCAGCTGCTGACGCAGCGAGACGTTGAGGCTGCGATAGCCGCCGCCGATGGGAGTGGTGAGAGGCCCTTTGATGGCCACGGCATAGGCGCTGATCGCCTCCAACGTGTCGCCTGGTAGCCATTCTCCGTAGCGCTCCCGTGCTTTTTCGCCGGCATAGATCTCAAACCAGGCCACTTTTCGCTTCCCGGCATAGGCCTTTTCCACCGCCGCGTCGAAGACGGGGCGGGCGGCTCTCCAAAGGTCGGGGCCTGTTCCATCGCCTTCAATGAAAGGAATGACGGGGTTGGCGGGGACCTTGATCTTCCCCTCTTCCACTGCGATGCGCTGTCCCGTGGTCGGCAAATTCAGTTTCTGAAACTTCAAGGTTTTCCTACCTCCGATGGTGGGTCGCCGCGGATTTCTGCGGGCGCAGGGAAGAACTCAGCCCTGCGAGATTCGATATTCGGAAAGGTTTGAACAGCGGGGCAATTTATCACACGCAGGCGCGCGCTTCAAGCCAATCCAGACGTCGTCCAGGGATGCGACGCTCTCAATACTGAGCGAGGCTGCCCTCCTGGCGGGCCTTGCGCACCGCCAGCGTGAATCCTGCCATCCCGAGTGGCACGAGCACAGCCACGAACAGCAGCAGCGCGAAGATTTCCGGAAGCAGATCGTGCAACCGTGTGCCCGAAAGGAGAGACTTCCGAATCCCGCTGAGGGCGTAGGTGATGGGAAGAAGTCGCCCTAACTGTCCCAGGTTATGTGGCAACGCCTGGGCCGGGATGAAGACTCCTCCGAAAAGCGCCGAGGCGCTGGAAATCAGATAATTAATGGGATCGCCACGCTTGAGATAAAGAATGAAGGCGGCGGAGAGGATTCCAATTCCGGAGAAGGCCAGTATCGTGAGCAGGAGGATGATGAAAAAGGCCACCAGGCTGTCGAAGCGAAGCTGCAGACCGAAACATGCCCCCAGAATGAGGTACAGCACGACCCGGACGGAAGTCATGAAGAAATCCCACAACGCCGAGGAGAGGATGATCAGCGGGATTGGCGTCGGCGTCATCAGCATTGCCTCCAGTGTTCCGGTGAGCTGCTCGCCGCGCAATTTGGTTGCGAAGCTGCTCAGGGCGGACCACAGGTAATGCGAGAAGGCGATGCCCACCAGCAGATAGGCGAAGTAGGGTACACCGGGGAATTCTGGGAGGGCCCCCTTGGGCGGCTTGAGATAGCTTGCTAGGAGATACCAGAGGGTCACCGTGAACAGAATTCCCCCGATCTGCATCACGAAGGCGGTTCGGTAACTCATCTCCTCCAGAAGATCCTTGCGAAAGAACGCCACCATCGTCCGCAGACGAGTCAAGGGGCTTCCTCCTCGATCCGATCGAAGATCTCCTGCAGACTGGGTTCTACCTTCGAGCATGAGACCACCCGCCCGCCCTGGCGCAGCACATCCGCTAGCAGCAGGGAAAGCCCTTCCCCGTCTCTCCCAAAATCTCCCGCCACCCGCAGGCGACCCCCCGTGAGGTTGCTCCAAGTAATCCCGTTTTGCTGGGAAGTCGGAATCTGGCTGAGGCCGGAGACGACCAGTACATAGGCTTCCTGACCCTTTCCCCAAGGGGGAAGATCCTCAATGCTTCCCTCGCCCAGCACCCGGCCCTTGGAGAGCACCGCCACCCGATGACAGAGCTGTTCCGCCTCCTGCAGATTGTGGGTCGCCAGAAAGAGGGTCTTCCTTTCACGCCCGTTCAGCTCTTCCGCAATGAAGCGCCGCAAGTGCTTGGCGGATATCGGATCCAGGCTTCGAGTCGGCTCGTCCAGGAGCAGGATGGGAGGGTCGTGAAGCAGCGCACGCGCCATCGCCAGACGTTGCTTCATTCCGGAGGAATAGTCCCCAAAGGGCTTGTCCGCCTGTTCTCCTAGCTCGAGACGGTCCAGAAGGTAGGAGATGCGCTGTGAAAGTGCCTTGCCGTGGAGCTGGTAGAGACTGCCAAAAAAGCGCAGATTCTGCCGCCCTGTGAGCCGCCAGTAGAAGCTCCTCTCGTCAGACGAAACGAAGCCCAGGGTTCGCTGGATGGCCCCATCATTTCGATGAATGTCGTAACCTGCTACCCTGACCGTTCCGTCGGTGGGAAGAATCAGACAGGAGAGAATTTTCAGGAGGGTGGTCTTTCCGGCTCCGTTCGGTCCGAGCAGGCCGAAAATGGCTCCCTCGGGCACTTCCAGCGATACATCCTTGAGCGCCCAGGTTTCTCTGGTTCGGGGTCGGGAGCGTGTCAGCAGCTGCCCCAGGGAGCGCCGGGGCTTGAAGACTCGACTGAGATGCAAGATTTCTATGGGTGCAGACATGAACCGGCGTTCGTCCGGAGGAGAAGAGTCCGTCGAGCGGTCATGCTATCGACCCCTCGAAGCGGTGTCAACCGCCGACGAATTTCTTTGACAGCAATTCCACCTATCGACTATGATGTTGTCCCGTCATAAAGTTTCGTGATTTCCCGGAAGAGACTATCCCCGTGATGGAAGCCGTCGGAGTGATTCCTGCGCGCTACCGCTCGGTTCGATTTCCAGGCAAAGCCCTGGCGGACCTGCGAGGCATGCCGCTCGTGCAGCACGTTTACTCGCGAGCTAAAGCGGCTCGCAGTCTAGAGCGCCTGGTCGTCGCGACGGATGATGAACGGATTTGCCAGGTCGTGAGAAGCTTCGGAGGCGAGGCGATCCTCACCTCTCCGGAACATTCTTCCGGCACCGATCGCCTCGCTGAGGTCGCAGCCAACATGTCCGCCGCCCTGTATGTCAACATCCAGGGAGATGAGCCACTGGTGGATTCCCGCGACATCGACGGGCTCGTCGAATCGCTTCGGGCCGATCCGGATCTGGAAATGGCCACACTGCGGCGCCGCATCGAGGACGAGGCAGACCTGCAAAATCCTAACGTGGTCAAGGTGGCTGTGAACGCTTCCGGCGAAGCACTTTATTTTTCACGCGCCCCTATCCCGTTCAAGCGCGGCGCGGGGCCCTTCATCGCCTATCGGCATATCGGCCTTTATGCCTACCGGAGGAAGCTCCTCCTGGAGATTGCGGCACGGCCGGTGGGAGATTTGGAAAGGACGGAGCAGCTGGAGCAGCTTCGTGTCCTTGAGATGGGGCGTCGCATCCGGGTGCTGGACGCCGTGGGAGACGGCATTGGGGTCGATACTCCGGAGGATCTGGAAAGAGTCAGAGGCATTCTGGGCCGGTCGATACGCTGAACGGTTCTTGACAGGTGTGAAGGAGATCCATGCCGACTAAATACATTTTCATCACCGGGGGGGTTGTTTCGTCCCTCGGAAAAGGCTTGGCCGCCGCATCGATCGGACGGCTGATGGAAAGCCGTGGGTTCACCGTCACGCTCCAGAAATTCGACCCCTACCTCAACGTGGATCCTGGGACCATGAGTCCGTACCAGCACGGCGAGGTATTCGTCACCGAGGATGGGACGGAGAGCGATCTGGACCTGGGCCATTACGAGCGATTCACTTCGACCCAAACCACCCGCGATCACAACTATACGACCGGCAAGATTTACGAATCGATCATCAACAAAGAGAGACGAGGCGACTACCTGGGAGCTACGGTGCAGGTCATTCCCCACGTCACCGACGAAATCAAGCAGGCTATCCGCAAGATCTCCAAAGGTGTCGACATCCAAATCGTGGAGATCGGTGGGACGGTTGGTGACATCGAGTCGCTCCCGTTCCTGGAGGCCATCCGGCAGTTCCGGCTGGAAGTGGGCAGGAGCCACGCAATTTTCATTCATCTGACCCTTGTTCCGTTCATCGGCGCCGTAGGGGAGTTGAAGACCAAGCCCACTCAGCACTCGGTTCGAGAGCTACGCGCCATCGGTATTCAGCCGGACATCCTCCTGTGCCGGACGGATCGGCTCTTGTCGGCGGACATCAAGAAGAAAATCGCCCTGTTTTGCAATGTTTCCGAGGAGGCGGTGATCACCGCCAAGGATGTCGAGTCGATCTACGAAGTCCCACTGATCCTGGCCAAGGAGGGACTGGACGCCATCATCCTGAAGAACCTGGATCTCCCCTATCGCGACAAGGACATGGGGGACTGGATCCAGGTGGTAGAGACCATCCGGAAGCCCTCCTTCGAAACGAACATCGCCCTCGTTGGCAAGTATGTGGAATATGAAGATTCCTACAAGAGCCTTACGGAGGCACTGACCCATGGGGGCGTGGCCAACAAGGCCCGGGTCAACATTCGCTGGATTGAAGCGGAGGGAATGGAGAACGAGACCCTCAGGCAACAGCTTTCGGGAATGGATGGCATCCTCGTTCCCGGTGGCTTTGGGATACGCGGGGTCTCCGGGATGATTCATGCGATTCGCTTCGCGCGAGAGAAAAAGTATCCGTTCTTCGGAATCTGCCTGGGATTGCAGTGCGCTGTCATTGAGTTTGCTCGAAACGTCTGCGGCATGAGCGACGCCGACAGCACCGAGTTCAATCCGGAGACCCCCAAGAAGGTGATTTACAAACTCAAGGAGCTGGAAGGGGTGGACAGCATGGGTGCCAATATGCGCCTGGGTCGCTACCCCTGCCTGTTGGAAAGCGGCACGTTTGCCCAGCGGGCCTATGGAATGGATGAGATTTCCGAACGGCACCGTCATCGTTACGAGGTGAATCGAGCCCTGGCCGAGGATCTCGTCAAGCGGGGATTGCGGATCACTGGCCTGTCGCCCGACGGGCGATTCGTGGAAATCATCGAGCTGTCCGATCACCCCTGGTTCCTGGCATGCCAGTTCCACCCTGAATTCAAGTCCAAGCCGCTGACCCCGCATCCATTGTTCCGCAGCTTCATCGCCGCCTGCCTGAAGCACCGGAGCGACGTCAGGCGCTAACGCCCGGAGACTCGATTATGGAATCTGTTTCCATTTCTCCCGGGATTCAGGTCGGACCAGGGCGCGCGCCACTGGTGATCGCAGGGCCCTGCGTGATCGAGGGGGAGGCCCACTGCCTGGCGCTGGCAGCGGCACTTCGCGACACGGCCAGGCAGGTTGGGCTTCCCTTGGTGTTCAAGGCTAGCTTCGACAAGGCCAATCGCTCCTCCATCCACTCGTTCCGGGGACCTGGGCTGGAAGAAGGACTGCGGATTCTCGGGCGGGTCAAGCAGGAATTGGGCATTCCCATCCTCTCCGACGTTCACGAGCCGGGCCAGGCGACAGGCGCTTCACGGGTTCTGGACATCCTGCAGATACCCGCTTTTCTCTGTCGCCAGACGGATCTCCTGGTCGCAGCGGCGGCCACGGGCTTACCCGTGAACGTCAAGAAGGGGCAGTTCCTCTCCCCATGGGAGTCGAAGAACATCGTCGAAAAGCTTCGTTCTGCCGGAGGCTCGAGGATCCTCCTGACGGAACGTGGATCCACTTTCGGCTATCAGAATCTGGTAGTCGACTTCAGGTCCATTCCCGTGATGCAGAGCTTCGGGTGTCCGGTCATCTTCGACGCCACTCACTCCGTCCAGAGACCGGGAGCGGAAGGATCCCGATCCGGCGGCGACGGGGAGTTCATAGAAACGCTGGCCCGCGCAGGCATAGCGGCCGGAGCCGAAGGACTGTTCGTCGAGGTGCATGACAATCCTCCGGCAGCCCTCTCGGATGGCGCAAACGCACTTCCCCTGTCGCGATTCCAGAGCCTCCTCGAGAGTGTTCGACGCATTGCGGAGGCGGTAGGAAGAAAATGGTGATTCGGGACATTGGCCGACAGGTCTTGGAGGCGGAGGCGGAGGCCATCCGCAACCTGATCCCGAGGCTCGGCGCGTCCTTCGAAGCGGCGGTTGCCGCCCTGGCAGCTTGTCGGGGTCGAGTGGTGGTGAGCGGCATGGGGAAATCAGGGCTGATCGGTGCGAAAATCTCGGCGACTCTGGCCAGCACGGGCACACCCTCGAACTTCTTACACCCCGCCGAGGCCATTCATGGGGACATCGGGATGGTTACCCGAGGCGACGTCGTCCTGGGAATCTCCTCCAGCGGCGAAACCGAGGAGATGTGCCGACTGGTGGAGCTGCTGAAGCGCTTGGGAATCCCCTTGATTTCCCTGACGGGTAATCTTCAGTCCACCCTGGCCCGCCATAGTCTCGTGGCTCTCGATGTGGGGGTGACAAGGGAGGCAGGTCCCATGGGGCTCGTTCCGACCTCCAGCACGACCGCAGCATTGGCCATGGGAGATGCCCTGGCTGTGGCCTTGCTGGAGACCAAAGGATTCACCTCGAGAGATTTTGCCCTGTTCCACCCAGGCGGGCGGATCGGGAGGGAGATCCTGATGGTTGAAGACCTCATGCACACCCATGAGAATTGCCCTCGTGTGGGTAAGAGCGCCACGATGCTGGAGGCCATCAGGGAAATCTCAAGCAGAAGACTGGGCATGACCTGTGTGGAGGCGGCTGATGGCACCTTGGCGGGTATCATCACCGATGGGGACCTGCGGCGATGCCTCGAAAGAGGCATGGATCTCTCTTCCTGCAGTGCCCAGGAGTGCATGGTCCAGAACCCTCTGACGATTTCCAAGAGAGAAACAGCTGCATTGGCTCTGAACCTGCTGGAGTCGCGAAAAATCACCTCCCTGGTTGTGGTGTCACCCGAGCGACACATCGAAGGCGTTTTGCACCTTCACGACCTTTGGCGGACGCAACTATTTTAAGGAAGCCGCCTCGGCCCTTTGCCGGGAGTCCCCCCGCCATGCCATCCCGTGTATCCCTCCGCAGCGCTGCCCGCAGTGTCCAGCTCGTTCTCATGGATGTGGATGGGGTCATGACCGACGGGAGTATTTATTTTGTGGAGGGAAGAAGTGAGGGCCGAGTCTTTGATGCAAAGGATGGCGTCGGAATCTGGCTTCTCCGGCGGGCCGGCCTGGCAACGGGTGTCATCTCCGGTCGCGGCTCTGCGGCCGTTCGTCGGCGAGCCAAAGAGCTGGGGATGGAGGAAGTTCACCTCAAGGTTAGAGACAAGCGGAAAGTTTATTGGGAGATTCTGAAGCGACGCGGGCTATCGGATGACGCTGTTTGCTTCATTGGCGACGACGTAGTGGATCTTGGAGTGTTGACGCTCGTCGGGCTCGGCGTGGCGCCTTCGGACGCGCACCCGGTGGTTCAGAAAGCAGCTACCTGGATCACGCGGTCCCCAGGCGGGAAAGGGGCTGTGAGGGAGGTTGCCGACTTCATCTTGACGGCACAAGGGAAGCTGGAGAGTCTCCTGGAGACTCTGGGCGGACAACGACGATGAGCCTGCTCATCCTGCTTTTGTGCCTGGCGTTCTTCGGTGGGCTGCTCTTCCTGATCACCCAGAACGGAAACCCGGTGGACGTGGAAGTTCTGTTCACTTCCTACCGACAGGTTCCTCTCTCGAGAGTCATAACATTCTCACTTCTCGCGGGAATCGGATTTGCCGCTCTGATCAGCTTTCTGGACGGGGCACGGCTTCGCCTCCAGAATCGGAGGCTACGGAGACAGGCGGAGCGGTTAGAAGTCGAAATCCAGCAGCTGGGCCAAGCCAGGAACAGTGCAGCACAACAAGCAGAGGTCAATCCGGTCACTCCCCCAAGAGATTACACAATCTCCTGAAGGGGCGAGAGCGGGCGGCACTTATCCCCCGTCGGTGCTGCGTGGTTTCTGAAGTAAGGGATCAGGACACTGCGGGGCGCAACTGGGAGTCCGGTGAACGTTTCCATTCGAAGGATCCATCTGTGTATCGGGGGGAGGAACCGGGCCATCCAAAGGACCGTTGCCGTCCATGTGGACCGGTGCCAGCGACAGATCCTGGTAAAGCACTGTCTGTCCTTGGGGGGTTGAAAATGTAAGGACAGCCAGATTTCCCTGAATTCGAAGGGAGGGAAACCGGCTCGGGATGGAGGCGTCGGAGATGGCCAGGGGGGTGGACCAGGCGCCCTGACGGAAGGTGCTCAGATAGATGCGAGGAATCGCCTCATTGCGCCACCAGGCAACCACCGGCTGGCCCTTCGAATCGAAGGCCAATCGTGGGTTCAAATCGTCGTAAGCATTGTCGGAACGCTCGAGCAGGGCCGGACCCTGCCAGCGTCCGTTACTCCAGGTTGCGAAGGCGATTTCCCGATCGCTTCCATCCGCGGCGGACCAAACGACCCATGGCTGGCGTGAGCCGGGCTGCTCACCACTGACCGGCGCCCCATCACCCATTCGGTCACCGGAGGGGTTGAGCAGGTATCGGCTGTCGATTCCCCTACGTGTCGCACTCCAGTACAGCCTCTTCCCACCTTTCACGTCGCTGACCACGAGGGTTCGAAGATAGCGGCCCTGGGAATCGGTGACTACGGAGACCTCGGCCTTCACGGGAGCAGATGCCCAGGAAGAGATGAGCACGGCCACGGCAGCGCACAATATACGCTGGCAATTCCGAAGCACCCTAAGAGTGGGCTGCGCGCTCTTCACTACGACCTCCCTTTTCGATATAGGCGTCGAATTGCCCCACCTCATCGAAGTGACGTTCCAACGAAGACCGAAGGTGGCGCAGGCGGCCGAAGTAGACCTTTTCCTGCACTGCGTTCCCTTCCTTGCGCGCAATTTCCCACAGATAAAACGCCGACTGAAAGAGGATATCGGTGTAGGGGCTGTCGCCACTGTGGGCCGCCGTCTCGGCCTCTTCGAAGTAGTCTCGGGCGCGCCCAAGCTTTTCGTCCTTGTAGTAGACCTGCCCAAGGATCCTCAAGCAGTAGGCAGTCCCCCTTCGCAGTCCTTCCTTCTTGCTCAGAGCAAGAGCTTCGCGGATCTCCTTGAGACCCTTCTCAGTTCTATGGAGCATGACGTGGCAGTAACCCAGGTTGGCCTGCAATAGCACGATTTCCTGAGAACTGGCAGTCTCGCGGGCCATCTCAAGGGCCTGTCCGTGGAATTCCGCGGCCCGAGTGTAATCCTCCTCCTCGAAACAAGTCCGGCCGATAGCATGCAGCGCGTAGGCTTGATCCGATCGCTCACCCGCCGCCCGAGCAAGATCGAGGCACCTTTCGGCCTCCATCAGGGCCAGATAACGATCCCCCCGCTCATCGTGGACGTTGGAAAGCATGAGCAGCGTCAGAAATCGAGTTCGAGGAGAGATTCTCTGATGGTCGCGGAGTATCAGCCTAAGCTCGCTCTCGGCAAGGTTAATTTTTCCCAGGCGGAAGAGAGAAAAGGCCATCTTGTAACGGGCTCTGGCTCTGAAATCGTCCCGGTCAGGCCCTAGAGTCGATTCTGCGGCCTGAAGGGCCGACTCGAAGGCAACGTAAGCCCTTCCGAAATTCCCAGCCTCCAATTCCAAATTCCCTCGAGTCTGAAGTTCCTCGAACCCCAAAGAATGGTGAGGCTTGAAGGTATCGAATTTCTCCATTTCCAGGACATCGGAAAAGTTCTGGACGGATACGCTGAAAATATTGGCTAGGGTGCAGAGCTTGTCGAAGGAGGGATAGCAGCGGCCTCTCTCATACCGAGAGAGTTGGGAATTGTCGATTTCAGCTCCCTCCGCCCTGGCCTTGAGCTCTACGCGACGCAGGGAGAAACCATATCCGGTTCGAAGCCGCTTAAGGTAGCTGCCGAGCCTTGTACTCCCCCGCTGCTGCTCCACCGGCGACTCCTGATTTTGCGTTGTCGGGTCCCGCCACGCCACCAATCGACTGAGCGCCCTCCCGCTCAAGTCTCGCGCTACCCGTCAATTCTTCTTATCTTCTTTTACGGAACGTTTTCTATCAGCACAAGATCGCCATTCCTGATTGGAAACTACCACCCAGAGGGGGTGGCGTCAAGAAAAAATTTCTCATGGGGTGCTGCACTGGAACCGCAGGGTAGTTTTGCGCACAACCTATTGATGTTATTTGGCTTAGGTTGTAAGTACGGGAACTCAGCACCTTCCAGCGCTCTCTGAAGCTGCAATGAGCTCCGGCGGAGTCGGTACGGCAGTCCCGATCTTGCCGACGACGAGTCCGGCTGCCAGGTTGGCGAGAGAGGCAGCTTCCTGGAGGGAGGCGCCGGCAACTAAAGCCAATGTTAAGACAGCGATAACCGTGTCCCCGGCCCCGGTCACGTCGTAGACCTCTCGAGCGTAGGAGGGAATCTCAAGTGGCTCCCCCGACTCCTGG
>Ga0065705_10002179_pt1 | contig 13276 bp, 11 predicted proteins | sample SwibulcommuniRL2_FD_59092 | JGI IMG/M metagenome (GOLD analysis project Ga0065705, IMG submission 59092) | Bulk soil microbial communities from switchgrass field near Rose Lake, East Lansing, Michigan, USA - RL2 Bulk Soil v2 (version 2) | ecosystem: Environmental > Terrestrial > Soil >...
ACCATCGAGGACGAGGGTCCCGTCGCCTCTGACGACGCTGGTCTTGAGCGTGGTGATGGGTTTATCGGTTCGCACCTGCAGGACCTCGGCGCGGCCGGTAATGGTGTCACCGGGCCGAACCGGCGCTTTGAAGCTCCAATTCACTTGAAGGAATACCGTGCCTGGCCCGGGGAGGTCCTCAGCCACCAGCGCATTGAGGATTGCGCTCGTCACGCCACCCTGCACGACGATCTCGCCGAAACGGCTCGCCTTCGCCACTGCCTCGTCGTAATGGAGTGGATTCCTGTCTCCGCTGATCTCGGTGAAGCGTTCGATATCCTTCGCGTGCACCGTGCGCGAGCGCTCCGCGATCTGCCCCACGCGTGGGATGCCACCAGGCCAGACTTGATCGATGTCGCTGCTCATCATGCTATGTTATCCCCCTCGCTGGCTCGACACGACATGACAACCGGTTCCCCTTCATCCCTCGACTATGACGTCGTCATCGTCGGAGCCCGTTGCGCCGGCGCGGCGACCGCAATGCTCCTCGCGAGACGAGGCCTTCGAGTGCTCGCTATCGACCGTGGTCGATACGGGAGCGATACAGTCTCGACCCACGCCCTCATGCGAGCCGGCGTTGTTCAACTATCTCGCTGGGGCGTACTGGACGGCATCAGAGCGGCGGGCACGCCGGTGATTCGATCGACGTCCTTTCACTATGGCGACGAAGTCGTCGCGGTGCAGATCAAACCGCGGAACGATGTTGATGGCCTTTACGCGCCCCGGCGTACCGTCATCGACCGGGTGCTGGTCGATGCCGCGCAAACAGCCGGTGCCGAGGTCGCGTTCGAAACGCATCTTGTCGATCTCGTCCGCGCGGGCAACGGTCGCGTCTGCGGAGTACGCCTCAGGGATGGTCGCGAGCGGGAGCGCCAGGTATCGGCTGAACTCGTGATTGGAGCCGATGGTGTTCGGTCCACGGTCGCCCGACTCGTCGGCGCGGGATGCTATCGAACGGGCCGTCATGCGACCGGCGTGATCTTCAGCTACTGGTCGGACACGGGGTTCGATGGATACCACTGGTACTACCGCCCAGGTGTGAGCGCCGGCGCGATCCCGACCAATGAGGGGGCCACGTGCATATTTGCCTCGGTTCCCCAGATCCGCTTCCACGAAACGCTGCGGCGGGGGGCAGACGCCGGATACCGACACGTGTTGAGGGAATGCGGGTCCGACCTGGCGGCAATCGTGGAACGGTCGAAACAAGTTGAGAAGTACCGCGCGTTTGCGGGAGAGGTGGGGTTCTTTCGACAATCGTTCGGACCGGGCTGGGCGCTCGTTGGCGATGCCGGCTACTTCAAGGATCCGCTTACGGCCCACGGAATCACCGACGCACTCATCGACGCGGAACTCCTCGCGCAAGCGGCAGCCACAGGCACGGAGGCCGCGTTCGCCGGCTATCAGAGTGCTCGCGACACGCTGGCGGTGGAGCACTTCGAAGTGACCGATGCCATCGCGTCCTTCGAGTGGGACCTGCCAAAGGTTCAGCAGCTCCATCGTGCACTGAGCGAGGAAATGAAGAAAGAATCCCTCGAGGTGACTAACTTCGTGCTTTCACCGGCGTAGCCAGATAGCTGGCAAGGTGATCGACGAGCTCACGCGCGTCGTCCCCCGCACCATAGATGAACGTCGACTTGCGGCGTCGAAGGACCGGCAGTCCAAGGGCATACAGGCCTGGCGCATCGACGACGCCTCCGTCGTGCCGCAGGTGTCCTTTGTCATCAATCACTGGAACGTCCAGCCAGCTGTAGTCAGGTCGGAATCCCGTCGCCCAGACAATCGAACGGAGCTCTCCATTCCGCAGATCGAGCTTCAACCGTGACGACGCCGGCGCGCGTGTCGGTTCGAAGCGTTCCGGAAGACCGACCTCGGCCTCGCGCGCGTGGCTCCTGGCCCACTCGTCGAACGTGCCGAGCAACCGGTTCATCTTCAGATCGGCCAGCGCAAACAGATTCCGCAATCCCCCCGAGAACAATGCCTGTCCGTCTCGCACGGCAGCGAGACGCCCCACAAGCTCGACGCCGGCTGCACTGAGCGCGTTGAGATCCAGCGTCGCACGCTCAGGCGTACCAATCAGTTGCGGTGAGGGGAGGCGGCGAACACGCGTCACGTCGTCGATTTCGTTGTATCTCTGGTCCCACACGCCCGACGCATCCATCCACCAGAGCACGTCGCGGCCCCGGTACGTCCGCGGCAGCCTCACGTGCTCGCCGACGGAGAGCGTGACCGGCCGACCGGAACGAACGATTTCATCGGCGAGTTGGACTCCGGTGGCCGATGCACCAACCACCAGCACGCCACCCTGCGGCAGGTCACTCGGGTTGCGATAACTGAATGGCGTGAAGGACTGGATCGATTGCGGCACGGTCTGGCTGAGCGCGGGCACGCTCGGAACATTGCAGGCGCCGCTCGCCAGTATCAGAGTCCGGCAGCGAAGGTTACCGTTGGTCGTCGCGACGTCATATCCTGCGTCGTTTCGCTTCACACAGGTGACGGTGGTGTGCGTGCGCACCGGCACACCGGAGAACACGGCAAAGCGCGAGATGAAGTCGATCACCTCGCGCATCGTCATGTAGCCGTCCGGATCCGCGCCGTCGTACTGATACCCGGGCAGCCGGCTCTGCCAATTGGGTGTCAGCAGCCGAAGTGAGTCCCAGCGCTCGCGCCGCCACGAGTTGGCGACTTCCCCGCGCTCGAGCACCACGTGATCGATGGAGCGTGCAGTGAGACACCGGCTCGCCGCAAGACCCATATGCCCGGCCCCGATGACGACCGTGGTNACCTGTTCGATGGTCCCGCTCCGTTTACGGGTGGCGCCGTGNATAATGCATNCCGCTACTTCACTTCGACGGTAACGTTCACCGGATTGGTGATGACGTCGTACACGGCCGAGCGCTTCTGCGACTGCGCGACGATGGCCTCGATCTCGTCCTTCGACGCGTCCGCGTCGATCTTGAACGTGACCTTGATGTCGTCATAGCCGTTCCGCACGTCGCTATCCATGCCGAGGATGCCGCGGATGTCCATCTTGCCTTCGAGGTTCGATTCGACCGAGCGCAGCTGAACGCCGCGATTCTGCGCGACCGCCGCCACCCCGGCAGTCAGGCAGCTCGCGAGACCGACCAGCACGTACTCGATCGGGGTGATCGCGTGATCCTCCGAGGCGAAGATCTCCGGATGGTCCGCACCGAGCGTACTCTCGGTCTTGTGACTTTGTTCCTGCCCGAGCCCGAAGAAGCTCTGGACTTTCGTTTTGCTGTGCGTGCCGTTCTGCCACTTGCAGGACGCCCGCCACGTGAATTTCGTCGCCTCCGGCGCGCCCTTCAGTGCTTCTCGCGCATCAAGCAGCGCCTGGACATTCACTCCGTTGTTGACGCTTGTCGTGGTCATGATGAATCCTCTTTCTTCGATGTTACGGATAGACGGCAGAAGGGCCAGATGATACATCCACCAACGGTGGAGTGATACCTGTTTATCAGCCCTTCCGGGGAATCATTAAGCTACCGATGAAAAGACCCGCCGTGAACGAGCGTGTAGCTGCCGATCGGCCGCTCTTCCCCGCCTTCATGGGCGCTGAGGAGCACCTCGATATCCACGGCTGCGAGCTGACGGACCCAGGAGGCGGACAAGGTGTAAATGAGCTCGCCACGAGAGGTGGCGGCGGTCTGGGCCTGTCCCGTCGCGCGAAGCACCTCCGTGCCCGCCACGCGCTGTGACATCGTGAACTCGCTGGCGCCGCCAAGGTCGGCGCGCAGCCGCATCGCGATCAGCTCATCGTCTTCCCAGACGGCGCACGGGACGACGGCCCCAGGCGACAGCGTGAACGTCCGCACGCGTATGCCCTCGCGCGCCAGCTGATTCAGGATGTCGTCGGTCACGAACCCGCCCACCTTCCCGGATCGGATTGCCGGTCCGATCGCCCGCACGAGCGCGTCGAACTCCGCCGCGCGCGCACCGCAATCGGCACACGAGAAGAGGTGTTCCTCGAAGGCTGCCGCCTGGGTCTCCTCTGGCTCGCGGGCGGCGTAATCAATCAGCTCGGCAAGCCCGATCCGTTCACATCCTGGAGGGTTCATGATCGCGCGCCTCCCAGCACACAATCGCGAAGACGTGCCATCGCTCGATGCCGGATCGTGCGGACGGCGCCCGGCGTAACGCCAAGAGCCTCCGCAATTCGAGGCGCTTCACGGTCCGCATAGAACGTCAGCTCCACGACAAGCCGATCGCGCTCGACGAGCGCGCTCAGGCAGGCCGCCACGCGATCGGCGTCGAGTGAGGCAATGGACAACGGCGCGACTTCTATCGTGGTGTCCATGAATCGCGCGGCGAGCGCTTCCCGCCGCCGCGAGACCCGTCGCTCGCCTTGAGCCATCATCCGGCTGGTTCCCAGGATGAACGAGGCAATTTCCTCGGGACGCCGCACTTCACCGGCGTGCAGACGCTCGATCGTGAGCAGCAGAACCTCCTGTGCGAGATCGTCGGCGGCCGCAGCGTCCTGCAGATGACGGCGGCCATACAAGCGCACTCGCGGTGCAAAGCGGCGATACAGCTCGCCCTCTTCGGCATCGGTCGACCCCGGCGGGCCGCCGGCGATTTGGCGCGCGAGCGCTTCGTCGCTAACGGCCTCGAGCGTTGCGTGCTTGTCCGGCATCAGCCGGACGGTACTCAAGCGACGTACTGTGCGTCAAGCGGTGCCACACCGAGCCGGCGTTGCAGCATGTCGGCGGCCGAGCGCAGCGCGGCGCCGCCGTCGCCCACGAACGTCGATCCGTGCATGGCCGCGAGCACGCGCGGCTGCAGATCGGCCAGCTCGTTCAGTCGCCGTCGCGTGGCGGGCGTCAGCGGCAGGTAATCCATCAACACCGGATGTGCCTGGTAGGCCGCAACGGCGGCATCCCAGCGTCCCAACACGTCCGCCGACGTGACCGGTTCGACGTCTCCGAGCTGATGGAACAGGTCGGAGCAAAGGAGCACGCTCGATTTCTCTTCGAACAGCACGCCGGCATCCCAGCCGTGGGGCAGATGCGGCGTTGGCACGAACCGGTACCTGTGCCGGCCCGTCTCGATCACGTCATCCTTTGAGAGCCCGCGCGGCGGGCGATCGGCGAAGTCCGAGATGTTGACGGCTGCGCCCACCTGGCTGCAGATCGCCTCCGCACGAGGCGCGACCGCGAGCCACTCGTTGAGAGCGCCGCACTCGTCCACCTCGAAATGGCTCCAGCTGATCCAGCGCAGGGTCGCCGGGTCGATCAGCTTTGCGATGGCGTCGCGGACCTCCGGGAACATCCGCCGCATGCCGGTGTGGAAAAGCAACGGTTCGTCGTCCTTGATGAGGAAATGATTGAACTGCAGGTCGAACTGCGGGGCATACACAGACACTCGATACAAATCCGGCGCAATTTCGTCGATCTTAGCCATTCGGACACCTCCTGACGCTGTTCCTTTCCGTGCGTCTGAGTGGAAGTGTCACGACCCGGCGAAGTGTTACACGGCCCGCCGTGATCTCGGCTATCCTCAACGCCACCGGTTTGCGCAATGGCTGGCAACGCGAGATTACGCCGATGAAATCGACACTTAACGGGCTGGTCGCCGTCCTGATTGCGGGCGTCACTGCCGGTCTGTCCGGCGGAGTGTCCGCCCAGTCACCCGAGCGGGTCGACTTCGCACGCGACGTGCAACCACTCCTTCGCACGAACTGTTACGGCTGTCACGGCCCCGCGCTGCAGAACGGTAACTTCCGTCTCGATCTCCGCCGCGACTCGATGCCGAATCGTGTCGGCGCCAACGGCGCACGCATTGTGCCCGGTGACAGCGCCTCGAGTCGGCTCTACCTGCGCGTGTCAGGCAGCGCGGCGGGATTGCAGATGCCGCCGACCGGCGCACTGGAACCGGTGGAGATCCACACGCTCAAGGTCTGGATCGATCAGGGAGCCGAGTGGCCCGACGAGCTCGCAGGCGAAACAGCCTCACCACCGCAGGATCCTCTGGCGACGCAGGTGCTGGATGCAATCCGGCGCGGCGATCGCCGACGCGTCGAGCGGCTGGTGAAGGACAACCGCCAGGCGGCCCGGACTGCGGGATCTGGTGGCATCGCACCGTTGATGTACGCCGCGCTCTACGGAGACGCGGCGTCCGTACGGCTGCTGCTCGACATGGGGGCCGACCCGAACACACGAAACGATACTGGCGCCACCGCGCTGCTGTGGGGCGTGGACGATCTCGAGATCGTGCAACTGCTGCTCGAGCGCGGGGCCGATCCAAACGCGCGCTCTGTCGACGGCCGCACGCCTCTGCTGGTAGCGGCTGGACGCTATGGAGCCGGCGACATCGTGAAAGCGCTCCTCGACCGCGGCGCGACGCTCAAGGGCCAGGCGGTGCTGAACCAGGCCGCTGCGGCAGGCGACGCGCCGGTTATGCGTCTGCTCTTCGAACACGGAGCGGACACCGCGACGCTGCCGAACGATCTCGCGATACGCTCCGGCTGCGTCGATTGCGTCGAGCTCCTGCTTCCATCCGCTGGACGTCCGGCGCTGACGCGCGCGTTGGAGCTTGTCGCGCGCCACGGAGACTCGAAGAGCATGCGCATGCTGCTCGAGCGCGGTGCGGAGCCGACAGCGGCCGCTCTCCGTGCCGGCGCGGCATCAGAGCGTGCGCCGCTCGAAGGCATTGCCACCCTGCTCGATCGTGGCGTGCGCGACGAGCAGGCGTTCGAGCTCGCGTCACGACATGGCGAAACCCCTGTAACGATGGCGCTGCGACCGGCCGGCGTCACACCAGGCCCGCCTCCCTTGCTCGATCTGAAGACACCTGCGGCGCCGCGATCCGTGCGCGGCGCAATCGAGGCGAGCCTGCCGCTGCTGCAGCGCGCGGACGAGGTGTTTCTCAAGAGAGCGGGATGCATCTCGTGCCACAACAACAGCCTGTTCCAGATGACCGCCGCGGCGGCGCGGAAGCGGCGGTTCGGTGTGGACGAGACGAGCCTGCGCGCGCAGGCGACCAGGATGGGTGTGTATCTCGAGAGCTGGCGCGAGCGCGAACTGCAGGACATCTCGATCCCGGGCGGCGTCGACACTGCGACCTACATCCTTGCAGGCCTTGCCGCAGCGCCGTATGCCCCAACTCCGGCCACCGACGCGCTGGCGCGCTTCGTGAAGCGGCGTCAGTTCGCCGACGGCGGCTGGCACATCGCGACACATCGTCCGCCGATCGAATCGAGCGATTTCCAAGCGACGGCACTCGCCATTCGCGCACTGCGAGCGTACGCGCCGGTGCCACAAAAAGGCGAATACGGACGCGCGATCGAACGCGGCGGCGCGTGGCTGGCGCATGCTCGACCGAAGACCACAGAGGATCACGTCTTCCAGCTTCTGGGTCTCCATTGGGCGGCTGCCAGCCCGGTAATGATTCAGAACGCTGCGCGCGCCTTGATCGCGCTGCAACGCGCCGACGGCGGCTGGAGTCAATTAGCTACGCTGGAGAGCGACGCCTATGCCACCGGTCAGGCTTTGACCGCGCTCTCGGAGTCCGGAGCCTTGAAGCCAGGCAATCCCGTCTCAGAAAAGGCGGTTCGATTCCTGCTCGACACACAACTCGCAGACGGCTCGTGGTACGTGCGCAGCCGCGCGGTGCCCATCCAGCCGCATTTCGACAGCGAGTTCCCGCACGGGAAGGATCAGTTCATCGCCGCCGCAGCCACGAACTGGGCAACGATGGCATTGGCATTGGCTGGGCGTTGAGAGCTGTTTGTTTTTCTTCGGGTCAGATTCGCATCGCCGAGACCGGATTGATTCTCGCCGCCCGTCGGGCGGGAAGCCAGCTCGCCGCCAGCACGGCGGCGAGAAGAACGGCCACCGTTGTCGCCAGCGTCAGCGGATCATGAGGCGCGATGCCAAAGAGGATGGAGCGCGCCAGCCCGCTCACCGCTACCAGGCCGAGCGCGCCGGCGACACAACCCACCAGGGCGAGCGTCAACGACTCCATCACGACCAGCCGCGCGACCGAAGACGATGACGCCCCGATAGCCATGCGGACCGCGATCTCCCGCTTTCGCTGAGCGACCGTATACGCCAGCAACGCATACACGCCGGTCGTGGCGGTCACCAGACCCGCCGCAGCAAACAACGCCACGAACCGCATCGCGAATCGATCTTGCTGCATCGTGTCGTCCAGCAGCCGCTCCATCGTCGTCACCGAGTGCACCGGCTGATCTGCGTCCACCGTCAACGCCTGTGCGCGTGCCGTCCTGGCCAGGGCGTCGGGGTCGACCTTCGTTCGCACGATCACGTTCATGACCAGATAGGGATTCTGCGCGTGCGGGATGAAGATCTCGGGCGCCGGATTGCTGCGAGGGCCGCGGTACCTCGCATCGCGCACGACGCCGACGACCTGGCGCGGAGATGGACCGCCCTGGTAGTCGAGTATGAGCGTGCGGCCGACCGGATCCTGATCCTTCCAGACGCTACGCGCCAGGCTTTCGTTGATGATGATGACACGCGGCGCGTCCAGGCCGTCCTGAGCCGAGAACTCCCGGCCCGACGCGAGCGGGAGTCCGAGCGTAGAGAAGTAGCCGGGCGTCGCCATTCGAACGTTCGCCTGTGTCACGGCGAACCCGTCGGGACGGGCGCCCTCCAGCCAATACGGTCGATAGAAGTCCTGGCCGATCGTGCTCATCGGCAGGAACGTGACCGCGGCGACCGACCGAACGCCAGGCAACTCGCGGATGGAGTTCAGCACCCGGCCGTAGTAGTCGTTCCTCTGCTCGTTCCTTTGGTACCTCGTGACATCGGGTGCGAGTCGCAACACGAGCAGGTTCTGAGTGTCGAAGCCCGGATCGACACGCTGCAGGCCCGCGAAACTGCGGGTCAGCAGTCCGGCGCCGACGAGGAGCACGACCGTGACACCGATCTCAACGGCCACGAGCGCGCGTCGCATGCGACTCGCCTGCTTTACCGAGACCGGCGCACCGTCCTTCAAAGCGGGTGCGATCGTTGCAGAACTGCGTCGAAGGCCGGGAAGCAGCACGCCGACGATGGTAACCAGCAGTGCGAGGGCCATCGCAAACGACACGACGCGGGCATCCGGCCCGACTTCGTGCAGCCGAGGGATATCCGCCGGAGCGAAGGCAATCGCGGCGCCCAACGAACCTGTGGTGAGAACGATGGCCACCAGCGCGGTGATCACGGCACAGAGCGCGGACTCCGCCAGATGCGCTCGTACGATGTGGGTTTGGCCGGCGCCGATCGCGAATCGAATCGCGATCTCCCGCGCACGCGACGCGCGACGCGCAATCGCGAGACTCGCCACGTTCGCGCAGACGAGCAACAGCAGACAAAACATCGCGCCGAAGACGAGCAGCAGCCCGGTACGGCTCGAGCGTCCCAACTCTTCTCTCAGCGGCACCAACTGAACGCTCCAGTCGGCATTCGTACGCGGATGATCGGCGGCGATACGGGCCGCGAGGATTTTCATCCTGTCCGTCGCCGACTCTGGAGAGAGGCCGGGTTTCAGCCGACCGACGACGCGCAAGAATCGAAAATCGCGAGGCGGGCCGTCGGGAAATCGCGCACCACGATAGGCCTCGCGCATATCCCATGGAGTCCAGAGAGCGGCATCGACATCAGGCACGGCAAAGTCGGCAGGCATGACGCCGAGCACACGCCAGTTGCGGCCTTCAACGAAGACCGTTCCTCCGACCAGCGCCGGATCGGCGCCGAGGCTATGCCACAGACGATGACTGAGCACGAGGACCGGCTCCTGGCCGCCAGTTCGGCCGGACGCGATCGAAGGCCTGCCGAGGTATTCCTGGTCCGTGAACGTGCGACCCAGGAGGGGCGCGCGGCGGAAGACCTCGAAGAAGCCTTTCGTCACCTGGACACCTGCGACCGGCGCACTACCATCGCGGCCACGCAGCGTCGCCGAGGTTGTCCACCACGCGGTGAGCGCCTCGAACGCATCGCTGTGCGAGACCCAATCCTCTACGTTGCCGGGCGAGGGCCCCTCGCGCAGGCGCTCGCGCGAAACGTTCGACTCCCAGACCATGACCAGTTGTTCCGGGTTGGCATAGGGCAGGGGTTTCAGTATGACGGCGTTGACCAGCGCGAACAGCGTCGTCGTGGCCGCAACACCCAGACCGAGCAGCAGCGACACCGTCACGGTAAATCCAGGTGCGCGCACCAGCGATCGAAGAGCGCGTGCCAGGTCGTGCCCGGTGCCGGCGATGAGGTCCCACAGCAGCGCAAACCATGTCACCGCAAACTCAATTCGACCGCGTGCGCGGGCTTCGTCCAGAAGCCGCTCCGCGTCTTCCTTCATTTCTCGTGCGTCGCGAGGATCGCGGCCTGCCCCGAAAGATTTCATGCGCGTTCCGCCTTGGCCGAAGGGCGCAGGGCCCGGCTCGCGCGCGCGAGATCCACGATCGCTTCGAGTCGCCTGACCTCGCCACTGAGCACGCGCTTTCCGAGTGGCGTCAGCGCAACGTATCGCCGCCGCTCGTCGTCATCGCTGGGCCGCTTATCCGACTCCTCGATCCACTCCAGTGCTTCAAGCTCGCGGAGGGTGCCGTACATGGCGGCGGGCCACACGCGGACCTGTCCGTCGGTGCGGGCCGCGACCTCCTGCATGATGCTGTACCCATGACGCGGGCCATCGGCGAGCGCCAGCAAAATGTGCAGGACCTTGGGCTTCAACGGCAACAGGTGATCGACGCTCCGCGGTCTGTCCGACATGCGCTAGATTGTATCTCATTCAGTATATAAACGTGATAGTCACTACTTGCCGAACTACTTGCCGACACCTTGGCCCGCACCTCTACCCTCTGCCGGATTTCCGCCCCGGAAGACTATGCTGGAGCGATGCCTGAACTCCCCGAAGTTGAGGCGACGCGACGGCGAATCGTGCCGGCGATGGTCCGGAGGCGCTTCGTTTCAGTGGATGTGCGTCGACCAGACTTGCGCGCGCCGTTTCCGACGCGGTTCGCCAAACGGCTCGCCGGCCAGACCGTACTCGAGCTGACGCGGCGGGGGAAGTACCTGGTCGCGTTCCTGTCGTCGGGGGAGATATTGCTCATACACCTTGGCATGTCGGGATCGCTGCGAATCGCGCGGGCAACAACGGTCGCGCCGCGGGATCCGCACGATCACGTGATCTTTCATATGTCGTCGGCGCGGATCGTCGTGTTCAACGACCCGCGGCGGTTTGGCCTGATGGATCTGATCCCTGCGGGTCATCTCGAGCGCCATCGTGCGCTGGGCCGTCTGGGGCCGGAACCGCTATCGGGCGACTTCGACGCGGCACGCCTGGCGCGCGCGTGCCGAGGCAAGAAGACATCGCTGAAGGCGGCTCTGCTGGATCAACGGGTCGTGGCCGGACTCGGCAACATCTACGTGAGCGAGGCCTTGCACGTGGCCGGCTTGTCGCCGCGACGACGGGCATCGACCCTCGCCACGCCGTCGGGTGCACCCCGTGATGCTGCCTTTCGCCTCGCGACCGCGATCAAACAGGTACTCGAGCGCGCGATCGCACGCCAGACGGCGCGCGATGATGCTTATCGTGCGTCGCCGTTCCTGGTATACGAGCGGGAGGGCGAACGATGCCGGACGAGAAATTGCGGTGGGACGATCCGGAGGCGTGTCGAAGGCGGGCGGTCAACGTTCTACTGTCCGGTCTGTCAACGTTAGGACGACGCGCCGCTTCTATCTCCTTGCCATCGGCCACTCGCGTGCGAGCGGTGGAAGCAGCCGCAGGGATGTTCGAAGCAGAGCCGTCCATCGCGCGAACCTCCGCACGTCGCGCGCGCGCCAGTCGAAGCCGTATGCCCGGCGAATCGACGGCGGAAGCGATCCGATCGTGACGAGCTGCATTGCCCGGAATGCCGGCCACGCCACGTGCCACCGGGGCGGATACAGCACCGCTCGCGCGAGCGTCCGGCTGGTGTCGGTGACGACGATCCTCCCGCCTGCCAGCATCTCGCGCATGTAGGTCGCGAGCTGCCCCGAGTCTCGCGGCAGCCATCCGGCCGGCATCCCAAGCAGGGGCTCCATGATGGCCGCCTCAGAGCAGTAGCGATCGCGCTCGTGAAGGGCCAGGGGCCGCACCAGCAACTCGTAGGTAAGCGGAATCGACTCGAGCAGCGTGGCGTGCACCCACCGCTGCAGTTCAGGATCGTGAGCGGAGTACGGTTCACATGCCCCGTCACGGACGCGGCCGCGCACTCGATCGTGGATCGAGTTGATGCCGGCAGCAGCCGCGATCATCTGTTCCGTATCGCCGAACGTGAGCGACAGCATCGCGCCGACCGACGAGCGCAGGCGCCGGAAGCTGGAGACAAGGCTGCCCCGGAAGTAGCTGTGGTCGTGCACGCCGGCGGCAACCGCCGGATGTGCCAGTTGAAGCAGGATGGCACGGCCCCAGCCGGCGATCACTATCATCTCGCGGTTGACCGTCCAGGTGATGCTTTCGCGGCCGGGCCGGACATGATCCGATCGAAGCAGGCGTGCGCGCACAGCCTCGCGAGAAGTCTTCGAAATGCCGCAAACGTGTCGTTCCATCGAGGNCTACAGTATCGGGGTTCGAGGTANCGAAGTCTTGAGCGTTTGGTGAGCATCGTGTGAGATGACGGTGAATAGTCATTNACGCTGCAGGTCCCGTTCATCGTCCTGANCTGGTNGACNGGCGCGACGCAATCTCCTCGAACAACTTCTTCCCCACGACTCGATGCACCGCCGTAGAGGGATGGCCCTCGTGATAGAAGAAGTACGTCGCCGGATCGCCAACCGGAGTTGGATCCTGATCGAATATCGCGCGTCCAGCACACGCACTCGTCGTATTGACGATGCCGTACGCCGCCGGATGATCCATCACCTCGTCGAACGCGGCGCCCCAGTGGTTCAGCCAGAGATCGAGGCCTGGCGCGCCGGCTTCCTCGCGGACGAATTGCTCGTAGGCGGGATTCAGTCGCTGCCCCACCGCCGCGAATTGCGGGATCTTCGTCGGCAACAGCGCCATGGTGAAGTGCCGTCCGCCGAGTTCTCGAAGGACCTGGAGTTGCTGCCTGAGATTGGCGAGCGTGGTCGCGGTCTCTCGCTTTCCGTCGTTGAGCCCGCCGGCGAGGAAGAAGAGCGTCGTCTGCGGATCGAACCGAATCTCGCCGGACTTCACGCGCGCGGCGAAGTCGCGCACCTGGTTCATCATCCCGTAGCCGAGGAACGCCTCCTTCACCTGGCGTCCCGCGTCTTCACCC
>Ga0065705_10104570_pt1 | contig 13267 bp, 8 predicted proteins | sample SwibulcommuniRL2_FD_59092 | JGI IMG/M metagenome (GOLD analysis project Ga0065705, IMG submission 59092) | Bulk soil microbial communities from switchgrass field near Rose Lake, East Lansing, Michigan, USA - RL2 Bulk Soil v2 (version 2) | ecosystem: Environmental > Terrestrial > Soil >...
GGCCCGCCGCGCCGCGAACAACGTAATCTGCTAATTCATCAGTCACTCCATGAGGCAGAAAACCGTCAATAATCAACGGTTCAACATACGCTCTCACAATTTTCCCCTCCCGCAAATAGACTGCAAGCAAGTAGGATTCAAAAGAGGGCCATACGATCTGGTCGAACAGGAAGTTGCCCATGCTCCAGGCGATCAACGCTGGATCTTTCCACGAAAACCCACTTACAACATGTGTATGATGATTGATCAGCAGCGTGGCGCCTGCTTGTCTCGCAACTTCGGTGAGATAAGTGATTTTATTGATTGGAGTGCGATTGTATTCCTCGCCGCCATGGATCATGACGACAACCATATCCCCCTGTTGTTTTGCCTTGATGATCGCGGAACGCAAGGAGCCCTCTGTGCAGAACGCCGCGCCACCTTTCTTGAGTGCATCTGATGCTACGTATGGAACATCATCTTTTGTAACCGAACTGGAGGGAATTCTGACAGTTGTGCATCCAATAAAGGCAATCGTCTGCCCTTTCGATGAGACAATAGCCGGGGTCCAAGCATTGGCTTCATTTATCCCTGCACCGAAATGGAGCACACCTGCTTGGTCTAGAGCTGAAAGGGAATTGTTCAATCCCGCTTCCAACATATCGTAGTTGTGGTTGTTTCCCAAATCGACGATATCTACGCCAGATTGCTTGAGCGCAATGACACTCTTCGGGTTACTCGCATAAACAAAATCGGCGGTGGAATGGAAGGCGACTGGCCGCGGATCTCTCTTAGAAAAGAATGCCTGATCGCTTAACGTGGTTTCCAGATTCACGACGGTGAAATCGGCATTTTCTATAAGTGGCCTCGCCGGCGTCAACAATTTCATATGATCCTCAACGGTTGGCTCAATAGGCAACAATCCGTCTGCTGTGTCACCATCTTCGTTGGGATCGAAAAAACGCCGTCCAAACATGGTATCACCCCCGAATTGGATGACAATTGTTTTGCCATCGTCTGGTGTAAGTCGGAAGAGTATAGGAGTGCTAGGCGAAGCAGCGCGTGTACGAGAAATAAATCCATCACTTTCGGCTGTGAGCCATTCAGGCATGCCTTGGCTTGGAAGATCAAACCAGCCATCATGTTTACTTATTGTATGGTTGGTTTGAGAATTCACACTCGCACCGGCTATTGGATTCCCATCCATGTCAACCACACGCCCGGTAAAGCTATACTTCTGAGGCTCTGGGGTAGGAATAGCTGTCGCGGTGGGGATAGATTGGTCAGTTAAGTTTGAACAACCGGAGAGAAACAGAGACAATATCAGGAGCAGTGAAAACATTGACCGAATCATTGTAGGAGGATTCCAATCAGGATGCTCAGATGATGAATAACCAGCTTAGGTGAGTTTGGCAGAGCATGAATCCCATCCTTTCTGTATTTATCCTACTTATTTGGGTTGATCAAAGGAAAAGCAAGCCAATACTCTGCTCCAGGCAACATATCCTGAGCAAAAGTTACATCTCCAGAGCCAGTAAGTAGCGCATAATTATATAGAGGGCTAAATTGTGCGCTTGGGTTGGCCCATTCGATGATGCGAATATTATCGAAATCGGCTGAAACAGTCCCTTTGTCTGGGGGCCTCAATCTCAAGTACAAACCCAGGGCCACGGCTTTGCTTGGTACACGCACATCGAGACGGAAGGGTTGCCAGGTACCATAAGATTGGACTTCGATTGGTCGTATATCCTTCAAAAAGGATGGACCGGAGGTTGATGAATACCAACTCAATTGGACCTGTGAGACAACGCCTTGGTTTAGGCGTACCATGCCGGTAATGCTTAGATTTGCGTAGCGATCGACCCAAACTCTATGGAGATTGGTTGTTACAGCGTCATTGGTGTTGCTAACGTCGCTTGTCAAGCGAATGCCTACCTCTCCTTCGTACGCGTAATCGCGTCCGATTCGGATATTGCCTGATTCCAGATCCCAAAGAATTGCACCGCGTGAGGTAGAGTCTATTTCATTATTTTCAAATCCGCCAACCCACAGCAGGTCACGGCCCAGCAATAATTTGCCTTTTCCTTTGAAATCAGAAATCCATTGGGATTGTGGGACGGCAATAATTTCTCCGGGTGCAGCTGCGCCATCCATTGACTCGGTATAAACATTCCGAAGGGCCTGACCACCAAGATCAACCTCCATCGCGCCACTTTCCATAATAAAAGGGCCCGGGTTAAGACCGGCTGCGTCTCGCACGACGTCATCGGCCAGTTGATCGGTTACAGCATGAGGCACAAAACCGTCGATCATCAATGGTTCAACATACGCCCGAATGATTTTTCCCTCTCGCAAATAAACAGCCAGCATATAAGATTTAAGGGCTGGCCATATCGTTTGGTCATAGAGAAAGCTGCCCATCGTCCACGCAATCAATGATTGATCCCTTAACGAAAATCCACCGATAACATGTGGTTGATGGTTGATGACCAGAGTAGCGCCTGATTGTCTTGCAATTTCGGAGAGATAGCTTATCTTGTTGGTTGGAGTTGAATCATATTCCAGTCCACCATGAATCATGACGATAACAACATTTGCTTGTTGCTTGGCCTTGATGATTTCGGAACGCAAGCGCGCCTCGGCGCAATAGGCGGCGCCACCTTTCCTGAACACATCCGAAGCAACGTAGGGTATATCATTTCTTATGGGCGTTTTAAGAGGAATTCTAAGGGTTGTACAACCAAGAAAAGCAATTGTTTGTCCCTTTGCTGAGACAACCAATGGCGTCCATGCGTTTGCTTCGTTTGTCCCTGCGCCGAAATGAAGCACCCCCGCTTGATCAAGAATGGAAAGAGAATTGTTTAATCCCATTTCCAGCATATCGTAAGTGTGATTATTTCCCATATCTACGATATCGACACCCGATTGCTTTAATGCAATCACACTATTTGGATGACTTGCATAAACAGAAGCAGTAGTGGGATGGAAAATGGCTGGTCTGGGCATCGCTTTAGGAAAGAAGGCTGGATCGTTTATTGTCGTTTCAAAGTTTACAGCGGTAAAATCGGCATTTTCCAAAAGTGGCTTCACTCCAGCCAATAGTCTCATGTGATCCTCAACCGTGGGTTCGAGAGGCAGTAACCCGTCAGCAGTATAGTCATCTTCGTTGGGATCAAAGAACCGCCGACCGAACATCGTATCCCCTGCGAAGTGAATGACGATTGTCTTGCCATCATCGGGAGTCAGACGAAAGAGAACGGGGATCCCGGGTGAGGCTGCCCGTGTGCGGGAAATAAGGCCGGGGCTGGTCGCTTTAATCCATTGTGGAAGCTCCTGGGCAGGGAAGCGAAACCAGCCATCTTGGTCGCTGGTTGTGGTATTTTTTAGGGATTCCAGAGTCGCCCCTTTGATAGGGTTCCCATCCATATCGACGACACGTCCAACCAAATCCTGACTCACTTTCTGGGGTTGCCGTGAGTCAGGTCTGGGTATCAGATTGAAGAATGACTGAGGCGTTGCGATAGGGCCTGGCATTTGATTCTGTCTAGTCAAAGGCAAACAACCAGATAAGAAAACGACCAGAATGAGCAAGGACGGGAGCGCTGAATGAGTCCTCATAAAATAATTTCCCAACTCTATCGTCAAGTAAGAAATAGCCACTCCAGGTGAGTTTGACTTAAGATCAATACGGCGCCCTGCATCGCCAACCAAACACCAGCAGTAGCGAATGATGTGGTAACAACGGTTGAATAGGTCCCCTCACGAGCAAAGTCATTCGCAATCAGCGAAGCAATTGTGGGCATGATAATCACGAATCCAGACCAGGGAACAAATCTGCCGTGTGTAAGATTGATAATCATGATTTCCAACAGCCAGGAAATCACCACCCCGGAAAGAATCATCATGCCCAATTTTGTCCTTCCAAATGCAAGCACATACCGTGAGGTAAGAAGCTGCACAAAAAGAAATGTGAGGATGCTGGCAACGATTACAAAAACCAAATCCAATGGCCGGGCTGCAAATAAAGCCAAATAAGCAGCAGTTACAAATCCGCCTGACCTCATGCGAAACTTCGAATACGCTAAAAGATCGAGAAATACGCTGACAATAATACCAATTGGCAAGAGCTGGATTGGATAGGTATATGTATAGGGTTGGGCACGGAGCAATGGAGAGGAAGTGCGCACGAAGAGGTTTGGCAGAAGTTCTTCAATGGCCGAAAGTGGAAAGATGATCAACGCTACGATAGAAACACCCAGCAAAATAGAGCCTATCGTATTCCGGGCTCCCTGACGACCCATATCATGAGCGATCACTCCCGGCAAAACAAATCCAATCCCATAGAGGATGGTCAGGTCAAGATTTATTGTGCCGAATAGTCGGATGATGGTTATCCATAACACCTGAAAGATCAGGCCAACCAGAATTTCGATTTCGAATAATTTTCGCCCATTGAGCATAAAACGCTTTTGGAGGATCTTGTAGACGATCTGGTAGGTGAGGTAAGCAATCGCCAGAGTCACAACAATATGAATGGGCTGGCCCACAAAAAGCGCGAGATACCCACAAACAATCACACCACCAAGCGTTAACCCGCTCCGCTTATAAATGATGGTGGACACTACAATTCCGAGAATAATGGTTAGCCTGGCTAGCTCATTACTGATGGAGTACTCATACATCTGATCCACTCCGGTGTGCTAAATGCCCAATCATTTTTTCTTTTGTGTTCTCCATGCGTGGACGGTAGTATTTCCATGCTCCTTCATGCACATGAAGCGGAGCGTCCGAGCGGTGATGGAAGTATTCGAGTAATAATTCGGCCTGAGCTGTGTGGATATTAACCAGTCCAATTAACACGCCCTGCTTGCCTTTGATCAGGTCTGCAATTTTGTCAAATATCTGCTCTAGGGTAGGATTGACACTAAACCCCATATTAATGATCCGGTCCGGGGAAACACCCTGTTTAGTCATGTGTTCTGTGACTTGAGATTCATAGGCGCCAAAGGTGATCCAGTAATCGAAATCCAGGTCGTTCGCGGCGATATTTGCAAACCGCATGGCGCGGTCAGCACGATCATAGCGATTGTTGAGGATACCGATGCGGGTGGCGTTTTGATCGTAATAAGGTCGCAGGGCATCCACGCCGATGATCGTGCTTTCACGGTCATTGACTGCAAAAAGTGGAATCCAGAGGATTTCCTTCTTCTTCCAAGTTGTCCGTTGAATGTTGACCACACCCACGTCGGGTCGGGCATTCCACATACCGCGCATGGCTGTCGCACGTGGAATACCCAGGATATCTGCGACTGCCAATCCGATCGAAATGTTCTCCTTAAAAGAAAGATAATTGAAGCCTGCCAGATCTTGTTCGGTGACCCCATTCGGATCGGCATAAACCATAAGGCTTCCACGTACATCGGCATTTTTGGCCAATCTTTTTCTCAAATGAGGGCGATCTTCGGCTGTGATCAGGATCCCATCATGGGGAATCATGAGCGATAGGGTATCCGCAATCTCTTCCAGCGACTCGCCCATCACATCCTGATGGTCTTCTCTGACATTTGTGATCACGTTGATATTCCCTTTTACCAGCAGTTCTTGAGAGGCAATCTGGTTGGCGGGGAAGAGAGCCATGGTTTCAAAAACGATGGCTTCAGTATCTTTTTCCAGGTGTTGCTTTGCAATATTGAACAACTCCATAATTGTGGGTGAGCTTCTGCGCTGAATAGGTATCTCTTCTCCGTTTGGCAAAATGACCATGGCCGCACTGCCTGTCGTTTTAGCCAGCGTTTGGATACCAGCTTCACGTAACACTCCAGCAATGAGGCGGGTTACCGTCGATTTTCCACGAATCCCATTGACATAGATTCGGACTTTCAGCTTTTTAAGGCGCCGCTCGTACTCTCTCCGTTCGAGCCACCACGAAATGGTCACGCCCAGGAGGGTAAGCGCCAGTACGAGAATTCCATACATCAGGAGATCGCTTTCTCAAATAAGGCGGTAGACAGCGCAACTTCACCCACTGTTTCCCATTCAATAAATAAATTCTGGAACATATCATCGCTATTTATCTCAAGACTTCGCTTCAAAGACTTTTCCGCTGCTTCCATCATATTGACTTTCGTGAGGCTGTGTCCCAAAAATGCGGCAAACCCGAAGCGGAGCTGGGCGCGTACCTGAAGTGCCATTGAATTCCCAGACGCAGTAACGAACTGTGTCTTTGTCATCCGATTCAAAATATTGTTCACTGCCTTACTGGCTCCCTCTGTTTCCGTTTCGGGCAGAATGACCGCGATCTGATTGTCGGCGGCCAAGAAGGGAATATCGGTTTCGCGGGTTGTATCCTTAATGCTTGTCGCAATGGCCCGCATCAATTCAGATCTCTCATGCAAACCCCAGGTGGAACCTTTTAATGGTCGTGCCAGGATCAGGATCAAGGCGAATGGGCGGCGATATCGAACGGAACGCTCTTCTTCTTCGTTCAGGCGCAGATGGCCTATGGACGACTTAAGCAACCCAACCGTTTTATCTTCGAGATCCAATTGCTTCAATTGATTTTGATTCTCCCTATAAGTATTCAAGAAAGTTTGCAGCCAATCATGATATCGCCCTGCAAGGATGAAGGTCAGCCCTACCAGAATCAATTCGAGCAGGTGGTCCAAAAGTCTGATTTCCTCCCAAACGCCCAGCCATTGTTTAATGGAAATCCAAATCGTGACCATTAGAAGACCAACCAGCACACCTCGGACTAAGCCTAGTACAAGCATGATGCCCGAGCCGAAAAATAACAGGAACACAAAGATCGAAAAAGTGCGTATAGAGTTGTTCTGAACAACCACTAACGCCGAGGCAAGCAGGCTGGCAGCAAATGCTAATAATGACATGTAGAGTCGCTGCGTCTGATCTGATTGTTTGTCCCTTTGGGAATTAGTGCGCCTCATCTTCACCTTCCTCTATTTTTTCAAGGGCCTTTGGCATCTGCCTAGTTCCGACTACGCGGATGATCCATAAAATTCCAATGATTAAGAGCAAAGCGCTTCCAACTGCAATCAATGTTGCAGTATTAAACGCCTTGCCACTTCTTTGTAATATGGGCCCGATCACTGGTATGTTGCTCGCATCGGCAATCTGTTGAAAAAGTGCTTGCGTGTTCTCTGTTACGGACAATCCTCCTAATGACACGCTTCGATCTGCCGAACCAACAACCATTAGATTGCCCGCAAAATTGCCTCGCAACGTGGGATTTAGAATTACATCCCAGGCCCATTCAAGTCCTTGTTGGTCGTTTCCAGTTAGCACCAACACCGTTCCACCTTTGACCCAGGGCGAGGGCATGATCTGCATTAATCCAAGGCTCGCGTCCGCATGTGCTGTGGGAAGATATATGCCAAACCCGTCCTGCAATGAATTTTTATTCTCTATAAATGGCTGCGGCAATAAATCATTGGTGTCGCGAATAACAGAATTTTCCAGAGGCAAGCCGACCAAAATCACATTGGGGTGACTGGCTTTCTTCTGCGCAAAGTTGGCGGCAGTCATTACTTCGGGAGGATGATTCGGCCGATAAGAAGAGCTTCCAAGCATGAACGATAATCGTGAGATATATCCAAGATCCGCCTGATCATATTCATCGGGAATAACATATGTAAAACCCGGATAATCACTAAATGGCAAAGGAAAGTTTTTTAATGATGGAATGGGTGTATGATCTCGATTGGTTATTTCAAGGGTGGAGCTATTCAATACTGTTGCCCACACACTTTCCAGTGCGCGCTCACAGGAACTATGAGGAACATGTAAATCGAATGCCACTCGAATGAAGTTAATACCCCTGCGAAACCTTTTGGCTGGTAAGCCGATCAGTATTGGCTCGCCGGTCGAATTCCCTGCGGTAGGCAGAATGCCTGCTATGCTAAAACCATTTAAGTAAACGGTGAACGTTGAATTGAGAATATCCAAATCCGGAGAATGGACCAGCCCCAGGTTTAATTTCACCAGAACAGGTTCAATATCATAGGGAATATACAAGCTGTAAATCAGGTTTTGCTGACCTATCCCTTTAACCGTGCGGTCAAGATATCCCAGCTCTTCAAATGAAGTACTGTTTTGGAAAGGCTGAGGTTCAGGCAGCGGGTTTTGATCTATGTAAGCCACGTTCCCATGCAAAAGTACACTTCTGGCAGGATCACTGAATACTGAGGCTGGTGTGAAGCCATCCTGTCTGTTTTGGTCGCCAATAACCATAACTGCGTTTCCCAACCCCCAGGGAGATGGAAACAAGGCAAGATAATCTTTATTGCTGCCCACCTTATCTTGGAATTCTGCGGGAAGAGTGCCGATAAAAATAATGTTTCGATTGGAGATAATACTTGCGTTTAGCTGACTCCCTTTCACGATCTCCGGGTTCCATTCCTTGTTGGCACTTGCATGACTTCCCAACTCATAGGATATCGTGGATAAGGAGGTTAGATCGTCCTGGGTGCTGTATTCTGGCAAAACGATCAATGTCTCCCTCTTTGCCTGATCAGGAAGATAATTTGCTAATGGCTCGACGAGGATATGTGAGGCATTGGAAAGATCTGCGTGTAGATCGCGCCTCTCAAAGGAGAGGTGCAAAACTCCGCCTGGAGCGATTGCTATCCATCGCGCAGGATCATCCCAGTTTTGGCAGTTCGTTTGAGGGTCATCCGGCAGATAGAGGGTGCCCGAAAAGATCAGGGTGTTAGTCCCTTGCGTGAACATATTCGCCGGTATCAGAATACGTTGATTGGTTCTCGGTATCCTTGCAAGTCGGTAAGAATTGATCTGGAGGCCATTGAGCGAAATTGTTAAGGATGATCTTGCTGAATCGAGGAGCGGACTTGCTGTGATCTTGAGTTCCAGCCAATTCCCTTCATTGAGCAGCCAGCTTTGAGGAATAGAAAGGTTAAGAGTTTGACTGCTAATGAGACCCTGAAGTTCTATAGGTTTTTCGTCATGAAGCGCTTCCAGTGGGATTTCGACGAAATTAAGACCTTCCGCCGAAACATAGTTTTGAGGGATGAGAGCCTCCAATAGCAGGCAGGCGCAAACAAAAGCCAGGTTAAATTTATAGGCATTCATCATATCCCCCTGTGGTTTCCATTCCCATTTCCGTTGCCATTCCCAATTAAGGCTTTGATCCGTACCTTAAGTTCCTGCGGGTGGACAGGCTTAACAATGTAATCATTTGCCCCCATTCCGAATGCAGCAACTTTTATTTCAACATCGCCCACAGAGGTAAAGAAAATAATTGGGGTATGGGCGAACTGTGATTTTTCCCGCACATTCCTGCAAACTTCAAAGCCATCTCCATTGGGCATGATCAAATCAAGAAGAATTAGATTCGGATCATACGTCAGTGCGGTGGTCAGCGTGTCACAGCTATTATTGACACATACTACTTCATACCCCTCTTTCGCTAGAATAAGCTCCAGCAGTTTGGTCGTGCCTTGATCATCATCCACGACAAGAATTTTGCCCATATAAGTCCATTCCTGTTCCAAATAAATCCTGGGCACAATGATGGATCTGCAGAGATTTAGAATGCCACGCCTGCTATGCCAATTATAAATTACTTCTGGTAATTGATTGTTATGTCATTACAAGACGGCGACTATTCAGAAAAGTAACATCTTTTATGTTAAAATGCAATTTTTGTCTTATTAAGAACCGGTTAACCTGATACGAAAATGAGTCTGGCATACAGAACGCTCGTAGGGTGATTTAATTACATTTTCACTTTTTCTTCATTCCCGGACCTTTTGATGGAACATAAAACCTGCCCCAAGAAACTTGGGGCAGGTTGGTTATCTGGGCTACTTTCTCTTTATACTCTTTTTAGCGGTTTTTGGGCTTGCCTTCGAAGCTCGACCATTTGCTTTGCCCTTTGCCACAATCGGCTTTTTCTGTGGTCTATGCCTCAAAGCGGCATGTGCAGCAGCAAGGCGGGCGATCGGCACACGGAATGGTGAGCAGGAGACGTAGTTGTTGCCAATGAGATGGCACCATTCAATCGAACTCGGGTCACCGCCGTGTTCGCCGCAGATGCCCACCTCAAGATTGGGACGGGTCTTTCGTCCCTCGGAAATTGCCCAATCCATCAGTTTGCCAACGCCACCCCGGTCAAGCGACTGGAACGGATTTGTCTCGAGGATGCCCTGTTCCTGATAGGTGATCAGGAAATTGCGTTCGGCATCATCGCGTGAGTAACCGTAGGTCATTTGGGTCAGATCGTTCGTACCGAATGAGAAGAATTGAGCGCGTTCTGCGACTTCACCTGCGGTGACGGCTGCGCGCGGGATCTCGATCATCGTGCCGAATTTGTATTCAAACTTGACGTTCTTTTCGCCCATGACAGCAGCCGCGATCCGTTCAAGCCTGGGCTGGATCCATTCGAGTTCCTTGACTGTTCCAGTTAGGGGGATCATTACTTCGGGCTTGACAACGATGCCGCGCAATGTGCAGTCCGCTGCAGCTTCAAAGATGGCGCGAACCTGCATCTCCACGATCTCGGGCATGTAAATGCTCAAACGCACACCGCGCATGCCCATCATTGGGTTCGATTCGTGCATCCCTTTGATGGCAACGAGTAAATCTTCTTTTTCCTTCAGGCCATCGCTTTCATTCTTCACGCGCATGGTGATGACTTCTTCCAGGAGTTTTTCCTCATCAGGCATGAACTCATGCAGCGGTGGGTCGATCAGGCGGATGATGACCGGATAGCCATCCATCGCTTCGAAGAGTCCGTCGAAGTCCTTGCGCTGATAAGGGAGAAGTTTGTTGAGAGCTTCAGTACGCCCTTCGCTTGTTTCGGAAAGGATCATCTCCTGAACGATAGGCAATCGCTCGGGCTCAAAGAACATGTGCTCGGTCCGGCAGAGACCAATGCCGACCGCGCCGTAAGAACGAGCGCGGCGCGCATCCTTGGGATAATCTGCATTTGCCCATACCTGAAGTCCACGAGTTGGATACCCTTTCGCCGGGGCTTCACGCATATTCTTGCGGGCGCTAATTTCATCTGCCCATGTCAGAAGGGTCAATAATTCGGTTTGCTGTTCGAGGGAGGGCGCGGTCGTTGGTATCTTTCCGATAAATACTTTGCCTGTGGTTCCGTCCACGGAAATCCAATCGCCTTCTTTGACAACGGCTTCCCCAACAGTCATCTGACGCCTTTCAAGGTCGATCTTGATGGCAGAAGCACCGACGACGCATGGAATACCAAACTGTCGTGCCACAACTGCTGCGTGAGACGTTGCGCCGCCTTCGCTCGTGAGCACACCTTGCGAGGCAATCATGCCGTGTACATCGTCAGGTTTGGTGAACGGACGTACCATGATGGTGTCCTGTTTTTCTTCCTTCGCCATTTTTTCGGCGGTGTCAGCATCAAAATAGACTTGTCCGACTGCGGCACCTGGCGAGGCGTTCACACCCTTGGCAAAGAATGTGCCGTCTTTTTCGGCATTGGTCATTGCCTGCTCATCGAACTGTGGATGGAGAAGGGAATCGACATTGTCAGGAGTAACACGCAGAACTGCCTGTTCTTTTGTGATCAAGCCCTCATTTGCCATTTCCACTGCAATCTTTACCGCAGACTTAGCGGTCCGCTTGCCGTTACGGGTTTGAAGCATCCATAATTTGCCGCGCTCAATCGTGAACTCGACGTCCTGCATATCTTTATAGTGCTTCTCGAGTTTGCCCGTGATATCCATGAACTGCTTATAAGCCTTCGGCATCTTCTCCACGAGATTTTCAATTGGCTCTGCGTTGCGAATGCCTGCGACTACATCTTCACCCTGTGCGTTGAGCAGATACTCGCCCATCATCTTCTTTTCGCCAGTAGATGGATTGCGGGTGAATGCCACGCCCGTGCCTGAGTCATCGCCCATATTGCCGAAGACCATGGTCACGATATTGACGGCGGTACCGAGAGCGTCCGAAATGCCTTCTTTCTTGCGGTAGGCAATGGCGCGCTTGCCATTCCATGATTCAAAGACAGCTTTGGTTGCCAGCTCCAGCTGTTTGTAAACATCCTGCGGAAAATCTGTACCGACATTTTTCTTGAAGACGACCTTGAAGGTGGAGACCAGTGCTTTCCAGTCCTCCGCGGTCATCTCGGTGTCCACTCTGTAACCCTTCCCGGCTTTGTAATCGGCCATCGGGTGTTCAAAGACTTCGTCATCCAGGTTGAACACGGTCGTACCGAACATCTCGATGAGGCGACGATACAAATCCCATACGAAGCGTGGGTTGTTCGTCAGCTTGATCATGCCCTCAACGACCTGGTCGTTCAAACCGATGTTCAGAATCGTGTTCATCATGCCAGGCATGGAGAACTTCGCGCCGGAACGGCAGGATACGAGAAGCGGATTCTTCGGATCGCCAAACTTCTTCCCTGTCTGCTTCTCGACAGTTTTCATGGCGGCAAGCGCCTGGTCCCACATTCCTGCGGGGAATTTTCCAGCCTTGCGGAATTCGTTACAGGCTTCGGTTGTGACCGTAAACCCAGGCGGGACGGGTACTCCCGCACGTGTCATATCAAAGAGTCCCGCGCCTTTGCCTCCAAGTAGCGAGCGAACGCCTTCCCAGGAACCAGCGTATTTTTCAGCAGCGGTAACCTCTCCGAATAGATAAACCCATTTTTTCATAGAAACCTCCGGGGTTATTAAGATCAAAATTTGTGTGAAGTTTACCACGAACGGTTACGACAAATGTGATATATTGTTCTTACATTCGTCAGTCCCTGTGCGAGTAGCCATTTGTTAGCCTATTGCAAAGTCAGGAGTAGCATTTATATATGATAATAGAAGCAGATTGGAATTTACTATGTCAGTAAAACTACTTGTTATCGACGATGATAGTGCTGTCACCGATTTACTTTCACTGCTTTTAAGGTCACATGGTTTTGAGGTAGGCGCTACAAATAACAGCACCGAAGGATTAAGTATGATCCGTGACGACTCTCCGGATGTTGTTATCCTTGATTTGATGATGCCAGATATGGATGGATGGCAGATTTGCAAGGCTGTACGTGAATTTAGCCAGGTACCGATTATCATCCTTTCAGCTTTAAATGATCCGTCCATGATTGCGAGCGTTCTGGATGCCGGAGCCGATGATTACCTGACCAAACCGACTCCAAGCCGCGTGCTGATTGCTCATGTCAATCGGCTTGTCAATCGATCTGGCTCGCTGCATTCAAATACATCACTAAGTGACTCTTTTGGCAAACCTTTGGCAGCCTCTTGAGGATTAAAACCATTCGTCT
>Ga0065705_10002463_pt1 | contig 13259 bp, 14 predicted proteins | sample SwibulcommuniRL2_FD_59092 | JGI IMG/M metagenome (GOLD analysis project Ga0065705, IMG submission 59092) | Bulk soil microbial communities from switchgrass field near Rose Lake, East Lansing, Michigan, USA - RL2 Bulk Soil v2 (version 2) | ecosystem: Environmental > Terrestrial > Soil >...
GCCAAGCACGCAAAGGCCACCCAACCCCTGGCCCCAAGGAAATTTGATTTCTTAACTTGGCGGTCTTTGCGAGCTTTGCGCGAGATATTCCGTGTTTGGTTGCGGCTTCGCCGCACTGGGTCCTTCGTGGTGAGATCAAATTCTTTCCTTTCCGGAACGACAACAAAGGAACCGAATACTTTCATGCCCAAAGAACGCTACAACGCCAAGATCCAACGCGCTAAAGGTTTGCTCGAAATCGCCGCGGCGATGTATGAGACCTCTCTATCTTTTCAAACGACGCGCGCGGCGGAAAAAGTTCTGCAAACCGAGTCGCGCGTCGGCCATGAGCTGGAATTTAAATTGCGTGCAGCGAATCCCGATGGCTCCAACAGCATCGCTCGCTCGTTCGCCGCCGACAGTTTCGCCGAGCTGAAGGGCGTCGCCGACGGCAGGTACACGCTTGCCTGGGTGAATCCAACGGCGGCCGCCACCCTCGCCTATCGCGGCACAGGGCCGTTCAAGAAGAAACTGCCGTTGCGCGTCATTGCCACCTTTCCTTCTTACGACGTCATGGGTTTTGCCGTGCACAAATCCACCGGCATTACGTCTTTCTCCCAAATCGCCAAGGAGCGGTTTCCGTTGCGCCTATCCACGAACGTCACGTCGAAGGAGATGATCACCGCCAGCCCGACCATGTTCACGGTAATCGCCGTGATGAAGGCGGCAGGATTCACTCTGGCTGATTTGACAAAATGGGGCGGCAAAGCGATCTCGGTGCCGCGGCCAAGCCATCCCGACCGGCGCGACGCCATTCAGAGGGGCACAGTTAACGCCGTTTTCGACGAAGGCATCAAAAGCTGGGGACAAACGGCCGTCGACAACGGCTTTATTTATCTGCCAATCGAGGGCCAGGTTTTGCAGCGCCTGGGGGCGATGGGCTATCAGACTTCAGTGGTGCCGAAGTCACGCTTCAAAGGCATGGCCAAAGACGTTCCGACGGTCGATTTCAGCGGCTGGCCGATGGTCGTGCATGCGGACTTATCCAATGACGTCGCCTACGCGCTCTGCGAAGCGATCGAAAAACGGCGCAAGCTGATCCCGAGCGACAACTTCAAGTCGATCAACATGCGCCAGCTCTGCGCCAACGACGAAGAAGCGCCGTTCAACGTGCCGCTGCATCCGGGCGCTCGACGTTTCTACCGCGAACGCGGTTATTTAAACAATCTCCGCTAGCGACACCCATGCCGCGCAAACGAGCAGAAACGAAGCGCGCCAAGCGCATCCCGGCTTGCCCTGAATGCCATAGCGCGTCAGTCATCCCGGTGCTGCACGGCATCATCACGCCGGATCTCCAACGAGCCATCGATGCGGGCAAAGCCATCGCCGCCCAGCGTGAAGAATGGGAAGGCATGACCCAATGGTATTGCAAATCCTGCGGCTGCGACTGGGGTAGCCATTCGCGCCGGTTCAGAAAACCCGGCGGGGTCAATGCGACGAGAGCGTGACACACCAACAATCATTCTGTAAGAATTATCGATCATGCAACCGGTCCGCTTAAGAGCCGTTTTTATCGCAGTCACCCTAGCTTTTTCGTCTTTTGCGCTGTCTCGCGCCCACGCCGACGCAGTCCTGGTTGCCGCAGCCGCGAGCCTGACAGATGTCTTAAAGGAATTGGCCCAGTCTTACGAGGCGAAAAGCACGCACAAGCTGTTTCTAAACCTCGGCCCATCCAATTTTCTAGCGCGGCAAATCGATGAAGGCGCACCGTCGGATATTTTTTTTCCAGCGGACACGGCGCAGATGGATTTTCTCGATGGCAAAGGCCGGCTGGAACCCGGCACTCGCAAGAATTTGGTTTCCAATCAGTTGGTGCTGATCGTGCGCCACGATTCCCTTCTTGCGATCACGTCGCCTAAAGATCTTCTCAAAACGGAAGTCAAAGAGATCGCTCTGGCGGACCCCAACGCGGTTCCGGTCGGGGTTTACACCCGAAACTATCTCGCCGGCGAAGGGTTGTGGGAGAAGGTCAGGCTGAAGGTGGTCCCTGTCCTGGATGTACGCGCCACACTCGCCGCCGTGAAATCCGGCAATGTCGAAGCGGGTTTCGTTTATAAAACCGACGCCGCCATTTCAAAAGCAGTCAAGGTCGTATTTTCAGTGCCGCTTGATAAAGGCCCGAAGATCACCTATCCGATTGCCATCATCAAGGATTCAAAAAAGAAAGAAGCGGCCCGCGATGTCATGAATTACCTATTAAGCCCGACTGGTAAATCGATCTTCAAGAAATACGGCTTCGTGGTTTTTGATTGAGCACGGCGGGCGTCATCACATCGTGATATTCTCTCTTGACACCTGGCAAATTACTCTCTTCTCGCTCGCGGTCGGCCTGGCGAGCACGCTGCTGATTCTTCCGTTTGGAATCGCGCTCGCGTGGCTCTTCGCGCGCAAGGAGTGGCCGCTAAAGAGCGTCATCGAAACGCTGGTGCTTCTGCCGCTGGTCATGCCGCCGGTATCGACGGGGTTGATCCTGCTAAAAATCTTTGGCCGGCGAAGTCCCCTCGGGCAATGGCTTTACCAGCGCGGCATCGAGATCGTCTTCAACTGGAAGGGCGTGCTCATCGCCATGTCGGTGATGTCCTTTCCGCTCCTGGTCCGCTCGGTACGCACTTCGTTCGCGGAAGTCAGCCCGCGTCTCGAACAGATCGCCGCAACCCTCGGCGCTTCACCTTTGAAAATTTTCTTCGCCATCACGCTGCCCCTCGCCTACAAGGGCATCGTTGCCGGCGCCCTCCTGGCGTTCTCGCGCGCGCTCGGCGAATTCGGCGCGACGATTCTACTCGCCGGCAATATTCCCGGCCGCACGCAAACGCTCTCACTGGCGATCTTCAGTTTCGTTCAGACCGGCAAGGATACAGAAGCGTACACATTGCTGGGCATCACTGTCTTTCTCGCATTCACATTTGTATGGTTCTCCGAGTGGCTGCTGCGCGCGGGAAGGAATACCTGACATGCACCTGCAATGCCGCATCCCTCTCGCTCACTTCGAGCTCGATATCGACGTCTCCTTCGATGCTCGGGTCACGGCAATCTTCGGTCCTTCCGGAGCCGGTAAGACAACCCTCCTCGACGCAATTTCCGGATTGCGCGAGATCGCGGAAGGCGAAATAGAATTCAACGGGCGCACAGTCTTTTCGTCCGCTCGCGGCATCCATCGGCCACCACAGCGACGGGGCATCGGTTACGTTCCTCAAGAAGGCGCCTTATTCCCTCACCTTTCCGTGCGCAAGAACATTCTTTTCGGCGCTAACCGAAGCGATAACGTCGGCGCATCGATGGGCATTACCGTCGATCATGTGCTGGAGATATTAGAGATCAACATACTTCTGGATCGTCCGGTGAGCGGATTATCAGGCGGAGAGGCCCAGCGGGTTGCGCTGGCACGGGCGATCTTGTCGAGGCCGCAATTGCTTTTGCTCGATGAACCTCTGGCTGCTCTCGACGTCGCGCTTAAAGAAAGAATCTTGCCCTATCTCGCCCGCGTGCGCGATGAGTTCGCTATTCCGATGATCTACGTCACGCACAATCTCACCGAGGTTCTTACCCTCGCCGATTGGGTGCTGATGGTTCAAAAGGGCAAGCTCGTCGCTCAAGGCATTCCCAAAGTAGCGTTGCGATCGGTCCATGCCATCAAGCAACTCGCCGATGAGCCATTCGATAATGTATTTGCCGCGACATTTGTCGAGTCGGACGCCCGCTCCGGCCGGACGCGCGTTCGCTTGCCTTCCGGCGCCGAGTTGTTCATCCCGTATTTGCCTCAGCCGGCCAATCGTGCCTTTCAGATCCGGGTTGGCGCCGATGACATCCTGATCGCCACGCAACGTCCGGAAGGCATTTCCGCCGGCAATGTTTTACCCGGGACCATTCGGAGCATCGAGCCGGTCGACGGAGAGGCGCTGATCACGGTGGCGACCGGCGACGAATTTGTTGTTCGCCTGACTTCGGCGGCGATTCTCCGTCTTGGCCTAACCGTAAACTCTCCGGTCTTTCTCATCATCAAAACCCGCTCGTTCCGTGCGCTGTAGCGATTTCACGTGCTCGCTGGTCCGAACGGGCAGACGCGGCGGGCTGATTTCCACAATTCGTCGACAAAGTCGCATTGAACCACCCGCAGTAACCTGCGGAGCACCGGATCGGAGAAAACATTCGGAATCGGAAAATTGCCGCAAAGCAACGCGAAGGTCGCAAAAAAGATTGTAGGGGTGGGCGTGGAATCGAACCCGCGGCGTATTAAACCCCGCAAGGTCAACTGATTTCTTGACACTGCCGGCCTCCCGGTTCAAATTGGGGCGGTCCAATTGAATATCGTGAAGCTCGCCAACGAAATCAAAATGGTGCCGACAAGGGTCTTTTGTGACAACTACGGCGGGGCGCCCGCCATGAGAATACTTTTACTATTGCTGTTTTTTCACGCTCCGCTCGTTCATGCGCAGAGCGAGAAAAAGATCGCCGCCAGCCTGATCTACGAAGCGATTGCGGCGACCAATGCGGTACTGTGGCTCGCCGAAGATGCGAGACTATTCGAGAAGTATGGCCTCGACATGAAAGTCGTCCACGCCCGCGGCGCCGTGCCCGTGCAAGCGCTGGTGAGCGGCTCGGTCGAATTCGGCGCCTTTAGCGGTTCCTCCGCCGTGGCCGCCGTGCTTGCCGGTAGCGACCTTGTTTTCGTCGCGGCTAAAGGCAACTTCGCGGTCATGTCGTTTTGGGTAAGACGAGACTCACCGATCAAGACGCTCGCGGACCTCAAGGGTAAGACGATCGGCGTGACCCGCGCCGGCTCCGCCACTCACACGATCGCGCGGCTGGCGCTGAAACCGGCCGGATTCACTGACCGCGATGTTAAGTACCTTCATCATGCCGGACTTCCCGAATCCTTCATATCCCTCGATCGAGGCCTCGTGGATGCAAGCATGGGCTCCCCGCCACGCCCGGGATTCAAAGAGCTTGTCGACTTGTCGTCGCTTAAGATTCCCTTCCTGCAGGGCGCCATCGAGGTGCAGCGCGCCTTTCTTAAGAGCCGGCGCGACATCGTGATCAGTATGCTTAAGGCCTATCTCGAGACCATCAGGCTCGCCAGGGAGAAACCGGAACTCGCCATCGCGGCCATCTCAAAGCGAATGAGAGTGCCTGCGGAGGTCGTGCGTCCCGCTTATCAGCCCCATGAAAATGTCCTGGAGGAGATCCCTTATGTGCGGCGCGACTCGGTGGAGGCGATTTTCGACCAGTATTCCAAGCAACAGCTTAGGGATCTTTCGTTCGAAAGACTTACCGATCACAGTCTGCTGCAACAGCTGGAATCTTCCGGTTTCGTAAAAGAGCTGTACAGAAAATAGCAACCAACCTACTTGGCCGGCTCGCATTTGACGCCGGCACCCTCTTCCGGAACGCCAAACACAAAGCAGCGAAACATGTGGCCTTCGGGGGTACGAACCGTAGAAAATGCGCCGAGATCGGTGACTACAAACTGGCCGACTTTGGTCGAAGGCGGCTCGAATCCGCGCACCGTCTTGTTCGATGAGAAGCCATCCAGCGCCAGACTGAGCATCCCGCGAGTCGCGGTGTCTTCAATGCGCTGGCCCGGGTCGCTCTCAAAGCGTGGCGCCGCGAGCTGGGTGCGGATGACCGGCTTGAGTGCGGCGATTTCCTCGTCCATTTGAACCAATTCATCGGTCATTTCTTTTACCCGGTCGGGCCGCACTGCATCATCGCGCATGGTAAGCACAAACTCTCTTTTTCTAACATCGAGATCGACCAGACGATAAAATTCCGGCGACCCCCCAACGGTGGCCGTAATGATCGTCTTCAAGGTGCTCCCGGTCCGCTGCCGCTCGGGCCATCGTGTCGAGGAACTCGCCAACCGCTGCATTTCACCCTGGTATTGGGCGAACCCGAACAATAAAGTGGCATTCGGCGTATACGAGGCGGTGGAACAGCCCGAGATTCCAATCGAAATCCCAAACAGCAACGCAAATCGGCTAGTCATCATCAGTAACGATACCACACCTGCTTTTGACTCTGAAGGAAAATTTTTTCACACGGTCACCTGCCATTTCCGGTTGAGACTTAACGACGTGAAGTGAAAATTTGACCAAATCGCGCAAATGACCGCCACGTTAAAACCGTGCGAGACACATCGTCCGGCAAATTTTCTTGACAGAATGATTTAGCTGCCTTTACACTCCGCATTGTGATCATTTCAATTCGACGGAGACGATTCTTATGGCTAAAGGACTTTCGCTTCATATCGGCTTGAATCACGTCGATCCCAAACATTATCAAGGTTGGGACGGCGAGCTTAACGCCTGCATCGCGGACGCCAAGGATATGCGCACGTTGGCAAAGAAGAAAGGCTTTGCGGGCAACACTCTGCTGGTGGACGGACAGGCAACGGCTGCTGCTGTTACCATGGCGATCCAAGATGCGTCCAGGAAGTTGTCCAAAGGCGATATCTTCCTCCTCACCTATTCCGGCCACGGCGGCCAGGTGCGCGACACGAATAGCGACGAGAAGGACAACGATCGCATGGATGAAACTTGGGTCTTGTTCGATCGACAGTTAGTCGACGACGAGCTTTATACTCTCTGGGGAAAATTCAAGGCCGGCGTGCGCATTCTCGTTCTGTCCGACAGTTGTCATAGCGGGACGGTTACGCGCGACATTGCGGTATTTCTCGGAAGCGGCCCACGTCCGCGCGCCATGCCCCGGTCCGTCGGCGTCGCGGTGGAAAAAGCCAACAGGGCGCTCTATCGAAGCATTCAGAAAAACAATCGCGGCACGGAAAAAATCAAAGTGAGCGCCAGCATATTGCTGATCTCGGGATGCATGGACAATCAAACGTCCATGGATGGCGACAACAACGGCGCCTTCACGGGCACGCTGAAAAAGGTCTGGAATGGCGGCAAGTTCAGCGGCAGCTATCGCAAGCTGCGAGATAAGATCGTTTCGCTGCTGCCGTCGACGCAGACTCCCAATTATTATTGGGTCGGCGCGGCAAATTCCGCCTACGAAGCGCAGAAGCCATTTACGATCTAAGGAATCGGCCGGTTAACTTCGAGCGTGATTTCTATCGGACGACGGGCGACCGTCCATGGGCCGCCTCTGTCGGAGGTGAAAGAGTATGCCAAATCAATTGAGCGTCCTGTGCGTCCATGGCATCGGCCACGGCGACGTCGATCCATCGCTCGTGCCCTCTTGGACCGAAACGATTATAAAAAACATCCAACGCTGGAATCCCGATGCCGAAGTGATCTGCGACTTTCTAACCTACGATGATCTGTTCGATCATGCGCCACTGAACCCAGTGACGTACGCCAAAGCCTTGGCTAAACTTCTCGCCAGCGGCGTGATACACGGCGTCGGCGACTTGATCCCCGCCAGCCGCGGCATTTTCGATCTTCCTCAACAGATTCGCTGGACGGCCGGCATGATTGCCCAATGGGCTTCAGAAGACAACCTGCGCGCGGCCCTGCGCACCCGCTTGCTCGGTATCATGGGAGACAGGAATTATCAGGTGATCGCGGCGCATAGTCTGGGTTCGCTGCTTGCCTACGACACCTTTCGCCGAAACCCGGGGACGCTTGGCAACAAGACTTTTCTCACGTTAGGCTCGCAAATCGCCAATCCCTTCGTGCGCGATTGCTTCGCCGGCCGCATCGAGCCCCTCGACGCGCGCATGTGGTATCACTTGTACAACGACGACGACGCCGTATTCACGGCCAAACTGAGACTCAACGACGTCAAGTTTGCCCAGATCGATACCGAGTTCGACAAACCCAACGACATCCTCAATCACGATCCGATCTATTATCTCAATCACGCCAACACCCAGGCGCGCGTCTGGTTCGACGTCGCGGGTGCCAGTGCCACGCGTTCCTTGGCGCGTGAGGTCCGCCTGACTCGCGCGATCTCCTCGCCGCCCAACCGCCGGGCTCTGCTTGTCGGCATCAATGATTATCCCAACCCGGCAATTCGTCTGGAGGGCTGCGTCAACGATACTTTTCTAATGAGCTCGGTGCTCCAGGAATGCGGCTTCCCTCCCGAGGATATCCGTGTCGTGCTGAACGATCGCGCAACGGCGAAAAATATCTTGGAACGCCTGCACTGGCTGCTCGACGACGTGCGCGCCGGCGACGAGCGTGTGTTGTTCTATTCAGGTCACGGCGCGCAGATTCCGGCCTACGGTGCCCAAGAAGAAGTCGACCGCATGGACGAGTGCCTGGTTCCGTACGATTTTGACTGGAGCCCCGAACACGCCATCATCGACAACCAGTTTGTCGCCTTCTACAGCCAGTTGCCCTACGACGCCCGTTTCGCCGCCATCTTCGATTGTTGCCACTCGGGCGGCATGACGCGCGATGGCGGCCCCCGCGCCCGCGGTATCAATCCGCCCGACGATATTCGCCATCGCGCCTTGCGCTGGAATATCGAGCTCGGCATGTGGGAGGACCGAGATCTGCAATCCCCCAACCAGTCGTTGGAGCACTCCGAAAACGGCAAAGCCTACTTAGGCCGCAACGGCGTCACATACCGTCTCGGTCGCGGCGTCGCGCTACGAGGTCTTCCCAACCGGCGCTACGATAATCAGCGCAAAGCGTTGCGCCACAAGGGCGCCTATCTACCGATCATTTTCGAAGCATGCCAGGAGCAGGAGCTTTCCTACGAGTACCGCGACGGCGCCAACTCCTACGGCGCTTTTACATTTAGTCTGGCGAAGGTTCTTCGCGAAGGCCGAACGCGCGGACGCAATACCAATTTTCGCACGCTGACGAAACTGACCTCAGATCGTTTGAAAGCTCTTGGCTACAAACAAACGCCCAGCGTGGTAGGCCCAGGTCCGATCCTCGGAAAAGCGATTCCGTGGGTGAAACCGCAAAGACGGCGGAGGTAGGGGAGGGAGTGACAATGAAACTCCTGCGCAACCGGCGGAGAATGTTACCGCCGAAGTCAAGAGACTAGCCGAAACACCCAACTGTTAGGGGATTCGACTCATGCGCTGGGACAGTCTGCAAACTTTATTGCGTGCGGAGCAGCTCTCGGATCCGCTCGAAGATCCCGAACCACGTTGGCCGGCTTTCGTTGCGATCCTCGCTGTCGGGGGGCTCTTTACTGCATTGCCCGAGGAGCTCACCATGGGGCCGCGCGGGCTCCTCCCGTCGCTCGTCGTGGCGTTATTGATTCCATCGATAGTCTCTCATCACACGGGTAGACACCGCCTCAGTACCGCTCTGGGATTCGCAGTCGATGGTGTTCTGACTCTTGGACTGATTATTTCAGTCGTTCTTTTAATTGGCGCGCTCCCCTCGCGCCAAAACGCACCGCAGGCGCTGCTGTTCTCCGCGGCGTCCCTGTGGATCACCAATATTTTAGTTTTTGCCCTTTGGTACTGGCGACTGGACGCCGGCGGGCCACATCAGCGCGACAAGCGAGCCAAACATGCGGAAGGATCCTTCCTCTTTCCACAAATGACTATGCGTGAGCAAACCTTGAAAGATACAGGCCAGCAGGATTGGTCACCCGAATTTATCGATTATTTGTTTCTCGCCTTCAACACCAGCACCGCCTTTTCGCCAACGGACGTGCCGGTGCTGACAAAATGGGCTAAAGTTTTGATGATGTTGCAATCGTTACTTTCGCTGCTGATCATTGCACTCCTCGCCGCACGTGCCGTCAATCTGCTGTGATCGTCGGTCACCGAGGCGCAAGACTGTCCTGCCTTAAAGCCACTGCAGACCAGCGAAGACTAACGCATGGATCCTAACCGCCGCCCGCGCGCTTCTGAGCTCCTTTCGACGTTTCTGGAATTCCGGAAACGTGAAAGTACCCGTCTGAGTCAGAAATCCTAAACGATTTGAACGATCGGGGAATGGGGTCTGACCCTATTCCCCGGCCCATTGCGAAACTACGCGAGATAATCGCGGGCTGTGAACTTTTAGATCGGGCACAGGCCCGCGTATCTTCTCGAGGTCTTCTAAGTCGCCTTAACGCTGCGCGATCTGGAGATTGTTGACAACCTTCGAGACGCCTTTGACGCCGCGCGCCACTTCTTCTGCGCGTTTTTTCTGGCTCGCAGACTCGACGGTGCCGGTGAGAGTAACAATCCCCTTGTCAGTATCAACGCTCACCCGGACCAGGGTCTTAATTTTGTCCTTCGCCAGCTTTGCCTTTACCGCCGTCGTGATCGCTGCGTCATCGACGACTTCCTTTACCTTCTCTGACTTATCTACCTTCTCTGACTTATCGGCTGTCATAGCTGCCGGGGCGCCCACCAACGAAAGCAGCAGCGCCAGGGCTAAACTCTTTCCTAAATTCCTCATGTCTACACCCTCCTCTAGAGTTTTGGTTTGACGATTTTGTCGTTCTCGCCCATCCGCTCGATGAAAAATTGTTCTATCAGTTTCCGGATACCCAGCTCGATTTTGTCCAGGGGTTAGCAAGTCAAATATGCATGCCAGGCACTAATCATCTTCCCTATGTCTATCCGCGCGGTAGAGAAATGATGCCTGGTGGACCTTGGCCTATGAAGCCCGGCACCTGGGGATCTCCCTTCGCGTCCTGTGTACGGCGAAGGAGATCCCTCGGTTGCGGGTGCTAGTTGCTGGCGCGGACCAGCACTTCGACTCGCCCCTCGCGCTGCAAGCACTGCTCGCTGGACGGATTACACATGAACTGATCCGTACCGAACGTGCCGGTCTCGATCCGGTCTGCCGGCACCCCCGCCTGAATCAGCGCGTCACGAACGTTCGCGACCCGGCGCTGGCTCAGCGGCAGATTGTACTGATCGTTGCTCTGCCTATCCGTATAGCCGGCGATCCCGAATCGCACAGACGGGTTCTGGCTCATGTAGGCCGCAACCTCGGCGGGCTTTCTCGACTCCGAATAGCGGATGTCCGGCCTGTCATAGTCGAACATGAACTCCTTCACCAACGTCCAGCGAAACCCCGGCTGCGGCGACGACGCCGGCGCGCCCTGGGCCCCGGTGATTCCTGCCGGGCCCTGTACGCCGGTCATGCCAGCCGAGCCCTGCACGCCGGTCATCCCGGTAGAACCCTGCACGCCGGTCATCCCGGTAGAGCCCTGGCGTCCCGTCATCCCCGTCATACCTGTCGGACCCGCTGGACCCGCTGGACCTGTGCACGCTACCGCCACCAACAGCCCCGCGCAGAGCGGGAGCAGCGACACCAGTAGTCTTCGTTTCGTCATCCGTACTCCTGTCAAAATGGATAGCGCACCCGCTGCCACTTTGATCCGCCCTTTGATCTGGTCGGTTTTTCCACTCATTACCGTGCTCCTTTCCTTCACCGAGGCGAACCGCCAAGCGGTTGTCTCGTGTGGTTATGCGGCATCGTGCCGCGTTGTTAATAAGATCATGAAACTGTCTGTCTTTCCCTTTCCAATATTGCCCGGCATTTATGCAGGCGGCGACATTATCGTTAGCCTTTAGCTCGCGAGTCGGAGATCGTCCTTGACCGTGCGCGCAACCTGGAGCGAGCGCGCTAGCACTGCTGCATCGAGGCGCCGCGCCCCCAAGAAAATGAACCACACCCCATTGACCGAGACCGGCAAAGATCGCTAAGACCAATATTAATATTTTCTTTTGACTCTTTTACGCTACGCTGAATCGGTAGGGCTCGCTGTCCAATACTGGACAGACTTGAAAAGAAATATTGCGCTGCTCGCGCAGATGCTTATGGGAGATCGCACCGCGCGCAATGCAGCGCTTCGAGAGCGCAAGCAACTATTTTTAAAGTTGTCTAGTATTGAACAAACTCCCTTCTTGCGTATGGTACGATTTGATGGACTGTGCGCCGATGGAGGACGCGAATGCTAAAGAAGATTATAGTCGTCGAGGATGAGCCCGCCAGCCTAGAGTGTCTCGGTCATTTTTTGCGCAAGGAGGGTTATCGCGTCAGCGAGGCAAGAGACGGGGGCGAATTTGACGGCACTTCGCTTCGAGTGATTTGCCGACGGTAATAATCAGCTCACGATCATATGGGCTTGCCGCCCGTCCCGGACCGAATTCTTTTCAGGTTCGTTCAATAGTAGACAGCAATTTGTGACGGCTCAGCGGAGGATGAGTGCTGAAAAGCGGAAAGGCTACTTTTTCGTTATGAGCCCCGAAGGCGATCTGTCCCATCGACAAGAGCGAGAACGAAAGAAAGAGGAGCGCGCGCATTCCACGCGGGGACAGTACCTTAGTTCCAAGCATCTGACCTGGGCCATGGTGGTGGGCGTGATTGTGACTGGTGTCGCGGTAATGGTCTGGACCTTCCTTCTGCCGGCGTTGTATGGCCCCGGTTAAGCGACCAGGGTGACGACCTTCTCGGCCATTCACCCCGCGCACCCCCAGATCTTCACGTCGGTTTAGTGAGCGAACCTCCGCGGTTTCGGAGCGCCGGGACAGACGCGCGCCATCACACTTAGCCGATGCGCTAACCCGTCGACGCCGATCATCCTTTCAATCACCTCACTCCGACGACTTGTTCAAACCGTTCCAAACCTTCAAGCCGTTCAAGTCGTTGAACCCGGATTCCGCAGTAGAAGTTCAAGGAGAAGAGTGGCCGGGTGAATTTGGCGGCAAGAGCGGGATTGGGGTAATGATTTTGTCGGGATGGGTCGGAGTCTGGTCTGACAGACTCCATTGCAACTGCGCCGCAATCGGGAGTCCGTCCGACACCGTGCGCAAGCGGCGCAAGAACTCGGGGCGGTCGGGTTGGGGCATGGCAAAACGGATCTGCACTCGGCGACCTTGAGAGATCAAATCAGCGCCCACCAAAAACACGAAGTCTCTGACCGCCCGCAGTCGTTTTTCAAACCACGAGCGCGGCAACACCGTCTCACGAAAATCCGCCAATAGGTTGTAAAGCACACAGCCCATGCGAAAAGCCGCATCGGTGGCGTCAAAAGATTTAAGACAAAAGGTGTCCAAGCTTAAGTCTTCTTTTAATTCCTTAATGCGGTTTTCACTGTCGGCTCTCCCCGCATACATCCGGGTAACCACTTCGGCGGCATACGGGACGCTCGTCACCATCACCCGATACGTATATCCCGGACAATCGATTAATCGCCTCCCTCGTGCCTCGGGCCGCTGCGAAATCTCCTGACGCAGACAGACAAAGCGACGCTTCGCTGCTTTCCAGTTCGGTAGACTCACTTCCAGATCGGCCACCTCAATCCCCCGCGCCACCACCCGCCATGCCGTGGACGGTATCCGATGAATCACG
>Ga0065705_10104571_pt1 | contig 13252 bp, 6 predicted proteins | sample SwibulcommuniRL2_FD_59092 | JGI IMG/M metagenome (GOLD analysis project Ga0065705, IMG submission 59092) | Bulk soil microbial communities from switchgrass field near Rose Lake, East Lansing, Michigan, USA - RL2 Bulk Soil v2 (version 2) | ecosystem: Environmental > Terrestrial > Soil >...
CCGCCGCACAAGCCGAGACCGATTGGGATTGGCTCGCCCGACAGGCGGCGGGGCAACCCGGATCCTGGGTTTGGCGAGCGGCCTTTGGGATCGGCCTGGTGGCAATCATTGCGCTGGGGATTTGGATTTACGGATTGTTCGTTCCCCGCCGCGCAGTCGAGGCCGCACAGTCCGACTTTGTATCCACCCGCAAGTCCGCAGATGTCCGCAACTGGCTGTCCTCCGCCGAAGACAACGAGCGGATGAACCCCTTTCCAGACAACGATGAGTCCGCTCGCTGTAATGGCGCGAACGGCCGGCCCGGCAAACTGCCCGATTTCCACAGTAATTAGGAGCCAAGAATTAGGAGCCGAGTGCACGTATTTGGCTGTAGTATTTGCCAGTCCCGCCCCCTAACATAAAAGTAAGCTAATCGGCGAATGCCGAAAGTAGAGTCGGAGACTTCACCTTATGGCGACCGCAACGCAGCCCGTTCCCGACAACGCCGTCCCTGAAGGCGAAGCCCTTGAGCCGCAGTCGAACCTGCTCAAGGACCTGATCGTCGGCGTGGCGACACAGTCTTGGTTGGCGAGCATGGCCTTTCACATGGCGCTGATGGTCTTTCTGGCCCTGGTCATGGGGACGATTCACGTCGTCAATAAATTGACCGGGCCGGAATTCGAGGTGGTCGAGGACGATACGGCCAACATCGACGCCATCGAGCAGTTCGAGGTTGGCTACACGCCGCTCGACCCGACCGAACTGACCACCGAAACGCTCACCCTTGAAGCCCCCGCGGTCGAGGCCCAGTTCAATGACAACTCACCGATCTTTGAAGAGGCCGGCGGCGGCATTGCCGGCGCCGAGGGCACATTTGGCGGACTGGGTGGAATTACCGTCGCCAGCACCAGCCTCGGCCCCGTGCTCAAAGGGGGCGGCGGAATCGATGCTGGCGCCGGCTTTGGCAAAAATCTGGGCACGGGCGGCGCGGGCACGGGCTTTGGCAGTCGCGGCAGCGGCATGCGGGAAGCAATGCTCGGCAGCGGCGGCACCAAGCAATCGGAACGCGCGGTGGCGGCGGCCCTCAACTGGATCGCCCGCCATCAGAACCGCGATGGTAGCTGGAGCCTGAAGCACACCACCAATTGCAAAGGCGGCTTCTGCTCCGGGCCTGGCGAGGCGCAGTCGGAAGGGGCAGCGACGGCGCTGGGCTTGTTGCCCTTCCTCGCTGCCGGCCAGACGCACCAGAGCGACGGCCCCTACATGAAGAACATCGGCGCGGGGCTCAATGCCCTGATCAAGGGCCAAAAGCCAAACGGCGACCTCAGTAACGGCGGTTCGCAGATGTACTCACACGGCCTGGCCACGATCGCCCTCTGCGAGGCGTATGGCATGACCAAGGACTCGCGACTCGGCTTTGCGGCCCAGGCCGCGATCAACTTCATCGAATCGGGTCAGAATCGCGAAGGGGCCTGGCGCTACAACCACGGCAGCGACGATTCAGACACGTCGGTCTTCGGCTGGCAGGTCATGGCTCTCAAGAGCGGCCAAATGGCGGGCCTGAAGGTCAATCCCAACACGCTCAACGGCGCCCGCAAATACCTCACGTCCGTCTCGCGCGGGAACTACAAGAGCGAGTTCAGCTACACACCCGGCGGCGGCACGACGTTCACGATGACCTCGGTGGGCCTCTTGACTTCGCAGTACCTCGGCGCCAAGCGCGACGATCCCACGATCGTCGGCGGCGTCGATTACCTGATAAAGCGCAAGCCCGACATCAATCAGCGCAACACCTACTACTGGTACTACGCCACGCAGGTAATGCATAACTGCCCCGGCCCACAGTGGGACGACTGGAACCGGACGACTCGCCGCATTCTGATCGAATCGCAGGAGAAGTCGGGCTGTGCCGCTGGCAGTTGGGATCCCAACAAGCCCGATCCCGATCCGTGGGCCAATCAAGGGGGCCGGCTCATGGTCACCAGCTTCTGCTGCCTGACGCTGGAGGTTTATTACCGCTACCTGCCGCTCTATAAGATCGACGATCCCGACAAAGAGCTCAAAAAAGCAAACTGACTCCAAGTTCCAAATCGCAAATCACAAGCACCAAATCACAAGCAAGCACCAATCACTAATCTCCAATGATCTAAACGAGTACGCCGCTCCGTTTTGATCATTGAAGTTTGAACATTGGGATTTGTTTGAGATTTGGTGCTTGGTGCTTGAGTATTTCGATGCATCTTTGGTCTTATCGATCCACGCTCATTGCCGCCTTGCTCCTGGCCGGCTCCTGGCTCCTGGCTCCTGGCTCTTTATGCCAGGCCGGCGAACCTTATCTCGCGTTCCTCCGCGGCTTGCAAAACCGGGGCTATGGCGAGCAAGCCCTGGCTTATCTCGACTCCATCGCCGCCCAGTCCGACCTGCCCGAGGAAATAAAGTCTTCATTCGACCTGGAACGAAGCAAGAGCCTGCGCATTGCCGCCACCGAGGCTTACGACGCTCCGCAGCGCGACGCGCGCCTGGCCGAGGCCAAGCGCCTGGCCGAAAAGTTCTTCAAGGAAAATCCCAACCATCCGGCTGCTGGTGCGGTGCTCCTCTCCGAGGCCGACGATACGCTTCTCAAGGGCCAGATGAGCCTTGGCGAGTGGCGCGTGCTGAAGGAACAGGAGCCGAAGGACAAAGCCCTGGGCGCGGCGCGAACCGCCCTGGCGTCTGCCAAGGCCCAGTACGAAGACGGCGTCAAAAAACTCAAGGAGAAGATCGACGCTCTGCCCGAGCCCGAAAATCCGCGGGCCAAGGACCTCATCCGCGAAGAACTCGAGTTTGCCTGGCTGGAGGCGCGGTTCAAGTCGGCCCTCTCAGCCTATTTCCTGTCGCAGACCATTAGCGACGAGAAGTCACCCGAACGAAAGGTGCTGCTCGAAGGGGCCGGCAAGGGATTCGACGCGATCTTTCAGGAGTATCGCAGCTCGGGCAAGCCGATCGCTATGCTTCCGCACATGTGGCATGGCAAGGTGCTCGAGGACCTGGGGGACAAGATCACGGCGATGGATGTGTACGACGAAGTGCTCGTGCTCACGCCCGATCCAAAGGCGGCCGACTCGAAGAATGCCGATCTGTCCCCGCTCTTTGGGCAAGCGTTCCTGTTTCGCCTGCGGCTGATCGCCAAGGACGAGGAAACGACGCCACTGGACATCATTCGTGAGGGGCAGCAATGGCTCGACGCCTACAAGGGATGGCAAACGACCGATCCCTACCAGGGAATTGCCGTGGAAGTGGCGAAGGCGAAGATGACCGCCGCCGAGCGGGCCAAGGGGTCGAATGAAAAGAACAAGATCTACCGCGAGGTGGCGCAGTCGCTCCTGACATTGGGGAAGTTCGATTCCAGCTACAAGCCGGAAATCCTGCAGCTCCGCCGCGAGGCGATGGAGAAGTCAGGCGGCGGTCCGGGGCTGACGAACGACGACCGGCTGTCACTGGCGGATGAGGCCATCGCCAACAAGAACTGGGCCGAAGCCGAGAAGATTTGCCGCGAGGTCGCGGCGGAGGCCGACAGAAAGAAGGACGCCAAGCGGCTCCAGGCAGCCAAGACCAAGCTGGGGCAGGTGCTCTACAACCTTGCCGCAGCGGCGTACTCCGCCAATGAGATGGACAAAGTCCACGAGCTGGCCAAGGAAATCGTCGGCGGTAATCTCGATCAGGAAGCGGCGGAGAGCGCGTCGTCGCTGGCTGTATTCGCCGCACTGGCCTTGTTCACCAGTGCGAAAGACGACAAAGCCAAAAAGGACTACTTCACCCGGCTCGATGGCGTCGCTCGGTTCACCATGGGCAAGTGGCCCGATAACCCCGTTGGCGACGACGCCCGCATGGCGCTGGCCCAGGCCCACTTGATCAAGGGCGAGTATCCCACGGCGTTGGAATTGCTCGGCGCGGTCACGCCGCAGTCGAAACGCTATCCCACCGCGATGCAGGTGCTGGGCCAGATTCGCTGGAATCAATATTTCGCCGCGAAAAAGGCGCCGGATGCGGCCGAAAAAGCGGAAGAGATCGCCAAACTGCGGTCCGAGGCGGTGACGAGCCTCAAGACGAGCGTCGATCGCCAGCAGGCGGCGATCACTCCAGGTGATCCGCTCCCGCCGGCGCTGTTTGACACACAATTGCTCTTGGCCCAGACGTATCTCGAGGGCCAGCAGCCGCAGGAAGCGGCCGGGCTCTTCGCACCGCTATTGGCCGAGATCAATCGCGCCAAGCCAACCGAATTGAACACTAAGGTTCAGCAAACGTTTGTTGGCGCGGCCCGCTCGCTGTTGGCCGCAGGTTCAGCCGAGCAGGCCGGTGAAGCGGCGGCCGGGCTGGCAAAGCTTAGCCCCGACAACGCTCAGGCCAATGCGATTCTCGTCGATCTGGCCAAGCTAATGGCGATCGAAATCCGCAAGATCGAAGCCGAACAGGCGGCCGATGCCACCGCCATCGGAACTGCCGCGACCGCCAGCACTTCCACGGCCAAGCTTCGCGAGGCACAAGGGGAGCTGCTCGACACGATCGTCGGCCGCAAAGCGCTCGGGGTTCCCCAGCTCATCTTCATTGGCGATGCCTGCGTCGATCTGGGCAAGAACCAGATGGCCCGCGACATCTACACGCGGCTGCTGGAGAGCATCGATAAGGACCCGGAAGCCAAGAAGACGGCCGGCGCGGCGGTCACGCGAATTCGCTCCCGCCAGGTGGGCCTGCTCCGGGCCGAAGGGCGGCTGGAAGATGCCAACAAAGTGGTCGATGCCCTGCTCAAAGCTCATCCGAACGCCCTGGAGCCGATGCTTGAGAAGGGGTACATCCTTGAGGCCATCGCCGAACGCAACCCCAAGCGTTCCGACGAGAGCGTGGCTCACTGGACCGAATTGCGGTTGCGGCTGGGCAAGACGAAGCCAGTGCCGCCCGAGTACTACGAAGTGCTCTATAACTGCGCCCGCGTGCTCGTCCGCCAGTCGCGGGCACTCAAGGACAAGGAAAAGGCCTTGACCGCCGAGAAGATGCTCAAGTCCACCCTCACGCTCACTCCCCGGCTCAGCGGCGAGGACATGGTGGCCAAGTACAACGCGCTATTGAAGGCGGCCATTCTACTCCGCGGCGGCAAGCTGCCCGCGCCCAACTCGTCGCCCGAAGGGGGCCAGAACAGCCCGATCACCACCTCGCCCGCCGCCGCTCCCACGACTACACCAGCCGCTGCGCCTAATACGGCGGCGCCGATGAAGGTGCCGACGACGCCAACGTCGGCGAAGAAGAGCTAATTGACTATGGCATAGGTGGGCGTGGATGCGGCAGGCAGGCAGGATTCCAGCCTGCTATGAATTGAGCATGCCGCCATATGTCACAAACGCATAACCGCCGCGCGTGGGACGAGTTGGTTGCCAAGCGGCAGTGCTTCACCCGCCCAGCCCGTGACGAGGACTTTGTCGATCCGCTTGGCAAAGTCGATCCGCTCGGCTGGCTCGGCGGTGACATCCGCGGCAAGATGCTGCTCTGCCTTGCGGCTGGCGGCGGCAAGCACGGCCCTCTCTATGCCGCCGCTGGTGCGACTGTCACCGTGGTCGATCTTAGCCGCGCCATGCTCGAACTGGATCGGCAAGTGGCGGCCGAGCGGCGGATTGAACTCACGACCGTCGAGGCCTCCATGGACGACATGCCGATGCTAGCCGCGGCCAGCTTCGACATCGTGATTCATCCCGTCAGCACGTGCTACCTGCCGCACGTTGGGCCCGTCTATCGCGAAGTTGCCCGCGTCACGCGGCCCGGCGGCCTTTATATCAGCCAGCACAAGTCGCCCACGAGCCTCCAAACCGCCACGACGCCGGGAGCGCACGGCTACGAACTGGTCGAGCCCTACTATCGCACCGGGCCGCTGCCACCTGTCGTTGGCAGCCCGCATCGCGAGGAAGGAACGCTCGAATACCTGCATCGCTGGGAGGAGCTATTGGGCCTGATGTGCCGGGCCGGCTTTGCCATCGAAGACCTCGTCGAGCCAATGCATGCCAAGACCGATGCAGCCCGCGGCGACTTTGCGCACCGCAGCCAGTACGCCGCACCGTATGTGCGCGTCAAAGCGCGGCGCATGGGCAGCCAGCGCTCACTCGCACGAGCGCTATGGACGCCATAACGAATGAACCACAGAGGCACAGAGGACACAGAGGACACAGAAGACACAGAGTGAATGCAGGCAAGTGCCGAATTGCGCGCCCACAATTAGTTGCTATCGCACGGGTGAAACGCACACTTAATGCCATGTAAAAATGACCGCTCTGCGCTCTCTGTGACTCTGTGGTTCGCTCCTTCATCCGATGTCCCGCAGGATCTCCTCCGCCGCATTCTTGCCGCACGCTCCCAGCACGCCGCCGCCTGGATGACTGGCCGCGCCGCACAAATAGAGCCCCTTGATCGGCGTCCGATGGTCGGCCCAACCGGCGACGGGGCGCATGGAAAAGAGTTGTTGCGGGGTCATCGCCCCCTGCATGATGTTGCCCCCCGTGAGACCAAAGAGTCGCTCCAAATCCAGCGGCGAAAGGACCTGGCGGTGCAAGATCGCCCCCGGTACGTTCGGGGCATAGCGGGCCAACAGTTCGATGCATCGGTCGGCAAAGTCCTCCTTGATGTCGTCCCACTGTTTCCCTTCGGCCAGCTTGTACGGAGCGTATTGCACGAAGATGTTCATGAGGTGCTTGCCGTCGGGCGCGATCGTGCGGTCGATGCTCGTGGGTAGTGTGATTTCCAGGAGCGGCTCGGTGCTCGGCCAGCCGTATTTGGCGTCGTCGAAGGCCCGCTCCATCGTGTCGAGCGTGGAGCCGATGTGGATCGTACCCCGGTGGTGCGGCCCGAGGCCAGCGTCCGGCAAGCAAGTGAATCGCGGCGGTTCAGCCAGGGCCAGGTTGATCTTGGCCGATGCCGACGCATAGTCGATCTTGGCCACGGCCTGGCGGAACTCCGTGGGCAGCTCGCTGGAGTCGAGCAGTCGCTCGAAGGTTTGATGGGCGTCGATCGAGCTGGCAACCACATCGGCTTCCAGGAGCGTGTCGTCCCACAGCGTGACGCCGACTGCCCGTCCCTTATCGATCAGGATTCGCTTGACCGGCGACTCGCGGCGGATTTCGACGGCCAGGTCGTGGCAAGCGGCTTCCAACGCCGCGGCCAGGCCCCCCATCCCTCCTTGGACGTAACCCCACACGCCCCGTGCTCCGCCCGCTTCGCCCATCACGTGGTGCAGCAGCACATACGCCGTGCCCGGATAGGATGGCGAGGCAAACGCCCCGATCACCGCGTCCGTGGCGAGCGTCGCCCGTAATACCTCGGCCTGGAACCATCGCTCGAGAATCGGCCGCGCGGCGCCAACGAGCAGCTCGATCGCGTCCGGCAGATCAGCCCCCAACTTGCTGATCGCCTGATAGACCTCAACCAGCCGGCCCGTGTCCCGCAGCCGCTTGGCGACGCCAATCTTTCGCCACTCGCTCGGCAGCGGCAGCGGATCGGGTGCAGGTTTGGCCAGAATCGGCTCGAGGGCCGCAGCCACGCGCTCCAGCAGGCCGTTGTAAGCCGGGTAACGCTCCGCGTCTTGCTGGCTGAACTTGGCGATTTCGCGGCAAGTCATCCGCTCATCGGGGCCCATAAGGAGTGAGCGGCCGTCCAAGAGCGGCGTAAACGACGATGGATCGCGCGGCAGAATCTCCAGGCCATACTGCTTGAGCTTGAGCGTGCGAATAATCTCGGGGCGAAAGAGGCTGATCACGTAGGAAGCGACAGAGACCTTGAATCCCGGCCACAGCTCCTCCGTGACGGAGCAACCGCCCAATACGTGCCGGCGTTCCAGTACACACACCGTCTTCCCGGCCCGAGCCAGATAAGCCGCCGCCACGAGGCCATTGTGGCCACCGCCGATGATTAGACAGTCAAAGCGCTTCTTGGTGGGATGCTTCATGGTTGCTTTGCTAGACGGAGAGACAGAGAGAATGAGAGACAGAGGGAGAATCGTCCGTCTCTCCGTCTCTCCGTCTCTCATTCTCTCCGTCTCGCTGTTTCTCCGCCTGTCTCACTCATCCGTCATTCAGACCGCGGCGATTGTAGCCCATCGTGGGCTGGACGTAAGGACGCTCGGCTGTCAGAACAACGCCATGTCGTCGCCGGAGCCCGCGCAGTCCCAAGAGCCGCCATTCACGGCCGAAATCGTGGTGCCCGATACGGCACATCGGGCGCCGAGCATCGTCGCCGCCCGCCTTCTGGTGCTGACGGCGGCCCTGATGTGGAGCTCGGGCGGCTTTTTCGTGAAGGCGCCTTATTTCGTCGGCTGGCCGGGGCCGGTGATGGCGTTCTGGCGGGCAGCGTTTGCGTGCGTCGTGCTGCTGCCGCTTGTGCGCCGACTGACGTGGTCGTGGAAGCTCGTGCCGATGACGGCGGTCTTTGCGCTGATGAACTACACGTATCTCTCGGCGATGGCCAAGGGCTCGGCGGCCAACGCCATTTGGCTGCAAAGCACGGCGCCGGTTTGGGTGCTGATCGTTGGCGTGCTTGTGTTTGGTGAGCGGGCGACGCGCCGCGACCTTTTGTTGCTGCTGTTTTGCGCGGCAGGAATTGGCGTGATCCTGTATTACGAGTCGCGGGGCGCGTCGCTCGAGGCGGTGCTGTGGGGCCTGGCATCGGGCGTGTTCTACGGCGGCGTCGTGCTCGGCTTGCGGCAATTGCGAGCGATGGATTCGACCTGGCTGGCCGCGATGAACCATCTCGTAACGGCCCTCGTCCTCTCGCCCTTGGCGCTGGCCCCTTTGGTGAGCGGCTCATCGGCCACGCCGTTTCCCAGCGGCATTCAGTGGCTGCTTCTAGCCGGTTTCGGCATGCTGCAAATGGGTCTGCCCTATATCCTGTTTGCCCGCGGCCTGCGTACGATTCCAGGCCACGAAGCGACGGCGATTGGCCTCTTGGAGCCCATTCTCGTGCCGGTGTGGGTCTGGCTGGCCTGGGGTGATCGGCCGGCATGGTGGACGCTGTTGGGCGGCGGGCTGATTTTGATTGGCTTGGCCGTGCGCTATGCGATTCCGTCGGTCGAAACGGCACCGGATGATCGACGATCGGATAGGTCGCATCCTGCCTAGTCACAAACAGGCAAAACTTGCTTCGCGCAGCCGCAAGCGATACGCTTTCAGATGGCTTATCTGGTAAGTCCGAAGCGCATGCGTGCGCCCGCCCTCGTGAATCCACCACCGGGCGAGACCTCATCATGCGAACCAGTCGCGACTTTTCGTTGTGGCTTCCGATTGCGCTGCTCGGTGGCGGCGCGCTCGTGTGCGTTGTGATCGCAATGACCGTAGCAGCTTGGTTCGCCGGTTCCGGCGCCTCGAACTTCGCGGGCACACTGGCGATTGCGGCGACTGGTGCGCTCGTGGGTGGTCTGGCGCTGGCTCTGATCTCCTTGGCGGTGAGGCGAATGCTTACCGGTCCAGCCGCGCGCCTCGAGCAACTCGAGCGCTCGCAGTCCCGCCTGGCTGCCCAAAACGCCGCCATGCAGGTTTTGAGCGATGCTCATTCGCTCGAAGCAGCCAGCCCGCGCATCCTCCAAGCCATTTGTGAAAACCTCGGTTGGGACTTCGGCGCCGTCTGGCGGGTCGATGCCCCGTCCGACGCACTCGTTTGTGTCGAAACCTGGCACAGCCCCGAAGTTCGGGTTCCCAAATTCGAGTCACGCACGCGGGCGGCGACATTTCCATGTGGCTCCGGCCTGCCGGGCAGGGTCTGGACGACCCGCAAGCCGGCCTGGATCGAGGACGTTACGCGCGACTTGAATTTTCCGCGAGCGCCGATTGCCGCCGAGGAGGGGCTGCACGGCGCGTTCGGCTTTCCGATTCTGGTTGGCGGCGAACTTCACGGGGTGATGGAGTTCTTCAGCCGCGAGATTCACGAGCCGGATGCCGAGCTGCTCGGCACGATGGCCAGCATCGGCGGGCAGATCGGACAATTCATCGTCCGGACGCAGGCCGAGGCCGACGTACAAAACGAGCGGGACCTGCTCGTGGCCCTGATGGACAACATGCCCGACACGATCTACTTCAAGGACGTCGAGTCGCGATTTACTCGGGTAAATGCCGCGCTGGCGGCCCGGTTTGGTCTGGCCAGTCCAGCCGACGCGATCGGCAAGTCGGATTTCGATTTTTTCACCGAGGAACATGCCCGCCCCGCGTTCGAAGATGAGCAAGCAGTGCTGCAGTCTGGAGAGCCCGTAGTCGGCAAGGTGGAACGCGAAACGTGGGCTGGGGGCCGCGAGACTTGGGTTTCGACTACCAAAGTTCCTTTCCGCGACAAAGACGGCCGCATTGCCGGTACGCTGGGCATTTCGCGCGACGTCACCGAACAAAAGCGGGCTGAGGTCGAGCTGCAACAAGCCAAGGACGCCGCCGAAGCAGCAACCCGTGCCAAAAGCGACTTCCTGGCTAACATGAGCCACGAGATCCGCACTCCCATGAACGGCATCATCGGCATGGCCGAGCTGCTCGCGGGCACGCAGCTCAAATCCGATCAGCGCGAGTACTTGGATCTGATCCAGCAGTCGGCTCAGGCGCTGTTGCGGCTGCTTAACGACATTCTCGATTTCTCGAAGATCGAAGCCGGCAAACTGGAGATGGAGGCCATCGAGTTCAGCCTTCAGGAGTGCGTGGGCCGGGCGATGCAGGTGCTCACGGTCCGAGCGGCCGACAAAGGGCTCGAACTCGCTTGCCGCGTGGCCCCGGCGATTCCCGATCGGCTGATCGGCGATCCGGGCCGGCTGCGGCAGGTGATCGTCAACCTGGTTGGCAATGCGATCAAATTCACCGAGCGGGGCGAGGTGGTCGTTGAAGTCACGCCCGACGTGACCCGCGGCGAGAAGCCGTCGCCAGGCCAGACGCGCCTGCACATTTCCGTGTCCGATACGGGTGTGGGAATCCCGCCGGAACAGCAAGGCAAGGTCTTCGAGGCCTTCACGCAGGCTGACTCTTCGACCACGCGCAAATACGGCGGTACTGGCCTCGGCCTGGCGATTACCGCGCGGCTCATTGACATGATGGGAGGCCGCATCTGGGTCGAAAGCGCGGTCGGCCGCGGGACCACGTTTCATTCGACGGTCGAGCTGGCCGTCGCCGCGAACCAATCGCCGCGCCACCCGGCCACGCTGGGCCAGCTCGCCGGTCTGCGCGTGCTCATCGTGGACGACAACGCGACCAATCGGCGGATTCTCGGCGAGCTTCTGAAGAACTGGCGGATGACGCCGATCCTCGCGACCTGCGCCGACGAGGCCCTCGCCGCTGTCAGCGCGGCGACCAAAATCGGCCGAGACTTTCAGCTCGTCCTGCTCGACTATCACATGCCGGGCCTCGACGGCTTGGAACTGGCGAAGCGGTTGCACGAACATTTGCAACCGAAGCAATGCCCCATGATCCTGCTGTCGTCGTCGGTTGGCGGGCTCGACTCCGAGCGACTGAGAGCCGTAGGCATTGCCCGCTTCATGCCTAAACCGGTGATCGCCTCGGAGCTGATGGACGCGATGCTGCACGAGTTTGGCATCTCGCTTTCCGCCGAAGCGCCCGAGCTGGAAGGGCTTCCGATACTAGCGCCGCGTCGCATCCTGCTGGCCGAAGATAACCCCGTCAATCAAAAGGTCGTGCTTGGATTTCTGAACCGCTGGGGGCAGGAGGTCGTCGTCGCCAAGAACGGCCGTGAGGCAGTGGAGATTTCGGCGCGCGAGCCGCTGGACCTTGTGCTGATGGACGTGCAGATGCCCGAGCTGGATGGGTACCGGGCCACGGGCCAAATTCGGGCCCGCGAGCAGGTCTCCGGCGGCCATTTGCAAATTGTCGCCATGACTGCCGAGGCGATGAAAGGGGACCGCGAGCGATGTCTCGCCGCGGGAATGGACGACTACCTGTCCAAGCCGATCGACTCCGCCGCGCTGTACCGGGTGATCGCCGCCCAGCCGGCGCGCGCCCTGGCCGGATACGAAGCGGATGGTGGTGGCGACCAGCCAGCGAAAGCGGGCGCAAGCCAGGCGGACGAGACAGCGACAAGTAGGGGCGACGGAGCGGCGCAGGCGGGGATGATCGACTGGCCGATGGCGCTGGAGTTCGCCGGGGGCGATGCGGCGCTATTGGGCGAGATTGTCGATGCCGCGAGGACCGAGACGCCGCGCGTGCTGGCCGACTTGCAACGGGCCGTGGCCGAAGGCGACGTGGACCTGGCCCGCCGCAGCGCCCATACGCTGAAGAGCACTGCGAACTATCTAGGATCCAAGTCGCTGGCCGAGGTGGCGCTGCGCGTGGAGTTGATGACGCGCGACGGAGGCCTCGCTTGCGCCGCCGAGCAGATCGCGATTCTAGAGCGCCAGGCGGCGCGCTTTCTGTCGGAACTCGAACATGCGCCGGGACTGGCTTCCGCTCCCTAGCGATTGGTTGGCGTAGTCGAGACATGCCGGTCAAACATTTGCCGCCAGCGACACAAAGGGGCACGAACGAGTTAGGCTAGGGTTGATGCTGGCGCGTTCTCGTGACTTGTCGTGTTGCTTGTGGCAAATCCGCTCGTGGCTGTTGTCGGCCTGCCTCCCTATCGCCTTTGTCCCGGCAGCGCGTGGCGAGCCACATGATGCAGCGTTTGTCGCCGGGCTCCGCGAGCGGCAGCTGTTTGAACTGGCCGAGCGCTACTGCGTCGATCGACTCAGCAGCTCGCAGACGTCGGAAGTCGAACGGGCCGATCTGGCCGTGGAGCTGATCCGCACGTTTGCCTCGCATGCCGGTCATGTACCGCAAGCCGACCGTGCGACGTTCTGGCAAGCGGCACACTCCGCGGCTGCCGACTTCGACCGCAAATGGTCGGCTAACCCGCGGCGAATTCTTGTCCGAATTCAAGCTGCCCTCGTCCCACTGGCGCAGGGCGAGTTGGCCTGGAAAGAGCTTGAGGCAGGGTCTTTGCCGGCCGAGCGAATCGAGCCGGCCAGGCAGGCGCTCGGCCAAGCGGCACAGCTGCTGGCGGCAATCGACAAGGAGCTGGTCCGCGACATTCCGCTCCGGCGTCGCACGCCGCCCAAATCTGATGAGCTATCGGCCGAGGAATTGTTGTCGCTCGACCAGCAAGTGCAGTATCAGGCCGCACGAGCGCGGCGGCTGCGCGGGTTGCTTTATCCGCCGGCCAGCGACGACCGCTTGGCGCAGCTTGTCGCGGCGCGGCAAATCCTCGAGCCGCTGCGGGTTCAAGTTGCCGCCGATGACGTGCGGGCGGG
>Ga0065705_10104573_pt1 | contig 13249 bp, 15 predicted proteins | sample SwibulcommuniRL2_FD_59092 | JGI IMG/M metagenome (GOLD analysis project Ga0065705, IMG submission 59092) | Bulk soil microbial communities from switchgrass field near Rose Lake, East Lansing, Michigan, USA - RL2 Bulk Soil v2 (version 2) | ecosystem: Environmental > Terrestrial > Soil >...
AATCCGCTCGCCAAACCCGGACCAGTCGAAGTTCAAGCCAGCGAAATTGCCAAATTCATCCACCGACTCGGCGGCATTTGCCTGGTTAGTCAAACGTATATCGCCGCCTGCGCTCAACACGATTTTGGCAGCACCACTGCCCAGCGTTACTACTCTTTCCGTAGAGTCCGGTTCTTCCTCCACGCCGGGCCATTGGACATCGATTTCATCGCCCTGCATGGTCACGATTGCATTTGCATGCGGAGGCAGGACCATTAGAATATCATCACCAGCGGTAACAAGGTACTCGCCATCGTCGCGGGGCTCAAGATACACAACGACATCCGCTCCAACATTGACCTTGATGTTTCCGCGCGCGCCGCGCAGGGCAAGATCGTCGGCGATCGACTCGATGTTGACATTGCCGTCTACGTCCCGAATCGAGACATCCCCACTGGCGTTCCTGATATTAAGATTTCCGTGCGCGCCGCGCAAGCTGAAATCTGACTGGATCGAATCGATGGAAACGGAACCCACGTCACGCATGGAGAGATCGCCTTTGATCGCCTGGATCTCAATATGTCCGCTGACGCCACGTACAGAGGCATCACCGGTGATGGAGGCAAAGGACAAACTCGAAGCCTTTGGGATCCGCAGGGAGGCATCATCCCGGCACGAGAAACGGACTTCATCACCGTTTTGTTCGAGCGTAACCTCATCGTCGTCAGCTTTGATGAGAACTTCACTTCCATCCCAGCCCACAACACTGACATCGCCGCCGATCGAATCAACAAGTATTCTTGGCGAGCTACCAACCGAAATCATCCTGGACATAAGTTACTCCTCCTCTCCGCGCAGTAAACGCATCGCTTCATCAGCAGAGATTTTCCCTGTTTCGAGATCTGTAAGAACTGTACTGCGCGTTTCGGGACTGATCTCAATGGTTTCATCTTTGCCAGGCTCGAAGCCCAGGGTACGAATCACCTCATGCAATCGGTTCCGGATTGTCGGGTAGGAGAGTTCGAGTTCCTGCTCCATGCGATTGATCTTCCCCTCGCAACGGACAAAGGTCACGATAAAATCGAGGTGTTCGGCAGTTAGATGCGCGAAGGGCCCACCGGTGAACTGTCCTTCAATGGATGTGTCACAGGATGGGCAATGCAGGCGCGTGACTGTCAGTTCAGAACGACAAACTGGACAGCGAGTAGGTGCAGCATACATGAAAAGCCTCCAAACAACTTTATTCGTTCTCAGGCTTATAATATACGAAATTGCAGATAAGCCTTTAGATTTTTCATTTTCAACACAACTTACATAAAGCATTATATGCAAAATTTTGATTTTGTCAAGATGTATATCAATATTCTAAACTACGCCTTTCATAATCTCAAGTATTTATCACACAAAGATAAAGAATAACAATGTAGGCTCAATTTTTTCCCGGAGGAGTCATGATTCGATCTCTTTTTTTCGAGCCAGGCAAAGCTATACGAAAGAATATGCCACCCCAGGAGTTTCCGAGACTGATCCGTAATCGTCGCGGCATTCTCTGGGTGGATTTTGTCGCTGAGCCACCCGATATCTGCCTCCCTATTCTGGAAGGCTTTGGCTTCCATCCTTTGGCAATTGATGATGCCCTGCAGGAAACCCACGTGCCCAAATTGGATGACTGGGGAGATTATCTCTATGTCGTTCTCAACTATATGGATGTCCAAAAGGAGGGCGATGAATGGAACACCACGATTGATGAATTGGATATCTTCCTCGGTGATAACTACATTGTCACCCACCACGATCATCCGATCGCAGCAGTGGACGAGGCATGGCGATCCTGTGACCGAGATCCTCGCACGCTGCAGGAAGGACCAGACCATTTGCTCTATAAGATCGCGGACTACCTCGTGACGGAGTATATGCCAATCGTTGAGGAGATTGACGAAGCCATCAATGCAATTGAGGATCAAGTGTTTGTCCGCCCGTCGCCTCGGACCCTTGAGAAGCTGTTTGCTCTGAAACGCGTTCTCCTGGCGATGAGGCGGATCCTGCTGCCACAACGCGAAGTCCTCAACAAACTTGCCCGCGACGACTACAAGGTCGTGGACCCGAAAGACCGCATCTTCTTCCGCGATATTTACGATCATCTCGTGCGATTGCATGACCTGAATGAAAGTCTGCGTGACCTGGTTGGCGGCGCGCAGGATACCTATTTGTCGGTGATCAATAATCGAATGAACGAGATCATGAAGACGCTCACGATCATCACAGTTCTGTTCATGCCTCTGACCTTTCTGACCGGCTATTTTGGAATGAATTTCTTCGAGCCATTAGGAAACCTGAAAGCCTGGACAACGAATCCTGTCTTTGACATTACCCTGGCCACCATATTCATCCTTCCCATCTTGATGTACTTTTGGATGCGCCGCCGTACCTGGATTTGAGTATTTCGAACCAAGGAGACAAATCGTGAGCACAGAGAACTGCGAGAATTTTCTCCATGAAATCCGTGGCAGATTTGTTCCCCAGTCCCCCAGAATTACAGACTCCTGACTCCCAATATCCTTGACACAGAACAGACGTTCGGTTATCATTCATAGTACAAATGAGCTAAGAATGCTCATTGCCCAATGTTTTGGGCAGGAGGCAGCTATGATGATGGTACGCAAAAGCAAAGGTCTCGGAGAACGTCACCAAAAAATCCTCGATTTCCTTTCGGAATATCAGCGGGCAAATAAATACCCGCCTTCGATCCGCGAGATCGGAGAGAGGACCGGTATTTCCTCCACCTCCGTTGTCAATTATTACCTGGACCAACTCGAGAAGAAGGGGATGATCGAACGCGACCGCAAGATCTCACGGGGTGTACGTGTATCCGGTCCGAATGGTTCTGGAGATACACTCCGCATTCCGATCCTTGGTCCCATCGCAGCTGGTCTGCCCCTCCCAGAGCTGGATCCAAATGTCAGCTACATGAACGATAGCGAAGCCAATGCCGTGGATATCGCACGCAGCCTCCTCCCCGCCAAGGAAAAAGGTGACAAGCTTTTTGCCCTGGAAGTCAAAGGAGAGTCCATGATCGATGCAATGATCAATGATGGCGATATCGTTGTCTTGAGACCTGCATCGGAAGCGCGCAATGGTGAAATGGTGGCTGTCTGGCTGCCTCGCGATAACGAAGCGACTCTGAAGTACTTCTTCAAGGAGAAGGACCGCTATCGCCTGCAGCCGGCGAATCCGACGATGAAGCCGATCTACGTCAAGAAATCAGACCCGCTGGAGATCAAAGGCAAAGTGGTCATGGTCATCCGCAGGCTGGAAAAAGCGCTCGCTTCCTAAACCAAATGGAATTTCAAAGAGACGGCACAAATGCCGTCTCTTTTGATTTAAGAGGGTAAGAGAATGGAAACCATGAAGTTCAAACAGATAGCAGCATAGTCTGTGCGAATACATAAAACCTGAGCTAAAGGATGATTCATGGCTATCGAAACTGTCACTCTGGATTGGGTACGCGAACGTCAATTCATCATGCACGACCGTAGTGGGTTTCCCATCGTCATGGACCATCCCAACGGGGTCAACGCTTCAGATCTGCTGCCGCTGAGTTTGATCGGCTGTTCCTCCTACGATGTGGTGGCGATCCTTGAAAAGCAGAGGCAGCAAGTGAAAGACCTGGCAGTGACTGCCGAAAGCACGCGTGACCCGGATCCACCGTGGACGTTTCGAAAGATTCATGTGCACTACAAAGTGACCGGACACGCTCTCGAGAAAGATAAGGTTGCCAAAGCGATCCAGCTGGCGGAGGAAAAATATTGTGGCGTGTTTGCCACGCTGCGAAGTGCGATCGAGATCACGAGTGATTTTGAGATGATCATGTCCTAAAAATAAAGAGACGACTCATCCGAGTCGTCTCTTTTCGTCTTGATTCCGCTAATTCTATTTCATCTTCACGCGTCCCTTTGCCGGGGAAGCGGGAGCTTGCTCGTCGAATCTCACTCTTGATTTTTTAGGCGCCTTTGCCTTTAGGGTGTTATAGGTATGTAGACCGTAATTCGCAAGGAAGGGCAAAGCCAATAAGAGGAGCAGAACAGCGAGGATCGCAGCAAACATGGACCAGGATTGCGCCGTTACCTCGGGCAGCAGACCACCAGGATTATATTGAGAACTTGTGGTAACAGCAGCTCCGTTTAGTGAGACAGTAAGTCCGCGGTTCACGCCATCGCGCAAGCTGGTCGGCGAAATATAGGTCAGGGCGTATTCGCTCTGCAATACATCTCCATACTGCTGGAAGATCGCGCTCAATGCTTCGGCATCGTCGGCATAGCCGTACAGACCACCTGTCTTTTCAGCCAGGGATTTGAGACCGGCTTCATCAAGCCCGACTTGTCCTTTGGATGTTGCATCGCCGAAGCCAATGGTGGAGATCGTAAGTCCAGTCTGGCTGATTCCAGCGATCACATCATCAGTCGTGCTCTGACTCTTGTTATCCAATCCATCGGTGAGCACGATGATGGATTTGCGTCCGTTGACAGCAGCCAGGTTGGTTTCAGCTTCGACCAGGGCATTGTACATGGCGGTATCGCCGCCGGTCACCAGACCATCAATCGCAGTGGTCAGAGCCGCGGTATCAGTCGTAATTGGTTGAACATAATAGGTCTTCGTATCATATGTCATCAACCCAGCCTGATCGCCCGGGCGCATCTGGCTGACATACTGTTTGGCGGCTTCCTTCGCAGCAGCGAGTTTGCCATTTTTATCCATACTGCCGGAAATGTCCACCACAAGCATGGTTGTGACCCGTACGATCTGCGAGGCGTCGCCGCCACCGCGGATATCTGTCAACTGCATGGCCTGATTATTTTCCATGATCTGGATCGTCTGCGGGTCGATCCCGACAGGTTCACCCTTATCGTTCACAACCGACACGTAAACAGTCACCTGTGGGAAATGCGACTTATCCACCTGGGTGATACGGATCTGGGGTCCACTTTCCTGCGCCAGAGCTTTCGGCGCCGAGAAGAGCATCAACAGGGGAAGCAGGCTCAGGCTGAGCAGGCATGCCCTGAGTGAAATCGAAGGGATGCGAATCGTCCTTTGCATCGTTACCTCTTTTCGTGATAAACAAGTTCAGTGTTGCCCATTCGTATCCGTTGTCCGTTGACAAGCTGAACGCGTTCGACTTTTCGATTTTCGATATAAGTGCCCGCCATGCTCATATCCTTGAGTGCAAAGTGCATTCCATCGCCGGAAAGCATGGCGTGCTGAGGCGCAATATCGGGATCAGGCAACACAATCTCGGATTTCAATGGAGAGCTGCCAATGGCAATTGACGGGAAACCCTTCGCCATAAATTTGTCGAGGATGAACTCAGTGCCTTTGAGCTTGCCCGATTTGACTTCAAGCCAGGCGCGCGAGAGCAGGACCACAATCAAGGAGATGAACGCACCCACCGAGGCGCCGAGCAGTACAAGTCCGGCAGCTTTCCCAGCCAGAGGATTTTGCAGCGAGCGCTGTGCGGTCTCCAGCAGGACGCCGCCGAACACACCGCCGATCAAACCGCCAAGCATGCCTTTCCATGCCTGGGTCTGACCAACAATGCCCTGTGCCAGGCCGAGCAACAATCCGAACACACCCCACCCGAGGGCACGTCCAAAGATGCCGGCTCCCACGATCTGGAACAGGATTTCGCTCAACGGCAAGCCGATTCCACCGGCGACCAATCCAAGCACTGCACCGGTCAGACCCGCTTTTCCAGCCTGCACGGAATTGCGCGTCATCAGCCCTTCGGTGATGCCGATCAACAGACCGATACTCATCCCTACTAGCGCACCAACAACCAATTCGCTGATGTAGAGATTGGTGACAAATGACAAGCCAAGCAGGCCGCTGACCTGCCAGCCGATCAATCCGCCGATGGCTCCAAGTACGGCATAAAAGTATGTACGCATATTTCTATTCATGAGAAGCATCTCCTTCTTTTAGTTTTTCTGCGCTTTGAAAAAGATTTTTCCAAGAGACCATGCTTCTACCAAAACTGCCATCCAATTCGTAGAAACCAAAGTAACGACCTGGATCAAGAACACCTGGCCTCTGGCGAACAAAGAAGCCTCCAAGTGACGTATGGGGCTCGACAACGAGCGCCACCTGCCAGGGCTCGGGAAAGAAATTGTTATGCAACCAGGTATCGTAATGAGAGAGGAAGATACCCATGCGCGGGTGTGTGTGATACCAGCCAACGATCTTCTTCCCATTGTGATGCCTGTCAATCTGGTCATGGATATCCACCAGGGTGTCCTGCGTGAACGTCAGATAGATGCTGCCCTGCTTGGTATGGCGTGCCGGCAGCGCATGTTCGACAATGATGAACTGCTCACCCTGTTTGGCATTGACACACCACTCACCGACCAACACACCACCTACTTCATTCTGCAAGTCGCTCGCGGAATGTACGCAGATGCGGCTGTAGGCAGGCTGGGTCATAAAAACCTTAACGAGCGGTTCGAGGCCCGAATCATCGTACTGGGAATTCCAGCGGTTTGCCTTATCGACAGGGAATGGTGTGGTAATCGGTTGATTCATATCGGGAGGAGAAACATGAATACGAAGTTTGGATGCCATAAAGACTCCCTGCTCCTCACCCCGCACGCCCCCCTAAGGGAAACACCGTACGCAGGTGCCCCTTTGGAAAGGTGTGCGCGGGGCGAGGAAGGGATTCTCGGGCTGACTTATCCAGCCGTAACGTCGGCTGTCATCATCAGTCGGTCGTTCTGCGGGATGCCTGCCTGTGAAAGAGTCTCTTCCTCTTTCAGCTCACGTCCCAGCGCCTTGCTGTCAATGCGATAGGACATGGCGCGTCCATCAGGACCTGTGACCGGCAATTCCAACGAGGTGGTCAATTCCGGGAGAAGTTCCTTCACCGGCACATCATCGGGGACCTCTGCATTACGCGTACCTCCAGACGGAAGCACTAGTGTGACTGGTACATCTGACATTTTAGACTCCTTTTCTAATATGGAACGAACGTACAGACTGCAAACCGGTTTGCGCAACGCGGGATATAAGCAAATGAAACATAACGGACACGAAGTTCACAAAGGGAAAATCTTCAAAGGCTTACAACTCGGTGCCCTTTGTGCCCTTGGGGGTTAAACTCTTTTCACTTAATCTGAATCCTGGGTTTCTTCTCAGGCTTCAGGAGTTTGATCTTCGGTTTTTCTTTGATGGGCTCGCCTGTGCTCAACTTGATCCGCTCGGGACGCATCAACTCGCGCGTATCCACAGGAAAGGCGTTGGGATGTGTCTTGCGATATTCGCGGCTCCAGCGAGCGGCGTCCGCGTCCCAGGGGAACGGAGGCTTGGTCGGGTCGTCGTGGAAGTTCTTCCACTGCAGCATCTCTCCCAGCATGATCACCAGGCGATCGAGCGAGCGGCTGGCTGTCCACCAGGCGGCATCGATGCAGACGCTCCCATTGAGATGATTGATATTCGGGTGCCAGATCGGCGTCATCCATTTCATGCCGGGCCAACGCTGTGGATATTGATTGTGGAGATAGATCTCCACCTGGTGATGGTCGGCGAATTTTGGGTTGCCGCTGCTATCCACACCGACAATACTCTTGCATTTGAACGTAACGATATAGCGCTCCGGCGGAAGATTTGGATGCGGCGATTGGGCAGTTACTGAGATCATATCGGTGCGGGCGGAAAGTTCCTGCATAAGCTCGTAATCGGCTCGCAGGCGACGCATGCGGGGACTCTCACTCACGATGTTAGAACCCGCTCCGGCGGTAATATCCGCCGTCAGCATCAGGCGGTCGCCATCAGGCACGACTGCAGAGGCGAGGGTTTCGTCCTCATTCAGTTCACGTCCGAGTGCCTTGCTGTCAAGCCGGTAGGTCATCGGTCGACCATCCGGTCCGACGGTGGGCAGTTGTAGGAGCGAGGTAAATTCAGAGAGCAGGTCACCGATAGTCACATCATCCGGGACTTCGGCTGCGCGCGCGCCTCCGCTGGGAAGTACGACAGTAATGTTCAAATCAGGCATGCGAGTTTCCTCCATTAAGTATTGAGATGAGGCACCTGGCAGAAGCCAGTAATATCCCAGCAATCCTTGTGGTGAAGGGTATGGCAGACATTGCATTCCACCACGCCACGCGGATCAGAACGGGCAACATTTTCCAAACAATATGGGCAGCGATGCTCCTCTACCAGGGCGAGCTGAACCCGCGACTTCTTTCTTCGGCGTCGTTTCGGAGCCATCGCCGGCGCCACTTTTGCAGGCTGGATCAGCCCACCATGTCTTCCATTGGAACGGGCGCGTGGTGATGAACCGGGGGGTAGGAGTCCCGGCAACGAGATCCGCGGCATAGATACGCGCGGCCGGTCCGGGGTGGAGACAGATATTGAATTTACCGGCTCATAGAGCACAGTCGAATTACTGGACTCTGCCTCCGGAGAGATAACTTGCATGGGCTCGGGGATCACCACAATCCTCGTGCGCCGGAACAGCAGCGCAACAAAAACGATGATGATGAATCCAATCCCAACCAGGTTGAGACCGTCATAATCCATAGTCCGGGGCAGCCACCCAAATTTGCTGATGCCGTACTTGCCATCCGAGATAAAACCCAGTAAATAGATACCTGCCACATCGCTAGCCATCGCCGCCACGAAGCGGAAAATACCATCTCGCTGACTCAGAATCAGTTGTCCACTGACGCCCGCCACAATGCCAATCACAATACCGGCGCCGATCTCCTGCACCGACGTTGGGTAGGCTAGTTTCTTTTCGCTGAAAAGAATATACAACCAGAGCGCCGATGCCATGACCAGCAAAAGTAAGATTGCCAGCTTGCGAAGCAGGTTATAACGCTCTGGTTCGGTTTCCAAAGACTGGTTTGAAAATGGCATACTCATGATGGAGGTTCGCAGTGCCATGGAAGTTCCTTGTCTAGCGGCTCAGCTTCACCCGACCCGTTGCCGAGTGTGCTGGTAAATCTTCGAGCTTTACAGATCCTTTGATCCGCACGCGTCCACTCGTTTTTCCATCTGCAAGACTGATCTTGGTCTTTTCAAAATGACGGAAGTGGAGAGCATCCTGCAAATCTCCAGTTAGTTCATAGAAACGATATTCCACCCCATTATGTACGCGTAGGATATGCAGAGGAGGAACACCAACACTCGCCAGGGTTCTGTGAAGGAAATTCTCTTCACCGGTAATGATATGTGTAAGTGTCGCCTCGCGCAGGATTCCACAGGTTGGGCAGTGCCCCGCCTCGAAGCTGACATCGTTCAATGGCTTAAGCACTTGTTCTGTCGTGTTGCAACTGGGGCAATCCAGTGATGTGATCAGTTCCTGATCGAGCTCGATCATGGCATCCGGTCCAAGGTCGGCACGGGCGAGACGCAGGAGGTCAGCCAGGGTGGTATGCTCCGCGCGTGCAGGAAGTTCGGTGATCTCGCCATACGTCCAGTGACTCTGGCAGTCATCGCGCGCCGTATAGGCGGTGGTATGCATTTCGTTGACCATGCCGTTGAAGTGGGTCACCTTGCCCGGCTCGATGGGCATATCATTGATCACTTTGAGCGCTTCCTGCGACTGCATCGCGCCGATGATGGAGGCAATGGTTGGCGTGGTGGGAACCTTGCCCAACAGGATGTTTTGTCGTGCCAGCAGTGGGCAGGAATAGCGCAGAGACAGATCGCGCAAGGCTTGTTCAGTGAGCGTGCATTCATAGCAGGCGCCATCGCCCGGTTTGAACACGCGCACCAGCCCAAGCAGTTCCTGGATTGCGCCGTCCACCCATGGTTTGTTTACCCAGTAGCAAAAGCGGTTGACAGCCAGTCGCGCTTCTCGATTATCAAGACAGCCGATCACCACATCCATACGGCGAATGACGCCCAATCCGAGCTGTGCGGTAACGTCGCCGTTCATGTACTGCACATGAACGTCCGGGTTGACAGATTTCGCCCGTGCAGCCGCCACTTCCGCTTTGCTGCGGTTATTGTCCGTTTCGCGGAAGAGCACGGAGCGGCTCAAATTTGCGGCTTCTATTTTGTCGAAATCAACGATGAACAGGTTTCCAATCCCCATCAATGAGAGATTCTTGATCACTTCATTGCCCAGTGCGCCGGCGCCGATCACCAGCACTCTCGCCTCCTGGACCTTTTCACGGTCCCACCATGAGATGAACTCAAATGTGCCGAGACGATCCTTGCGCAGGTTGGGAATATGGATTGGCTTCTCGCGTCCAATGGGTACACGCAACGGGGCCGTATTCGGTTCTTGCAACGCGGACCTCGATCCGGACCCCGCGTCATGAGCAAGTTCCTTTGCCTGGGTCAGATTCGACTCATCCAATTTGCGGACGAACCAGCCTACCCCTCGTCTCGATTCGATAATTTGATTATCTTCGAGCGATTTGAGCGCCTCACGCAACGTCGAGCGGCTAATGCCCAGCTGGCTTATCAACTCACGCTCCGGAGGTAATTGCGCACCGGCAGCCAGGCTACCATCCAGCACGGAAGCAGCCAGTTTTCCGGCGGCAGCTTCAGCAAGTGACTTGTAATTTACAGGTTGAATTTTTACGCTCATACAGACTCTCTTTTCCAGTGGTATGGAGGTCAGACCAGTAGCTTCCCACAGTATAGGCGTTGTCGTTGGCAAGTCACTAGGAAAATGGTACTGATTCCGCTGAGCTAATAGTTTTGAAAGCCCCCCGATCACCCGGTTATCCTATGCTTTAAGGGCAAAAAGGCAGATTACCGCCTTTCTCACACCTTTGGAACATTTTTTTACTAAACTTTTCGATTGTTTTTGCCTGTGAAAATTCAAATTTCAAGGTTATGCGGCACTCGGTAAACAAAAAGACGGCTCGATTTTGAGCCGTCTTTTTGGGAAACTGTGGAAATTACTCAAGCACGATGTTCGCGCCGGCTTCTTCCAGTCGTTTCTTGGCGTCATTGGCAGCATCCTTGCCGACACCGGTCAGGATCTTGCCACCAGCGGTTTCAGCCATGGTCTTCGCTTCGCCGAGACCGAGGTTGGTCAACTGGCGAATAACCTTGATGACGTCAATCTTCTTGGCGCCGGGATCCTTGATCACCACATCGAATTCAGTCTTCTCTTCGACAGGTTCAGCAGCTGCGGCAGGGCCAGCAGCAGCGGCCATTGCCATTGGAGCAGCAGCGGAGACGCCCCACTTCTCTTCGAGTTTCTTCACGAGTTCAGCAGCCTCGAGGACGGACAGCGTGGACAATTGGTCCACGATTTGATTAAGATCAGCCATTGTAGTAGTACTCCTTACATACACAAGAATATTTTGGAATTTAGATTGCGTAATGTTCAAGCCGATTACGCTGCGGCGGGTGCCTTCTCTGTGAAAGCCTTGATGACAGCAGCCAAACCACGGGCGGGTTCGGCAATCGTGCGGACGAGTTTGCCAGCGGGAGCCTGCAGCATTCCGAGCAACTGGGCACGGACCACGGGCAGCGGCGGCATCTCAGCCAAAGACTTGACCTGAGCGGCACTAAGAGCCTGTCCGCTCATGAAACCGCCTTTTACCTTCACGAACTCATTGCCTTTTGTGGCTTCGGTAAGCGCTTTCGCGGTGGACGCAGGATCCGAAAACGCGAAGGAAACAGCAGTACTCTTCACGAGCAAATCTTCAGGAACTTTCATTCCGTTATCTGCAAACGCGCGGCGTACGAGTGTGTTCTTCACGACGTGGAATTCACCGCCCGATTCGCGGATCTTGTTACGGATGTTATCCAGATCCTTCATTTTTACGCCGGTATATTCCACCAGGATGACTGCCTGACTACGCTTCATCCAGTCTGCATATGTAGTCAGCACTTCCTGTTTACGTTCTTTTGAAATTGCCAAAGCTTATTCACCTCCTTTCAATAAAAAAGTCTTTGCCATTCGCTGGGCGAGGCAAAGACTTGAGCAGGCAACCTCTTTGAAAGAGGTGGTAATTGCTTTTGGTCCTCACCTGAGCAGGAAATTAAGTCCCTTTCGGGACACCCGCCTTCATCGGCGAAGCGGCTTATAAGTTATCGAGCTTCTATTTTACTCGACAACCTCAAGTTTGTGTGTATCGCTGGGATTCACTTTGATCCCAGGCCCCATCGTGGTCGTGATGGTGATTCGTTTGATGTAATCGCCCTTCGCGCCCGACGGACGTGCCTTATGCACAGCATCCATTAGCGCCGCGAAGTTATCGTAGAGCTGATCGGCGCTGAAGGAGACCTTACCAACCGAAACATGGATGTTGGCGGTCTTGTCGAGGCGGAATTCCACACGACCGGCTTTCGCTTCCTTGATCGCGCGCCCGAGATCCGCCGCGCTGACAACAGTACCAGCCTTGGGGTTCGGCATCAGACCGCGCGGACCCAGCACACGACCGAGACGCCCGACTCGACCCATTGCATCCGGGGTCGCGATCGCGACGTCAAAATCGAGCATGCCACCTTCGATCTTCTTTAAGGTCTCATCGTCGTCGGCAACGAGATCGGCGCCGGCGGCACGAGCGGCCGCTGCGCCTTCGCCCTGAGCGAACACCAGCACGCGGACGGTCTTGCCTAATCCGTGCGGCAGAACAACCACGTCACGTACCTGCTGATCAGCCTGACGGGGATCAAGCGCCGTGCGTAGATGTACTTCTACTGTTGAATTGAATTTGGTTGTGCTTGTCTCCTTCGCGAGCGCGACTGCTTCGCGTGTGGAGTACTCCTTTTCCAAATCCACCTTAGCCAGAGCGGCATTGTATTTCTTTCCGTGTTTAGCCATTTTATCCTCCGTGGTGCAAGCGGATCGCTAACGCGACCCTCCCACAAACTTAGTCAACTACGTTAATACCCATCGAGCGGGCTGTACCTTCAACCTGCTTCATCGCACCTTCGAGACTGATCGCGTTCAGATCCTTCATTTTCAATTCCGCGATTTCCTTCACCTGTGCACGAGTCACTTTGCCGACCTTATCCTTATTTGGAACGCCGGAGCCCTTCGCAACCTTGGCAGCCTTGCGGAGCAGCACTGCGGCGGGCGGGGTCTTCAAGATAAAGGTGAATGAACCGTCCGTATAAACGGTGATTTCAGCAGGAAGGACCTCACCCTGACGGTTTGACGTCCGGGCATTGTACTCCTTACAAAAAGCCATGATATTGATACCATGACCCGCCAACGCCGGACCCACCGGGGGTGCCGGATTGGCTTTTCCAGCCTCAAGCTGGAGACGAACGATTGCCTTAAACTTCTTTGCCATTTTTACTCCTT
>Ga0065705_10002022_pt1 | contig 13246 bp, 17 predicted proteins | sample SwibulcommuniRL2_FD_59092 | JGI IMG/M metagenome (GOLD analysis project Ga0065705, IMG submission 59092) | Bulk soil microbial communities from switchgrass field near Rose Lake, East Lansing, Michigan, USA - RL2 Bulk Soil v2 (version 2) | ecosystem: Environmental > Terrestrial > Soil >...
GATCAGAAATATCTATCAAATAACGGAAAAAGGACAACGATTTTTAACTGTTATAAATCAACTGAAAGAATTTGAAAAATGAAAATTAATTATGGTAATGCAAACACTAAAGCAAAAACCAAAACCAAGGTCAAAAAAAGAAAAAGAACCGCAACGGGACAAATACGAAATCATCAAGGCCCTGCTCGAAGCTATGCCCGAACACAAGCTGCGACTAATGTACAAGGCCAACATGGATTTCAACAGAACGAAAATCTATCTGCCTCTTATCCTAAAGGAGGGACTGGCAGATTTTATTCATGAGCGCTACTTTGTCAGCAAGAAAGGAAAAGAGTATCTGGATGTAGTCAATGAACTCTTAAGGTTGCAGGGACAGTGACGATAATGGATGAAGGCCCTTGATCTGTTCTGCTGCTGTGGCGGCGCTGCCAGAGGATTAACTGACGCTGGCTTTGATGTTACCGGCGTAGACATAACCGACGATCACGAGTACCCCTATCAGTTCATTCACTCTAACGTTTTTGATCTTGAGCCCGACTGGATGCGACAGTTCGACCTTATCTGGGCAAGTCCACCATGTCAGGCTTATTCCTGGGGAACGCGCAAAGGTAGAACGGAGAAATTCCCCGACTTGGTACACAGGACCAGACAACTACTCCAGAAGACAGCGAAGCCCTTCATAATAGAAAACGTCATAGGTGCACCGGTAACAAAGAACCTCCTGCTATGCGGCGAAATGTTCGGCCTTCGTGTACTGAGACATAGAATATTTGAGATAAACGGATTCACAGTATTGCAGCCAAAACACGAGAAACATAAACAACCGATAGATAAAACTCACTCGTTTTATGCCTGTGTATCAGGACATGGCGGCGATGGTTATTCATTCAGGTTAGAAGACTGGCAGAACGCTATAGGTATCAACCACATCACAAAGAAAGAACATCTAACGCAGGCAGTACCACCTAAATATTCGGAATATATAGTACAGTATTATATCAATTGAAATTTGGAATTTACGAAGTCGAAGAGGAGTATGACGAGAAAGGCCAGTACAAGGGCTATCGCTGCGGTGTTGGAGAAGCCACCGGAAAGCAAGGCAAGCTCTTTGTTAAAACTGACGGGAGAGAACATTATAGGGCTGAACCGGAGAAAAAAGAAAGCACTACCAGCGACGACTTAGAGATATGAAAAGTTCCAGTGGAAATAGATTGATAGATATATCTTGATTGTATGGGGTACTAAAGGCATTTTTTAATTATATATATATTTAATAGTCAACAAAATAAAACATTAGTCCATAAATAAGATATATCTATCTATTTATTCTGATGGGTAGACGTAGAGTAATTCATACCGATTCCCTAACAACGATTCATATAACTTCCAAATCCTACGACTTCATAGCCTCCCAGAAGAAAAGACACGAACCACTATACAAAACCGTCGAGAGGATTCTGGAACAATATTTTTTGATAGCAGACGAATTGAGCATTATTCGAGATGTGTACCAGAAGACGCTAACTGAGAAACTAGAACTTCAAAAACAGGTAGAACAATGATGGAAGACATATCCCAAGAGCAAGAGATCCCTAACGAATGGATCTGCAGGGAGATCAAAGGACCAATAGACTTGACCAAGGTAGACATAACATTTTTCACCGGTGGACTAGCAGAGCCAATACTTCAAGAGCAAGAGATCCCTATCACCTACGACTACGACCTAGACGAGGCGGAGGAGGAAGACGAAGACGAAACAAAGGAACCGATCGAGTTCGATGTAGATGAGTTCGAAGAATGACTTGGTGTAATAGATTTAAAGCCGCTGTATCTGATGGAATAATCTGGCAATCAAAAAAACGCTAAAGGCTGGTTTTTCTATGAGAAGAGAATTTTATACTGTCCTTGGTGCAAGGCTACTTTAACAATGGATGATTTCTAATGAGACGCGTAGTAGATGAGTTGAAATGTCATTGCGGCAGTTATTACGGTTGTCCTATACATTGCGAAAAATGCAAAAAGGAATTAGAACCTGATATCATACCTACTATGCCTCAATTATGTAATTCATGTTACAAGTTGGTGTTTAAAAATTGAAAATGAAATCTTTTGAAGAAATATGCCCTGAATGGAATAGGAAAATACAAGAAGATGGAGGAATAGTAGTATTTACGATTACACCTACGCCGCTGGATATTACGTTACCTGATAGATGTATTGTTGGTGAGGCTCATGGTTGGTCTCAACACTACTCTTGTGAGAAATGTGAAGATATCGCCATAAAATTCGATAATATGTATGGCTATCATAGTCGCATGCTATTACTAAGAAGAACAGAGCAACTAAAACATATTTTCGTTAAACATTGGAATGAGAAACATATTGAGAAAGACTAAACTCCCGACCCTAGCCAAGAAGATAACCCCTTGTAAAAACTGTGGCGCTCACGTTCTCCAGTACTTCGATTACGATAACTATGCTTATGTTTGGCGTTGTTCAAAATGTGGATTAATTCGATGTGAGCCTGGAATAGAATTAGCAGTAAAGTTCTCTACAGCAGATCAAATAACAAAATGAGTAATGACAATAATGTACGTATGGTTGATCCATTGTCCAACCTGCAAGGAAGGGATAAGAGTAGAAACTAAAACCGAGGCCAAGGCAGCCTATCGAAAACATATGAGGAGATGCTCGGATGTGGAATTTCCAGTCTTGGTGGAAGCTCCCTATGTAGGTTCTTAATTTAATGCTACTCCTAGGCGACTGTAACCATCATCTGAAAGAGATAACAGACAACAGCATCGACCTAATCGTCAGCGATCCACCCTACGGACTGGAGTTCATGGGCAAGGACTGGGATAAAGTAGTAGTACCAACGGAGACATGGAAAGAATGCTATCGAGTACTAAAGCATGGAAAACTAGCGTTTGTGATGTGTAGTCCAAGACAGGATGTCCTAAGCAGAATGATTATTAATCTACAGGATGCAGGATTTAGAACCAACTACACAAGTATCTATTGGACATATGCTTCGGGGTTTCCCAAAGCAGCGAACCTAAAGGACGGCAGTTATGTAGGCTTTCAACCAAAGCCAGCAGTAGAAGTTATCCTAGTAGTATCCAAGGGAAAAACCTTAAGTTGGCTTGACGATTGTCGCATCCCCTATCAGAGTGAGGATGATAAACAATTAACAAAAGTCGGGTTCACAAATCCACCACTACCACCAGAGAACGGATGGAATAACAATCACATGATTAGAGATGATATAACAAACGAAAAAGGAAGATTCCCCGCCAATCTCTTAGTATCTGATGATGTTTTGAATGATTATTCTCGCTATTTCTCCCTAGACTCTTGGTGGAATAAGACATTTCCTTTTCTAATTGTACCAAAAGCGTCTATGTCGGAGCGGAACAAAGGATGCAAAGACTTACCAATAAACCAAACGGTAGGCGGTGGAGGAATGTACAATGAAGAAGCGAGAGCAAAATTCGGCAGTATCAAAGCGAAAGCACACAACCATCATCCAACTGTTAAACCACTAAAACTTATGAGTTATCTAATAACAATGGGTAGCAGAGAAGGCGATCTAGTCCTAGACCCATTCTGCGGCAGTGGTACGGTATGCATCGCAGCCCATCAAGTACATCGCAAATGGTTAGGAATCGAAATGAACCCAGAATACGCCGAGATAATCAAGAAGCGATTAGCCGATCCACTGGCACAGTTAAAACTAACATCCTATCTACACGGCTAATCGAATGTTTATAACTTATCGTCATTGTGGTAAAGTAAACCTATGAAAATGAATATCATGATACTTCTGACAATAGCCATTTTCCTGTCATTATCACTAATCGTCTCTCCCACCTTTGCGGCTCCAGTACGATATCCTGACTCCTCTACCTTGAGGGGTGCAGCTTTAGTGCCACAAGCTTCCGACTCTTCTTCTAGTACAACTAGTAATACGAACATGGGCACCACGCCCCCCTCCTGGTGGAATATCTGCACGGTTGGAGACATCACAAGCGAAAAGGTTCTAAACGCTGTGAAAAACTACGCTTCCTGTTCTATCATTGTACTTTTAGGCGATTATTATGACAAGGAATCCAAGTTTGTCGGCGGCTTCAAAATGCCAGGTGTTCCGGTTTTGGCAGCTTGTGGAAACCATGACGACTGCGATAACGTAGCCAGAAACGACAACATTGCAGGGAACGCTTTGAACTATGGTTTTAAATGGAAAAACGCCGGCTTTTTGATCCTGAACACAGACGAATCGATAGGCAGCCAGAAGGGCAAAGCGGAACTCTTGATGAAAAGATGGCAAAACGATTCATCGATAAAGCACATAGTTGTAGCTCAACATAAAGTAGCAATAACGACGCCAGATGCACATCATAAAGAGAGTGAATTGAAAGGATATCGCACATTTTTCACGGATATGCAGGCAAAATACCCAAAATTCCAGGTATTATTGCAAGGACATAACCATTTCTGGCAGAGCTGTACCCCTGATAAACCGCCTCTACTCGTAATAACGGACGGCACAGGAGGAAGGAAACCCTACCCGCTAGGTGATAAAGCCAATTATGACGACGGCTGCAATGCAAAAACAGCGCTCTCAGGGAATAATTATGATGGCTTTACTCTCATAAACCTGAACGGCCCGACCGGAAAGATAGAATTTCAACATTACAATATTGGCAAGTAATACCATTGCCATGCAAAGGGAAATGTAGAGCGTATTCCATAGCAAACCAAAGCCATAGAATAGGATATTCGGAAAGAAAGAGGTGCCGAGAGTGCGATATTTACTTTCCCAAAGATATGCCACTAAAAGGAGAACGCTGTCCTTGTTGTGGTAATAAACTGAAAAGTAAACCAAGAAAACGAAATATGAAGATCTTTATCAACACATAGCGATATTGTTAATAAAGACCAAAAACTAAAAAGTGTACGTGACGCAGGTAACAAGTGGTACTGATAGTGCTAAAGCTGCTCTTATAGATCAAAACAAATTATCATCTCTCCTGACACAGCAGTCGTTACTTATTGCGTCTTTAAAAAACAACGAAGAAAAAAACTTGCGAGTAAAACTGAACGAATTAGCACAAATTGTCAAGCAAAGAATGATGCTTGCAGATCCGGAATTGCGTCCATTATTAAGTATTAATCAAATTTCTACCTATATCACACGTACATTACGCGATCAAGGCATAGCGATTGCCAGTAACGTTAACCATTATCTGGCCGATGAGTTTAAAGATCCAAACCAACAGAGGAAAGGTCTGGAAGATGGCAGTACGTCGTACTGCGACGATGACATAGAGCGATTGGTTTCTATCAGCAAAAAAATGAACAGCCTAATCGACGAAATCAACGGCATAGAGGACCATTCAACCCTCGAAGCACTCTCGGAGCTTTTTATCGAGGGCGATAAGGCGGTAGACAGCAGGGCCACGGCAATCGGCATAATCCTGTCGCGCTATGAAAGAAAAAAGAAACATGAAACCCCGCATGGTGATCCAGAAATAAGCACCTGCTGGGAGGCTATAAGATGGGGTAGAGAGGTAGTCCTGAAAGATACCCAGGACTTTTTCTTCAAGTTCCCGCCACCAACCCCAGAAAAGGACAGGAAGTGGGCTTCTGGAATTGTTGAGCTTTTCAAGTTGTTTCCATCAATGAGGAACGAAAAATTCTCATTATTAAAGACCATGTGGATGACGCGAATAAAATACATGACCCACCAATCAAAGCACGGCGCTGCTGTAAAAGACGAGATAATGACAATCTTATGTGAAAATTGTTACGACCTCAAAACCGGAAGAGAGAGACCTGATACAAACCCCGAGATGGTACGGGATAGAACCTCGCCTACTGGCTTCCGGTGTGGTTCTTGCAACGGAGTGAAAGGAATAAAACGCGGCCTGACAAGGGAACAGGTCGGCGACAACAAGGAGCCTTATATCACGCAATGTGAAGAATTTCTAAATAACATCCCTTACTTTTGCGATATGATAGAAGAAACTTATCGAGAATCCTATATGCCATACGGATATGCTAGAAAGATCGACTTGGGAGTGGAGCTCAGCGAAAAGTCTTGAGCTCGATTTTAGCTGATAACGAAAAAGAAGAAATAGCAAGCAAAATAAGATTCCAAACTTCTGAAGAATGGGTCACAAATGCTACCGAAGTGACCAGGCTGATCGAGCACGTCATGGGCTGCATCGTTGAAATGAATCAGAAAAATAGGGAAATAATAACATGGACTGAATTCATTCACGACGCTATAGACAAGATGGCTGAAAGTTTACCGACCTTTAAGACCGTTAGTAATAATAGTAATAGTACCAAAGATAAAGAGCGCGCGAAACTAAAAGGAAAAGCCAAATAAAAAACGACAATAAAGCACTAAAATGTGATATAAGAGCGTGAAAAAGTACTCAAAAAGTGAAAAAGTTTACCTAAAATCTATCATAGGAACTTTAGCCTTAGAGAAACAAAGCGATAAAGAGATTCAAGAATATCTTATAAACGAAAAGAAAATCGATGTAGATAGAACCACAGTAACCAAATACAGACGACAAATTCAAGCAAGTGCTTACAAATGGTATAATGAATTGAGAGCGTCCAAGTTTCTATACATCGCTCACTTCAAAGAACGTATAGACACTATTTACAGGGTACAAAAAAACTTGTGGGATATAGTCAACAATCCTGAAGAATCAACAACAGAGAGGAGAGGCGCATTATCAGAAATCCATCATACAGAAAAAACCTTATCAGGATTATACGACATATCCAGGTATCTAACGGATAGAATAATGAAAGATTATGAGCGAAATAGCACCGATAACGGGGAAAATAAGGGACAGGGACAACAACAGAGCCCTAGAACATCTCTACCAGACGCAATACCCGAAATCGAATGAAGAAGAGGAACGATTAGTAAGAGATTGTAAGGGTAAAACATTCCTAGAGTTCAACAAGGTCATAGGACTACCCAGGAAGAACGATAAGGAATATCCAATTTTTGATTACGAAATTGACATCTTAAGGGCATTTAGAAACAATCAACATATCTGGATCAAAAAGGCCAGAGGTTTAGGCGTAACGGAGATAACTTTGAGGTTCCTGGCATGGGAATGCCTTAGTACCAACCGTCTCCAAAATAAGTCAATTTTTATCGTTTCGGGAACTAGGGAAGAATTTGCCAACCTTCTAAAAGAAAGACTAGCAGACTTATTCCAACGCAATTATCCCAACCTGCAATTAGAGTCAAAGTATACCGAGCTTACCCTCAACAAAACATGGATCAAGGTATTCCCAACCCAGCAGGTAAAGGACCTCAGGGGCCATGTCGATGTAGCCTATATATTCATAGACGAGGCCGACTTTTTCGAGCGGATAGAACAGACAGAACTTGAGGCAGTTATCAGCGCCTATGAGGAAAAGAGCAAGGCCAAGATCATTATGGTATCAACCCCTTGGCTACCAGACGGGCTATTTCAAAAGATAGAGACAGGCGAAATATTCAAGAACACGTTTCACAAGATGTTTCTAGATTATACCAAGGGACTCGACAGGATTTACGACAACGACTTTATCATGAGAAAGATGAACGAGCCCTTTTTCGCAGCTGAATACAATCTGCAGTATGCCGGAAGGATTGGCAATATCTTTTCACAGGCAGCTATTAACCGATGTACTGCCACCCTTACGGATTTAAGGCCAAATACGGAGAAAGTAATGGCAATCGATATTGGATATATCAGTAGCAAATTCGCCATAATCATTGCTGAACTGGAGCCAAAAATACCACCAAAAGGCAAAATTAGAATCTTGAAGGCTGAAGAGATATCCAATGCCGAAGAGCCCGAAATGATGGAACGCATTTTACAATATTACAAAGAGTACAAAAACATCAAGAACATTGCAATAGACGCAACAAGCAGGCAGCCATTCGTAAGCGAGCTGAAAAGACGGCTAGGCGAATATCCCTACGATTGGCTCTCTGTACATAAGAAGATGCAGGAGTACAAAAGCAAGAAATGGGATCTCAATAAGGCCATGGTAGTAGTACCCGTGCTGTTCAATATGGAATCAAAAGCGATAATGACAGCTCACGCCCGCCAAATGATAGAGGATCCTCGCGTTTTGCTGGCAATAGATCCAAAGTTCAAAGAGTTATTGATCGCTTTGAGGGCAGCTATCTTCGATGAAAGGGGCCAACTAGATAAAGCCAATACTCCTCATGACGATACGGCGGATGCATTTATGATGGCAATGCAACTATTTCAAATCAGGAGAAAAGAAAAATGACTGATAAAGAAGATTACGATGACGAGCTAGTTACATCCCACAGTGATGAGAACCCCGAATTATCTCCAACGGACAGGGGCAGGCAACCATTAGCTGCATATTCAACCGAAGGATCAGCGGTATCAGAACTGAAAAACCAGGACAAGGGAAAGAAGAAACTCCTGGGCGTTAGGCCCGAAGAGATGGACAGTATCGTTTATTATGAGGACAACGAAGGCAACTATTGGGAGAAGGAATGACTAAACTAGAATATCCTTGTGGCTGTGTATTTGAGCGAATATATTATTTCGATAAAGACATTAAGACTGAAAATTGGGTTCCAGCGAATCTTTGTGATCCTCACAAACAAAAATTAGATTAGGAATGAACTGAATGCCTTCGGCGACATTAGAAACCTGTAAGATATGTTATTGCCCCTCATGGCCGAAGGTTAGTTATTGGTGTCGATGTCTTTGCCATAATTAAAAATTAGATACTTCTCTCACGAATATAATCACAGATAACAACACTTGTCACGCTCAACAAAGTCAGATAACAGCAGTTCTAAAGATTCTCAAATGAGAATCTCTACGAGAAGAAGAGGAAATCCATTAGTAGCCTCGTATGATGCTAATCAAACACTGGCAGAAAACATTCTAACCCGCTCCCCATCAAAAACGAGATGGGCTGAGGAGATGCTTCAGGGTGCATCCCAATACGAGCTCCAGATGGTTGAACCGGTATCCGAAGACGATCTTAAGCGGTTCTTCCCGAAAGCCAATGCGGTCGCCATGAAGGACCCGCTCAAACTAGACGATAAGCAGCGGATTCACGATAACATCAGAAGAGATCCAGGGACGTCGATTGCCCTGTTTACATATTGCTATTTCATGCTTGGACCAGACAGCTCAATAACGATGGGCCTTGGTCGCAAATATGCCACGGAAGAGCGCAAAAAGGACCAGATGAATGTCATTATGAACAACGCCGAATATCTTGACATTCTCGAGGACATTATGAACCGGGACGACGAGATGAATATTCAGGATGCTAAATTCAATATCGTTTGTCAGGCTTCCGCGTTTGGCCGTTCAGTCGCTCTAAAGAAACTGGACAAACGACAATTACCTTGCAAGCTTATCCCTCTTTCCAGTACCAGATTAGGGAGAGTCTGGATAGACAGGGACAATTGGGATTTTCTTGGAGTTGAATATCTCGACTACACGAAAGACAAACGGATCCTTCTAGCCAAAGACATCATCCATTATGAAAACAATGACATGCTGATTACTCCCCGTTCGAGGTTCTACGGCATGAGTATGCTTGAGCCATTAATGTCGATAGGCGAAAGGAACAGAGTGATTAACGATATTGCAATCCCTGAAATTACTAGGAAGCACTGGGCACCAGTACTATTAGTTAAGGTTAACACGGGAAGTCAAACGAAACTTAACCAGATAAGGGACATCTTCAGTATGCCAGGCAAGACCCAGATTTACAATGACGATATCGAAGTCACTCAAGTTACTTTAAACCATGATCTGGACAAATTGCAAACCTGTCTGGAGAACGGCAATCAGGACATATTCAGAGGTTGTACCGTCCCGCAGGGAATCGGATGGAGTTATGACCCCAACCATAGCACTATGGAAAACTCTTTACTGGCATGGTACAATGGCGTGATAGCATTCAAACGGGCTAACCTTGACGCCGTCCTATGGCTACAATTCTACAAACCACAGTTAGAAACCATATGGGGAGAGCGAACCATTAAACGAATTCCAATGCCGGAGACTGACGGATTAGTCGATTATCTGGTACAGAATGCGGCTATAATCCAAAGCCAAGGGCAAGAACAAGAAGAAAAACCGGAACTACCATTCCGAATAACGACAGAGTTCAAGAATATCAAGACTACCGGATTCCTGGAACTGGCTTCCGCCCTTCTAGGATTCCAGGCAGCAGGAATAATTAACGATGAAATAGCTTTGAAGGAATCAGGATTGGAGCAGTACATTGACGATATGGCTGAAGAGAAGGCGAATCAAGTAACGCTTGGTAACAATCTTTTGGCACAGGAACAGGCCATGATGATGCAAGCACAGCAAGCCCAAGGCCCAGGAATAGCAGGCGTTCAGCCAATCAACGCACAAACAGGAAAATCAGCAGTATCAGGATTACCAAGCGGCCAGCCACATGCAACGCCAACTTAAGGACCTAGAAACATCACTTCACAGAGTCTATCTCCGTATCTACAAAGAGATAAAGAAAGAACCTGATTACCCCGACAACCTCGGAGCTATCCGTACAAAATACAACAAACTGGTTTATGACAATACTAGATCGGCAATTCAGGAGGCAGTAATCCTAGCCAATGAGAAAGTAAACCGGATCTTCAAGACGCAACCCTATCTTACTCAAAGAGATCTTAATCTAATCGAGAAGAACTCCAAAGATCAGACCGAAAGCTTTTGGAGGAAAATCATGTTAGATATTTTTAGAAAACAGGAGCAAAGGCTGATGGGCGGTGCTACCCTCGGCGACGAGGATGAGGAGGATGATGGGAGTCTAGCCCCTCCTCCTCCCCCCGACGTCGACATTACTGCATATCTCTTGGCAGTTGCTATCGCTTCTTTATTCGGATCACTAGCCGACGCCACACTATCAAAGAGTACGGAATTAGCCGATACTGTAGAAACTAAACCTAAGGTACGGTGGAAAGCGGTAGTAGACCAACGAACTTGTAAGCAATTGCCCGATTTAAGTCCTGGCTGTGGTACTAGGGACGGCAACATTTACGACGTTGATGATCCGGAACTACAGGTCCATATGCCAGGAACAGGAACTCATCCGTACTGTCGCTGTGAATTGATACCGATAATATAAAGCGCCCGCCCGCGAGAAGGGAGCGGTTAAGTTATGCCGGTTCTCTCGACCAACCTTAGCAATAACAAACTAATTACTTCTCACTTTCCAAACGCATAAACTTTTGGTGTGGTTGAATTATCAGACGAAGAGTTTACAATGATTAAAGATTTTATCACGACCGATCTTGGCAATGCTATCGATTGGGAGGATCCAAACATGGATGAAGCATTAAAGGAAAAATACATACAGATAACGCAAATTCTTGAGGCATTCGGTCCAGAAGCCGAGGCGGCAGCAGCAAGCGCAGAGACTAACGCCATAGCAGCGCCAGGAGGTTAAGACATGTCAACAACAACAACAACAAAAAAACAAACTCATGAAATTGAAATAGCCAAGTTTCTAAATGTAAATGAACAGTACAAGGTCACCGGCGTCTTTGAAGTAATACCAAAACATATCGAAGGAACTCAAATGTGTGAAGTTCAATTGCCGTGTAAATACAAGGATAAGAATATCACGATAGTCGTTTACGAATAAGAATATTGCGATTAGACAGTGGGATTCGAACCCACGAGTAGGCGCGACCTACTTATGCCAGGCTTTATCTAACCGCAGTTTAGTTCTCAACGCACAAAGAGATTAATTTTTCTTTATTGCAATTGCCGGATGCTAACTTTGTCGAATATTCGTTAGACGCAAATGGCGATCTCTATCTAAAATATTATTTTGCGGATACCTCTGTCGCTAAGGGTTCAGCTGTTGGAGACTTTAACCTGGACAAGGAAGCCTTACTAATAGCAGACAAAGAAGCTGTGGGACTTCCATTCTCTATCCTGCCACGACAGGATTTGTCCATTAAGGGAGACTGGCATAGTTGGAGCCCGAAGGCAAATGCAACTTTTGAGGATCACGTGGCTTTTGCCAGACAATACTCTCCAGGTCATATCGAAGCCATAACTCCGTATTCCAATCTCGTTAGTGCAGCAATGGCTGACATCAAGGCTCATGATGGGAGGCTCGCAATAGTCAAGATAACGGACAAGGCGACAAGGGATGCCTACATCAAGAATCCCGCACTGATACCCCGGCAAGTATCCCCAGGATTCATGAATCTAGAAGTTCCCAATCAAACCAACATCAAGAGCGTAAAATGGGCCCATTTAGCTGCAGTACCAAAAGGTGCTTACGGTGATAAAGCAACACTGTACGCGTCATGTATAGGAGGTAATGAATGCGTTAATCATCTTGTGGCTGCGTCGGTTGCCCAGATAGACGAACAGGCCAAAAAATCGTATTGTCCTGTAGGAGCAAGCGAGAATTTGATTACTTCTCATGATATTTTACAGAGTTCCAATTCTCATATGTCAGATAATGCTAATACTGTCGGAGCCTTAAAGCCGACAGATTCTATAGCGAAACCTGCGCCTAGTTTGACCCCCCAAACAAATTCAACGGGTGCACCAATCAACGCAACCCCTCAAAAGCCTATCGTTCGCTTGAAGCCAAATAATGCAGCAGTTACCCCACAAGGTAACCCGCAGCAGCAACAACAACAAGCGGATGGAACTGATGATATAGCAAAACTACGTGAAGAAGTCGCCAAGATGCAAGAGGTCCAAAAGACTAACGAGCGACGCGAACAAATTAAGAAAATCATCCCCAAAGAACTATTCATAAACAAAGGGAAATTCGATGAGAAAGCTTTTGAGGCTGAAGTCGAGAAAAGGCTGGCAAGTGGAGCAAGTGACGAACAACTAAACGAGTTCTATACGTTATGGCAAGATAAACAGAAACTAATCAATGCGGGTTTTGGTATTTCACAGGATAACAATAACAATAATCCAAATCCTAATCAATCAATGCCAGAGATGGCAGGTAATATACCCAATGCACCGACGGGAGGAAGTGCTTATACTTATCAGACTCCGACACAGGTGCCAGCAGACAACAGCGGGAATTCAGACATCGAAGCACTCCGACTGAAGGCAGTAAATGAGTTGCGGAGATGGACGAGAGGTTTAAAGTAAATAAGGTGATAGTAAAATGGTAACAGCATTAGTACGAAATCCTGGAGCAG
>Ga0065705_10104572_pt1 | contig 13238 bp, 13 predicted proteins | sample SwibulcommuniRL2_FD_59092 | JGI IMG/M metagenome (GOLD analysis project Ga0065705, IMG submission 59092) | Bulk soil microbial communities from switchgrass field near Rose Lake, East Lansing, Michigan, USA - RL2 Bulk Soil v2 (version 2) | ecosystem: Environmental > Terrestrial > Soil >...
GCGTTAGGGTTGACCCTCAACGATGTCATGCCTGCACGGCGAACGACTCGGAAAAGTAAGGCTGCTGTCCGCGCCAAATACCGTTCACCCGATGGTGAAACGTGGAGCGGCCGAGGCCACGCGCCGCTTTGGATGAGGCAATTAGAGCTGCAAGGACATAGTAGAGAGGAGTATGCTGTATCAGAGGAGTGAAACAACGACAGAGTTGGACTACTTGTCTAATGTAAACGCCCATTTTTCACCGCCAATAATTGGCAGGAGAAATACCTGTTTTTCTTCGCCGCTTTGTGTGCAGAAAGAATTGTTTCGACGGGTTTTTCCTAACAGGCGTCGCAGAAAGCGTGGATTTTTGAGACTCATTGATGGGCCTTGATCATGGCGTTGGCCACTCTTGGCCACTCCGTATGACGGCGGAACATCTTCCCCTTTCTTTTTTCCCTCCCTGCGTGATTGTCGCAAGATTCCAACATATTTCGCACGTTTGTCACAGATGACGAGGGGATGCAGGATGTAGAGTTAGCCCGGGCGCACGTGTAGTGGGGTTGCACAAAGATTCCTGCAAAAGCGGTCATAGGACCCGAATAGAGCAGCGTTGGAGCCGAAAACCGCGTACAAGAGTCTGAGGGCAGGAGAGCTAGGGAGAGCAACTGCACTCGTGGTATACGCATGTGGCTGGAGAGAGGTGTGCGGCGGCGCGGCATTTTATTATACGTGGGGTTTTTGGGGGGATAATCCTCCACGTGGCGCACCTTATACGCTGAGTTGGCCGCGATCTCATCGGATACAGCCATTTATACGCTGAGTTTTACCGCCGCGTCACAACGCTTGCTAAGGCTGTGGCCATTATTACACGAATCTTTGTGCAACCCGATATGCGGCGCGTATGGTTTCTCAGTCAAAGATGCTAAAGAAGTCTATGATCGCTTCGAGGTCGTGAACAGGCTTGAAGATTTCAAGCCGCGCTGGAATCTCAGGCCGGGGCAAATGAACCCGGTTATAACAAGCGCGAGCCGGCCTCGATCACCGTATCGGCCACTTTCGGCCACTCGGGAGGACAGGCGGGGTCGTCAAACGCCTCATTCTTCCGGTGGTTAGGTATTTTGTCCGGCAAGTAGGTATATGGGGTGGCCGACGCCATGATCAAGGCCCATCTCCCGTACATAGGGCAAGCCTCCAGATGGGCAGTCGCCCCAGCCGAAATGGCATGGCTGGTACGACTTTTGCGTAAATATTGAGGTGCTCCGAGACGTGCTCCATCTGGCAGTGCCATAGAGAACGACGGAGTTCTAACTTACCATCCTGAAGGGCGAGCGGGTGGACCGCAGCCCTTTAGGATCTGGGGGTATGCCAGGTCGCTGAATGAGCAATACAAATTATGCACGCAGTGAGGTGAGATATGGCAAAGGCAGTCGGCATTGACCTTGGCACGACGAATTCGGTGGTCGCCGTGATGGAAGGCGGGAATCCGACGGTGATCATCAACAGCGAGGGCAACCGCTTGACCCCGTCGGTGGTGGGGTTTACCAAAACGGGAGAGCGCCTGGTGGGCCAACTGGCCAGACGCCAGGCGGTGCTCAACCCCGAAAACACCATCTCCTCAGCCAAACGGTTCATTGGTCGCCGCTACGACGAGGTGCAGAACGAGATCAAGAATGTGCCCTTCAAAGTCGTTTCTGGCCCCGAGAAGGCCGTGCGCTTTGATATCCAGGGCAAACTGTACGCGCCCGAAGAGATTTCCGCTATGGTGCTGCGCAAGCTGGTGGATGACGCCGCCAAATACCTGGGGGAGAAAGTCACTGATGCCGTCATTACGGTCCCAGCCTATTTTAATGACGCACAGCGCACCGCCACGCGGGACGCCGGCAAGATCGCCGGCCTGAATGTGTTGCGCATCATCAACGAGCCCACGGCAGCGGCGCTGGCCTACGGCCTGGACAAAAAAACCAGTGAGACCGTGCTGGTGTTCGACCTCGGTGGCGGCACGTTCGACGTGTCGATCCTTGAAGTGGGAGAAGGCGTCTTTGAAGTCAAGTCAACCGCGGGCGATACCCACCTGGGTGGGGATGATTTCGACAAGCGCGTGGTCGACTGGCTTGCCGAAGAGTTCCAACGCGATCAGGGCATTGATCTGCGGCGTGACCGTCAGGCCCTGCAACGGCTGACCGAAGCCGCCGAGAAGGCAAAGATCGAGCTGTCGAGCGTGGTCGAAACCACCATCAGCTTACCCTTCATTACGGCGGACGCCACCGGGCCGAAGCATCTGGAGACGCGGCTGACGCGGGCCAAGTTCGAGCAACTGACTGCGGATCTGGTCGAGCGCTGCGCCGGGCCGGTCCAGCAGGCGCTGGCGGATGCGAAACTCACCGCCCGTGATCTGGACGAAGTGGTGCTGGTCGGCGGCTCTACACGCATTCCAGCCGTGCAGGCGCTGGTACGACGGATGACGGGCGGCAAGGAGCCGAATCAATCGGTCAACCCGGATGAAGTCGTGGCCATTGGGGCGGCTATCCAGGCCGGCGTACTGACGGGCGAAGTACAGGACGTCGTGCTGCTTGACGTCACGCCACTGTCGCTCGGGATTGAAACGCTTGGCGGCGTCATGACCAAACTCATCGAGCGCAACACGACCATCCCAGTGCGCCGTTCGGAGACCTTTTCGACTGCGGAAGACAACCAGACCGCCGTGGACGTCCACGTGCTGCAGGGCGAACGCGAACTGGCACGCGACAACCGTACGCTGGGCCATTTTCGGCTCGAAGGCATTGCGCCCGCCCCGCGCGGCCTGCCGCAGATCGACGTCGCCTTCGACATTGACGCCAACGGCATTCTCACGGTCACGGCGCGCGACAAAACCACCGGCAAGGAGCAGAGTATCACGATCACTGGCTCCACCCAGCTGTCGAAAGCGGATATCGATCGCATGGTGGCCGACGCGCAACAGCACGCCACCGAAGATCGGCGGCAGCGCGAAGAGGTGGAGGCGCGCAACAATGCCGACGCGATGGCCTATCAAGTCGAGCGCCAATTGCACGAACTTGGTGACCGCGCTCCTATGCATGAGCGGGCCCGCGCCGAGAACCTGATCAATGAGATTCGTCAGCTGGTGCAGGACCAATCAACCGACATGGCGCGGCTGCGGCAGTTGTCGAGTGACCTCCAACAGCTCGCCGCTGGCCTGGCCGCCAGCGGCTATGCCCAGGCGGCAGCAGGCGGCGCCGGCAGTGCGGGGCGGAATGGCCCACAACGGGATAGTGCCGCTGATGACGTGATTGACGCGGAGTTTAAGCCCAGGAGCTAAGAGCGAGGGATGCAATGACACCAGCTGAACAGAGGTCAGACGAGAACAGCAGCGCAGCGCCGGCAGAGATCGAGCGGCTCAAGCAAGAGCTGAGCCGCGCACACGATATGCGTCTGCGCGCGTTGGCTGACTTCGACAACTATCGCAAGCGCGTACAGCGCGAACAGGACAGCGCGGCGCAGGCAGGCAAACGCCAGCTTGTGCTGGCGCTGCTCGACGTGATGGACGATTTTGAGCGCGCCCTCGCCTATGCCACCACCGCGCCGGAATCAATCCTCACGGGCGCCCGCGCCATCCATCAACGGCTGACGGACCTGCTGCAGGCGCAGGGCGTGGTGCCCTACACGAGCGCTGGACAGCCGTTTGACGTGACGTTGCACGACGCCGTCGATGCGATCAAAACCGATCGGGCACCGTCGGGAGTGGTGCTCGACGAACTCCGCCATGGGTATCGGTGGGGCGATGAGGTGCTGCGACCGGCGCGTGTGCGTGTGGCGCAATGAGAGGGTGTCTGACAAGCCTGTGTTGTTGGATACGCTGTAAGTTGTCTGTGGCCCCATAACCCAGCAGAGTGACAATGAGCCATGGCTGTCAAGTTCCAAGACTACTACGAGACCCTGGGTGTGTCTCGCACCGCGACGGCGGACGACATCAAGCAAGCCTACCGTAAGTTGGCGCGCAAGTATCACCCTGACGTCAACCCCGGCGACACAACGGCGGAAGAGAAATTCAAAGATATTGGGGAGGCCTATGCCGTCCTCTCCGATCCGGAGAAGCGTCAGCGCTACGACCAACTCGGCGAGCACTGGAAGACGGGCGCTGATTTCACCCCGCCGCCTGGCTGGGAAGGCGGGCACGTTGCATACGGCGACTTCGGTGACCTCTTCAGCGCCGGGCGTGGCGCGGGCGGCTTCAGCGACTTTTTTGAGACGCTGTTTGGTGCCAGGCGCGGTCGGCGCGCTGGCGCCGGCTTTGCTATGCGTGGTCAAGACGTCGAGGCGGCCATCGAACTCAGCCTCGAAGAAGCGCATCACGGGACCACACGCACGATCACGCTGCCGACGACGGCCGTGTGTCCCACCTGTAACGGCAGCGGCATGCAGGACAAGCAACCCTGCGCGCCGTGTCGTGGCATGGGTGTGGTGACGCGCCCCAAAACCCTCGATGTGACCATTCCCGCCGGGGTGCGCCATGGCTCGGTCATACGCCTGGCGGGGCAGGGCGAACCCGGCACAGGTAACGCGCCCGCCGGCGACCTGCTCCTCCATGTCCAGCTCAGACCCCATCCGCTGTTTCACGTGTCGGGGGAGGGCGATGTGGAGATCGAGCTGCCGGTGGCGCCCTGGGAAGCAGCGCTTGGAACAAAAGTCAGGGTGCCCACCATTGAGGGTTCGGTGGACATGACGGTCCCGGCCGGGGCGCAGGGCGGCCAGCGGCTGCGCTTGCGTGGCCAGGGCGTGCAGCGCCGCGGCAGTGGGCGCGGCGATCAGTACGTCAGGCTGAAGTTGGTCAATCCGCCCACCCTGACGGAAAGCGAGCGCGCCTTGTTTGCACAACTCGCTGCAGCGTCGCGCTTCAATCCACGCGAGCGGATGAAAGGATAGAGTGTTATGAGTGAGCCGCGGGCGCACATCATTCTCGGCTGCATCGAGCCCGAGCAGTTGACGCTTGAGGGTCTGGCGGCGTGCACCGGGGTGCATCCGACGCGCATTGAATATTTCGTCGAGTATGGTCTGATCGAGCCTAGCGCACGCACAGGCACGCAGTGGCTTTTTGACACGGCCTGCATTGTGCGGCTGCGTGCGATCGAGCGGCTCCGTCGCGACCTGGGGGCCAATCTGGCTGGTATCGCGGTGATTCTGGACCTTGTCGACCGTCTGACCACGCTGCAGCGCGAGGTGGAGCAATGGCGCAGAAGGTCGTGAATTCCTAACACGAGGGCGTTGCCATGGACATCAATCGTTTCACAGAAAAAGTGCAACAGGCGTTGAGTGCAGCGCAGACCAAAGCCGTGCGCTACGGCCATCAGCAGATTGACGTTGAGCACCTGCTCGCCGCGCTGCTCGAACAGGAGCGCGGACTGGCTACGGCCATTTTCACCAAGGCCGACGTGGACACAGACAGTCTCAAACGGCGTGTCGAGCAGGAGTTGGAACGTCTGCCCAAAGTTGGCGGCCCGTCCGGTGCACCGGCCGATCAGATCTACGTCACCGGCCGCCTCAATCGTCTGTTCGCCCAGGCCGAGGACGAAGCGAGTAAGCTCCACGACGAGTTTATTTCGGTCGAGCATCTGCTGCTCACCATGATTGATGACACGGGCGCGACCGGGCGCCTCTTTCGGGAGTTGGGGATCACGCGTGAGCGGCTCATGCGCGTGCTGCAAGAGGTGCGCGGCAGCCAGCGGGTCACCTCGCAGAACCCCGAAGCCACGTATGAAGCGCTCGAGCGCTACGGGCGCGACCTCACCAAGCTCGCGGCGGAGGGTAAACTCGATCCGGTCATTGGTCGCGACGAGGAGATCCGCCGCACCATCCAGGTGCTGTCGCGCCGGACCAAAAACAATCCCGTGCTGATTGGCGAGCCCGGGGTGGGCAAGACGGCGATTGTCGAAGGTCTGGCGCAGCGCATCGTGCGCGGCGATGTGCCGGAAAGCCTGAAGGACCGGCGCATTGTGGCGCTCGATATGGGCGCCCTGGTTGCCGGGGCGAAGTATCGCGGCGAATTTGAAGAGCGGCTCAAGGCCGTGCTGAAGGAAGTCGAGGACTCCAACGGTACGATCATCTTGTTTATCGACGAGCTGCACACCGTCGTGGGCGCCGGCCGTGCCGAAGGCTCTATGGACGCCAGCAACCTGCTTAAACCCATGTTAGCGCGCGGCGAACTGCACTGCATTGGCGCCACAACACTGGACGAATACCGCAAGCACATCGAAAAGGACGCCGCCCTCGAGCGCCGCTTCCAGCCCGTGCTGGTGGCGGAGCCCTCCGTGGAAGACACCATCTCGATTTTGCGCGGCCTCAAGGAGCGCTACGAAATCCATCATGGCGTGCGCATCAAGGACGCCGCTCTGGTGGCCGCCGCGGTGCTATCGAATCGCTACATTAGCGACCGCTTTCTGCCGGACAAGGCCATTGACCTGGTGGATGAGGCGGCGGCAAAGCTGCGCACCGAGATTGATTCGATGCCCACGGAACTCGACGAAATTTCGCGGCGCGTCATGCAACTGGAAATCGAACGCGAGGCCTTGCGCAAAGAGACGGACCCGGCCTCGCAGGAGCGGCTGAGCAAACTTGAGAAGGAACTCGCCGACCTGCGGGCCCAGGCTGACGGGCTGCGGGCGCAGTGGCAAGCCGAGAAACAGGCGGTGCAACGGCTACGGGCGCTGCGCGAACAGATCGAGCAGACGCGCATCGAGATCGAACAGGCCGAGCGCCAGTACGATCTCAACCGCGCCGCGGAACTTCGCTATGGGCGGCTCGCCGACCTGGAGCGCCGGTTGCGATCCGAAGAAGAGCTGCTCGTCAAGAAGCAGGGGCAAACGCGGCTCCTCAAGGAAGAGGTGGATGAAGAAGACATTGCGCAAGTCGTGAGCCGCTGGACTGGCGTGCCCGTATCGCGCCTGCTGGCCGGAGAGGTGCAAAAACTGCTGCACCTTGCCGATGAGCTGCACAAACGCGTCGTCGGGCAGGACGAAGCGGTGACGGCAGTTGCCGAAGCCGTGGTGCGCGCGCGCGCCGGCATGCAAGACCCCAATCGTCCCATTGGCAGTTTTATATTCCTCGGCCCCACGGGGGTAGGCAAAACCGAACTGGCGCGCGCCCTCGCCGAATGTCTCTTTGATGATGAACACGCCATGATTCGCATTGACATGTCCGAATATCAGGAGAGGCACACGGTGGCGCGCCTGATCGGTGCACCGCCGGGCTATGTCGGATATGAGGAAGGGGGCCAGCTGACCGAGGCGGTGCGGCGTCGCCCATACGCCGTGCTGCTCTTCGATGAGATAGAGAAGGCGCACCAGGACGTGTTCAACGTCATGCTGCAAATCCTCGACGATGGCCGGTTGACGGACGGCCAGGGCCGCGTAGTCAATTTTAAGAACACGATCCTGATCATGACCTCGAATATTGGTAGCCACCGCATCCTCGACTACCGTGGGACGTATGCGGGAGAAGGCTATGAGCGCATGAAGGCGGCGGTGCTTGACGAACTGCGCCATCACTTCCGGCCCGAATTCCTCAACCGGGTGGACGAGATTATTGTCTTCCATGCGCTCTCGGAAGAGCACCTGATGCAGATCGTTGACATTCAGCTTGACCGGGTGCGCCAGCGGCTTGCCGAGCGCAAGATGCACCTCAAACTGACGCCAGAAGCACGGGCGCATCTGGTGCACACCGGCTACGATCCGCATTACGGCGCGCGGCCACTCAAGCGCGCTATCCAGCGTGAGATTGAAACGCCGCTCGGCGTTCAGCTCCTCAAAGGGGACGTACGTGACGGCCAGACGGTGGTGGTCGATTACGACCGGGAAAGCGGCACCCTGACGTTCACGCCACAGACGTCGGAAGTCGAGGAGGAGGAAGCCTTAGCGGCGCGTGCGAAGTGAGCGCATTGGTTGTCCTACAGTCAGGAGGTAACGTGGTATGCTTCCGATACGCGATACGATTGTAGGCAGAAATCCACCTATCGTGACGTGGGTCCTCATTCTCGTCAACAGCGTGGTGTTCCTGTTTGAGCTGACCATGCCCGAGCCAGCGCTCGAGCAGTTCTTCTACCTGTTCGGCCTCGTGCCGGCCCGGTACACGCACCCGACATGGGCACTGTGGGTTGGGCTGCCGATGAACGACTACTGGCCGTTTCTGACCAGCATGTTTCTGCACGGCGGCTGGATGCACATCATCGGGAACATGTGGACGCTGTGGATCTTCGGCGACAACGTCGAAGATCGGATGGGGCCGATGCGCTTCTTGTTTTTCTACCTGTTGTGCGGGCTCGCCGCCGGCCTGGTGCACTGGTTCACCAACCTGGATTCGACCCTCCCCACCGTTGGCGCCTCTGGAGCCATAGCCGGCGTTCTGGGCGCCTACTTCTTCCTGTTCCCCTATGCGCGGGTGATTGTGCTCGTGCCGGTGTTTTTCTTGCCGTTCTTCTTTGAGCTCCCTGCTCTGGTCTACCTTGGATTCTGGGCGCTCAGCCAGGTCTTGAGCGGCACGCTGGCGCTGGCGGGTCCACGTGATGTGGGAGGCGTGGCCTGGTGGGCACACGTTGGCGGTTTCATGGCTGGCATCGTGCTACACTTCTTGTTTGTGCAGCGTGGGGACGCCTACCGGCAACCGTCGCGCGATGAATATGCCATGGAGAGTGCATGGGTTCCCGTCAACTATTGGAGGGATCAGCGATGACACCTGGCGATATTCTGTGGCTGTTCTTCGTCTTTTCGGCACTTCAGCCTGTGCTGAAGCAGCGTTTCCTGGATGCCTCGCGCCAGCGGCTCATCGCCAAGATCGAGCGCCAGCGGCACTCCCGGGTCATCTTGCTGGTCCACCGGCAGGAGACGATGAGCTTCCTCGGCTTTCCGGTCTATCGCTATATCGACGTGAACGACTCGGAGGAAGTGCTGCGCGCCATCCACCTCACTGATCCGGCTGTGCCACTCGATATCGTGCTGCACACGCCTGGCGGACTGGTGCTGGCCGCGCTGCAAATCGCGCGCGCCATCCACAAACATCAGGGGAAAGTGACGGCCTTCGTGCCGCACTACGCCATGTCGGGAGGCACGCTGATTGCCCTCGCCGCCGACGAAATCGTCATGAGCGAATACGCTGTGCTGGGACCTGTAGATCCACAGCTTGGCGAGTACCCGGCGGCATCTCTCCTCAAGGTGGTGGCCAGGAAGCCGGGGGCAGAAATCGACGACAAGACCCTGATTCTCGCGGACCAGGCCGAAAAAGCCATGACGCAGGTGCGTGAGAGCGTCCAGGAGTTGCTGGTCCCCAAATTGGCCGGGAAGGCCGAAGAGTTGGCCCGGCTGATGTCCGAGGGCACCTGGACCCACGACCACCCGATCACTTACGAGAAAGCGCAGGGCTTCGGACTGCCGGTGCGGTGTGACATACCTTCGGAGTTTCTCGATCTGATGAACCTGTATCCGCAACCCGTCCGGCGCCAGCCGACGGTTGAGTACCTACCCGAACACAGGCGCTACGAGGGTTTTCGAGGCAACCGTGACTGACAGGCCAGGAGGGCATCTGGCGCTCCCGAGTTGCTTCCATGACAGGCGAGGGTCTGCTATGAGAGGCCCCCTCGTGTGAGGCCCGCGGTAGCACCAGAGACGCGGAGAGGCGATAAGAAGAAGTGGCGCCTCCCCTGTCTCCTCGTGGCCGTGGCGACACTAGCCCCTGTGATGGAGAAGGAGAGCCCCCATGGCAACCCGCGCCCCCTTTTTCACATTCCAGTTGGGTAGTGACAAGGCGCGGTCTGACCAAGCCCGTTTCCTCATCGCCCCCGTTTAAAACCGTACGGGCAACTTTCATGGTATACGTAGAAGGCAACCAAACGTGGGAAATTGGGCCACATGCATCTGAGAGAGCCAAAATCAATAAGCTATCTGGTATGGGCCTCCACCTTCCTCTCGATAGGTTGTCGAGGCTTTGTTCACCTGCCAGGTAGTGTCTACGCTATCTGGCAGAGCATTTCCGATCATGTGTCCATTGGTTTTATGACGTTTACGGCTCCAATGTAACATAAGACCCTATTTGGCAGGATATGATATCTGTCCAAGTGGCCCATTCTGACACGATAGGTTCAAACCGCGCCAAAGGATCCTTTACGCTGGTGCGGAATTAAATCGACTGTACCCGGGGTGTAGCATTTCGACCAGCAACCACGCTGTATAGAGGCAAAATGAGGCCGCCAACAGGTGAGAGCCGCGTATTGATATGTCAGTACTTACGCGAATCCGACACAATCGGTTTAATTCCGCACTGAGGTAAACAATGTTCTGACGCGGTTTGATAGGTTGCCGTCTACGGTGCCGGCGTGATATTCAAAATCTTTTTGAAACAGAACTGTACTGATCTGTTCCAATCCTGACAAATAGGGTCCTTCAGATTTCACCCCGAGGAGGCCCTTGATTTTCCACGGCGGGAATTCCTGTTGGAGGCATGCCAAATAGGGTGTGCTCTAACACGGATGAGGCCACATAGCCTCGTCCAGCCTCAGCATCCGTCGAGGCGCTGTCGGGGTGTCGTTGCGCCAGCGTTTACGGGACATGATCGTCACGCTCGCGCATTAACCAGTAGGTAATCCCGAGGGCCAGGGTGACGGCGGCCAGCCCAAATAGGACATCGGGAGTCGTCTTTTTGAGATCGAAGATGATGAACTTGCGGGCCAGGGCGAGCAGGGCAATAAGCAGGACGACCTTTGTCTGAATGACGCTCTGCTCCCGGGTGACCACGTATTGGAGCGTATGGTTGAACTCCAGCGCGATCAATAACGTCATGATCTCGCCAAAGACCGTTTGGAACACCTCATGGTCGAGTGGATTCAGGACGCCGAACACGAGGCCGTCCATGACCCCGACGACTAAACGGAAGAGGGCCACGACGATAACGAGGGTAATGATGAGTGTGAGCGCCAGCGCCACCCCGCTTTCGAAGCGTTGGTAGAACGTCAGGGCCGACCACTGCTCGGCCATCAAGCGCCACCTCAACACCACATGTTTCATGCTTTCGGTATCCGTTTCTCAATCAGCGTGCAGAAGATTCGTGCACATGATTCCCGGAACATGCCAGAACTCGTGCTGATACGGCAATGTCTGTGTAGGAATGTCTTGCACTTCGATTGAGGACCTGCCTAACGCATGAGCGTTAAGCTGCGCCTGGCCCGAACCCTTGCCCTGGCGGAGACGTCGCGTCTCCTGTTGACCCCGCCTAGCCGACCAAGCTCCGCCCCCCTCCGGCTGCTAGGTGAAGCTTCAACGCCTGGTTGGACGGACCGCTATCAGCCAACCGGGGCGCTCCGCTCTGCACGCGATCATAGCATAGTTATGTTGAACCTGTTGCAAAAGTCTTACCATACTCCCATAGAACCATTTAGGTTTTCATCAAACATTCCTCACAATACTAATCTCCTGACGCAAACGATAATAATTGCAAGGTATAACCACGATTCAAATGACGCTGCATGGTAATCAAAGCGATTTCTGAGTCTGCGAAAACTCTTAAACCAGGCGTTGGTTCGCTCGACAATAAACCGGTATTTGCCCTCCTCCGGGTCGTAGCGGTACATGTGAGACCTGTAGGGGTCTTTCCCCTCTGTTGTATATAAGCGTTTCGGAATCCGGGGATAGATGCCATGAGTGAACGCAAATTTGCGAAACTTTCGGGAATCATACCCTTTATCAGCAAGGATGGTGGTTTTAAACGAGTCATAGCCTCTGATGCGAGACAGGGTATATTCTGCCAGGGCAATATCGGCAGCATTCCCCTTGGCAATCACCACACTTAATGGGAGCCCTGTTGCATCAACGACGATGGACGCTGTAATACCAACCCGTCTGTGTTTGCCTGAATAGCCGGTTTTCTCTCGAAACGCAAAACTCTGTAAGAGTGTCCCATCGATACTGAGTCGCTGAAACCGTCGCTCTTTTTCCGCAGGATTCTGCTCATCAAGGAGTTTCAGTATCCGTTTCCACAGCCAACGGAAGTGCAAGCCCTTCCGCCACAATCGAAGCCGCCGCCAATGGGTTGACCCATCGAGATAGCCGGGTAAATTCAGGTCCCGCCAGCGGCACCCACTCCGAAGCACCCGCAAAATGCCGGGGAGCAGTTCTTGATTGGAATAGGCTGGCCTTCCGGTGGTCGCTTTGGGAGAGGGGAGCTGTTGCGCGATAAATTCAATTTGCGCCTTTGTTCAAACATCCGTGGTATAGGGTTTTGGGAGAGGATAGCATTTGGACAGAATATGAATCACCTCCAATCCGGTACAAAAGGCGTACCATTCCCATCGTAGCATAAAAGACGTCTCAAAAACCTCCGTTTTTTGAGACACTTGTCACCGCGTGAGTTGCTTATGGACTACTATGGTGGCGCGGGGAGCGCCCCGCGCCACACTTACGGGACCAGGGTGGGGACCAACGAGCCGTGGACCCACACGCCGCTAGGGGGAAGCCCCTTCCTGACCGATGGTCTCTAAACAGCTGCTCATCAGCGGCTACATGCATGAGGCGTGTTACAATTGTCTAAGAGCTAGCATCTGTTTCGCAATAACTTCGATTACCGTCTGCTCCATCTCTTGCCGTAGCGACACCAGCTCCAGAAGTTTGGCAGTTGTGGTTGGTGTGGGGGCGTCACGAGTTCGAGCCAGACTGAACGCTTCGCTCTCGAGTCGATCCTCCTTCTCGACGAGATCATCAATGCGCTTTTGAAACGGATCGTCCAGCAAAGGCCGAATCTTCATGAATTCCGTCCTTACGTTCTCTATTCGTTGCGTCGAGGCAGCCATAAGGCTCGCAACGTCAATGCTTTCGCCAACGACTGCATTGCGGAGATCGGCAGCTGTGTACAAGGGTTGCAGCTGGACCTCTATCAGCTTCAGATGAGCGTCGTAAAGACGTTTCGAGCGATCGGCATTGATCTGAAGTGCTTGCTTCTGCCTTTCAAGCTCAAGCAATTTGACGTTGTTCTCACGGTTGTTAAAGAAGTTGAATGCCCCTGTGACGAGAGCGATAAGAACACCAGAAGTTAAAAGGACCGTGCTGAAAGAAGCCTTCGGATCCTTGTCATGCGTCTGAGGCGGTTTCCGGTTACTCCTGACCATAGCTAGTCGCTGGCGCGAAATTAAATATCAGTAAATTGGTGCCTTACGGTCAGTAGCAGCGATCAAAAATGTGAAGTCCAAGAGACTCTCATGGAAGTTATGACCCTTTGACTCTCTATGG
>Ga0065705_10002213_pt1 | contig 13223 bp, 9 predicted proteins | sample SwibulcommuniRL2_FD_59092 | JGI IMG/M metagenome (GOLD analysis project Ga0065705, IMG submission 59092) | Bulk soil microbial communities from switchgrass field near Rose Lake, East Lansing, Michigan, USA - RL2 Bulk Soil v2 (version 2) | ecosystem: Environmental > Terrestrial > Soil >...
CGTCCGCTGAAGCTGCTGTTCATCGTCGGTTCTGCGGAGTACATCCGCTATTTCGATTCGACGATGTCGCTGCTGCTGGATCGCGGCCACGAGGTCAGCATCGGCGTCAATCGACTCCGCGAACGGAAGCACGCACGTCTCGAAGGTCTGGAGGATGCGCGCGTTCGCATTCTCGGGGTAATCCCGAAGCGGCTGGACGTCTGGACCCCGCTGGCGCGCGCCGTCCGCGGCACCTTTGATTTCGTTCGCTATCTTCAGCCGCGTTTTACCGACGCACCAGCGCTGCGCGCGCGCATGAAGCGGAAGGTGCTGCCGTCGTGGCTGGCGTGGCTCGATCGAAAACAGACGCTCAGCGATCGGCAGCTCGCCCGCTCGTATCGCTGGTTGATACGGCTCGAATCAGCGATCCCAGTCAGCCGTCGTCTTATGCACTTCTTCAACATGCATCGACCGGATGCCGTGATCGTGTCGCCGCTCGTCGACGCTGCGTCCGATCAAGTGGACGCAGTCCGCGCGGCACAGTCGCTAGGTATTCCGGCAGTGGCGGCGATCGCGTCGTGGGACAACCTCACCAACAAAGGGCAGCTACGCGTGCAGCCGGACATGGTGACGGTCTGGAACGAGGAACAGAAACGCGAAGCGGTGACGCTGCACGGCATCGCTCCGGCACGCGTCGAGGTCACCGGCGCGCAATTGTTCGATCGCTGGTTCGAGCGCAGGGCGAGTCAGTCGCGCGAGCAGTTCTGCGCGATGGTCGGCCTGCCCACCAATCGCGAAATCGTTCTCTACACCGGTTCCTCGGTGTTTATCGCCCCATCCGCGATTGAAGCGCCATTCGCGCGCCGATGGATTGCGGCGCTTCGTGCCTCGGGCGACCCCGTTGTGGCCAACGCTGCCGTGCTGATCAGACCGCATCCCTTCAATGTCGAAGGATGGCAGGCGACCGATTTCAGCGATCTCGGTCCGGTCGCTATCTTTCCCAACGCACGCTTCACACCATCCGCGGACTCTGCGCGCGCGCATTTCTTCGACTCGCTCTATTACGCCTCAGTGATCGTTGGCGTGAATACGAGCGCAATGGTCGAAGCGGCGATCCTCGGCAAGTCGGTGTTGTCGTTGATGACCGGCGATTTCGCAGCGACTCAGGAGGGCACGCTGCACTTTCACTATCTGCTGCCTGAAAACGGGGGATTCCTGCGCGTTGCACGTTCCTTCGACGAGCACGTTGCGCAGTTGACCGACACACTTCGCAACCCCGACATCTCGCGTGCCCAGACGCAGTCGTTTGTCCGTTCGTTCCTGCGTCCGCGAGGTCTCGATGTTCCGTGTACGCCGCTGCTGGCCGATGCACTCGAGCGGGCAGCAAATCTGCCGTGTGCTCCGCTTCGCGATTCGGTAGGCATCAGATTGTTGCGTGGCGTCGTTCTGCCGGTGGCGATAGTGCTGCGTGTGACCGAATTCGGCGGGGGAAGAGGCCTGTTCTCTCGCAAAGGGGCCTCCGAAGCGTGGGGGCGGCTCGGTCGAACCACGCGGAGCGTCATTCGACTCCTCGTCATCCGGCCGGCTCGGGGCGTCATGTGGGTAATGCGGCGCGTCGCCGCACTGTTCCGTCGCGCCGTCCGCCGTGGCGTGTACTGGCTTCTTATTACTCCGCGGCGGGCGCTCAGATTGTTTCGCCACGTGCGATACCACGTCGCCGTGCGGCTTCGCGGTGATGGACAGGCCTGAACCGCTTCGCATTCTGCTGTCGATGCGCAACTTCTGGTACGTGCGCATCTTCGAGTCAGTCGTGCGGACACTTGCCGCGCGTGGCCACCAGATTCACCTGCTGATTGGACACGATCCGGATCCGACCGGACAGTGGACGCCGTCCGCGGACGCGCTCGTCGCATCTTCGCCGAACATCACCATGGCATTCGCTCATCGGTCGGTCGACGATGAGTGGCTTGATTTGCGGTTGATGCAGCGGCTTGGTTCCGATTACGTCCGCTTTGTTCAGCCGGAGTACGCCAGCGCCCCGATCCTCCGGGAGCGCGCTCGCGATCGCGTCCCGGAGTCGATTCGAAAGCTGGCCGACTACGACGGAGTCGGCAGCAGAGTGCTGCGGCCGCTTCTCAAGATCGCGCTGCGCGCTGCCGAACGCGCGGTTCCGCCGGCTCCTGAAGTGAAAGACGCCGTCGTGTCGTATCGACCCGACGTAACGCTGGTCACGCCGCTCATCGATCTCGGCTCGTATCAGCACGACGTTGTTCGCGTGAGTCGGTCGCTCGGCATCCCTACAGGTGTCTGCATCGGCAGTTGGGATCACCTTTCGAGTAAGGCGCTCATTCGCGATCAGCCGGATGAAGTGTTCGTCTGGAACGACACGCAGAAGCGCGAGGCAGTCAGCATGCACGGCGTCGAGCCGGAGCGCGTCGTCGTGACGGGTGCACAGTGCTTCGATCATTGGTTCGATCGTCAGCCAGCGTTCACCTACGGCGAGTTTGCGAGGAAAGTCGGCGTCGATCCGGCGCGGCGTTTTCTGCTCTACGTTTGTTCAGCGCTGTTCGAGGGGAGTCCGAACGAAGCGCAGTTCGTGCTCGAGTGGATCGCGGCGCTCCGGAACAGCACTGAGGAGGAGCTGCGAACGGTCGGGATTCTGATCCGCCCGCACCCCAAACGCAGCTTCGAATGGGACGGCGTCGATCTCTCGCAATTTGACGATGTTTCGCTCTGGCCACGTCGTGGGACCGCGCCGAACGATGCCGCGAGCAAGGCCGATTACTTCGATTCGCTGTTTCACAGCAGCGCCGTCGTCGGTATCAATACCAGCGCACTGATTGAAGGCGGCATCGTCGGCCGTGCGGTCCACACATTCTTGCTGCCGCAATTTCAGACCTGCCAGGAAGGGACGTTGCACTTCCATTACCTGCTGGACGCGGGTCTGCTGAGGGCCGGACGCGATCTGACAGAGCACGTATCGCAGCTCGCGGCGACGCTTGCCACCGCCGATCCAGCCCGGCATTCGAACCGTGCGTTTGTCGAAGCGTTCGTGCGTCCGCACGGTCTTGCCGTCAGCGCAACAGAGACGTTCGTGCATGCCGTTGAACGCCTCGCCTCGACTTCGCCGGCGCCGCTGCGCGATCCGATGTGGGCGCCACTCGCGCGTGCAGCGCTTCTCCCGATTGCACGGCACACCAGCGGCACGTTCGTCGAATCGGTCGGCCGCCAACGACGCTACCGTGAGAAAGCGGCAGAAAGCGCGGCGCGAAACGCGGCGCTGCAACTGCAGCGCGCTGCCGAGAAAGCGCGGCGGGTCGAGGAGCGCCGGCTGCGCGTCGAGGTGGAAGCACGCGAACGCGCACAACGGGTGGCGCGCCATCACGAAGCGAAGCAGCTTCGCAAGGCAGAGAAGTTCCGTGAACGAGAGGATCGGATTGCGCGCCAGCGCCGCGAGAAGCAGCGGCATGCGTGGAAGGCGACTGTAGCGAAGTATTACCGCCGCCTGATCCACTCGTCATCGGGAAGCTGATGAAGGTTCTGTTTCTTGGGCGACACTTCACCTACTTCCGCAACTTCGAGTCAGTACTCCGCGAGCTGGCGTCACGCGGGCACCACCTTCATCTCGCAGTCGAACAGGACGAATCGCTCGGCGGCACGAAGCTGGTGCGTTCATTGGTCGATGCGTTTCCGAATGTCACAGCCGGCGTGCTCCCTGAGCGCGCCGAGGATGACTGGACATGGACGGCGATCCGCCTTCGACTCGGCCTCGATTACCTGCGCTATCAGCATCCCGTCTTCGATCGTGCATACAAACTGCGCGAGCGGTCGCGCGGACGCACACCTGGTGCATTCGTCACGCTTGGCGACGCAGTGCATGCCGCCGGCGGGTGGGCGAGGCGGACCGCTGAAACGATGCTCCGCCGACTCGAGCGCGCCATTCCCGAGACATCGTCAATTCCCGCATTCATCGACGAACAGCAGCCCGACGTCATGCTCCTCACGCCGCTGATCGATCTCGGCTCGTCACAGATCGATTACCTGCGTGCCGCACGGGCGCTCGGCATTCCAACGGCACTCTGCGTCTGGAGTTGGGACCATCTGTCCAGCAAGGCGTTGATCCGTGAATGCCCTGACCACGTGTTCGTCTGGAACGAGACACAGAAGCGAGAGGCGACTGAGCTGCACCGCGTGCCGCCGAATCGCGTGGTTGTCACCGGAGCCCAGTGCTTCGATCACTGGTTCGATCGTGCGCCGTCCCGCGCGCGGGTGGAGTTCTGCAATCGGATCGGCCTCGACGCGACACGGCCGTTCGTCCTGTGGGTGTGCTCGGCGTTGATACACGGGAGCGCGCCGGAGGCTCCATTCGTCGTCGAATGGATCCGGCACCTGCGTGCGAGCACCGATCCCGCGCTTCGCAACGTAGGCGTGCTCGTGCGGCCGCATCCCTCACGCGTCGCAGAGTGGGCGTCGATTGACATCACCCATCTCAATGCCGTTGTGTGGGGGAGCAATCCAGTCGACGAAGATGCGCGCGCCGATTACTTCGATTCCATTTTCCACAGCGCCGCTGTTGTTGGATTGAACACCAGCGCCTTTATCGAGGCCGGCATCGTTGGACGGCCGGTGCTGACGATTGTCGTTCCGGAATTTGTCGAGAACCAGAACGGCACCGTTCACTTCGACTATCTTGTGACGGCGGGCGGCGGCCTCGTCACGGTCGGCAACGGGTTCGAGGAGCACTTCGCCCAACTCGCGAGCGCCATTGCAGTACCAGCTGGCGAGCGCAAGCCGTTCGTTCGCGACTTCGTCAGACCTCTTGGCTTGGATCGCCCGGCTACGCCCGTTTTCGTCAACGCCGTCGAGGCCATGCAGGGTATGCACGTCGAACCGCTTCGGGCTGATCCGCTTGCGCCTGTCTGGCGGTGGGCGCTGCGACGCTTCGCTGCGTTGAAGGACAACGAGCGTTTCGAGCGATGGACGTTGTCGCCGCGCGAGCAGGTGACCGCGGAGCGTCGGCGCACGATGCGCGAGCAGAAAGCGATTCGACGAGCGCTCAGCCGTGCGGCCAATGATGCCAACCGCCAGCGCAAGCTGCAGGAACGCGAAGCACGATTCGAGGCGTATCGCCAGGAGCGCCAGGACGCACGCGCGCGGGAGCGAGTGCGGTGAGAAAAGTCTGCGTCCTCATTGGTTCCCGCGCCAATTACGGCAGCATCAAGTCTGCGATGCGCGCGATTGCGTCGCATCCTGAATTACAGCTGCAGCTCGTCGTCGGCGCCTCCGCGCTGCTCGATCGCTTCGGGTCGGTTGTCGAGGTGATCGAGGCCGACGGGTTCACGCCCGACGCCAAAGTCACGATGATTGTCGAGGGTGAGACGCCTTCGACGATGGCCAAGTCCACGGGATTGGGTCTGCTAGAGCTTCCGACAGTCTTCGATCACCTCAAGCCGGATGTGGTGATCAGCGTGGGCGATCGGTTCGAGACGATGGCGACGGCGGTCGCGGCGTCCTACATGAACATTCCGGTGGCGCACACGATGGGTGGCGAAATCAGCGGTACCATCGACGAGAGCATCCGCCACGCAGTGACGAAGCTCGCGCACGTGCACTTTCCGGCGAACACACAGGCCGCCGAACGCATCGTCCGCATGGGAGAGGATCCCAGCACGGTGCACGTCGTCGGATGTCCGCGTGTCGATCTGGTCGCGCAGATCGTGCGCGGCAACGGGCAGATCGGTTCGGCAGACTGGCTGGATCGCGAAGGCGCCGGCGCACACATCACGCTCGACGAGCCATTTCTGCTCGTCAGTCAGCATCCCGTGACGACCGAGTACGGACAGGGCGAACGGCAGATCAATGAAACGCTCGCCGCGCTCGACGAGTTGCGGATGCCGACGATCATGCTGTGGCCGAATGCCGATGCCGGATCGGAAGACATTGCCCGCGGCATGCGCAAGTTTCGCGAGAACCGACGGCCGGAGTACATCCGCTTCTACAAGAACTTCCCGATCGAAACCTACATGCGCCTGATGAACAGTTGCGCGTGCGCGATCGGGAATTCGAGCGCACCGTTGCGCGAGGGTGCGTTCATCGGAGTCCCGACGGTCAACATCGGCACGCGGCAGTGCGGACGCGATCGTGGTCCGAACGTCGTCGACGTCGGCTACGACCGCACGCAGATCGTCGCAGCCGTCAAGCGGCAGATCGCACATGGCCGCTACGCGTCCGACCCTCTGTACGGCGATGGCGAGGCGGGACCGCGAATCGCAAGCGTTCTCGCGACCACCTCGCTGCGGGTCCAGAAGCGTTTGCATTACTAGGCGCCGATGCCAAATGTCCTCGGCGTGATTCCGGCGCGTGGCGGTTCGAAAGCGATCCCGAACAAGAACCTGGTGCTCGTCGGCGGGCGTCCGTTGCTTGCGTACACCGCCGATGCCGTCAAGGACAGCAGACTGCTGACGCGGACCATCGTCAGCACCGACGACCTGCGCATTGCCGACTGCGCCAGGTCGATGGGCCTGGAAGTACCGTTCATGAGGCCATCCTCCCTCGCCGGCGACGAGGTGCCGATGTTGCCGGTGCTGCAGCATGCCGTCGAAGCACTGGAAGCGGACGGGTTTCACGCCGACATCGTCGTCTTGTTGCAGCCAACCTCGCCGCTTCGCCGCGGTGAACACATCGATGCGGCAGTGAAGTGGCTCGAGCGCGCAGGCGGCGACTCCGTGGTATCCGTCGTGGAAGTCCCGCATCAGTTCAACCCGACGTCGGTCATGCGCCTCGAAGACGGATTGTTGAAGCCATTTCTCGACGCACCGACCGTTACGAGACGTCAGGACAAGCCGCGCGTGTTCGCGCGAAACGGTCCCGCGGTGCTCGCTACTCGTGTTCAGGTGATCAAGGAAGGTGCGCTGTACGGCCGACAGTCGTGGCCGCTTGCCATGAGTCCGGAAGACTCGCTCGACATCGACACGCCGTGGGATCTGAAGCTTGTCGAAGCGGTGCTGGCCGCGCGATCGAATGCAAATTCCGTATAGGCAGCTCTCGGAGTATCAGCCCCTCGACATCGCGAAGCGGCGTCCCGGCACGTCGTACAAATCGCGCATCGAGAAGCGGACGCATCCAATAACCGAACTGATCGCACGGTTCGCCAAGATCCCCGACGAGCTGCTTACGCCACGCGCCTGCCCGACGTGCGGCGCTACGGCCGCGACAGCGGAACTGGCCACGGATCACATGTCTGTCGTGCGGTGCGGCGTCTGCGATCTGGTCTACGTCAATCCGACATTTGACGAGGATCACTATCAAAGTGTGTACGCGTCAGCCAAATGCCAGGAGATCGTTCGTGATCTTGGCATCAGCAGCCATGAGTACCGCGTAGGCCGGTTCGGCGCCGAACGTGTCGGCGCATCACCTGAACTACTACACGCCAGCCGCCATTCGCGATCTCATGTCGCGCAATGGTTTGACGACCGAGTTTGTCGCCACTGAAGGTCTCGATATCCAGGACTACATCTGGTATCGCCGCGAAGTGTTGAACAAGGCCTCCGACGACCTTGCGGAGGTCGCCGACACACTGCAGTTTCTTGCCAACGCAGGCTGCTACGGAAAGAACCTGCGAGTTATCGCGCGGAAGTGAAAGTTCTCCTTACAGCGCTCCACTTCGCGAACCTCCGCATCTTCGAACCGGTCATCCGCGAGCTCGCCGAGCGCGGTCACACCGTGGTGCTCGCGGCCGACGAACGCGAAACGTTCGGCGGCCACGCGCTGGTGCAGGCGCTGGCGAGTGAATATCCAACGGTCAGGTGGGTGTGGGCGCCGCTGGCGCGCGAGGAACCGTGGTTTCCGGTTGCGCAGAAGGTGCGGTTCGCGCTCGATTATGTCCGCTTCGTTCATCGCCGTTACGCCGATGCCCCGAAGCTGCGGCTCCGGAACATCAGCCGCGCGCCCCGCGTCGTGCGATGGCTCACGTCGCCTCCCGCCGCGATGCTCGGCCTGCACGTGCCCGTGCAGGCGGCGCTGCAGTGGACGGAGCAGCACTTGCCCGTCAGCGATCGGGTGAAGGCGTTCCTTGAAACGGAATCACCGGATGTACTCGTGCTCGCCTCGTTGACCGTGTCGCGGTCGTCCGCGATGGATCAATTGAAGGCCGCGCGTGCGCTCGCGATCCCGACCGTCGCGGCTATTCAGAGCTGGGATCACCTGTCGAGCAAGGCGCCGCTGCATATCGCGCCTGACATGACGCTGGTCTGGAACGAGGTGCAGAAGCAGGAAGCCGTCGAGATGCACGGCTTGCCCGCGGATTCGGTAGTCGTGACCGGCGCGCAGTGCTACGACCAGTGTTTTGCGTATCAGCCGTTGCGCTCGAGCGATGAGTTTTGCGCGACTGTTGGCCTCGATCCGGCGCGCCCGTTCATCCTCTACGTATGTTCCGCCATGAGCCCCGTCCCCGATCCGCTCGAGCCGCACCTCGTGAAAGAGTGGGTGAACGCCGTTCGCGCGAGCGATGACCCATTGCTGCGTACGGCAGGGATTCTGATACGTCCGCATCCTGAGCGGATGCGCGAATGGGATGCCGTCACGCTGGATGGTATTTCCAACGTGGCGCTCCATGGCGGCGCGCCCATTGCCGGCGACGCGAAGGCCGATTATTTCGATTCTCTGCACTACAGCGCTGCAGTTGTCGGTCTGTGCACCAGTGCTTTTCTCGAGGCGGCCATTCTCGGCCAGCCGGTCCTCACGCTGCAGTTGCCGGCGTACCGAATCCACCAGGAAGGCATGGCGCACTTCCGCTACCTGCTGAAGGTTGAAGGTGGGTTACTGGAATCCGCACACGAGCTTTCCACACACACCCGCCAGCTCGCAGCTGCGATCCGTGGCGACTCGGCGCATGAAAAACGGAGGCGACGTTTCTTGGCCGCGTTCGTGCGCCCATATGGTCTTGATCACGCGGCAACTCCGCGATTCGTTGACGCTGTCGAACGCGCTGCCCGACAAAAGCAATCGGCGAATGTGCCCGCACGCTCACGAGTCACGTCCGGGGTAGTAGCGCGCCTGAGCCTCGCCGGCACCCATGGCCTGGGCCGATGGCTGCTGATGGATGAGGGGGATATCGAACGCGTCGAACGGAACCGGACGACGGAAGAGGCGCGAGAACAACGGTCAGCGGATCGGATAGCGCGCCGAGAGGCGAAGCAGCGCGCACGGGAGGAAGTGATTCGCCGGACCGACGAGCACCGTCAGCGGAAGCGTGAACTGCAGCTCGAACGGGCGCGCGCCAAGGCAGCGCGTCGTGACGAGCGGATTCACGTCGACGAGGAACGCGAGCGGCGCAAGCGGCGACTTCACCGCTGGCGTCAGTGGCGATATCGCCTCGGCACGATGCCGCCGGTGCTCATGCTCAAGCGCGGTCTGCGGCGATGAAATTTCTGTTCTCGGCGCCGCACTTCGCGTACTTCCGCAATTTCGAGTCCGTGCTGGAAACGCTCGCGGCACAGGGGCACCACATCCACCTTGCCGCCGACGAACCCGAGACGTTTGGCGGCCAGGCACTCGTCGAGCGGCTCGCCGCATCGTATCCGCGTGTCACCTACGGCAGCGTTCCATCCGCGGCGGATGAACCGTGGATGCCGTTTGCGCAGAAGGTCCGCTACGCGCTCGATTACGTGCGCTTCTGCGCGCCGCGCTACGCCGATGTGCCGAAGCTGCGGCTGCGCAATGTCGAACGTGCGCCGCGGGTGGTCCGCTGGGCGATGAAAGGCGTGGGCCCATCACCGGTCGCCGGCACGCTGAAATGGCTGGAACGTTCGATGCCGCGCAGCGCATCGATGCGCTCGTGGCTGGAAGACCTTGCGCCGGATGCGGTCATCCTTACCTCGCTGACCTTTTCCCGATCATCGGCGATCGAGCAGCTGAAAGCGGCTCGCGGACTCGGGATTCCTACCGCCGCCGCGATCATGAGCTGGGACCATCTCTCCAGCAAGGCGCTGCTCCACATCGCTCCTGACCGAACGTTCGTGTGGAATGAGGTGCAGAAGCGCGAGGCGATCGGGATGCACGGCCTGCCGCCGGAGAGCATCATCGTGACCGGCGCGCAATGCTACGACCAATGGTTCGATCGGCAGCCCTCCCGCACGCGCGACGCGTTCTGCGCAGACATGGGACTGGATCCCTCGCGTCCCTTCGTTCTCTATGTCTGTTCCGCGATGAGTCCCGTGCCGACGCCGGTGGAACCGCAGTTCGTCAAAGAGTGGGTGACCGCGCTGCGAACGTCGGCCGACCCGCTGTTGCGCGACGTCGGCGTTCTTATTCGCCCCCATCCGGAACGCCTGAAGGAGTGGACCGACGTCAGCATCGAGGCCTTCGACAATGTCGTCGTCCACGGCGGGACACCGATCGATTCGACCTCCAGGGCCGACTACTTCGAGGCGTTGATCTTCAGCCACGCCGTCGTCGGGCTCTGTACGAGCGCGTTTCTTGAAGCCGCAATCGCCGGACGGCCGGTGCTGACGCTCTTGTTGCCGGCGTACCGCATGCATCAGGACGGAATGGCGCATTTCCGCTACCTGCTCGACGTCGAGGGAGGCCTGCTCCACGCCGCACCTGAGATATCGACCCATCTGGGAGATCTTTCGGAGCTGCTATCACGCGGTGCGGAGCGCGAGGAGAAAAACATCCGCTTTCTGACCGCGTTTGTGCGCCCAAACGGTCTTCGCACGCCGGCCACGCCGACGTTCGTGTCAGCGGTCGAACAGCTTGCCGCGCTGCCACGAAAAGTCGATCCGCGATTCGCGCGCGCGACCGCGACCCAGAGTGTCGTCGGGTCGATCGCGGACGCGACACGAGCCGGTGTCGGCCATTGGCTGATGATGGATGCAATCGACGTCGCCCGGGCGCACAGCGAGGAGCAGAACGACCAGCGTAAGCAGGCCATTCTCGAAAGGCGATCGCTCTACTACGAGACCAAGGCCCGCACGCGACAGGAGCAGGTCCGCGCACGCCAACAGGAGCAGCGATTGAAGGAATGGGCCAAGTGGCGCCGGGGCCTCAGTGCGCGCAAACAGCTCGCGCGCATTAAGGGCGGGTTGAAGCAACTCGTGGGCTCGGGACAGCAGTGACCCAGACCTCCGAACATCGCTCGCCGCGGGTAGTCCTTGGGATGACGCTTCACAATAACGCCCGTCATCTTCCAGACGCGGTCGCTTCGCTCGCGGCGCAGGCATATCGCGACTTTGCGCTCGTGATGCTTGACGATGCGTCAATCGACCAGACGCCGGAAATCGCCCAGACATTCGCGGCGAAGGACGAGCGCGTCAGGTACTTCCGGCACCACGAACGCGCCGGCATGATTCCAACCTGGCGCGAGGTGGTGCAGATTGGAACGCGCGATTTCCCGTCAGCGGAATATTTCGCGTGGGTGAGCGATCACGATCGCTGGCATCCGCAGTGGCTTGCACGGCTGGTCGAGACGCTCGACAGGAATCGTTTGGTTGTCCTCGCCTATCCGATGACACAACGCATGGAGCCCGATGGGACGCCGGTTGAGAAAGACCTGCGGATGTTTCAGACGGTTGGGTTGGCCAACGTTGAAGACCGCTGGCGCGAGTTCTGCCAGAAAGGTGTTGGCTCTGGTGACATGGTTTACGGTCTCATGCGCGTCGCGGCACTCCACGCGGCGGGTATTTTTCGCGACGTGATGAACCCGGATCGTTTGCTCATCGCCGAACTGACGTTGCAGGGCCCGATTGCCCAGGTTCAGGAACCGCTCTGGGTGCGGCGTCGATCGGTCGTCGCCAGTATCGCCCGCCAGCGCAGCACGCTGATTGCGGGACGAACGCCGGCGTGGTTCGCGTGGCCGCCGACGCTGCAGCATGCTTACGTGATCACGCGTGAGTACGCGCAGTCGCCTCACCCGCCGGTTCGGATTCGTACGGTGACCCTCGTCCGCATGCTTGCGCAGTATCAGACGAGCTCTCTATGGCGGACGTACCGAAAGACCGACGCGGCCAAGCAACTCGATCGCACGAGCGAGCAGGTGGCTTTCGCGTCGAAGGTGGCCAGGAAACAGATGCGCGTGTTTGTGGCGGACGCTGCGAACAGTGTCGCAGTGGCGTGGGTGCGGCTTGGCCGACAGCGGCGCAAGCTCGCATATGAAGCGGCGTTCTGGCTGCGGAAGGTCGCCTCGCGGACGCGGCGCGTCCAGCAGCGCGCGCGTTTCAAGGTCGGTACCGCGCTTCGCCGTGTCAGATGATGCCGCGATCGCCGAGTAACTTCTCGATCCGTGCCGCGCACCCATCCGGATCGCAGTCGAGCGTTGTGAGCCTGATATCAGGCGCGGCAGGCGCTTCGTACGGATCATCGATTCCCGTGAGTCCTGTAATTTCTCCCCGCCGTGCCTTGGCGTACAGCCCTTTCACGTCACGCTGCTCGCAGACCTCGATCGGGGTCGCGACATGCACCAGGACGAAATGATCGTGACCGATCATCCGCCGGACTTCGTTGCGCGTCTCTTCGTAAGGGCTCACCGCTGCGACGATGGCTATGCCGCCGTGCCGCACGATCTCCGACGCGACGAAGCCGATGCGCAGGATGTTGGCGTCGCGGTCCTGTTTGCTGAATCCGAGCCCTTTCGAAAGATGGGTGCGCACGACGTCGCCGTCGAGCAACGTGACGGTGCGGCCGCGCGCTTCGACATGTTTGGTGAGAACCTGCGCGATTGTCGATTTGCCCGCGCTGCTGAATCCGGTGAGCCAGATACAGCAGCCGTGCTGGCGAGCCGAGGAGCTCAACGAGGCACTCCCGCATCGGTGGTCGCACTGATGAAGTACAGCGGGCGGCGGACGACTTCGGCGTAGATACGGTACAGGTATTCCCCGACGACACCCATCATTAGAAACTGCAGTCCCGAAAACACGGTGACGCCGAGCATCACACTCGTCCACCCGAGCAGCGGCTGTCCGGTCAGCTTGCGGATCAGGAGATACCCGGCGATCGGAACCGTCAGCAGCGAGACGAGGACACCGGTGATGGTCATCAGGCGGATTGGCAGCACCGAAAAGCCGATGAACGTGTCGTACATCGTCTTGACCATCCGCGTATATGTCCATCCCGAGACGCCGGAACGGCGCGGCTCACGGTGGTACTCGACAACCGTTTCGTTGAATCCAGTCCATGCCACCAAAGCAAACGTCACGCGGTTCTGCTCCTGGAACCGGGCAAAGCACTCCGCCACCTGGCGGTCGACG
>Ga0065705_10002258_pt1 | contig 13211 bp, 12 predicted proteins | sample SwibulcommuniRL2_FD_59092 | JGI IMG/M metagenome (GOLD analysis project Ga0065705, IMG submission 59092) | Bulk soil microbial communities from switchgrass field near Rose Lake, East Lansing, Michigan, USA - RL2 Bulk Soil v2 (version 2) | ecosystem: Environmental > Terrestrial > Soil >...
GTGCCGAGGGGCAGCCGAAGTCGCTGCGCGAGCGCATGGAGCTGCACCGGAAAAATCCCGCGTGCGCGTCGTGTCATCAGCGGATGGATCCGCTGGGCTTCTCCCTCGAGAATTTTGACGCCGTCGGAAAGTGGCGCGTCGAGGCCGATGGGGTGCCGGTCGACCCGAGCGCGGCGATGCCCGACGGAACGAAGTTCGCGGGTGTTGACGGCCTGCGCAGCTATTTGACCGACAACAAGGAAGACTTCGTCAGAACGCTCAGCGGCAAGCTGCTGGCGTATGCGATCGGACGTGGTATCGAGTACTACGATCAGCCGGCGATCCGGAAGATCGCGCGCGAGGCCGCGGCGGGCAACTATCGGTGGTCGTCGGTGATTCTGGGTGTCGTCACGAGCACGCCGTTCAGCGGTGCCGCGGGGCAGAGCACTGAACGTCCCGAGCCCGAGACGAGAGTGGGGATGAGGAGCGAGCGATGATCATTTCGAAAAAGGCGATTCCGCGCCGCACGGTGCTGCGCGGCATGGGCGCGGTCCTGGCGCTGCCGCTGTTCGACAGCATGGTGCCGGCGCTGTCGGCGTGGCAGAAGACGGCCGCCAAACCCGTCAACCGCTTCGGCGTGTACTACGTGCCGAACGGGATGATCATGAAGAACTACCTGCCGACCGCCGTGGGCGCGAACTACGAGCTGACGCCGACGCTCGGCCCGCTGGCGCCGTTCCGCGACGACGTGCTCGTCGTGAGCGGCTTGAACAGCCTGCCGACGCGCGAGCGGCCCGGCGGCGCCCACGCGAAGGCCAGCACCCGGTTCCTGACGAACGTCTCGCCGCCGACCAGCGAGACCTGGCTCGACGTGGGGATCTCGATGGATCAGATCCTGGCGAACGAGACCGGCAAGTACACGCAACTGCCGTCGCTCGAGTTGTCGATGGAGTCTGGCGAAACGTCGGGCGCCTGCGACACCGGCTACGCCTGCCCGTACACCAGCACCATCGTCTGGAAGAGCGCGAACACGCCGCTGCCGACCCAGAACAACCCCAGGGTCGTGTTCGAGCGGTTGTTCGGCGATGCCGGCACGACCGATCCGAAAGTGCGCGCGGCGCGCATGCGTCAGCAGAAGAGCATTCTCGACTCGGTTACCGAGGAAGTCGCGCACATGCAGGGCGCGCTGCCCGCGTCAGACCGCGTCAAGCTCACGGAATATCTGTCGGCGATTCGCGACGTCGAGCAGCGCATCCAGCTCGCGGAGGCGCAGGCCGGCGACGAGCTGCCGCTCGTCGAGCATCCCGCGGGGATTCCCGGTGACTGGGAAGCCCACATGAAGCTGATGCTCGACCTGCAGGTGCTGGCGTATCAGTGCGATCTCACGCGCGTCATCACGTTCATGGTTGGACGCGAGCACAGCGGTATGACGTATCCGCAGATTGGCGTGCCCGATTCGCATCATCCGATCTCTCACTACGCCGGCGAGCTGGAGAAGATCGAGAAGGTCGCGAAGATCAACGCCTACCACATGAAGATGTTCGCGTATTACCTCGAGCGCCTGAAGGCCACGCCCGACGGCGACGGCTCGCTCCTCGATCACATGACGATGATGTACGGCGCCGGGATCGCCGACAGCAACAGCCACGATCCCTACGACATTCCCATCGTGATGGCGGGCAAGGGGACCGGCTTTCTGAAGGGCGGCCGGCACATCCGGTTCAAGGACGTGCCGCTCGCGAACCTGCATCTGACGCTGATGGATCAGTTCGGCGTCACGATGGACAAGTTCGGCGACAGTACCGGCCGGGTCGACGTGAAGATTCTGTCGTTATAGCCATGCGCGCGAAAGTCATTGCCGGACTTTGCGTCGTGCTCCTCTCGCAGGCAGGAATGTTTGCGGCGGCCGACGTGCGTCTCATCAAGGCTATCCGGGCGAAAGACGTCGCGACGGTCCGCACGCTGCTCAAGCAGCGCGTGGACGTGAACGCGCCGGAAGGTGACGGCACGACAGCGCTGCACTGGGCCGCCCATGTGGACGACCTGGCGATCGCCGACCTGCTGATCAGGGCCGGTGCGCGCGCGGCTGTGGCGAACGAGAACGGGTTTACGCCAGTGCACGTCGCCTGCATCAATCGCAACGGTGTCATGGTCGAGCGTCTGCTGGCGGCAAAGGCGGATGCCAACGCCGCGTCGATCAACGGCGAGACGGTGCTGATGACCTGTGCGCGTGCGGGCGATGCGCGCGGCGTGAAGGCCCTGCTGGTGAAGGGGGCGCGCGTCAACGTCAAGGAGACGTCCCACGACCAGACCGCGCTGATGTGGGCGGCCGCCCAGCGGCATCCTGACGTGACCGGCCTTCTCATCGAGGCCGGCGCGGAGATCAACGCGCGTTCGCGCACCTTTCCGCAGACGGTGGTTGGTGAGCAGACGCAGCGATTCGGTCGAGAAGAGCTGAACTACACGGTACTGCGAGGGGGAAGCACGCCGCTGCTGTTTGCCGCCCGGTCGGGCGACGCGGCGTCGGCGCGTCTGCTGCTTGCGGCCGGGGCGAGCGCCAACGATCAACTACCGGAAGGCATGAGCGCGCTCGTTGTGGCGGCGCACAGCGGCCACACGGACGTCGGCCTGTTGCTGCTCGAGAAGGGCGCCGATCCGAACGCGGCCGATGCCGGGTACAACGCCATGCACGCGGCCATCCTCAGAAGCGATGTGACGCTGGTAAAGGCGTTGCTCGAGCGTGGGGCGAATCCAAACGTGCGCCTCGCAAGAGGGACGCCCATTCGCCGTGATACGACCGACTACAACCTGCCGGCCACACTAATCGGTTCGACGCCGTATCTGCTGGCGGCCCGATTCCTCGAGCCCGACATCATGAAGACGCTCGTCGCCGGTGGGGCAGACGCCACGCTGACGACGCGAGACGGGGCCACGCCGTTGATGGTGGCGGCCGGCGCCGGTGCGGGTGGAAATTCCACGCGTCGCGGCATTGCCGTCATCGACGGTGGCGTCGTCGAGCCGGAAAGCGAAGTCCTGGAAGCAGTGACGATGGCGCTCGATCTCGGCGCCACTGTGAACGGCGCCAATCAGGCCGGCGATACCGCGCTCCACGTCGCCGCAGGACGCGGGCTCAATACCGTGGTGCAGCTGCTGGCAGACCGCGGTGCGGAGCTGAACGCGAAGAACAGGCGCGGACTGACGCCGCTGGCCGCGCTGATGCCGGGTAATGCGGCTCCCCGTCGACGAGGCGCGGCGATTACGGCCGCGGCCATTGCCGACGACGACAACGACGCGGATCGCGCGCCGTCTCGCGCCCCGAATTTCCCCGAAACGATTGCGCTGCTGAAAAAGCTAGGCGGGACTGAGTAAGTGCACCTGAATTGGCAGATTTGCAGATTGGAAGATTGGCAGATTAGGAAGCTCACGGTCTGCCAATCTGCCAATTCTGTAGAACCCGTAATCTGCCAATCTGCGAATCTATCAATCTGCGAATTCTGCGAAGCCCCCTATCGCGGCTGAGCCGTCCTCCCACCCCCGCCGCTGTTGCCGCCGGAGTAGCCACCGCTCGACGCGCCGCTCGACGAACCTGTCGAACCCGACGAACCTGACGAACTCGACGAACTCGACGAACTTGACGAACCCGACGAACCCGTAGAACCTACATTCCGGCTGCCTCCTCCAACGCTTCCTCCGCCAGTAGGAGTCGCACTTTCACCACCACCGCCGCCACTTCCTGCCGGACGCACGCGCGTGTACCCGCGGCTCGTGGCAATGCCGCTGCCGCCTCGCGATTCGGGCGTTCCTGGCGGGGCGTAGCCCGATCCTGGATCGCTCGGGCCGCCGGTGTAGATGCTGCCGGGATAGTACGGATACCCAGGGGCCCCGTAGTAGTTGTAGTAGCTGCGATAGTACGGATAGCCGTAGCGATAACGATAACCGGCGCCCCAATAGTACGGATACGCAAACGGTGAGTAGTAGTAATAGCTGCTGTAGAACGGATCGTAGAGCGGATAGGGATAACCCACGCCGCCGCCGGTGATGATCGTCGCGTTCAGATCGGCCTGGGACGTCGAGGACGAACCCGACGCCACGGGCACGGGCGGATACACCCCGCTGTCGATATCGAAGCGGTCCGGGTACGCCTGCGCCACCATCAGGTCGATGACATTGGGCGATACCTTTGCGTCGGCGAGCTGTCTGAGCACCCGGCTGTTCAACGTGAATCGCCCGCCCACTTCCAGGAGCACCGCTTCGACCGCCGGCGACTGCACCTTCGCATTAGCCTCGATGATGTCTTCGACGTTGAGCGGCGAGGTCGTCGTCGCGGGAATTCCGTTGTACGGATCGCTCGAGCGGCGATACCGCCTGACGCGCAGATCGTGATCGTTGTCGACGACAATCGCCTGTATGTCCATCCACTGTCCCTTGACCATCGTGGTGATGCCCGAAACCGTCCGCGCGGGGCGCCCGGCGCAGTCGAGCGAGACGCGCGTAAACAGCCGTTCGCCGTCGCGCGACCACTCGCTGGTCTGCGTGCCCTTGCATTCGCCCTGCGACAGCGGCTGGGCCGATCCATCGGCGATGATCGTCTGGTCGAGTACGTCCTTGCCGTCCACGGCGGTGGTGATGGCGACGCCGAATCGTCCTGACGGCCTGACGCACACCATCGTGCCAGGCGCCAGAATCACAGGCTCCTGTCCGAGCTGATCCTTGGCAATCGTCCAGCACCCCAGATACGGGTGCCATCTCGAATCGAATCCGGTGGCCGAATCCTGCGCCATCGCCGGGGCCGAAAAGACCGCGAATGCGATCGCGAACGCCGGAAGGAATCTGTGTGCCATAAGGTCCTCTAGAACATGTAATGAATGCCGACGGTCGCCTTCAGACCGGTCAGATCGATCGAGTCGAAATCGAAGTCGAGATCGGGCGTGGCGTTCGACCAGAGATAACGCGCCTCACCGCTGAGATACATCCGCTTGAGCAGCTTGATATCCACGCCGCCGAACACCTGTGCGCTCGGCCTCCATCCGTCCGAACGCAACGTATCGGTGAAGACCTCCATGTTAACCGTGTTCACGTCGATGAAGTCGCCATATTGCAGCAGCTCGTAGCGCAGCAGGCCGGCTCCCGCGCCGACGTAGGGCGTGACGGCAGCCGGAATCCACGCCCGCCTGCTGATTTCGCGGCCGTGCGGCGTGAGCGCGAACTTGACGCTGCCGCTCAGGTTCAACTCGCGCAGCCTCGTCGATTGCGTGATGGGCAGACGCTGATTGTCGACGAAGTCGCGATACTCCGAATCCTTGCTCGCCTGCGACCAGTCGAAGCCGCCGACGATGCTCGCCCGCGGCGTAAGCCAGAACTCGACGTCCATGCCAATGGCGGGCGCGTTGAAATCCTTGCGGTCGACGGTCAGCGTGCGCTGGATGAACGACTGCAGGTCGCTCTCCGCGCGCGCGAACACCCAGCCGCTTCGAAATCCCACCATGCCATTGGGGGGACCGAACAGAAAGTCGGGTGCCGGCTGCTGAGCGGACAGCATGACGGGGGAGAGCACGAGCAGTGCAAGAGCCAGGGTGATGGCCGGGGCACTGTGGCGCATCTGACGGCCTCCTTGACGTGGGTACGTCAGCAAGCGCTGCAAGGACGGCACCAACCAAAAACCCTCGAATTTATTGGATTTACAACGACAAGCGTGTCCTGGCCGGATGTCCCGGACGTCCTCTTTGGTAGAATTCGTTTCTAAATGAAAACCGCGAGCGTGTGTGTCCGCTGCGAGGGCGCTCTCGATCTCCCGCACCGCTCGGATGCCGATTGTTTTCGCGCGGTCGATCGCGAGATTAAGGCCGCGCAGACCCACCTTCGTTCGCTGACCAAGCGCAAGAGCAGGCTCTTGCGGCTCCGCATCCAGTATCGTCAACGCCAAATTGCCGCCGCGCGGCGCCGCCGGGCGTAGGGGTATTCGAGTCTGCCTTTGCCTGGGACTTGCAATTGAGTGTTATAACACGTATAATGGGTCCCATCGGTATGAAGACCCTACGCGAAGAACTGAAGATGACGAGGTCGTTCAAGAGCGTGGAGGAAGAGGCCATCCTCAGCATCGCGCGCACGGCTGCGCTCCTCGAGCACGCCGGAGCGGAAGCGCTGAAGCCCTTCGATCTCACGATCACGCAGTACAACGTGCTCCGGATTCTGCGGGGGTCGGGAGATGCCGGCCTGTGCCGGAACGAAGTGGGGGAGCGGCTCGTCACGCAGGTGCCCGACGTGACGCGTCTGCTCGATCGGATGGAGACCAGCGGGCTGATCAACCGGCGCCGGAACGGTGAGGATCGGCGTTTCGTGGCCACCTACATTACCGACAAGGGCCTGAAGCTCCTCGAGAAGATCGATCGCGAGCTGCCGGCCATTCACGCCAGGCAACTGGGGCACCTCAGCCATAAGCGGCTTCGCGAGCTCATCGACTTGCTGGAGGAGGTCCGGGGCGCCCCGTGAGGGAATTTTTTCGGTCTAATAGGTGTTTACACACATAGCGTCATAACAACTAAAGGAGACATCATCATGAGAACCCAAACCGCCGTTGCGACCAGGACTCTTGCCATCGATCGCAGCCACTCTGAAGTCGCGTTCCAGGTGCGTCACCTGCTCAGCAAGGTGCGCGGACGCTTCACCGATTTCGCCGGCACCATCGCCCTGGACGAGGCGAACCCCGAGCATTCGCACGTGTCGGTCACCATCAACGCGACGAGCATCGACACGGCCGAACCCCAGCGCGACGCCCATCTTCGCAGTGCCGACTTCTTCGACGTCGAGAAGTTCCCAACCCTCACGTTCGAGAGCACATCGGTCGTGCCACGCGGACGGGATACTTACGATGTCGTGGGCGATCTGACGATTCACGGCACGACCAGACAGGTGACGTTGCCGGCGAGCTTTCTGGGCGCTGCGCAGGATCCCTGGGGCAACACCAAGCACGTGTTCGAAGCCGAGCTCACGCTCAACAGGAAGGACTTTGGCTTGAGCTGGAACGCCGCGCTTGAAACCGGCGGCTTCCTGGTGGGCGACGACGTCAAGGTAACGCTCTCTGTGCAAGCGAAATAACGCCCGCTTCGCGGTCATGGCAGATGGCAGGGGATCGTCCATTGCCATCAGCCATGACACAATAGCTGCCAACCAATGCCGTTTAGCCATCTGAACCTTCACCCGGATCTATTGAGGGGCATCAAGGACCTGGGCTTTCAGCGCCCGACGCCCATCCAGGCCGATGCCATTCCGCCGGCGGTCGCCGGCCGCGATTTGCTTGCGTGCGCCCAGACGGGCAGCGGCAAAACCGCCGCATTCCTTCTGCCGATCGTCAACAAGCTGCTGGGCGCACCGCGCAGCAGCCGCGGGACGACGCGTGCGCTCGTCCTGACGCCGACGCGCGAGCTCGCGGCGCAGATTCTCGAAGACCTGAAGGATCTGACGGTACACACGCCCATCAACGGCTTCGCCGTGTACGGCGGCGTCGGCATGGGCCCGCAGGAGCACGCCTTCCGCAGCGGCGTCGACGTCATCGTCGGGACGCCGGGGCGGCTGCTCGATCACTTCCGACAGCCGTACGCGAAGCTCAGCGGGCTCGAGCACCTCGTCCTCGATGAAGCCGATCGCATGCTCGACATGGGCTTTCTGCCCGACATTCGACGGATTCTCCGGCACATCCCCTCGAAACGGCAGACGCTGTTCTTCTCGGCGACGATGCCCGATCCGATCGTGAAGCTGTCGCACGAGATGCTGCACGACGCGGTGATGATCAACCTCGAGCGCAAGGCCGCGCCCGCGACCGGCATCACGCACGCCGTCTACCCGGTTCCTTCACATCTCAAGGCGAAGCTGCTGCTGGCGTTGCTGAACGACGGCGACATCAAGGACGCGCTGGTGTTCACGCGCACGAAGCACCGCGCCGATCGGCTGGCGAAATATCTGGATTCACAGAAGGTGAGCGTTCAGCGCATCCATGGCAACCGGTCTCAGTCGCAGCGCACTGACGCGCTGGCCGGGTTCAAGAGCGGGAAATACCGCGTGCTGGTTGCGACCGATATCGCGGCGCGCGGCATCGACGTCAGCGCGCTCGGACACGTGATCAATTTCGATGTGCCGGCTGTGCCTGAGGATTACATCCATCGCGTCGGCCGGACGGCACGGGCCGAACTGACCGGGTCGGCGTTCACCATCGTCGCGCCCGAGGATGAATCGAACATCCGGGCGATCGAGCGCGCCATCAACAAGCGCCTGCCGAGGGTGACGGTGCCAGACTTCGACTACAACGCGCGCTCGGAGCCGAGACTGGAAGTGCCGCACGCGCAGCGTATCGCGGAGATTCGTGCGCGGAAGGCCGAAGAGCGCGGCCGCGCGAAGGTCAACGCCGAGCGGCGCGCGAGACATGCCCAGGGGCAGGGACCCTCACAGCCGAAGCCGCAGGGTCACGGACACGCGCCCGCGCGGCCAGCTGGCGGGCCAGCAGGCCAGCGGAAGCGCTTCCGTCCGCGTCGGCGCTGGCAATAGAAATTCGCAGATTCGCGGACAACCTGCGAATCTGCGAATGGTTATTTCACTATTTTGCGTTCGAACACGACCTCAGGCCTGGACCCTGCGTCGATCACCTGGAAGTCGCTCGGAATTTCAAAAAGCTGAGGCGACGGCTCGCCGCGCGTGAGGTTCGTGAGCCGGTACGTCGTTTCTCCGAACCGTGGATCCGATTGCTTGCTCATCACGAGCACCTTCAGGTCTGGCGACATCCAGCGCTCGGAGACGATGGTGATCGGCTGCTCGTTGCCGATCTCGCCGGCCGGAATGGTCGTGGTGCTGCGCGTGCCTTCGACCGCCACACCTTCCATAAAAGTGGTGCCGAGCTGCTCGACGGCCGGCTCGGCGACGCGCTGGCCAGCGAAGCCCGCAATGGCCGCTGTGCTGTGATACATCACGCTGGCTCCTGCTCCCACTCCCGCTCCGACTCCCATTCCCGTTCCAGTGCCGGCTCCCGGTGGCGGAGGTGCCACGGCCACTTCCGATTGTTCGACTCTCACACCGGCGGCCGCCGTCCAAGCGGAGCCGGTCATCTTGTTCGTCAACATGAGATGCGGCGCAGGCATCTTGTGCGCGACCTTGTTCTGCAGATCGAGCATGATCATCGTGCCCGTCGTCGGGTCTGAGATCTGCACGCTGCGGGGTTCGTCACCGGCGCCCGGACCATTGACGAGCGGGCCGAACATCGCAAACCCCTGTTCGCGACGCGTGCGGCCCTGCCCGTCGCGGGCCATCTGGGCTTTGTTCTGCCGGATGATGCGGTTGCCGTCGGCCAGCACCTGGACGACATCGGTCACCGCTTCTGCCGAGTAGGGCGAACCGGTGACAGGCTCGCTGTCGACGGTAATCGGCCCGTTCATGAACTCGATGTTCATCGGGCTGCTGAAGGCGATGACGTTGGGCCCGCCCTGCCCGCGCACGCCGGGCGCAGCCATGAAGATGAGTAACGCAAGGACGAACATCTTTCTGATCATCGGGGCCTCCAGGGGTATATCGATCCGCTCGTGTTGACGCGAATGGCGCGCGCCCTTCCATCTTCTCCGAGAAGCACGTCGGCTTCAATCATCTCATTTGGTAGCACCAGCGGCGACCGCAGCGAGCCGAGCGAGGCGCCCGGCATCTGGACGCGAACGATCTGGAATGGGCCGGCGAGCTCCTGTTCGGTCATGGGCAGAAGCGGGACGAATTCGATCTGGCTGTGTGCGACAGGCGATTCGACCGTTGCTCGTTCCGGCGCCTGGGCTCGAAGGTCCGGGTCGGATTGACGCGAACGTTCCGGCTGCAGCCGGACACCACGTGCTGAACGGTCCGGCTGAAGCCGGACACTACGTACGGGTTGTTTCCGCGCGGCTTCCAGCTGTTTGCGAACGGGCGCCGGGGAACTCTCTGCGACGGCCACTTCAGTCGAATCCTGCACCGCACGGTTGGTCGTGTCCGGCTTCGGGCGGAAGGTCACGGCAACCGCGAATACGGCGGCGGCCGCAACGGGCCACATGACCCACGCTCTCGAACGCGCAGATCGCGCACGTTCCGGAAGCGACGCGGATGCCAGGATTCGCGCTTCAAGGTGCGGTGCCTCGAGGCGCTCGTCGTCACGAGCGACGTCCCTGAGCAGGTCGCTCAGCAGTTGTTCTTGGTGAGTATCAGCCATCGCTTCCCAACCTCTTCTTCACTCTGGTGCTCTTTCTCTGCGGCACTCTCGACGTTCATGAGCGCGCGGCATCGCTCGATCAGCATCTGTCGCGCCCGGCTCAAGCGCGACCGGATCGTGCCGACCGGACACCCGGCCACCTGCGCAGCTTCCTCGTAGGAAAGCCCGTTCAGCTCGCACAGCACGACGACCTCGCGATAGTGGACCGGCAGGCGAAAGATCGCGAGGCGAAGCTGACGTGTCATCTGCGTGCGCGATATGGATTCAGCGGGATCGGCGGCGGTCGCGAGCGCGGCATCCTCTTCGTGAAAGATCGTGTCGATGCTGATCTCGATGCGCGCCTTGCTGCGCTTGTACTGCTGCAGGACCAGGTTGCGGGCGATGCCGTAGAGATATGTCGACAACGACGCAACCGCCGGATTGAACCGGTTGGCGCTCCTGGTGAGCGCCACGAACACGTCCTGCGTGACGTCTTCGGCGGCTTCTTTCGACCCGAGCATCTGCCGGCTGAAGCGGTAAACCGTTCGATGGTGCCGGCGGAAAATGATGGCCAGCGCCTCGCGATCGCCCGCCGCCATGCGTTCGAGCAGTTCCGGGTCTGAAGGGTCGTTGGTCACGCTGATCGGTGATTGGGCTCCGGGCGGCCGGAAGTTCCAAATACCACGATCAGACTCTTTTTCGGTAGAGTTGGCCTTGTCAGGCCGCTATGACCTACGTTTTTGGCGTGTTCGAGTTCGACGCCGCCTCCCATGAGCTGCGGAAATCCGGGCGTCTTATCGCGCTCGAGCCCCAGCCGGCGCGCGCCTTGGGCCTGCTCCTCGAGCGAGCCGGGCAAACCGTGTCGCGCGAGGAACTCAGCGCCTGGGTCTGGGGCCACGATACGCACGTCGATTTCAATCGCGGACTGGCTTACTGCGTCAGTCAGATCCGCTCGGCTCTCGGCGACAGCGGCGAGAGCTCGAGATTCATTCAGACGCTGCCGAAGCGAGGGTTCAGGTTCATCGCCCCGGCCACGCCCAGGGACGGGGCCGATACCACCACTGTTGCCGCTCCGATCGTGCCGGGTGGTTGTGTTCAGCCGACCGGCTGGAAGGCAGTTTCGTCCCGTGCGGTGCGCGTTGCATTCCCCGTGGCCGGGTTGCTGGTTCTGGGTGCCCTGGTTGTGGCCTTCAGCGATCGCCTCGATAGCCAGCCGCGGCGGCCGATCGTGGCGGTTTCGATCTTCGATAACGAGACGGGCGATAGCCGTTACGACCGGGCCGTTCATGCGCTCTCAGACACGGTCGTCGATCGACTGACCAGCCTGGGTCCCAATCGAATCGGCATCGTCGGCAACGCGGCGATCCTGCGAATGCCGCGCAATGAGCGCGATCTCGATCGCATCGAAGCGCAAACAGGTGCGTCTCACCTCATCCTGGCACAACTGCAGCCGTCGAACGGCGATCTGACCCTGCTGATGCATCTGATTCGACTGGACGACGGCACGCACCTGTGGACCCGTCGAATCGCGCGGCCCGCCAACGGCTCGCTCGACGGTCTGGACCTCGAAGCCGCCCGCATGATCGAGTCTGGCGTGCGCGAACACGTCCTGCCAGCGAGTCCTAATCCGTAGTCTCAAATGTCTCCAGCCAGGCGGGTTGGCGCCTCAACGAATCCTCGTTCGTCTCGCTTGCGACCGACGTGTAACATGCCGCCATGCTGAACCGTCGGCAATTCGTTCGAGTCGTTCCGACGCTCGGGACGTTTGTTCTTTCAGGTGATACCGCCCGGGCTCAGGGATCTGACGCCGTTCCCGCGTGGCCGGGCCGGCCGCCGGCGCCGGGTGCGCCGCGTGACGAATCATTTCCCAGCCAGCACCCCTTTCTGGCCAAGGAGATGGTGGGCGTGGCGCACGGGAATCTCGCGCGCGTCAAGGAGCTGCTCGCCGAGCATCCCGCACTTGCGAAGGCCTCCTGGGAATGGGGTTACGGCGACTGGGAAACCGCACTTGGCGGGGCGTCGCACGTCGGCAACCGGGCCATCGCCGAATTGCTGATCGAGCATGGCGCCGGTCCCACGATCTTCTCCGCGGCGATGTTGGGGCAGCTCGACGTCGTGAAGGCGTTTGCCGCCGCTATTCCGAATGTGAATCAACTTCGAGGCCCGCACGGCATCCCGCTCGTCAATCATGCGCGCGCGGGCGGCGCGCAGGCGGCAGAGGTGCTGCAATTCCTCGAGTCGGTGGGGAATCTGCCGAAGACAGGAGATGTCGAGCCGTTGACTGAAGCCGACCGGACATCCCTTGAAGGCCGCTACGTCTTTGGCAGCGGGTCACGGGACGCGTTTGTCGTCGATACCGTTCAGAATGCGCTCGGCATCAACCGCCCTGGCGGCACGCGGCGCATCCTCACGCATCTCGGCAAGCTCGAGTTTCATCCTGCGGGCGCGCCGGCCGTGCGTATTCGCTTCGAGCGTACGGGAAACGCAGTGACGTTGAGCGTGTTCGATCCAGATCTGGTTGTGCGGGCCAGCAGACAGGGGTAGAGACTTCTGTGAAGGCACTACGTACTACACGCACGAGTTTGAACAGAAGATCAGGAGTTCAGAAGAAACTAAAGCGTTCTTGAACAGAAGATCAGGAGATCAGAAGAAAACAAAATGTTTTTCTGATGAAACGGCTCTAGATCTTCTGACCTTCTGATCTCTTGTTAAAGGTCTGGATCGGGCGCGTTCAGGGGCAACCGTCACACGAGTCTTGAACAGAAGATCAGGAGATCAGAAGAAACCAAAATGTTTTTCTGATGAAACGGTTCTCGATCTTCTGACCTTCTGATCTCCTGTTAAAAGTCTGGATCGGGCGCGTTCAGAGCGATCCGTGCACTACGTACTACACCTGCAGCCTTGCGCCTTACGACTTCCGACTTGCGCCTTCCGACTCTATCTCGCGGTGACCGCCTGATCGGCCCTAATCCCCAATCCCTGATCCCGAATCCCTGATTGCGCAGTCTCCGACCAACGGCGTTCGCCAATCTGCTGCCGCCAC
>Ga0065705_10006587_pt1 | contig 13208 bp, 7 predicted proteins | sample SwibulcommuniRL2_FD_59092 | JGI IMG/M metagenome (GOLD analysis project Ga0065705, IMG submission 59092) | Bulk soil microbial communities from switchgrass field near Rose Lake, East Lansing, Michigan, USA - RL2 Bulk Soil v2 (version 2) | ecosystem: Environmental > Terrestrial > Soil >...
CCGCGCAGGTTCGTCGCGGCGGGAGATCGTCAACGAGGAGCCTGCTCCTGCGGAACCGTCGCGCCCGCCTCGGACGAGAAGATCTGAGCCGATCGGTGAGGTAGACGAATCAAATGACCGGTTCGCTTCAGGGAGTCCGGCTCTCAGCAGCGCCAGAAGTGAATGAGCGCTCTCACCAGCAACGCTGGTTCGTTCGGTCCGCACCGAAACGTCGAATGGCGCACTGCAAATAATCGTGGACACCGATGGAGCTGTTCAGTTTAAGGACTTTATTCTGAACGGCCCTACGCGCATTGTCGTTGATCTCGCCGGCGTACGGAGCACAAGGTTGCGTCGGGTCTCGTGGATCGGGTGAGGGTTGGCGAGCCCGGAACGGGTTCAGTACGAATCGTGATCGATCTGCAGTCGATGACCCGCTATCGAGTGGTGAGACACGGGTCCTCGTTGATTATCATTATCGGCGAGGAAGGATCAGCGGCCGGATCTTCAGGCTCACGATAGCATCATTGTGGCCGGGGAGGTGACTGGATCTGAGCGGGGGGTTGCTGCGAGCCGCGAACTACTGCGGTGGCGTATGCAGCGGCTTTGGCGAACGCCAGAGCGACCCGCTTGAGGTCCTCGACGGTTACCTTGGACAACTGGTCCGCAAAATTATCGGCGTCAGCGGGTTGTTGTCGATAAAAGATTGCGTTGGCGTACTGAAGCGCTTGATGCGGCTGTGATTGAAGCAGCGCAATACGCGATGTCGCCGCCAGCGCGCGAGCGCTTGTAATCTCGTCAGCACTCAGGCCGCCACGGGCCAATCGCTCAAACTCGCCAAGCAAAGCAGTGCGCGTACGCTGCTCGAGATCCGGAGACGTAATCGCAAAAGCGGCGATTAGCCCTCCCGCAAACATAGCTTCGCTGGTAAATGCGGCCGTAGAGACCAGCGTCTGTTTGTCGCGCAGTTCCCGCATCAGACGCCCGCCCTCTCCATTCATCGCCAATTCGAACAATTGAACCGCTAGCAGATCTCCGCTACCAGCCTTCGGTCCGGGGACCCCAACTGCAATTGCGGTCTGATCGCTACGACGCGGCTCGGCTTTTTCTCCGGCGGCGGGTTGTGGTGTTCTTACCTGAATTGCTGCATCGACGTCCCTTCGCTTGAACCCTTCGGCGATCTGTGAAGACACAAGCGCGGAGCCGTCTGTGTCACCGACGATTAACGCAAGCGGAAGTTGTCTTTCAATCGCGCGGGAGTACCATTCGGAGAGCTTCTCACTAGTGATCGCGGCGACTACTTCCTCCCGACCGTGCGGCGGCAGCGAATATGGATGCTGGGGGTAGAAGGCTTGATGCAATAACTCGCTGGAGCGGGCGAGGCTCGAATCTCGCGCATCGCGAATTGCAGCCAACTGGCCAAGTCGTGCCCGTGTGATGTCATCACCGCGGAACGCCGGTTCTTCAATGACGTCTCTCAAGAGCTTTAGCGCGCGGTCCGCATTGCGGGATAAGGTACTCAGCATGAACCCAAAAAAATCGGGTTCGACGACGATGCTGACGTCCGCACCCAGTTGTTCCAGTTCCTGCGTGATCTGCGCGTAAGTTCGCCGCTGAGTGCCATAGAGGATAGATCGAAGCATCAGCTCCGTGGTGCCGCTGGTCGTCGCATCTTCGATTAGCCGGCCGCCCTGAAAAAGGATCGCGACGGTTACGGTTGGTTTCGAGTGGTCCTCGCGTACGAATGCCTTCGGTCCGTTGAGAGTAGAGAAGTCTCGTACGGCGAGCGGCTGGACCGATTCCAGCATTGCTTGACGTTCGGGAGATCGATCCGAGCCTTGCGGAACAGGGAGGAGCGATGAGCTTGCATCAGCTGCCGGTACGGCGCCGGCGGCGACCGGTTGAGCGAACCCTGGCGCCCACGCTACTACGGTTGTTGCAAAGCTGTCGGCGTCGAATGTCCGCGCAGCGGCATTCAGNGGCTCGAACTCATGAATCGTTGTATTTGCGAGGGTAAGATATNTTGCAGCAACGCGTTGCACATCTGCGGCCGTTACCNCGCGAATTCTAGCACGATAGTCGAGCGACGCTCGGAACCCGATCCCGCTGGCTTCATCGCGCGCAAGGGAGTCAGCCCTTCCGAGGTAAAGGGCCGACTGATCGACAAAACGCTTCTCGAGGATTGTTTTCGCGCGCGCAAGTTCACCTTCGGTTGCCGTTTCGCGCCGCAGTTGGTCCAGTTCCTTGAAAAACGCCGATTCGGCCTTATCGATCGCGGACCCCTGGCCTCCGTCTTTAGCCGGCCAGATTTGTACAGTGATTAGTCCGGTGCCGGCGTAAGCCAGATATTCCGATTCAATTCGGTTCGCAGTCATCTGTGCGTCAATCAAGGAGCGGCTGAGTCGTGATGCTCGGCCCTGACCTGCAAGAGCGGTAAGCAGTTCGATCGCCGGATAATCCTTTGAATCGGCTCCCGGTACGTGAAATCCCGCGGTTATGACTGACTGGGTGATCTCAGCACGATCAGCTGCGTATCTTAACTTTAGTTGCTCATTCGCACCCCATGGCTTAATCGTTGTCGATGTTTCTGAGAGCGATGCGTCGGGCTTTGCCGGTTCCGGCTGCGGGTCGGTGGGGCGAACTGCGGCGGCCTTTGGCTTTGGTGCATCAGGTGTCCTGGTCTTTGCCTCTGCGGGTTTTTGCGGGCGTACGCCAAAGTCGCCGAATAGCTGCTGAATCTCAACCAGCGTGTTGAACGTCGACACATCTCCGGTGACGGAGATGATCAGGTTATCAGGGCGATAGTGGCTTCGGTAGAATCCCAGAAGCTGCTCGCGGGTGATGGAGCGCAACGAATCGGTGTTTGGGGACGGTGCAGCGTTGAACGCTATATTGAACGTGCGTGCCAGCGAAAACCCGCCGGGTTCGTCGAACCGTGAAAACGATTGATCGGGAACGTTGTTTGTAAAGCTCCGAGTCGAGAAAGCCTTTGCTGGAAATCCGAAGCCTTCATCCAGTAGAGGTCTCCTTTTCTCTTCCTCGGTAAGAAGCTGGATTTCGCGGCGCAGTGACTCGGGATCAAACGCCGCGTTCTGTAGCATATCTGCCTGAATCCCCAACACCGCTTTTAGTTTGTCAGAGGCCGCCACTACGGAATACGCTGCGCCGTCATAAGACGTATGGGCGCGGACTAGAGCGCCCAGCTTCCGAAGATCGGCTACTGCGTTATCGCCGGGCCGCAGCACGGTTCCCTTTAGAATCATCCTCCCCGTTAGTTTCGCCAGGGCGCTCAACGACCAGGGTTCATCGACCGTGCTCGCCTTGAAACGCGCTACGACGGCCGAGAGCGGAGACGAGTGGTGTTCGTGAATGATGACAGTGATCCCGTTACGCAGTACGAAGCGCGAAGCGTTACCCAGCTGTTCTTTGTTCGTCACCGCAGTGGCTGCGGGAACGTTTACGACGGGTGCAGGTTGCTCTGTAGTAGATGTGGGCTGAGGAACTTTCGGGCGGCCACGCCCGCTTTGCGCCAGCGTCTGAGTCGCTAGCAGCGTTGCCGTGAGTATCGCAAAGACCTTGGTAACCGACTTCGTGTATTGCACTGCCCGCTCCTCGCTAACTGCTAGGAAGAATGATAGAGGTCGCTCCTATTGCAGTCAACGAAGGTGGCATTCTTAGGTACAGGCGTGGAATTGGGGGCTAGTTTTCTTGAAGACCCATTGCGAGTGGGCAGTTTTAACGTCTGACCCTGCGATTTCAGACGAAGGAGTTACAGGTCCTTGCCGGAGACAGTGTGAGCGACTCTCCACTGGTAGGTTGTCACCAGAAGGTCAATGTCTTTTTGGTAGTTAATAGATATCTGGACTCTACCTTGCTCCCGAGATACGAGAGTAATGCTATCCTCCGGAAGATCGTATTCCTTTCGGATCACTTCGATGGCCTTGTAAATCTGGTCTTCCTTTGAGTTTCGGACAGCAGATTTATTTGCAAGGTCGTCTACTTTGTAAGTCACTTGCCGCTCGTCGATATAGACCGGCGCGATTTTGATCACAATGAAGGCTGCGCCGCCGATTAAGATTAAGATAAGAAGCACTTTGATTGAGATTGCTCCGCGCTCACGCGAACGCGCATCCGTGCCAGTGACGTTGCTCATAGCATGTCTCCAGTCGTTAGTCAAAATACTCGAGGAGGAGCCTTACAAGCACGCTCCCAAACTGCCGGGGCTTGTTGAGCTTTTATCCTTACGCAAACTTGCGTTCAGCTCAGCGTATCTTTGAGGGCAGCTCTTATTACCTGCGGGGGCACGTCGGATCTGATCACAACCTTTCCAATCTCAACCGGCAGAACAAAGGTTGCCCGTCCGGCCTCAACCTTCTTGTCGCGATACATTGCTGAAATTATATCATCGAGCGCAAGAGTATTGGCGTTTGGGAGGCGGCCAACGTCAGCGATGACCGTCTCAATCGTCTCGCGTATATCGGCTCTCAGCAACCCCAGACGTTCGGACATCCGCGACGCTGCGCGCATGCCAATGCCAACCGCTTCGCCGTGTAGAAAGCGCCGATAGTTCGTAACCGCCTCGAGCGCGTGGCCTACAGTGTGGCCAAAATTGAGTATTTTCCTAAGTCCTTGCTCGTGCTCGTCAGTGCGGACTACGCTCGCCTTTATGCTGCAGCAGCGCGCGATCAGGCTTTCGACCTCAGCCGGATTCAGGTTCTTTAACTCTTTGATGTTCCGAGCGATGCGATAGAACAATCGGTGATCGCGAATAACCCCATATTTNATNGCTTCGTAGAGTCCCGCCTGCACTTGTCGCGGCGGAAGCGTTCGAAGCACATCGGTATCAATCACCACGAGCGAGGGCTGGTGGAACGCGCCAATCAGGTTCTTCCCAAGCGGATGATTTACGCCGGTCTTCCCGCCAACCGAACTGTCGATTTGAGCCAGAAGAGTCGTAGGGACTTGAATTAGACGGATTCCTCGCAGATAGCTGGCCGCAACGAATCCCGCGAGATCACCCACCACGCCTCCGCCCAGCGCCACTATGACATCGGCTCGCTCGATACGTCGTTCGATCAGAAATGCAAACAGAGTCTCGGCGGTTCGAAGATTCTTGTACCGCTCACCATCCCCTATCGAGAACCGATGAATCTTAAAGTCTTCGCGAGCGAGGGATCTTACGATCGGGTCGCTATATAGTGAGTCGACCGTGGCATTGCTGATAATTACCGCGCTTCTTGCATTCTGACCGAGCGATGTGCGCGCATGCTCTCCAAGCTCGCCGAGCAGACCACTTGAGATTTTGATCTTATAGCTGCGCGGTCCAAGATGTACGGCCACTGTTCGCATACGTGAGTCTTAGGTAGTTGAGCTTAAGGGGCTATTACCTCAATACAGCGTTGAACTCATCGATGAGCGGGTCGAACCTGATGGGGCCGATGCCGATCTCGTTGGCCATTTGATCGGCGGTGTAACGATCTCCGGTTTCCCAGATCTCTTTCAAGAAATCACCCGCGCGCCGCGAGCCCCACCATCGCGACCCAAAACGGGTTTTCAGGTGTTCGCGCAATGAAACCTCGAAGGCCCAGGCTCGAAGATAGCTTGCCGAGTAAAACGAATCGTCCAGATCGAAGAGAAACTCTCCAGGGCCAGTCTTGAAATAGGTCGAGCTGGTTTGAAGCTCCGCATAAAGTTGCGACGAACCGTCGAGATCTTCATCGACGTGAAGCCTCTGCTCGTACATAAGCTTTGCTACATAGCGGCGCACAGTCACCAGCCTCGAAAGCACAACCGAACGGACAAATTCAGCATTGTCCTTCATACCCATAAAAACCGACAGCCATTCGCTGTCCGAGATCAAGTGGTTGAACAAAAAGGCGTAGGTTTCCGTGAGCGCGTAGTCGCCGGTGTATTTGAACTCGGGCGCGAGCTGGGCTGACGCCCAGCCGTATTGTTGTGCGTGCCCAGATTCGTGAAGAAACGACTGATAATCCGATTGTCCTCCAGCGGGCCGGATCACCAGCTTGATGTCATCGGGGACCGATATCGGCATGCAAAACGCGCGCGGACTCTTTCGTGGCCTCGGCACGCTGTCAATGGCAATGTTTGGCTGAGTGTCCGTTTTGATACCGAGGCCAGCCATCGTCTCCTTATATACCTGGAGCATTCGCCCCTGTGGAAAACGTTCGTCAAAGCCGGTTAAGTGAAGCAGGTACATTGCGTCTGATCGTTGGGCCTGGTCGATGCTGATTTCAAGATCACGCTTCAGAGCCTCGTGAAGGCGCGTTACATATACGGGTTCGGTCCGTGAAAGTAGACTATCGGCTTCCGTGGCTATCGCCGAATAGTCCAATTGGCGAAGCTGCTCGAACAGGTCAACATAACTGGAATAATCGAGAGATCGAGCGGTCCGGTGCAGCGTAAAAAGACGCTCGGCGCGCAGAGTGTTAGAAGCTTCGATAACGTCAAGACGAGCGTTGTAGATTGACAGGCGAGACTCGCGGTTGGATTCTGTTGTAATTGCCACGGTCGAGTCCTGAAAAGTCATCCTTCGACCGATGCACTCGACTGTAGCCGCCGCTTCGGATTCTCCTATTTCCGCGGTTAGCCGTTTAACCGCGTTTTCGAGAAATTGCTCAACTGCGAAAGTGAACAGGCGTCTTATGGAGACGCGATCAATCTCAGAGCGCGATGAGGATTCCGAGAGTTCGCGTTTGAGCCAATCTAGTTGATCGCGATCAAAAAGATGCCCGTAGCGTTCATAGATTGGTGCGATCTCGAGGGTGTTCTTTTGGCCGGACAGAAATAGATAGTGCTCGCGTGCACACGCGATATTGAACTCAGAAAAGTCGCGTCGATATTCATCCAGCATGCGATTCTAAGGGCTGACCGATCATTGACCATATCGGCGCGACAAAAGCAGTGTCAAGCTGGAGATGCGAAATGGACAGCCCCTCCTGCAAATCGTTCAGTTTTACTGTTCGCGAGAAAGGCGNCCAACTGAAACTAATGCGAATCGGCCGGGGNTGANCTGCTTATCAGAGCTGCNAAAGGCTGCCGAAAGTCGAACGGCCACGGGACTGGCCATAAAAAAAGAGGCGACGCAGCGTGGGAAGACTGCGTCGCCTTTGTCTCTAGTTACTGTCCTCACCACAGTAACCGAGAATCGAGAACAGGAAGTGATGTTGTCATCACCCGTATCTCTTGCCCCACTCATCCTTGAGCAATCAAAGTGCCACGAGCACGGCGGCCCTCATATCGGTAATGTTACTTCACGTTTTGTTGATCGATAAGGCATTTGCCGTCCTCTTTACAATGAGATGGTTTGCCCATTACGTGTAAAAAGTACATAAGTTGGAAGAAATATTTACCGTCGTTGCCGCGACAGGCCCGCACACAATATCAAATTTCTTGTATGTAGCTCGCAAGAAGTGGTCGTGCGCCTGGTTCTTACTTCAAGCGAGCTTGCGTCTGGAGGTTCGGGGTAAGGCTGCGATGATATACTGGAGCTCGTGAGCATCTTGTTGGCTACAACAAACCAGGGCAAAATCGCCGAGCTGAGATTGATCTTGGGCAAGCATATGATTGACGTAATGGGCTTAAGAGAATCGGCGTCTACGGACGGGCTCGAGACGGGCGCCACCTTTGAGGAGAACGCCCTGTTAAAAGCCCGGTATTATCACAAGATCTCCGGTATGCCCACGGTTGCGGATGACTCCGGACTCGAGGTCGAAGCGCTTGGCGGAGCGCCAGGTGTTTACTCGGCCCGCTTCGGGGGACCCGACGCGGATGATGCATCTAGAATGGAAAAATTGCTCGAGAACATGAAGGGTTTGCCGGGTCACCGTCGCGGCGCGCAGTTTACCTGTGTTGCGGCGATTGTCTGGGACGGGGGCGAGAGGGTCTTCAAAGAAGGTGTGAAGGGCTTGATACTGGAGTCCGCCCGGGGTGATGGTGGATTTGGCTACGATCCGGTTTTCTTTTACGCGCCGTTGGGGAGGACCTTCGCTGAGCTCACTCCTTCGGAAAAAGAGGAAGTAAGTCATCGCGGGAGGGCATTTCGGCGGCTTGCCGCGTGGTTGAGTGCCTCAGGTTTGCTTGACACCCCGAGGTCGGGTGATAGAATTGGGACTACCGCGGATTAGACCTCTGCTTTATCAGATTAAGAGGTGACCTGAATGAAACAAGCATCAAGACTATTGGCTTTGGTTGCGCTAGGGGCGATTGCGTACGCGCCGACTCAGGCTGCTGCCGGACGTGGCTCCATAAGGGGAGTCGTAATGGATGCGAGCGGCAGCCCCTTGATCGGGGCCGCAGTTGTCGTCCTGGCGGACGCCGAAGCGGCTAACGCCGAGAAGGTTGTTCGGCGCGCAAGCACCGATGGCGAAGGTAAGTTCACAGCCGCCGGCATTGCTCCCGGCCATTATCGCGTGAAAGCCGAAGCTGAGGGATTCAAAGCTGTCGAGCTTGCGGCCGATGTAAAACCTAACAAGGTCACCGTTTTTGATTCCATCTTCTTGCGACGGATAACTGCGCTCGCCGACGAAACGAGTCTCAGCGCTGACTCGAAGTTTGCCGCTCGTAGAGTTCGCGGTACCATTTTCCACTACGATGAGGTAAAGAAGGATCCCGTAACCGTCGATCCGACCGTTGCTTTGACGCCTCGCTCAACCGAGCTACACGGAGCGGTGAACATGTTCGGTCAGGCGACTGCGAGTGGAAACACAGAACCCCTCGCGTTCGCTGGTGCAAACTTCGGCGTGTCTGAGCAGATCGGCAGAGATGCGAATCTGGTAGTCAGCGGACAACTTGGGTATGGAAGCGGCGCGCCGCAAAGCTTAAGAGCGTTGACCACGGCTCATGTGGGTAACCGTCATCGGGTTTCGGTTGCGATGGGTTACGGACGCTTTACTTTCTCCCGCTACAGCGCGAGTCCCAGGCTTGGCCAGTTTTCGGTTTCGGCTACTGACACCTGGCAGATCTCAGGGCCGGTGCTAATCGTCTACGGGTTGGAATTCGCACGATTCGCCGAAAGTGGATCAGGTACTAGCGTACTTCCGAGATTTGGTGTGGCCGTCGATGCAGGTACCCGAACGCGGCTTTTTGCGGGGTTGGTGCCTGGTTCCTCCAGCGACAGTCAGTCAAGAGTCAATTTGGAATCAGGGGAGATTGAATTCTCCGAGCCAAAACCGGTCGCGATCGCGGGAGGCCAGCCGGTGCTTGAGCGGAGCTACCGACTCGAGTTCGGGGGAGAACAAATCCTATCCGACAAGTCATCTCTTGAAGTGGCGGCATTCCTCGATACGGTCTCCGGACACGGAGTTGGACTGCTGTCGATACCAAACGACGCTCCTCAGGCCGACCCGGCTTTTCGTGTTGAAGACCAGTCCGGCCGCACTCGCGGCTTGCGAGTGGTTTATCGCCGACATGTTAATAAGGTTTTAGACGGCTCAGTAGGCTATGCATTCGGCGAGGGACAGCAACTTGATCCTCGCGGGATAACGACGCCTGCCAACCTCTTTAGCAACGGACTCTTTCACGTCGTCTCCGCGAAATTGGACGCAAACTTCATAGGAACGGGAACCAAAGTATCAACCGTCCTTCGGCTTGCTCCCGGACAGGCCTTGTTTGCGATCGATCCGTTTCAGGGGCAGATATCTACCTATGATCCAAATCTGAGCGTTTCGCTGACTCAGGAACTTCCCGCTTTAGGCTTCATACCCGGACAGTGGGCTGCTGTCATTGATTTAAGAAACCTGTTGGACCAACAAACATCAGTGTCAGATGAGCGTCAGGAGCTGGTGGCAAGTCGGTTCCACAGGTTGATTCGGGTGGGGCTGTCGCTCAGGTTCTAATTTCCCGAAGCCAGTTCAGTCAAGCCGTGTTCATTCGGGATCAAAAATGCCCTCGTGCGTAACGTGTCGGGCACGCCAACGCTCCACGGACTAAAAGCTCGGAGGTCGGCTTCTTGTTTGAAAGACAAGGACTTGCTGGTATCCGAAAAATTGGAGCCCCTTCCAAGAATATGGAAATCCGGCTGCGAGCGGACCTCGGCGACAGCGTTAAAACCGTGAGTTTGCATAGTATTAGGCGGGTTTAACAGCAGGAATAGGAGTTGCACGAGCGCACTATAGGTCTCGGTGCCCTCCTTTCTTTGATTTCAGCGCGCAATGGGGTTTGAGATGAGAGAACCAATGAGCACGACCAAGCTTATCGCCATATTGGCGATAACCGTCGCGCTTTTCGTTCTGGGCATTCTCAACCTCCGCGACCGATTGAGTCTTCCACCCGTCGCCGATGATGGTATTGAGTGGGTTGATACTCCGGACGGCGTTCAAGCCAAGTCGGTGAGGCCCGATTCACCTCTTGCGTCGGCCGTAAAGAAGGGCGATTACGTCCGAGCTTTCTTCTACATCGGCAGATACGACGCCGCCGCTGGTACCAAGACGACCCCTGGCCAATTGGATTATGAAGAAGTCACGCGAGCGGAAACGCTTTCGCGCTACCTCGAGAACCAGGGTGTCGGGAACAATGCCAGATATGCGATCGTGCATCAGGATCCGGTTCTCAAAGGCATCTTTGGGATTAAGCGTCCCGTTTATGACGTAGATTTCAAGGTGGGAACTCTCGACCAGGATCTCCAACGCGGTCTGTACCTGGCCTTTATAGGATTGGTATATCTCGCGATCGGGTTGTTCGTTCTATTCAAACAACGCCGTGCCGCTCTTACTTATCATTTCTTCGCGTGGTCGCTGCTCTCATTTGTAAATTATTTCTATACTCCGACTTTGGAGTTTACGAAACTGGATCGGCTGGTTAGCTTTCTTGATGGCGCGTCGTGGTTCCTCCTGGCTCCGCTCTTTCTCCACTTCTGTGCAAACTTTCCATCGGGTGGGTTATCGGTGCGCCGGCGGCCGATCATAGCATCTCTATATGTGCCCGCTGTAGCGCTGGTTATTGTCGAGGCATTCTGGCACTACAAGCCGAACGTTCAGATCGGGTCGACCCCGTTGTTCGGTAAAGACTCGCTTGTTCAATGGGGTAATCTCCTCCGCCAGGTCGAGCTAATTCACTTCGCGATCTTTTTCCTGATCGGCGGCGCGCTCTTGCTGCGGACATTCATTCGAACGGAAAAACCGCTGCTGCGCCAGCAACTCAAATGGATCATCTGGGGGCTGGGACTGTCAGCGCTGCCGTTCGGGGTTTTGTATCTGATCCCCTATCTCTTGAACTTCGAAATTACCCCGGTAATGGAGAAGATTGCTTATGCGCCGTTGATTCTGGTTCCGCTGTCGTTTGGTTATTCGATTGTCCGCTACAGGTTGATGGACGTCGATGTGATAATGCGCCGGAGCTTCGTGCATGCGATGGCAAGCATCGCAGTCGCGGCGATCTACATGGCGGTTTTGCTGGGAGTGGGCGATCTGGTGAAGTTCATCTGGGCAACCGCGGATCTGAACTCCTGGCGGACGCGGGCGGTTGTTGTCGCGGGTATGCTCATTGTCGCCATGCTGTTTGCCCCGATCAAGAACAAGCTTCAGGTGTGGGCGGATCGATGGTTTTATGGAGAGAGATACACACTGCGAACAGGGCTCCAGGATTTTGGAAGAACCCTGTCGCAAACTACGGCCCTTCCGCAGCTGCTCGATTCGCTTGTCCGCCGGTTGTCGAACATGCTTTCGGTTGGCAAAGTAGCAATCTTTATCGAAGACATCAATGTTCCTTCCGGCTTTAGACTGGCGCATGCCGCCGGAATCGAAGGCGATGTGAGTTTGCCGGTAGACGTCAAAAAAACAATACGAGTAAGATCCGCAGGACGGGGCTTTATCGTTGCACACGATCTTCGCAGAGAAGATGTCGTGCTGGAGACGGACGGTGGCGAAGCGCTCGGACGGGCATACGACGAACTTAACTACTACGTGCCCTGTGTTGTTCGCGACCGGATGGTGGCAATTATTGGAATCGGGCGAACGACGGCCGGCGCAATGCTCACCAGTGAAGACACTGACTTGTTGAGGGCGTTATCCGGTTATGTTGCGGTTGCGATCGACAACAGCTTGCTCTACCGGTCGGAGATGGAAAAGGCCGAAGAACTGGCGCGGCTCAAGGAGTTCTCGGAGAACATCATCGAGAGCGTTAACGTCGGGATTCTGGTAGTCGACTTCGACGGCCGGATCACCACCTGGAACAGCGCGTTGGAGGAAGTCTTAGGTATCGCGCGCGAGCGGGCATTGCGCCGAAGCATCAACGATGTTTTTGATCGCGACCTGATTGAAACTATTCAAAACGTGATTGGTCAGGAAGGCTGGTCGATTCGCGACACCAGACATATCTACAAATACAACGCTTCGACTGAAGATGGCCGGCCGCTGACGCTTAATATCTCGCTGGCACCTTTCGAAGCTGCGCGGGGAGTGGTCACCGGCACGCTGGTGGTTATCGAAAACGTAACAGAGCGCGCCCAGCTTGAGCAGCAGTTGCTCGAGCGCGAGAAACTTTCGTCGATCGGACTGCTGGCGGCCGGCGTTGCCCACGAAGTTAACACTCCGCTGGCAGGTATCTCTTCCTACGCTCAGATGTTGTTGCAACAGGTGCAGGAGGACGATCCGAAGCGAAGACTGCTCGAAAAGATTCACGTGCAGACTGTTCGCGCTTCAGGAATAGTCAATAATCTTCTCAACTTCTCGCGTACCGGAGACGCCCAGTTCCGCGAAGTGGATATCAACCAGGTCCTGGAGGACACGCTTCAGTTGCTGGAGCCGCAACTAAGAAACGCGAAGTTCACAATCTCGTGCACTTATGGCGAGCATCTTCAACCGGCATACGGCAGCGCGTCAAAACTTCAGCAAGTGTTCATGAACCTGATACTTAACGCTCGCGACGCTATGCCGAACGGAGGCCGGCTTTCGGTGCACACTCGAGCGGTCGATACTTCGCTAGTCATTGACTTTCGAGACACCGGCGTAGGAATTGCGCCGGAGAACATCGCCCGTATTTACGATCCGTTCTTCACGACAAAGGAAGTCGGGCAGGGAACCGGGCTTGGCCTGGCGCTGTCATACGGGATCATCCAGGAGCACAACGGGCGCATCTTTGTTGAAAGCAGACCCGGAGAGGGCGCGCATTTCACCATCAAACTACCCACCGCCATCGCTCGACAAATGCAAGCCGCGAGCGACTAAAGAATCAGCAGTTCGTTCTGGAAGTGGTGCCAACTCATATGGCAAAGA
>Ga0065705_10002062_pt1 | contig 13205 bp, 15 predicted proteins | sample SwibulcommuniRL2_FD_59092 | JGI IMG/M metagenome (GOLD analysis project Ga0065705, IMG submission 59092) | Bulk soil microbial communities from switchgrass field near Rose Lake, East Lansing, Michigan, USA - RL2 Bulk Soil v2 (version 2) | ecosystem: Environmental > Terrestrial > Soil >...
GAGGGCGACGAGATCATCTTCTCGAAGTACGGCGGCACGGAGATTCGGCTCGGCACGGATGACTACCTCATCCTGCGCGAGTCCGATGTTCTCGCAAAGGTCGTCGCCGGCACGAAGAAGGGCTCGAAGAAGAAGGAGATGGCAGGCGCCGCCGCCTAAGGCCCTGCTCGGAACTCAACGGAGGAAAGCTGAATGGCACACAAGGAAATCCTGTTCAACGAGGAGGCACGGCGCGCTCTCGAGCGTGGCGTGAACGTCCTCGCTGACGCGGTCAAGGTCACTCTTGGCCCCAAGGGTCGGTACGTCGTGCTCGACAAGAAGTTCGGCGCACCGACGATCACGAACGACGGCGTCACGATCGCCCGTGAGATCGAGGTCGAGGACGTCTTCGAGAACCAGGGCGCACAGCTCGTTCGCGAGGTCGCGACGGAGACCAACGACAAGGCCGGCGACGGCACGACGACCGCGACCATCCTTGCCCAGGCAATCGTGCGCGAGGGACTGAAGAACGTAGCCGCGGGCGCGAACCCGATGGGACTCAAGCGCGGGATCGAGACAGCCGTCGAGGCCGTCGTCGAGAACCTTCAGAGCCAGTCGAAGGAGATCTCCGGCAAGGAGGACATCGCCCGCGTCGCCACGATCTCGTCGCGCGAGCGCGAGATCGGCGACGTGATCGCCGACGCGATCGAGAAGGTCGGTAAGGATGGTGTCGTGAACGTCGAGGAGGGCCAGACGCTCGGCCTCGAGCTCGAGTTCACCGAGGGCATGCAGTTCGACAAGGGCTACCTGTCCCCCTACATGGTCACGGACGCCGAGCGCATGGAAGCAGTGCTCGACGATCCGTATGTTCTCATCGCCAATCAGAAGATCGGCGCGGTCAAGGACCTCCTGCCTGTGCTCGAGCAGGTCATCCAGGCCGGCCGTCCGCTCCTCATTGTGGCCGAGGACGTCGAGGGCGAGTCGCTGGCCACCATCGTCGTCAACAAGCTGCGTGGCACCTTCCAGGCCGTCGCCGTCAAGGCGCCGGGCTTCGGTGACCGCCGCAAGCGCATGCTGGAGGACATCGCCATCCTCACCAGCGGGGAAGTCATCACCGAGGAGATGGGCCTCAAGCTCGAGAACACGAAGCTCTCGCAGCTGGGCCACGCCCGCCGGATCGTCATCGACAAGGATTCGACCACGATCATCGACGGTGCCGGCAAGTCCGACGCGATCAAGGGCCGGATCAAGCAGCTGAAGGCCGAGATCGAGAACACCGACTCGGATTTCGACCGCGAGAAGCTCCAGGAGCGCCTCGCGAAGCTGTCCGGCGGCGTCGCCGTCGTCAAGGTCGGCGCTTCGACCGAGACGGAGATGAAGGAGAAGAAGCACCGGGTTGAGGACGCGCTCGAGGCGACTCGAGCCGCCCTCGAGGAGGGGATCGTCCCCGGCGGCGGCGTCGCGCTCATGAACGCCGTCGCGGCGATCAAGCTCGACTCCTATGAGGGCGACGAGCGGACCGGTGCCAGCATCGTCTCGCGTTCCCTCGAGGAGCCGATTCGGCAGCTCGCGGACAACGCGGGTCTCGAAGGCTCAGTCGTCGTCGACACGATCCACCGAGGCACAAAGGGCCACGGTCTCAACGTCGACACCGGTGTCTACGAGGATCTCGTGAAGGCCGGGATCATCGACCCGACCAAGGTCACGCGCCTCGCGCTCCAGAACGCCGCCTCGATTGCGAAGAACATCCTCACCACTGAGGCCGTCGTGGCCGAGGCGCCTGAGAAGCAGCCCGCAATGGCCGGCGGCGGTATGCCCGACATGGGCGGGATGATGTAAGGAGCCGAGAGGCTTCTGGCAGTACGGAAAGGGGCGCCTCACGGCGCCCCTTTCTCGTTCCGAGATGGGTTTCGCTACGGCGTGTAGTCGCCGTAGATGTTCTGGTCGATGCCGCCGTCGCGCGGGCAGCGGTCGCCGCTCCACGCGCCGTCCTCGAAGACGCGGCACTGGTGGACGTCAGCGGTTGCTCCGTCCTCGTCCTCCGGGTCCTCCCGCGGGTCGGTTCCCTGGACGGTGTTACGCCAGTCCGTCCAGACGCCGTACGAGAAGTCGTTCACGGAGCTGACGTAGAGATAGTCGCCCGCGAACGGCACGGTGCGGTCGGCGAACTGCTCGTAGTTCGGGTTGGACGTGACGTTGCTCACCCGCGTCGCCGTCCAGCTCCCTCCGGAGTTCGTCGACCTGGCAGCCCACGCGTCGAGCGAGGGCACCGTGGTCCGGTTGGCGCAGTTGCCGATGGGCCGCGTCACGCTGTAGCACCCGTCGTTGCGGCTGTCCCACCAGATGGTGTGGATCGTGCCGCGCGTGGCGGCCGATGGATTGTCAGCCGAGATGTCCGGGAAGATCTGGTGCCCGGTCGTCTCGTTGTCGATCAGCGACGGGCCGACCTTCGTTCCGTTCGCGCCGTTGACGCGCAGGAAGAAGATGGCCGCCTGGCCGGCAGTGCCGGACTCGATCGTCCCGTACGTCGTGCCGGTGCTCGTCACCGTGCCGGGCTTCGTCGCGTCGTAGACGACATAGAAGCGGTTCGGATTGGCGGTGTCGAACTGATCCGCCGTCGCGCGAGGCTGCGTGTCGCGACGGAAGAACGTGTAGCCGGACTCGCAGTGCGCGTCGAAGTCGCCGCAGTCGCGGGCATTGCCCTCTGCTTCAGGCTCTTCTTCGCCGGCCGGATCGTCGGGCTGCGACTGTGGCGGAACTGCCTCGGGCTCGGCCACGTCCTGCGCATCGTTCTCGATGAAATCCTGCAGCAGCTTCGGGCGCGAGAACGTCGCCCCGCAGTTCGTCGACTTCACGTAGTAGATCGAGTTCCCCTCTGGCCCGCGCCCGGACTCGAAGCTGCGGAAGACGAGGTAGATGTTGCTGTTCCCCGTCACCGCGATATCCGGGAACTGCACGTCGGAGATCGTCTGCGAGAGCTTCTTCGGCGTCGAGAACGTGACGCCGTGGTTGGTCGAGCGCGAGAAGTAGATCCCCACTCCTCCGGCGTTGCCGCTGAACCGCGACCACGAGAAGTAGACGTTGTTGTCGCAGCGACCGTCCGAGTTGTGGTCGGCCTCGATCGTTGTCTTGTCGTTGAAGATGCCGAGCAGGTTCGGCGCGGACGAGCCACGGTTCACCAGGAAGGTCTGGCGGTAACGCTTCCCGTCGTTCTGCGGATTGCCGCTCGGGCCGTTCGGGTTGTCGTAGGTCGCGACCCAGACGTCGCCGAAGGTCTTCGGCGTCCCCGCCGGGTCGTCCGAGCTCTCCGAGCCGAAGAACGCCCGGCCTTGCGCGTCCCAGGCGATCACCGGGTCACCCGCGCTCGCCGTGCGCACCTGCTGCTTGGCGATCTGGCCGTACGGCGAGGTGTCGTCCGGATACCCTGGGATGAGGGAGCTGACGAAGCTCCCGCCTGCGTTCTCCGACCGGTAGTACCCCATCCAGATCGGTCCGACCGGGATCGGGTTCCCGTCGGCGTCGTTGGTGTTGTAGACGCCGCAGTAGTCGTTCGAAGAGCCCAGGATCACGTTGGTGTTCCTCGGGTCGACGGCTATTGCCGGTTCGTTCTGGCGGCCGCGCGAGCGCGAGCACTCAGCGAGTGTCGCGTCCGTGTACGGCGTCCCGGTTGCCAGCGTGTAGGAGCTGATGTAGCCGGGGTCGTTCGCGTCGTGGGTGAGTCTGACGTCGGCCCCTGGCGTCGATGCGGCGGCAACGCCGACCAGGACGCCGAAGGCGAGGGCGAGTGCCCCCACTAGTGTCCATCTCCTCATTAGGTCCTCCCCTATGTCCGCGGACTCTGAAGCGCGACGACTATACGCCTCGCGCGGTCTTTTTTGCGGCGGCAACCGATTAAGAAACCGAGCAGGGTCCGTACACTGAATCCGATGAGCTCAGCAGCGCCGAACGGCAAGGCTTTTCGGGTGAACAGAGGCTATGTCGAGGTCTCGGGCCCGGACGCCGAGGACTTCCTCGAGCGAATGCTCTCGAACGAGATCGCAACGCTCGAGCCCGGCGCCTCGAGGCCCGCGCTTCTCTTGACCGCGAAGGGGCGCATCATCGCGCCGGTCCGGGCCGTCAGAACCGCCGAGGACGCGTTCCTGCTCGTCACCGACTCATCCGACCTCGCGGGCCCGGTCGCGGAGTCGCTCCTCGCTTCGCGCTTTGCATCCAAGTGCGAGATCGAGACACGCCCCTGGGTCGGCTTCGTCCAGGTCGGCAGCGAGCCTGCGGAGCCCGCGGTCGCGATCCCCGACTTCGGCGTCGAGGCATGGGAGGCCTGGCGTGAGCATGCGGAAGACGGCGCGGACGCGACGGAGCTCGAGCGCTTGCGGATCGACGCCGGAACTCCCGCCTGGGGCAAGGAGCTCGACGAGACGGTTCTCCCGGCCGAAGCGGGGCTCGACGAAACCCACATCTCGTTCACGAAGGGTTGCTTCCCCGGCCAGGAGCCGATCGCCCGGCTGCGGCACCGGGGGCACGTGAACCGCCGCCTGCGTACGCTCGAGGTCCCGGCCGCGAAGGCGGGCGACGAGATCGTCTGGAACGACAAAGTGGTCGGCCGCGTGACGAGCGCCGTCGAGGGCCGTGCGCTCGGCTACGTCCGTACCGAGGTGCCGGAGGACGGGCTCCTGGTCATCGGCGGTTCGCAGGCAAAAATGCGCCCGGCATGATTCGAACATGCGACCTCTGCCTCCGCAGGGCAGCGCTCTATCCCCTGAGCTACGGGCGCGGGGCTAGGCGACCAGTGTAGCCGCGCTCGTCAGGCGGCCGAACCGAGCGACGCGATGACGTAGTCCACGCGGCCTTCGCGGACGAACTCCCACATCCGCGGGCCGCCGACTCCGGCGCGGCGGTCGAGAAATGCGTTGAGCGCGGAGTTGTCCATGCCAGCTTCGCGGGCCGCGGAGAGGAGGCGCTCGACGGCCGGAAGGGGCTCGCCGTCCGCACCGAACTGCCAGGCGGGATAGACGTGCTCAAGGCCCCCGTCTCTGGGGACGCCGAAGAGTTCACCGGCGCGGCGGCGAGCTTCGATCCCGGCGGGATCCGCGCCGAGGCGCGCCGCCAGCCAGGAAGTCGTGAAGGAGTTGGAGTCCGATCGCATGGAGTTGCACTACGGGCGGCCCGCTGGGCGAGCCGCCCGTGACGTGGACTCAGTTTGACGCATCAGGCGGCGGCAGTCGCAGCCTGCGAAGCTGCCGGAGCGGGAACGTACTGGGGCGTGTAGCCGACCAGACGGCCCATCGCTGCGCCGGCCGAGAGTGCGGCCTTCTGGATCGAGCCGGGGACGTGCGGGGCGCGGACGTCGTCGAAGTACTCGTTGGCGATGACGGCCATGCGTACCGGGTTCGGCATCCCCTTCTTGTTCGTCTTGCCGTCGGCAGCGAGGGCGAACATCGTCTCGAGGAAGGACTCGAACTCGAGCGCGGGGCTGACCTTGGCGGTGAAGCGAGCCTCGTCGGAGCCGACGTTCTTGAAGCGGTGGATCGTCCCGGGCTCGAGGGTGACCGAGTCGCCCTCGCGGACCACGACCTTGTCGCCGTCCTTCCGGAACTCGACCGTGCCGCTCTGGATCTCGAACTCCTCGGTCTGGTACGGGTGCACGTGGCTGGCGACGCCGCCGCCGGGGGCGACCGCGGCCTCGATCAGCACGTACTCGCCGCCGGTGTCGCGCGAGGTCTTGTGGAACGTGATGCGCTCGCCGGTGACGGGATTCTCGATTGTCTGTCCGGTGGAAATCACTTCGGGTTCCTCCTTGTGCCTTGGGGGGTCGTGCTTGACCCGCTCAATCTCGCGCCTCGTGGCCTTCCTGACGATGGAGGCACCCTGCGTCTTCCACTGAGGCTGGCCGCGTCGGCCGGGGTGGGGATAACCCGAGGCCGCTAGTGTGGTCGGGTGCGCATCTGCTCCCTCGTCCCGGGCGCCACCGAGGTGCTTTTTGCGCTTGGCTTGGGGGAAAGCGTCGTCGGCGTCACCCACGAGTGCGACTGGCCGCACGAGGCGGAGTCACGGCCGAGGGTGACGGCCTCCCACCTTCAGAGCGGCGACCTCTCGAGCGCCGAGATCGATGCGGCGGTGGCCGAGGCCGCCCGCGAAGGAAAGGCGCTTTACGCGGTCGACGAGGCGGTCTGGGAGGAGATCCAGGCGGACGTCGTCGTCGCGCAGGAGCTCTGCGACGTCTGCGCGGTCTCGGCGGGCGAGGTGCGCCGCCTCGACGTCGAGGTGATCGACTACTCGCCCGCGACGCTGGACGGCGTGCTCGGTCACATCACCGCGCTCGGGTGGAGGCTCGACGCGGAGGCTGCGGCCGACGACCTGATCAACGGCATGCGCCTACGCCTGGAGCGCGTGCGGGCTGCCCTGGCCGAGAAGGAAACGTACCCTCGCGTCTACGTGTCGGAGTGGCTGGAGCCGCCGTATGCCGCCGGCCACTGGGTGCCGGACATGGTCGCTGCCGCGGGCGGCATGGAGATCGCGGGTATTGCCGGCGAGCCGTCGTTTCGGATGCGCTGGACGGATGTTGCCGGCCTCGAGCCCGACACCGTAGTCCTCGCCCCGTGCGGGTTCGATCTCGACAGGACGCTCAGCGAGGTCGTCACGCTCGACCTCAGCGCCCATCTCCTCGGCACGGCAGCGCGCCAGGAGAGCCGCGTCTTCGCCGTGGACGCGAACGGCTACTTCTCCCGGCCGGGCCCCCGACTCGTCGATGGCGTCGAGCTGCTCGCCTACCTCCTCCATCCGGACGCGTACTCCGATCCCGGCATCCCGTGGTCGCGCGTCAGGGTGTGACGACGACCTCGTCGCCCTGAATCTCGACCCGGAATACTCGGGCGGGCTCGTCGCCGGAGAGGCAGGCGCCGGTGCCGAGGTCGAACGTCCAGCCGTGGTAGGCACAGGTGAGCGTGTCGCCGAGGATCTCGCCCTCGTGCAGCGGGTTGCCCTCGTGGGGGCAGGCGTTGGCGAAGGCGTGCGCGCGGCCGTCGACCACGAAGACCGCGACTTGCGTGCCTTCGACCTCGACGAGCGCGCGGCCGTCCGCATCGAGGCTCGAAAGCGGGATCCGAACGGGCTCCACGCGGCCTAGACTACTGCGCCCCGATGCCCCTCTATCTCCGTGAATCCGAGGTTGCCGAGCTGCTTTCGCCCGAGGAGGCGGTGGAGGCAGTCGAGGCCTGCTTCCGCCGGATGGCCGCCGGCCGCGTCGATCTCCGGCCGCGGTTCCGGCTCGGGCTCAACCCGGGCGTCATGAACGTCATGGCCGCGTCCGACCTCGACCTCGGTGTGGCCGGCCTGAAGACCTACGGCGTCTCCGAGGACGGCGCTCGCTTCATCGTCGTTCTCTTTGCGGCCGATCGCGCTGAGGTGCTCGCGATCATCGAGGCAGACAAGCTCGGCCAGCTCCGGACCGGCGCTGCGAGCGCCGTCGCCGCGCGGCACCTCGCCAGGGCCGGCGCGAAGTCCCTCGGGATCCTCGGGACCGGCTGGCAGGCCGAGAGCCAGGTCCTCTGCATGCGCGTTGCCTTGCCGGAGCTCGAGCGCGTAGTCGCGTACTCCCGCAATGAGGAAAGACTCGCCCGCTTCTGCGAGCGCTTCGACGCCGAGGCCGGCGAGTACAACAAGGACGCGGCGGAGATGGACGTCGTCGTGACGATGACGAGCTCCAAGGACCCTGTTCTCCGTGGCGAGTGGCTGAAGCCCGGTGCGCTCGTCTGCGCCGTGGGCGCAAACCGCATCCAGTCGCGCGAGCTCGACAACGCGGTCCTCGAGCGGGCCGCGTTCGTCTGCTGCGACTCGAAGGAGCAGGCGAAGATCGAGGCCGGCGATCTCGTCGAGCCGGTAGAGCGCGGGGTGCTCGACTGGCTGGAGGTGCACGAGCTTTCGGAGGTCGTCGGGGGCGAGGTGCAGGGCCGCGCACAGGACGACGACATCGTCCTCTTCAAGAGCCTCGGCATAGCGGCCGAAGACCTCGCCGTTGGCGCTCTCGTCGTCGAACGGGCGCGCGAGCGGGGAGTCGGGACCGAGCTCTAGCTCTCGCGGACCTGGGAGGCCGCCATGTTGGCGACGTCCTCGCCGACCGCGCGGATGACGTCGGGGCGCTCGAGCAGGCGGAGCCGCTGCTCGTCTGTTGCGCGGTTCTTCAGGTAGGGGTCCTCGAGGATCTCCTGGAGCGGGCGGCCGGAACGGTGCTCGCGGATGACGTAGGCCGCGAGGGAATCCATCTTCGTGAGCGACTTGTGCTGGTCGGAGTCGCTCTTGCCGCCGAAGATGCGCGCGAAGAACCCGGGCTTCCTCGGCTCCTGACCCTCGGTCTCGGACACGGGGCGATTGTATCCTGGCGACTGTGCCGTCCGAGTCAGCGGGCACGCGCTTCGCCGAACGGGTCTTCCACGGAGTTGGGGAGGACGGTACCCGCGAGGAGATCGTGATCTGGATCGAGCGCCGCCAGGGAGCCCTCTGGGCGGTCGGCCGCGCGATCGACCCGAAGAACCGCTCCATCCCGGCCGCGCGCCCGGACGATTACATCTTCGAGGGGTACGAGCTCGGCGACGCGCTCGAGGCGGCGAACAACGCGCTGTCGGACGACCTCGAGGTCTCGGCGGAGGACGGCGTGGAGGAGCGCGTGAAGCGGTTCAACGAAGAGGAGTTGTTGAAGCCGCTCGAGCGCTGGTTCTTCGGCCACAGCCCTTAGGCTCTCCAGGCGTCAGGAGACGCCGATGCGCTCGGCGAGCTCCCGTGAAATCGCGTGCTCGCTCCCCTCGACGTCCACGGTGAGCGGGCCGCCGAAGGGCTCCGACTTACGCATCGTCACGCGCTGGCCGGGGACGAGCGTCAGGCCGGCGAGGTAGCGCAGGAGGTCGGCGTCGCCGTCCGGGACCCGTCGCACGGTCGCCTCTTCGCCCGGCTCGAGGACATCGAGCGAGCGGAGGTCCTGCAGTGCGACGTTGAGGCGCGCGTCCGGGATGGGGTCGCCGTGCGGGTCGTGCGTGGGGTAGCCGAGCTGCTCGTCGATCCGCGCCTCGAGCTCCTCCGAGATGACGTGCTCGAGCCGGTCGGCCTCGTCGTGCACCTCGTCGATCGGGACGCCGAGCGTCTCGGCGAGGTACTGCTCGAGGAGGCGGTGGTGGCGGATGACCTCGAGGGCGATCTTCGTGCCGGCATCCGAGAGCTCGACCCCGCGGTAAGGCGCGTGGTTGGCGAGCCCGAGCACCGCGAGCTTCTTGACCATGGAGGTGACCGAGGACGGGGCGACGCCCATCTCCTTGGCGATCGCCGTGGTCGTCGCGCGCTGCCCGGACGACTGCAGCTTGTAGATCACCTTCAGGTAGTCCTGGATCGCGACCGAGAGCTCAGGTTTAGGCACGTCTCAATTTTAGGCGAGTAAGATGAGACCATGCTGGAGCGGGTCACGACCAAGGCTCTGCCGCTCGCGAACCGTTACGCGGAGCAGGCTCCCATGGCGGCGACATGTTGCAACGCCTGCCGAACGTGCGTGCAGACGAATGCGCTCGCGGCGGTGGCTGCCGGCGGTCTTTGGCTCCTGTCCTTCGCGGGCCGTCTGGTCAAGCGTTCGGGCTGACGGCACCCGGCACACGGGGACGGCCACGTTGTTACCCTCGCTCCCTTGCTCATCCGACTGGGGCATAGTCCGGACCCGGACGACGCGTTCATGTTCTGGGGTCTCAGCGCAGGAGTCGTCGATACCGGCGGGTTCTCGTTCGAGCACGTCCTCGAGGACATTCAGACGCTGAACGAGTGGGCCCTCGAGGGCCGCCTCGAGGTGACTGCGATTTCCCTGCACGCCTATCCGTTCGTGCAGGACCGCTACGCCATCCTCCCGCACGGCGCGAGCATGGGCTCCGGCTACGGGCCGATCGTCGTCTCGAACGAGCCGCTGACCCGGGACGACCTCAAGGAGATCGAGATCGCTGTGCCCGGGCGGATGACGACGGCATTCCTCGTGCTGCGCATGTTCCTGGGCGGCGACTACCGCTTCCGCGAGGTCCCCTTCGACGAGATCATCGACGAGGTGAAGTCCGGCCGCACGCAGGCGGGCCTCCTGATCCACGAAGGCCAGCTCACGTACGAGTCGCACGGGCTCCACAGCGTCGTCGACCTCGGCGAGTGGTGGCTACTCGAGACAGGCCTGCCGCTTCCGCTCGGGATCAACGTCGCGCGCCGCGACCTCGGCGACGACATGCTCCACGACCTCTCCGAAGTGCTTCGCGCGTCGATCGCCGCCGGCCTCGAATCGCGCGAGGAGGCGCTTTCCTATGCCCTCCAGTACGGACGCGGGCTCGACCGGCGCCTCGCCGACCGCTTCGTCGGCATGTACGTCAACCGGCTCACGGAGGACTACGGCGACGAGGGCCGCGAGGCCGTCGGCGAGCTCCTCCGCCGCGGCGAGCAGATCGGCGCGTTCGAGCACGTCCGCGTGGATTTTGTGAGCTAGGCCGCCGGTAAGCTGGCCTCGTGGCTGAGGCGGTCATCCTTTCCGCGGTCCGGACGCCCATCGGGCGCTACGGAGGCGCGCTCTCAGACGTGCGGCCGGACGACCTCGCCGCCCTCGTAATCAAGGAGGCCGTGCAGCGGGCAGGCGTCTCGCCGGCAGAGATAGAGGACGTCTACTTCGGCGCCGCCAACCAGGCCGGGGAGGACAACCGCAACGTCGCGCGCATGGGCGTGCTGCTCGCTGGGTTGCCCCAGAGCGTCGCCGGCGTCACTGTGAACCGCCTCTGCGCGTCGGGGCTCTCGGCGGTCGTCGGCGCTGCGCATGCGATTCGCGCGGGAGACGGCGAGCTCTTCGTCGCCGGCGGCGTCGAGTCGATGTCTCGCGCGCCGCTCGTCACGGCGAAGCCGGAGTACGGCGACGGCACGACCTGGGACACGACGCTCGGCTGGCGCTTCCCGAATCCGCGCATGGAGGAGATGTTTCCGCTCGAGTCGATGGGCGAGACCGGCGAGAACGTGGCCGAACGCTACGGGATCACCCGCGAGGATCAGGACGCTTTCGCACTTCAGAGCCACCGTCGCTGGGCGGCCGCCCAGGAGGCCGGGCGCTTCGCCGACGAGCTCGTTCCGGTTGGCGACGTCGATCGCGACCAGCACCCTCGACCGGACACGAGCCTCGAGAAGCTCGCGACGCTGAAACCGGCCTTCAGGGAGGGCGGGACGATCACGGCCGGGAACGCAAGCGGGATCAACGACGGGGCGGCCGCGCTCGTGATCGCGAGCGACGAGAAGGCGCGCGAGCTCGGTGCCCAGCCGCTCGGCCGCTTCGTCGCGAGCGCCGTGGCCGGGGTGGATCCGCGCTTCATGGGGGTGGGGCCCGTCCCCGCGGTGCAGAAGCTTCTGGCCCGCGCAGAGATCGAGGCTGCCGACCTCGACCTCGTCGAGCTGAACGAGGCCTTCGCGTCACAGAGCCTGCAGGTGATCCGCGAGCTCGGGCTCGACCCCGAGCGCGTGAACGTGAACGGCGGTGCGATCGCGCTCGGCCATCCACTGGGCATGAGCGGCGCGCGCCTGGTCGTCAGCCTGCTCCACGAGCTGCGCCGCCGCGAGGGACGCTACGGGCTGGCTACGCTCTGCGTCGGCGTCGGCCAGGGCCAGGCGGCCATCTTCGAACGAGACGGAGGAGACTGATGGCGATCGCGACCAAGGACTACGGGCTCTTCATCGGGGGAGAGACCGTCGAGGCGGACGAGACACGCGAGCTTCAGGAGCCGGCGACCGGCGTAGCGCTTGGCCGGGCCGCGATGGCCTCGGCGGCCGATGTCGACCGCGCCGTCGAGGCGGCCCGCGCCGCACTGGAGGGGCCGTGGGGGAAGACGCCGCCGAACGAGCGCTCCCGCCTCGTCCATGCCCTGGCCGATGCGATCGTTGCCAATCGCAAGGAGTTGACCGAGCTCGAGACGCGCAACGTCGGCAAGGCCGTCACGTCCGTGAAGGGGGAGGTCGCCGTCTCGGCCGAGTACTTCCGCTGGTACGCGTCGGCGATCGCGACCATCGCGGGCCGCGCGGTGCCGATGGGCGGCTCCGTCCTCACCTACACCCTGAAGGAGCCCGTCGGCGTCGTCGCCCAGATCGTCCCATGGAACTACCCCTTCATGATGACGTCGTGGAAGCTCGCACCGGCTCTTGCCGCCGGCTGCGCGGTTGTCCTCAAGCCCGACCCCGCCACGCCGCTCACCGCACTCCGCCTCGCCGAGCTCGCTGTGGAGGTCGGCATCCCGGCCGGGGTGATCAACGTCGTTCCCGGTGACGGCCCGACCACGGGCTCGCATCTCGTCACGCACACGGGCGTCGACAAGGTCGCGTTCACGGGCTCGACGAAGACGGGCTCCGAGATCATGCGGCTCTGCGCGGAGCCCGTGAAGCGCGTCTCGCTCGAGCTCGGCGGCAAGAGCCCGAACATCTTCTTCGCGGACGCCGACCTCGACGCCGCGATCCCGAGCTCGGTCTACGCCGTCTACTATGCGGCGGGTCAGAGCTGCGACGCGCGCTCGCGCGTCTTCGTCGAAAAGACGGTTTACGACGAGGTCGTCAACCGCTTCGCCGAGACGGCCGGCCGGATGAAGACCGGCGACCCCCTCGACGAGGAGACGCAGATGGGCTCCCTCATCTCGCAGACGCACCGCGACAAGGTGCACGGCTTCGTCGAGGCGGGGCGCGAGGAGGGCGTCGAGGTCGTCACCGGCGGGCATCCGCTCGACGGCGACGGCGCTTTCTACCCGGCGACGGTGCTGGCGAAGGTCGACAACGCGATGACCGTCGCGCAGGAGGAGATCTTCGGTCCTGTCGTCTCGGTCATCCCGTTCGAAGACGAGGCCGAGGCGGTCAGGCTCGCGAACGACGTCCAGTACGGGCTCGTGGCGACGGTCTGGACGGGCGATCCTGCCCGCGGCCACCGGCTCGCGCGCCAGATCAAGGCGGGCACGATCGGGATCAACTGCCCGAACACCGCGTTCCCGGGGCTTCCCTTCGGCGGGTACAAGCAGTCGGGCTTCGGGCGCGAGAATGCACTCGAGACCCTGGAGATGTACCTCGAGACGAAGAGCGTTCTCACGTGGACAGGCGCGAAGCCGGTCAACCCATGGGGCCTCTAGCCGGCGCCGTCCTCCTGCTTTCCCTGCTGGCGGCAGCGGGCTGCGGGTCGAGCACGGGCGGCGGCGACGCGGCCGAGCCGCCGC
>Ga0065705_10104574_pt1 | contig 13204 bp, 13 predicted proteins | sample SwibulcommuniRL2_FD_59092 | JGI IMG/M metagenome (GOLD analysis project Ga0065705, IMG submission 59092) | Bulk soil microbial communities from switchgrass field near Rose Lake, East Lansing, Michigan, USA - RL2 Bulk Soil v2 (version 2) | ecosystem: Environmental > Terrestrial > Soil >...
GTACCTGATTCGGTGCGGAGGGGGCCTGGGCGTCTGCGCCCGGACTCCCGAGGCATGAGACGGAAGGCGTTCTTGGTGGCAGTCGTGGTCTGGTAGCGGTTTTCGGTAGCCATGCCCTGGAGGCCCGCTGCGGCCATCTGGGCTACACTGCCTGCCCGGTCGTCGTTCTTGACGCCTAAGAGGTAGGCTGTAAGGTAGTCAGCTAGGATGGACCTAAACTGGAGTGGGAGGACAGGTTCCTCGGATATCCCTGGCAGTGATAAAGGGGTAGGTCTGTAAAGATACTCATACTCAATACGGTAAACCGTGGTTGCGTCTGGCCCTCCACATCGGTTAAAACGAACACGCTTGGTCCCGGCTGTGGTCTCACCGATGGGGGAGAAGAAGTCCGGGATGCCTCTTTCCATGAGGGAGAGGGGATACTGTTCCTCAAGCGTGTCCAGATCGCACGTATAAATCTTGTAATCGTCACGGCTGTTCCATCCTGAGTTCCGGAAGGCTCGCATGGGGGCTATGAGGCGCATACAGTCGGAGGCGAGGTCGTAATCCAGCTTGAAGAGGGTGTAGGAGAGGTTGGAGGCCGTAGGCCCGAGGTAGGGCATGTCAAGCTCAAAGGTCGTGTCATGGACGCTGTGAGAGGCCACACGGTACACCTCAGGAAGCTCCTGAAGCTTGAAGAACCAGTAGGTGACTGCGATCTCTGTGTTGGTATAGTCCACAGGGATGACGCTGAGAGTGGCTGTGGTACTACCACGGACGACTGAGGCAGTCCCAGCGGTAATAGGGGCTTGGAGAGCCAGGAGGCCGGGAGAGGGCTTCCGGAGCCACACCCAGTCCTCGTGGATGGAGGGTATGAGTTCAGAACCCCCTCGGCATATCTGGTAGTAGAGATTATTCAGATAGCGTATCGCCTGGGCCTCGTAGTCCGTGGCACTGACGGGGTTCTCGCCCGCCCGGAAGAGGGCGTCGTCCAGGATGTCGGCGGTATACTGGAAGTTGCTCACCGCCTGGGTCCTTCATGCTCGTGAGCAGAGTCTAGGGCTATTGTTTTATCTTTTTCTACGCTCGATGCAAGCTGGGAGGCGAGTTGGGCTTGCATAGAGGCCACACCTTCCGCAAACCCCAGGTCCTTACTCGCCTTGAGGGAAGCATCAAGTCGAGAGTTAATATCCTTGTGAAGATTGTCCTGCTTCCTTGAAAGCTTAAAGTTCTGTACAATGTTCACGAGGAACCCAATAAAGGCAACAAGAACGGCACCTAGGGCAGTGACATAAGCATCTGACATCTTAGATTCTTCCTAGAATCAAGAGGATGACCACGACCACGAGGACAATGCCGAGGATGCCACCGGAGGGTCCCCACCCGTAGTGGTGCCAGCCTGCGACGGGACCCACAGGGGCCACAGCAAACACAATGACAATAACGAGTACGATCAGGAGGAGAGACATAGAACCTCTAGGGGTTGGCTACGAAGTGGGCAAGGAGGTGGATAAAGGCGGCTTGGTAATAAATGCCGGGTTCGGTGAACTCCCAACTGTTTTGGGGGGAGCCTGTATTGAAATCAGCGTAGGCTTTTTGCTTAGGTTGTGATCCGGCTGGAGGCGTGGGCAAGCCTGTTCCCGTAAATCCTGCATTCGCTCCGCCTGTGAGGAAGCCTGGGGGTGGGCCTTTGGTAGAGGTGAGGGCGTTGTCCCAGTCAGTACCGTCGTTAAACCAACTGTGCCAGATTTCATTTGCACTGCGCGTAGCGCCGAGGGCGTACATATTGGAGAGGTACACGATCCCGTTGGGGTTGACCCCTAGAAGGTAGTGGAGATAGTTGGCAGCGGAGTTCTTGTAGTTTGTGGCATTGGCGGTATCGAGACCATAGCGTATCTGCTCCAAGAAAAGATTGCCGATTTCGGCCTTGATGCGGTTGTTGCCGAAACCCCCGTTGTTGCCAGCGTTGCCATAGTCGGCGTCTTTCATGTAGGCGCGGTACGCGTCTGTGGCACCTGTGACAGCGGCATAGAACTCACTGCCACCGATACCTGTGGTCTTCGAGTTCTGGATGGCGGTTTTGACGCTTCCAGTCACACCAGGTAAGTTAGAGTAGTAGAGGACGGCTTGTTGACCGTAGACATCAGGAGGAAAGCCAAACCAGTAGGTATTCCCTACGGCTGCAAGAGAGGTGTAATTAGCTTCAAAGTAGGTCTTATAGGTGCTGCCGCTTGTGCGCCCGTAGAGGAAGGCTGCGGCTTGGAGCTGGCAGAGGGCTCTCCCATTCACGCTTGGCTCGGGGTTGACGTTCGTAAACCCTGTGTTGGCATACCCCACGCTCGGATTGGCTTGCGCCCAGGTCCAGGCATTCACGGCTGCGGTTTCAAGGGTACTAGCATAACTAGTCTGGCCCGCCAAGCCGAAGGCTATGGCACCAAGGGCGAACACACCAGCGGAACATGCCGTACTGGCCGTAGAGGCAGCGCCCCAGTAGCGTGCTGCTGTATCAGAGCTGGGTGGGCTTGTGCCGTGGGTGTCTGTGACCGCTACTTTAGACAACACACTATTGTCACCAGTGGCTGTTTGCATCTTCAAAAGCCAGTCGAGTTCCCACTTAGCCTCATCCAAGACATCAGGGATGCCGTTGCCACTCTCAGGGATATTGTAGTCATCGGTCCAGATGGAGGGGTATTGCACGTAGGCGAGTAGCAAATCCTGCAAGGCGTAGGCCGCAAAGACGGTGTACTTATTGTAGTCCCCGGCGTCGAACCAGCCGCCTCTGAGGTCCTTCGCGGTTCCCGCGTTCCCTTGGTCTGTGACACTGCGGGCCTCGGTGTCTTGGCCTGTGCCGAGAAAAGCGGCACTGTCGGCCCATTTGGAGGCAATATAGGGGGACCCTTTGGCGAGGCCGGCGCGCTGGTAGTAGAGCATACGGACGGCTTCCCGCAAGATCGGAGTATAGACCGTATTACTAATGGTAAAGACATCGCTACGGGCGCTGCTCAGGGTGTCATAGAGGTAGTAGACGCCAGGGGTGGTCACAGAGGAAAAGTCAAACCACCACGCCTTGTCTCCTGATTGTGTGTGCTCGGCTCCGCCATTCCAAGCCACAGGAGCGGCAGAGAAGACATTGGCATGATCGGTGCGGCGACGGACTTGGATGGTAGCGGCAGGTGTGTAGCTCACAGAGGCGTTGTACCCGGTCTGGGGATCGACAAGGACGGCTACCTTCTGACCAGTCGTGGTGTACCCGAACTGGTTGACATAGATAGGGGCCTGGGTGGGCGGGAGTGTAAAACACCCAGCCCAGACCAGGATAGGCGCTAAAAGTCCGAGGGCCGCATAGAGATAGCGCTTCAAAAGAACATGCCAGTCGCAAAGAGGTTACAGGGGAAAACCGTGGTGTCGGGGGAGGGGTTTTGGGGAGGGGAGGCTTGTGTGCGGTCGTAGGCCCCGATGTCGTAGTTCGCTCCCACGGGGCGGGCTGTGCCTGCGTAGTCCCGTGGGACGCTTGCCAGTGTGGTCCCTGTATTGATCCCTGGGCTGCCATCGGCAAGCGTGAGATCGGTGGGGGCATTCGTAAAGAGGGGGTTTGTGCCATCTGTCATATTGGTAGCGGTAGTTGCGGTACAACTGTTTGTGAGGTTGCCCCCCGTATTGAGATAGGAGAGGACATTCTTAATCTCAGTACCAGTGGCTCCGCTGTCGCACTGGACGCCTACGCCTGTATTCGCATGGACTGTGAGGTTGTAGAGCTTGACTCCGGTATTTACATTGCGGACACGGACCCCTATGCCCCCGTTGTTACGGATGATACTGCTCCATATCGAGGTCCCAGTCGTATTGAGGAGATCGACACCTACCCCGGTATTGCTATAAATCTGGCTCTGGCTAATGGTAATATTGGTCTTTGCACCATTGGTATTTGCGGTAATTCCCATACTACCATTGGAATATATCTGGCACCCAGAGCACGTAAAGTCATCGACGGTATTATCAAGCTTGATGCCGTGGGTTCCCGCGTGGTGTATGAGCGTGTTGTTGAACTCGATGTTGTCGCAGGAGTTCAGGTAGACGGCCTCGAAGCCCCCAGTGTAGTTCTTGATCTCGCCACCCACAAACTTGATGTGATGTGTACCGATATTACAGCCTATGCCTGCGGCATTGGTGCGGTTGGCCCCATCCCACACAAGATTCTGAAAGACAATAAAGGACTCGCTGTCCCCAAGATAGAGTGACTGGACCCCGCCGACAGGAAGTTGGATCACGACAACATCAGACTGGTAGGCACTGATTGTGGTTGCGTTACTATAACTGGGGCCATTGCCTCCCTGAATGGGGGCATCTGTCGTATCAAGCTGCTCAGAGTAGGTCCCTGCCTTAATCAGCAGCGTCTTGCCAGGGACAGTCATACAATTGAGAATGGCATCCCGGATGGTAAGTTTCGGAGTAGACTGACTCTCAGCGGCAATACAACTATTATTGTCACTTCCTGTCTTGGCTACATAGATTGTATTGGCATTTGCAGAGGGAGGGCCTCCGCCAATATCGTCTCCTGCCAACTCATTCAGGTAATTTTCGAGATTGGTGTACCCATTTGAAGCAATGGTATTTCTGTCGGCGGGATTATTTGGGTTGAGACCATGCGAGGTCTCCCAGGCGTTGGGCATCCCATCGTTATCAGTATCTTGAGGAAAATTGGTATTTGTGGAGAGGAAGGGGAAAGGCGAACTCTGGCGTCCCACGGTCCCAGTACGGCTCTGCATCTCGTTGATGACACGGGCATCTAAGGCATCGCGGAGGGGCTTCCAGGCCCCTACGTTGGCTGCGAGGACGCTCTCCATAGAGGTCCGGGCTGTTGGAGTAATAGAGGGGGCCGGGAAGGGCGTGAATACCTGAAAGACTGAGGACTCGGCGGGGTAGCCCATCGTGGTGCCATTCCGCCACCCGAGATTATTCCACTCATTAGAGGGGCAGGAATCCATACCACAAAAGGGGGTCACATTGTCTAGCACGTAGACCTTCGCGTTCGATTCGGTACGAAGTTCGCCTAGCTTGCACCCGTTTCCTGTAAAGTCCTGTTGGGTATCTGGCCCTGCAATATACCGATTGCCGACAAAGTTGTGATTAGACAGGAGCGGGCCAGGATTGTTTTCATCTGTCCCACCCACACGGACACTACCATCACAGGCAAACCAGTTGTAGATAATATTATAGCGCCAGTCCATCACATGTTGGGGTCCACCACCAGGGTTACGCTGACCGGATTGGAGAAAGGCCGTATGGTGTACCGTACCTGTGGATAGTGGAGCAGTGGCGGGGTCGTTGCCCCCAAAGATAAAGCCCTTTGATGAGCCGTAACTATCGCCCTTGGAATGCTCGTAGGGATCGGCCTGAAGGCTCCATTGGATGGTGGAATCCGTCACGTAGCCCGACATCTGCATGGAGTCATCACACCCATATCCCGCAGAGACGTGATCGAGAATGATGTGGTGCGCGTGTTCGCCTGCGGGACCGTAGATGACAAACGCCCCGCAGTCGTTATTCTGATCGGGCGGAGGGGCCGCTTGTCCCCAGTCCTCAAACGCCTGGCGGTGCCGGAGGTGGCGGATAATAATGTCGTGGCCCTGAATATAAATAGGCCAGGGGCCTACAGTTACGCCCTCTCCAGGGGCTGTCTGGCCTGCAATGGTGAGGTAGCTATTCGCTTCAAAGATATTAAGGCGGCTATTCAATTCGATCATGCCACCGATATGGAAAACGCAGGTGCGGGGTCCTGTAGCCTCGACACAGGCACGCAGGGTTCCGGGGCCACTATCGGCAAGACTATTTACGATTATGACTTCGCCGCCACGGCCACCTACTGTATCGGCTGCGCCGTACCCCTCGGCGGAGGGAAAGGCTTTGATTGCCCAGGCTGGAACAGCACTCAGGAGGAGCGAGAGGACGAGAAGGAGCGCAAGGACCACTAGCGGGCTCCCTTCTTGAGAGCGATGAGACACCGAGCCATTTTCTGAATGACGAGTCCGAACTGGGTTTTCATTGTCGTCATGGCTGTTTGCGCTGTGGCAATATTCGTGATCGCGGCTATGTCGGTAGTAATCGAGGCATTGATGTTGTTCAGATACGTATTGACAGCGGCCAGGGTAGCAGAGGAGCAGAAATCCTGTGTAGTCGCTTCGTCCTGAAAGAGTTGCTGGGCGGAGGCTTTGGCTGCCAGATCGGCGTCTACGGCGTCCTGCTCCCCTGTGGTCATGGCGACAGCGAGCCCACTGACCACTTTGAGATATTTAGGAGCGGGTGCCCCTCGGATCGTACTATTGATAAGCGCGAGCTGGGAAGCAGTCTGACCGCTTGCCTTCGTCACGACAGAACAATTTGGATCAGTAACCTTTGTGGGGTCTACTGAGGGGTTATGTGAGAACTGGCTCCCGAGAGGACGGGAGGCATTGAAACAGACAGCAAGCTCCGCAGAGGCCACGAGGGGCACGAGCAGTAGCACAAGAAGAAAGCCAAGCACTTTCATTATTCAACTCCCCACGGATAGCTAAGATATTCAGAGGCCCGGCCTGTACCACCTGCCGCTGTGAGAGGGTGCCCAAGGCCAGAGCGATCTCCGAAGGTCTGTGTATCACAGGAGGCCCCATCGGCACAGCCCGAGAGTTCCCATGCACCCGAGGGGGCCGAAATAGCGATACGATGCAGACGACTCCCCGCGAGGGTGGCTATCTCGTTGGCACTCAGAGCCGTTGAAAAGGTGTGTGGAGCGGCAATAATGCCTTCCCCATTCGCCACCCCGCCAATACCCCCGTTACAGAGGCGAATGGTCCTCGTAACTTCATTTGTGTTCCCTGAGGCAACAGAAGAGACGAGAGCGCCGTCCTTATAGAAGAGGAGGTTGCCGCCTGTGTGGACCCAGACGAGATGGGTCCAGGCCGTGTTGGTGTATGCGCTCTCCACCTGATCTACAGTTCCATCATAGTTAAAGACACAGAGGCGGTCATTACCGGAGAGATTGCCATTTCTCACAATCGCGGTGTTGTACCCCGAGGCATTAATATCTCCGAAGACGAACTCTCCTGCGGCACAGCTTCCACCGCCCGAGCTATTAGCGGTACCTAGCGGCTTGTACCACAGGGCATAGGTCCCTGTTGCATTTGAGAGGAAGACCGAGAGAGCATTGGCCGAGTCGAGGTCGTCGTCTGTGCCATCACACTCGACATCAGCGAGCGCGGGGGCCACAAATAGAAAGACGAGAAGGAGACTAGTGAGTATACGTAAGCTCAAGGCCCCTCACCTCTATATCGCCTGTGGCGGTATCACCTACGTCACGGCAGAGTTTGAGACGTACATGGTCGCCTGCGGCTACGCTGTCTTTATTGGTCAATGTGCAGGAGATTACGTCGAGGTATCCTGCGGTGCCTGGAACACTGGCATCGTCACAGTTATTCACCGTATCATAGGAATCTGTGTCGATGTCTGCGGAGTCGCCGGGGGTGACAGCCTGAATCGACACATCAGCATTAAAGCTACCAGAAGTCGCAGAGGCAGCACTATAGAGTATGCGAAGGACACCACCCGAAAGATAGTCAGAGGGCCAAACAAACTGCCATTCGGCACACTCGGAAGTTGTTGCATCAAAAAGGAGCTTGTCAGCCGCAGCGGAGCGGTCAATGGTCGCAGGATTTGAAGCGGGAAGTTTGGCCCCTGTAATCGGGAGGTTCTTGGACTGGGTGAAGGTCGAAGACCCACCGGAGGCCCCTACAAGGACCACCCACTTCGTCTCGACACTGGAATACCGGACAAGGACTTCCAGCCAAGAATTGACATCGGCGGCACAACTCGTGGGCTTCGTCTGGTAGATACCGTCGATAAAGGCCGCATTCCAGGAGAGCGTTTGGGCGTTCGTGCACTGGAAGGCCAGCCAGATCATGTCGCCATTCACAGGGGTTCCTGTGATATTGGCCACCGTGATCGTCCCGGCTCCGCCTGTCATCTGCATCTCGCAGCGTGACGAGGTATCCCCAGGACAGGTGAAGGTTGACGAACTCGAAAGCGTGGTTATGCCCTTGGTCACGGCAAGCGTTGTAGCAACAAGACCCCACTTTGAGGAAGTCGTGTTATAGATGAACTTGGCCCAGTCGTAATTGACGCCGCTTGTCGCGGTGGGAAGGGCGAGACCGTTTTCTGCTGTATACCCGGCACCCCAGGTCAGTGACCGAGAAGCCGAGTCCTTAAAACGAAAAGTCAGTTCCTGACCATTCACCACATTGGTTGCTGGTGATGGGGTATTAATGGTCAGACCCGCAGAAAGGGCAGGGACAATTGCATAGTCGGTCGTATCGGCATTCGGGGTGATCGCGTCTGCCGTCACTGTCTGGGTGACAGTACGGGGAACATTCTGCTTATTCGTTATGATCGAGCTTGAGGTGAGCGTGGGGTAGGCTGAGGCGGACGTACCGCCCAGATGGGAGGCATCGTTCGTGCCTGTGCTCGTATAGCCGAAGGTGCTTCCTGCACCGACAACCATAGCCGCCGAGGTGTTTGTCCCGCTCGTGATATTGGCAAAACCGCTCGCACCACCGGACCCACCGTCACCTTGGAGAACCCAGGTGTTCGTACTCTCGCAGAGGAACCACCGCTGGCCGCTGGTGGCGTCGGTGTCCATGAAGGCATCACCTGTCGCACAGGTACCAGGAAGGGCAGTTCCGTTTGGAACACGGAGAGTCTTACTTGACAGATTCAGAGTCGGGGCGAGGGCTACGGTCCAGGTACGGTCGGCGGCCAGGGACTGGCTCCCACCCGTGACGGAAATCTCATTGCTCGTTCCATTGACGGTGAGGGCGCGGGCATCAAATTCCGCCTGAGTAGTGATGTCATAGCAACCTTCAGCGGCCCCCGCCGCCGTGATACCAAGTGGGGCTTCGCCTGCATTACAGTTGGCTCCATTCGCGGCGAGGGCTGTCGCCGTAGCCACGTTGCCCCCCGGTACTACATAGTCCGTACCAGAGGTGGCCGCGCTAATAACGCCGCTGGTGGCCTTGAGGACGCCTGTGGTCGTGGCACGCTTGGCGGTCTTACCACCTGTGCCACTAAAGAGCATGATCTCGCTGTCAACAGAAGTGGCGGTATTTGAACTAAGATCACCACCTCCACCAGCGCCTGTAATAAGCGTGGCGGTCCCGTCACCGTTATTGGTCAAAGCCCCATTGGACACCTTGAGGGTGCCAAAGGTCCCTGTAGGCGAACCGTCAATCTCTTGAATAATCAGGGCAGTTCCCTGATTCACGGAGGAGCCGACATTACCAGGAAGGACCTGGGGGATTACCGCAGGGGGAGAAAAGATGAGCCCCAAACACAGCATGAAGATGAGAAGGTGTGGGCGTATTTTCCAGGGCATTAATCGTCCTCGGAGCCCATAAGATGGACGGTCACGGTCCCGCTGGTGTAGGCTGTTACACGGGCTTTGAGCCAGCGCACCGGGACATTGACCACAATCGCTCCGGTGGCCGTCAGGGTATTCAGGGAGAACCCGTGGGTGGCATCGGCGGGCTGGGTGGGCTCACAGGAACCATCGAGTTCGACGGTGGCCGTCCCCGTGAGAATGGCGTGACAGGTGGCAGGATTAAAGCCCTGAAGATTGATCCACTCACCGTTCCCGGTGGCGGCAACTGCGTTGAGGAGCGTGGCGGTGATGGTCGAGCGGCCCTTAACACGCCCCTCGAAGACAGCAATAGGCACTAGACACCTCGGGCTTTCTTGGCGAGACGGCGGTGGAGGCCGATATGGACGCCCTTCGTGTTCATGGGAACGTCTTTCCCACACTCGTCGCAGGTCCAGGAAGTAGGCTTCGGGGCCTCAGGATGGTCCAGGACGAGACTTTTTTCTAAAGACGGCTCCTGAGTCGTGTCAGGAATTTCAGGGGCCTCTACGGGCATCCTGGGGGCTTGTGGGCCTGCACGGCGGAGAAGCTCCTGTTTAATCTCGTCAGGAAGCTCTTCAAAGGTGTGTACGAAGTCAGCGGGGAGCTGCTCGACCGAGACCACGCGGTCCTCGGGGAGTTCGAGACCGACACTGCGGCGTGCTTGTGGGGTGAGCTTCCCGTAGTCTTCCCAAAACCAGGGCGGAACCTGGTCTGGAGATAAAGGATCACCTCCTCCCAAGAAGATGTGGCCCTGTTGGACATACACACGGTCCTGGCCGCGTATGAGTTGGATGTAGTCCCTTTTGTGGAGGACACGCGGGAGCTGAGACTCACGGTCGAGGATAATTTCGTGGGGGCGGAAGTCGAGGAGAGGCATATGATCCTATCGACCCATGACCTCACCGTAGAGGGTCTGGGCTGCGGGGGCATGGGTGGTGGTGAGTTCGATCAGCTTGCCCATGTATTTGGTCCCGGCTCCGGTGCTATTTGTAAGGGAGACGGCAACAGCGGTTGCTAGGGGATCGGCGGTAGTATCGAGGGCGAAGTCATCCATGGTGGCTGCACCAGCGGCTGAGACTACAATACCCTGAATGTAGCCACGGAGCTTATGGTTCTCTTTGTCGTATTTCCAGAGAATGCCAGAGGCGTCGTCCCCGTCAGTCAGATTTAGGCTATCAATGACGAGACGGAGGCCGAAGGAAGAAACGGTTGTGGGGAGGGGGACGCCCCCAGAGGGATAGGTCAAAGCCCCATCACCAAAGACGATCTTAATCACATTCATTCTCTGGCGGGCGGTACGGGTCTCCTTTGTCACAGTCACTGTGACATTGGCAGCGGCAATGGCGGGCATAGGCAGTCCTTATGTGGGGGTGGGCGGCTGGAGGGAGAAGCCAGCGGGGAAAAGCCCCACCCCCGGAGGGAGACTAGGTAGTGGCTACCATGGTCGAGGTAGTAGACTGACCCACAATATTGTCAGGGTCTTCGTAGACAGCTTCTACCCAGAAGGACATCTTGACGGCGGAGTCCGCAGCGGAGGCATCTGTGACCTCGACAACCACTTCCTGGCCGGGATAGATCAGCGGAGGGTTGGCAATATAGTGATAAATCACCTTGGAGACCGAACCTGCGGTGACGGTGTGCGTGGTGGCCAGGTTGATCGTGAAGACCGTGCCATCGGTACGGTTGGTGTCAGAGCCACGGGTGAGGCGGAGGTCGCCCTTGATGACACCTGCGTCACCAGGGGTCGCATTGAGAGTAACAGCAACCATACGGACGTAGTGGGGGACGCAGACAGGCCCCCAGATGGCTTTGTCCCCTGTCGAGGTCACGTCAAGGACAGCAGTGCCCGAAGTCATATTGACTTCGTAGCGGGAATTGGTATGCATGAAACTATTCCTTAGTTAGGCGGCAAGACTCGCTTCGAGTTCAGCGAGGCGGGCACGTAGAGCGGTATTTTCAGAGAGTAGGTCAGAGACCCGTTGGCCTGCGGGCTGGGACTTATGCCAAAGCTCAAGATTCTCAAGCCTGTTATCATCACGGACACCATTCTTATGATGTACGGTCTCATAGGGCTCAAGATAGCGCCCTAAATGTTTTTCCATTACAAGACGGTGCTCCCGAATGTAGCAATTACTTGACCCGCGTACCCGACGCGCAAGAGATATGGGGTGCTCAGGAACCGAAATCAGGACATATCCCTGAGCATCTTTCATTACACGGCCCGACGTACGACGATCAAATGCATAAGCACAATCCTTAGAACAAAACTGGCCAGCACGCCCGCGATCTTCACGTTTCACCCGACACTCATGGGTTTCAAATTCTTCTCCACACTGGAGACAGGTCTGCATTACACGTCGTCTCCTGCTAAGACCCCTTTGAACAATCCCACAAGCCATCGAGCACGTTATCGTCGGACTACTACGAAATTTCTCGAACTCCTTACCACATACTGTACAATCCAAAGTAATTCGAGAACCTTCAAACCGAAAGCCAACGGAGCGGCCTCTCATCTCTGTTCCTTTACCTTATCATGATATGGAAGAGATTGACTTAACTATTTATATCCCAGGTCATGTAGACGTAATATGAACTACCCTACATTCTCCAGCGGAAGCCGTGTCCCAGACTATACTGAACTCGTATATTCCGTACCAAGCGACTGCCTGGCGTCTGTCAAAGTCGTCGGGGACGGCCATACGCAGCTCGGGGGAGAGGGCTTCGATGTAGCGCACGGCGTCGTCTCCGAAGACGATCCCCTCACCGAGGACAGAACTCGTACCGACGATATTGAGGCCGCCGCCGCCAACAGTTGAGGTGCCGTGGTTGGTCTCTACGAAGCGGATACCTTCCATTTTGCCAACTTCCGAATTGAACTTGGCTTGTGGGTTGGTGTACTGGTTCCAGAACTCCCAGTCGGGGTCGTTCTTGATGCCACGGAGACCGAGGGTACGGAAGATACCCACATAGTTAGAGCCATCCACCGTGGGGGCCTTGAAGGTGTCAAAGAGGATGTCCCGGATGGCTGCGGCATGAAACACGTTCATGTTTGCCGTTGCAGACGTACCGGGGGTGCCATTGGTCGTGGTTGTAGCCGTTGCTGCGCCCGTGGGGACGTACTTGTAGAGGGTCTGCTTGAAGGCACGGAAGGCACGCACGTCCAGAGCAAGCCTCATGTCCTCTTTCAGCTTCATCTGTACACTATTCTTCAGATTGAACTGGGAGAGGTCGCGGGCGAAAGACGTGAAGGGGACGGCTGCGCCGAACTCACCCACCGTGACCACCTTGCCCGTGACCGTGTGCGCTTTCTCGGGAATGCGCTCGGTCTCGGCCAGGCTGTAGTCCGTGGATTCGGTCATATTCGAGATACGGGGGAGCGTGACAGACTCGCCCTGGCCCTTGCCATAACCGCCTTCAGTCGAACAATGTTCGACTGCGACAGTCTCAGCAATGGCTGCAACATAAAGTCTCTTTGCGAGATAGGAGGTCTTCAGAGCGCCGGTGTTCGGTACGCCCGAAGCCCATGTGAAGGTAGGCATTTATTTAGTCCTGGTAAGATCGAGATGTGAGGCACGGCGCTTGGACTCCTGGACGGCACGGATCGTGGCTGCCAGCGTCGTAGGCCCCTCTTCGGGAGGGGGAGTGCGGCGTGTAGGTCCGGGAGGACGAGAGGGCTCAGAGGTGACTTGCTTGTCGGAGAGCTGGCGGCGGGAGGTCTGGGGGCGAGTATCACCTATCATCTCGCGGACCTTCTCTGCGGTATACCGTCTGCCTTCCTCGGGGGACATGTCACGCATAGCC
>Ga0065705_10002604_pt1 | contig 13186 bp, 11 predicted proteins | sample SwibulcommuniRL2_FD_59092 | JGI IMG/M metagenome (GOLD analysis project Ga0065705, IMG submission 59092) | Bulk soil microbial communities from switchgrass field near Rose Lake, East Lansing, Michigan, USA - RL2 Bulk Soil v2 (version 2) | ecosystem: Environmental > Terrestrial > Soil >...
CCGTCTTCGACAAGACGTTCAAGGCCGGCGAGAAATTCGACGAGCCCGACCTGGTCATGGTGGAGGCTTCCTACTTGTACGCGGATAGCGCGGGGCTGAACTTCATGGATCAGGAGTCGTTCGAAACGCTCACGCTGCGGCCCGAGCTGCTCGGCGACGACCGGCTGCTCCTGGTCGACAACCTAGTCGTGCAGGTCCAGAAATTCAACGGCAACCCCATCGGCGTGCAGTTCCCGCCGCACGTCGAGATGACCGTCAGCGACACCGAGGAAGGCGTTCGCGGCAACACCGCGAGCGGTAGCGTGACCAAAATCGCGACGCTCGAATCGGGCCTCGCTATTCAGGTGCCGCTCTTCATCAAAATCGGCGAAAAAGTACGGGTGCACACCGAAACGCGCGAGTTTGCGGGAAGGGCTTAATGATTGGTAGATTGAGAGATTGGTAGATTGGGAGATTGGCGGGTTCAAGACGAATCTGTCAATCCGCAATCCGTCAACAATCCATCAATCCTCCAATCTTCCAATCTGCCAATGTCCGATCTCACCCAAGACCTTGCCGCGCTGAAGCTCGAGAGAGAACCAGTGACCCCCGCCAACCGGCGCTGGGTCGGGTGGCTCGTGCTCGTCCTTCTCGTGGCTGCGGCGGGCGGTACGGCCTGGTGGTGGTTCTCACGCGAACGGCCGATCGCGGTCGAGATCGCGTCGGTCACACAGCGTCAGGCCGGCGCGCAGGCATCGGTCCTGAACGCGACGGGCTACGTCACGGCGCGCCGCCGGGCCACCGTCTCGTCAAAAATTACCGGCAAAGTCGTGGAAGTGAACGTCGAGGAAGGCATGGCCGTGCGCCAGGGACAGGTGCTCGCGCGCCTCGACGACGAGACGCAGCGCGCCGCCGTGGGGCTCGCCGAAGCGCAGGCCGAAGCCGCGCGCAGAAACGTCAACGAGAGCGAGGTCAGGCTCGCCGAAGCGAAGATCACGCTGGCGCGCGTGTCGAAGCTCGTCGGCGTCGGATACTCAACCGCGGCAGAAGTTGACGCCGCGCGGGCGGCCGTCGATTCGCTCGAGGCGCGCATCAGCGCCGCGCACGAGCAGGTGCGCGTGGCCGAGCGCCAGATCGTCGTGCAGCGGACCGATCTCGACAGCACGATCATCCGCGCCCCGTTCGATGGCGTCGCGATCTCGAAAGACGCGCAACCCGGCGAAATGGTCTCGCCCGTGTCTGCCGGCGGTGGCTTCACCCGCACCGGCATCTGCACCATCGTCGACATGCGCTCGCTCGAGATCGAGGTCGACGTCAACGAGAGCTACATCAATCGCGTCAAGCCCGAGCAGACGGTCACGGCCGTGCTCGACGCGTATCCGGATTGGCAGATTCCGGCGCACGTCATTACAACAGTGCCGTCAGCCGATCGCCAGAAAGCGACGGTCCTCGTGCGGATTGGATTCCAGCAGCTCGATCCGCGGATCCTTCCCGACATGGGTGTAAAAGTCACGTTCCTCAGGGAAACCGAGGACAGCGGCACACCGGCCGCACGGGCGGTGACACTCGTCCCAAAGAGCGCCATCAAGACCGACGGCAGCACGTCGTACGCCTTCGTCGTAGTCAACGATCGTGTCGATCGCCGTGCGGTGACCACGGCCGGCACCGACGGCGACCGTGTGGAGGTCGTGGCCGGCCTGAATGCCGGCGAACGCGTCGTTGTGTCGCCGCCCGCGGAACTTTCGGCGGGCAGCCTCGTAGTTACGCGGTAGGGTCAAACGACATGCCATTGAACGGACTGGTCAACGTTAGAGACGTCCACAAACACTTCACGCGCGGCAGCGAGCGCATCGAGGTGTTGAAGGGCGTGAATCTCGAAATTCCCAAGGGCGACTTTCTCGCGCTGATGGGGCCGTCAGGATCGGGCAAAACAACGCTCTTGAACCTGATCGGCGGCCTCGATGCACCAACGGGCGGCGCGGTGGAGGTGAACGGCGTCCCCGTCAGCTCGCTCTCCGGCAACCAGCTCTCGAAGTGGCGATCGCAGAACATCGGGTTCGTCTTCCAGCTCTACAACCTGCTGCCCGTGCTCACCGCGGAGAAGAACGTCGAGCTGCCGCTCCTGTTGACGAAGCTGTCGAAGGCGGAGCGGAAGAAGCGGGCCGGCATCGCGCTGAAAGTCGTCGGCCTCGCCGAGCGCGCCAAGCACTATCCGCGGCAGCTGTCGGGAGGCCAGGAGCAGCGCGTCGGCATCGCGCGCGCCATCGTCACCGATCCCACGCTGCTTCTGTGCGACGAGCCGACCGGCGATCTCGACAGGAAGGCCGGCGACGAGATTCTCGACCTCCTCCAGTCGCTCAACCGCGATCAGGGCAAGACGATCGTCATGGTCACGCACGACCCGCACGCCGCCGAACGCGCCAAGCGGACGCTGCACCTCGAAAAGGGCGTCCTCATGCGGGGCGACGCATGAAGTTCCTTCCGCTCGTCTGGAAGAACATCTGGCGGCGCAAGTTCCGGACGACGTTCACGCTGCTGTCGATCTTCATCGCGTTCGTGCTGTTCGGCATCCTGATGACGATCCGCTATTCGTTCTCGTTCGGCGTCGAGATCGCGGGCGCCGATCGGCTGGTGCTGATCCACAAGATCAGCCTCATCATGCCGCTGCCGGTTTCCTACCAGGCGCGGCTGCAGCAGGTACCGGGCGTCCAGCTCGCGTCGCACCAGACGTGGTTCGGCGGCATCTATCAGGACCCGTCGAACTTCTTCGCCAACATCGCGGTCGTGCCCGAGCCGTTCCTGAAGATCTATCCGGAGTTCGTGCTGCCGCCCGACCAGCTGAAGGGGTGGCTCGACGATCGCCAGGGCGCCATCATCGGACGCGATCTGGCCACGCGATTCGGCTGGAAGATCGGCGATCGGATTCCGCTGACGGCGCCCATCTGGCTGCCCAAGGGCGGCGGCACCACGTGGGAATTCAACATCCGCGGCATCTACGACGGCGGCGACATGGTCGACAAGACACAGATGTTCTTCCGCTACGACTACCTCGACGAAAACCGGATTCAAGGCGAAGGGCAGGTCGGGTGGTACGTCGTCAAGATTTCCGACCCGTCGAAGGCGGTGGAGCTGGCGCATTCGTTCGACGAAATGTTTGCGAACTCGTCGGCCGAAACCAAGACCACGACCGAGAAGGGATTCGTCGAGGGCTTCGCGAAGCAGATTGGCGACATCGGGAGCATCATGATCGCGATCTCGTCGACGGTGCTCTTCATGTTCGGACTGGTCGCGGCGAGCACGATGGCACAGTCGGTCCGCGAACGCACGAGCGAGCTCGCGGTGCTCAAGACGCTCGGGTTCTCCGATACGTCCATCCTCGGGCTGGTGCTCACCGAATCGCTTTTCATCGCGTTCACCGGCGGACTGCTCGGACTGGGACTGGCGTGGCTGTTCGTGCAGGGCGGCGACCCCACGAGGGGCATGCTGCCGATCTTCGTGTTGCCGGCGCGCGACGTCGCCATCGGCGTGGGGCTGATGGCCGTCATGGGCCTGGTCGCCGGCGTGATGCCGGCGATTGCGGCGATGCGGCTGAAGATCACCGACGCGTTGAGGCGCGCCTGATATGCAGTGGATTGCACAGACACTTGCCGTGCTCGCGCTGAACATCCGCACGATCCCCGCGCGCCTCAGCTCGTCCGGGGTCGCCATCATCGGCATCGCCGGTGTGGTGGTGGTGTTTGTCTCCGTGTTGTCGATTGCGGCTGGGTTTCAGGCCGCGATGCAAGGCTCGGGCTCGCCCGATCGCGCGCTCGTGCTGCGCAGCGGCGCCGACAGCGAGATGACGAGCGGCCTTTCGGGCGCGGATGTCGACGTCATCAAGCAGGCGCCCGGCATCAGGCGCGACGGTAAGGCGGCGCTGGCAGCGGCCGAGCTCATGGTCATCATCGACTTGCCGAAGATGGTGACGCCCGATGCGCCGGCCAACGTGCCGGTTCGAGGCATCAGCGCCGAGAGCATCCCGATGCGCACGGAATTCTCGATGGTCGAAGGACGCATGTTCGAGTTCGGAACCAACGAGGTCATCGCCGGCCGTGCGGCCAGCGGTCAGTTCGTGAACCTGAAAGTCGGTGATACGGTCGTCACCGGTCAGAACCGCTGGAACGTAGTCGGCATCTTCGAAGTGGACGGCGGCGTCGCGGAGACGGAGATCTGGATCGACGCCCGCGTGCTGCAGGGGGCGTATCGCCGGGGCAACACCTATCAGTCGCTCCTCGCGCAGCTCGATTCGCGCGACTCGTACGACGCGTTTCGCGACTACCTGACGTCGAATCCGCAGTTGAACGTCTCGATCCGTCGCGAGAACGAGTACTACGCCTCGCAGTCGCAGGCGCTCACGCGGCTCATCCGGACGGTCGGATACGGCATTGCCGGGCTCATGGGCATCGGCGCGGTGTTCGGCGCCATCCTCACGATGTACACGGCCGTCGCCACGCGGGCACGCGAGATCGCCACGCTGCGCGCGCTCGGCTTCAACACCGGGTCCGTGCTCGTGTCGGTGCTGGCGGAATCGATGGTGCTCGGGCTCATCGGCGGCTCGATCGGCGGCGCCGCGGCCTACCTCGCGTTCAACGGCTACCAGACCTCGACGATGAACTTCCAGACGTTCAGCCAGGTCGCCTTCGCCTTTCGCGTGACGCCGGAACTGCTCATCATGGGCCTGACCTATGCGTTGTTGATGGGGTTGATTGGCGGGCTGTTTCCGGCCATCCGCGCGGCAAGGTTGCCGATACCGGTCGCACTTAGAGAACTCTGAATTCGCAGATTGGCAGATTGGAAGATTCGCAGATTAGAGCATTTTCAATCTCACAATCTGCGAATCTCGCAATCTGCGAATTCACCACACGCGTTCAGAGACGCTTACCTTCCAGTCCAGGTCTTCAGAGATCACGCTTACGAAGAACGTACGAGGCTCTTCGCTGAAGTATGCGATTCCCTTGCCTGCTCCGGCGTGATCGACAACCGGGCCCGCCAGCGCCCGGCCGCTGATGGCACTGTGCACGACAATCTGGATGTTGCCCGGTGTCTTGGCACCCACCTCGCGTTTAGCGTCCCACTCGATCCGCAGCGCTCCTTCGGCGGGGAAGGAATCCAGATACTGGCTGCCGCGGCCCGACCATGTACGGATCGCCTCCCACTGGATCTTTTCCTGGGACTGCTTGGCTGGCGGAGCGGCTTCGGGACCCTTGCAGGCAGACGCGAGCAGCAGGGCAAGAACAAAAGGAGCGAGCGGCCAGCCCCTTCGAGATGCAAACGGGGATACCAGATCGAGAACGATACGTGGATTGGCCAGACGCCGCAAGCCTTTCCGGCCGATCCTGAGGGGCGAAGAAAAGGGCGAAAGACGCGCTATAGTAAGCGGCAAATGCACGACTCGTCCGCATTCGCCTCTCTGAATCCACAGCAGCGGCAGGCTGCCCAATTCGGCTCCGGGCCACTGCTCATCATCGCCGGCGCCGGCACGGGGAAAACCAACACNCTCGCGCACCGTGTCGCCCATCTCGTGCTGGCGGGCGCCAACCCCGCTCGCATTCTGCTCCTGACGTTCAGTCGGCGGGCCGCCCTCGAGATGACCCGCCGCACACAACGAATCGTGGGGAATGCCTTGGCGGGGCTGAAGCCCCGCCCTACCGAAGAAGACGCCGCACGTGACGCACCTCTCGCACTCAACGCACCCAGATTTGTTTGGGCGGGAACGTTTCACTCGATAGCCAACCGCTTAATCCGTCGTCACGCGGCGGCCGTGGGGCTCGACGCAAGCTTCAGCGTGCTCGATCGCGGCGACGCCGCAGACCTGATGGACGTGCTTCGGCACGAGCTCGGTTTCTCGAAGGCAGACAAACGGTTCCCACGTAAGGACACCTGCCTGGCCATTTACTCGCATCGCGTCAACACACAACGGCCGCTGGCCGAGACGCTCGACGCGGTGTTCCCCTGGTGTGCCGAGTGGGAATCGCAGCTCACCAGGCTTTACCGGGCGTACGTCGAGAAGAAGCTGGCCAATCAGGCGCTCGACTACGACGACCTGCTGCTTTACTGGCACGCGATGATGTGCGACGAACGCCTGGCCGCCGACATCGGCGGCGAGTTCGACCACATCCTCGTCGACGAGTATCAGGACACGAACGTGCTGCAGGCCGACATCGTGAAGTGTCTTCGCCCGAACGGCGACGGCGTCACCGTCGTCGGCGACGATGCGCAGTCGATTTATTCGTTTCGGGCGGCAACGGTCGAGAACATTCTCGGCTTTCCAGACCAGTACGTCCGCGAGAACGGCCTGGCGGCGTCCATCATCACGCTCGAGGACAACTATCGATCGACGCAGGGCGTTCTCGACGCCGCCAACGCGCTGATTGCGGAAGGCACGCGTCAGTACCGCAAGGTGTTGCGGACGACGAAGGGAACCGGGCGGCCGCCTCGATACGTCACGGTCGCCGACGATCAGGCGCAGGCCGACTATGTCGTGGCACAGGTGCTCGCGACGCGCGAGAGCGGGGTGCCGCTGAAACGGCAGGCCGTCCTCTTCCGCAGCTCGCATCACAGCGACACGCTCGAGCTGGAGCTCACGCGTCGGAACATTCCCTTCGTGAAATACGGCGGTCTGAAGTTCCTGGAAGCCGCTCACGTCAAGGATCTGCTCGCCGTCCTGCGCTGGGCGGACAACCCGAAGAATCGCATTGCCGCGTTCCGTGCGCTGCAACTGCTGCCAGGCATGGGCCCGTCGACGGCAGAGCTTGTCGTGGCGAGATTCGAGCAGTCAGGGTATTCGTGGACCGCGTTTGCCGCGTTTCGCCCGCCAGCAGGCATCGCCGATACCTGGGCGCCGTTTGTGGAATTGATGACCGGCCTCGCCATCGCCGAGGGACCGTGGCAGGGGCAAGTCGGCCGGACTCGGGAGTGGTTCGAGCCGCACCTCGAGCGCATCTACGATTCGGCACACGTGCGTGCGACCGATCTCGTGCAGTTGGAGCGCCTCGCTCAGCAGTTCGCGACGCGCGATCAGTTTCTGGCAGAGCTGGCGCTCGATCCGCCCGCGGTGACCGGAGACCTCTCGGGCACGCCGTACCTCGACGAGGACTACCTCATCCTGTCGACCGTCCATTCGGCGAAGGGACAGGAGTGGGACACGGTGTTCATCCTGAACGTCGCCGATGGAAATTTTCCGTCGGAGTTCTCTACCGGCCGCTCCGATCAGATCGAAGAAGAGCGGCGTCTTCTCTACGTCGCCATGACGCGCGCGAAAAACGACCTGCATCTCGTCGCGCCGCTCAAGTATTACGTCACCAATCAGCCGAAGAACGGCGACCGCCACGTGTACGGCACACGCAGCCGGTTCCTGACGAAGGCGGTCATCGCCAGGCTCGACGCGATCGTGTGGCCCGAGGTCCACGACTCGTCCGAGGCGCCCGCTCACTCCACGGCCCGCGTCAATGTCGCCGGGAAATTGCGCAACATGTGGTAGTGAACTGCTGCATTTTTCGCGGTAGACGTGGTAGGTTAATCAGATCCGAGCCAGGAGGGTTGTTGATATGAAACTGATCGTCAGCCTTGCGTTGTCTTTCGCACTCGCGTCGGCCGCAGCCGCGCAGGCTCAACACGATCACCCGGAGGGCGGCGACCTTGTGGGCACCGCCGGCGTCAGCTTTCAGACGTCTTGCGCCCCAGCCCTGCGACAGGATTTCAATCGCGGCGTCGCCCTGCTCCACTCGTTCTGGTTCGCGCAAGCCATCGCCGCGTTCAACGGTGTGCTGCAGAAAGATCCGTCGTGCGCGATGGCGCACTGGGGCATTGCCCTGAGCAGTTGGGGCAATCCGTTTGCCGGCCTGCGATCCCCGCAGCAAATCGCCCAGGGACAGGTCGCGATCCAGAAAGCGCAGACCACCGGCTCACCCACGCCGCGCGAGCGTGCCTACATCGCGGCCGCGGCCGCCCTTTACACCGACGGCGATGCGGGCACGCAACGCGCGCGCACGGTTGCCTACGAGCAGGGAATGGAAAAGCTGGTCACGCAGTTCCCTGCCGACATGGAAGCGCGTATCTTCTATGCCCTGGCCGTCAACCAGACCGCCCTGACGACCGACAAGAAGTACACACAGCAGCTGAAAGCGGCGGCGATCCTCGAACCGCTCTACAAGGAACATCCGAAGCATCCGGGTCTCGCGCATTACATCATTCACGCCTACGATCATCCGCCGCTCGCCGAAAAGGCGCTGGGCGCGGCTCGCAGCTACGCGTCTCTCGCCCCTGCGGTGCCGCATGCCCTGCACATGCCATCGCACACGTTCACGCGTGTGGGCCTGTGGAAAGAATCGATCGAGGCCAATCGCCGATCTGCCGAGGCCGCGCACAAGGAAAATGCGACATCGGAAGAACTGCACGCGATGGACTACCAGGCCTACGCGTACTTGCAGATCGCCCAGGATGCGGCGGCACGACGCGTCGCCGACGAGGCCGTCGCGGCGGCCGCGAGGCTGGACCCCAACGCGACAGGCGTGGCGGCACCCGGAGTGGCCGGTGTGTATGCGGCAGCGGCGATTCCCGCCCGATACGCGCTCGAACGCAATGCCTGGGCCGAAGCGGCTTCGTTGACGGTACACAGCACGAAGTTTCCACACACCGATGCCATCAGCCACTTCGCACGCGCGCTCGGTGCCGCCCGATCAGGGAATCCAGGTGCCGCCGCCGCCGATATCGATCGGCTTGCCGCGCTCCGCGACACGCTGAAGACGATGCAGGACGCGTATTGGGCCGAGCAGGTGGAAATCCAGCGCCAGATCGCGATCGCGTGGGTCACCTTTGCGGAAGGCGACAGGCCGCGCGGCATCGAGCTGTTGCGCGCCGCGGCCCTGGTAGAGGACGGAACGGACAAGTCGGCGGTTTCGCCGGGTCCGCTGGCACCGGCGCGCGAACTGCTCGGCTATATGCTCCTCGAAGCCGGCCGGCCGGCCGAGGCGCTCGTGGAATTCGAAGCAACCACGAAGAAGGAACCCAACCGATTCCACGGGTTGTACGGAGCCGCTCGCGCCGCAGAGGCAGCCGGCCAGCGCGCACGAGCCGTGACGTTCTATAAACAGCTGCTCCAGGTCGCCAGTGAGCCAGACGCCAATCGCCCCGAGCTCGAGCACGCACGCAACTACACCAGGTAGGGATCCGGCCGGCGACGTCCTCAACCCACCGCGCGGGTGGCTGGACATGGCGTCGCATCTGGGTCCCGGCCTCATCATCAGCGCCGCCATCGTCGGATCGGGCGAGCTCATCGTGACGCCGAAGGTCGGCGCCGCCAGCGGGTTCTCGATGCTCTGGTTCGTCATCTTCGCATGCATCGTCAAGGTCTTCGTGCAGATCGAACTGGCGCGCCTGGTGATCGTCGAGCGCGTCACGACGCTCGAAGCGCTGAACTCGATCCCGGGGCCGCGGTTCCGCGTATCGTGGATCCTCTGGTTCTGGCTCTTCATGTACTGCGGGCTGGTCTTTCAGATCGCCGGCCTCATCGGCGGATGCGTGCTCGTCTTTCAATCGATGGGCCTCAACATTTCGCCGGACGCGCTCCTCGTCGCGACGGTGGCGTCCGGATCGCTCCTCCTGGTCTCGGGCCGCTACAAGCCGGTCGAAGTCGGATCGACGCTGATGGTGGCGATGTTCACGCTCAGCACAATCGTCGCCATGGTCGCCCTGCAGTGGACGCCCTATCGCGTCTCGTCGGCGCAGATTGCCGAAGGGCTTCGCTTCCATCTGCCGCCTTCCTTCACTGTGGCGTTCGCGGCATTCGGCATTACCGGCGTCGGCGCGTCCGAGTTGATTTACTACCCCTACTGGTGTCTGGAAAAAGGCTACGCACGGCACGTCGGTACGAGAGACGGCTCGGCCGCATGGCAGATGCGTCTGCGAGGGTGGCTGCGTGTGCTCCACACCGATGCCACGCTCTCGCTGCTGATCTACACCGGCGCCACGCTCGCGTTCTACATCCTGGGTGCCGCCGTGCTGCACGGCCAGGGCATGCAGGTGACCGATCGAGAGCTGATCGACACGCTGAAACAGATGTACCAGCAGACGCTGGGCGCGACCGGTGCCTGGATATTCCTCTTCGGCGCGTTTGCTGTGCTCTACTCGACGTTCTTCGTGGCTACGGCGTCGAACGCACGTCTGTTCGCCGATGCGTTGCAGCTGTTCGGATTCACGCGCTACCGCGATGACGCCGCACGCCTGCGTGTCGTGCGTGCCGCCTGCATCGGCCTTCCGTTTGCCTCCGGAGCCGTGTACTTCCTGATGCCACAGCCCGTCGTGCTGGTCCTGATAGGCGCCGTCGGCCAGGCGCTGATGTTGCCTTTCATCGGCGCTGCCGCGCTCTACTTTCACTACAAGCGTCTTGCCGGGGTCATTCACAGTGGTCCAGTCTGGGTGGTTTGCCTCTGGCTGGCTGCTCTCTCGATGACGCTCGCGGGCGGCTATCAGCTGATACAGACTTTTCGGCCGCTGTTATGAAAGGCCCTGGGCTGGAGGACATCTACCTTGCCCGCGCGGCGCTGACAGGCCTCGTGTCGCCGACGCCGCTCATGCGTCATCCGCTGCTCGCCGCGGAGACCGGCCTCGACATCTACGTCAAACACGAAAATCACAATCCCACGGCGGCCTTCAAGATTCGTGGAGGGCTCAACCTGATTGGGTCGCTCACCGCCGACGAGCGCCGTCGCGGCGTGATTACGGCCAGCACGGGGAATCACGGCCAGTCGATCGCCTTCGCCTCGGAGCGTCTGGGCGTCTCGTGCACCGTGGCCGTACCGCATGGCAACAACCCGGAGAAGAACGCGAAGATGCGGGCCTTCGGCGCCACTGTGGTCGAACATGGCAACGACTTCGACGACGCGCGCGAGTGGGTGGAGCGAGAGGCGGAAGCGACCGGACGCCGCTACGTGCACTCGGCGAACGAGCCGATGCTCATCGCGGGAGTCGGCACCTACGCCCTCGAGATTTTCGCCGCGCTTCCCGATCCTGACGTCATTCTCGTGCCGATCGGCGGCGGGAGCGGCGCATGCGGCTGCTGTATCGCTCGAACGAGCCTCGGAAAAGCGACGCGCGTCATCGGCGTACAGGCCGTCGAAGCCGACGCCTTCGCGCGCTCATGGCGCGGACCCGAGCGCGTCTCGACGACCCGCATCGGCACATTTGCCGAGGGCCTGGCGACGCGTTACACGTTCGATCTCACCTTCGGCATTCTCAAGCGCGAGCTCGACGACATCGTGACGCTGACCGAAGCGGAGCTGGAGGAAGGCGTCCGGCTGGCGATGCGCGCGACGCAGAATCTCGCCGAGGGCGCCGGCGCGGCGTCTTTGATGGCCGCCGTGAAGATGCGCGATCAACTCGTCGGCAGGAAGATCGTCTGCGTGATGAGCGGCGGCAATCTGAGCATGTCCGCGTTACAACGCATCATCGGCTGACGAATCGTCAGGAACGTTCTTCCGCCGCTCTGTGCGGCCCGACGGCCCAGCCTGGAGATGTCCATCCGCACCGATCGCATGTGAGCGCCAGCGTTGCCGAGCCCAGCTTGAGGTCCTGACGATGACCCACCAGGGAGCACGTGACGTGTTTGAAGCCACTCCAGAACCGGGAAAGAAAGCCGTCCCGGTAAAGAGTTCCGTCCCGGAAAATAATTCCGTGCGTGTCGGGCGTCAAGCTTCGAGTTTCCATAATCATTGGAGCACCTCACCTGGGGGTTTCCGCATCACAGAGCAAACCGCGGACCACTTCCGCACTCGGCAGCCCTTAAGGTCCCTCAATGAGGCATCACTTACCCGATGATCGAGATCATGCGCAACACATGCAGACCGAGGACGCGAACGCCGTTCACCGTTGTCTCGGCGGCCGCGCGATCGCGATCGATCCCTTTCGTGAAGATGCGCCAGGCGATGTCCTGTGGCATCGTCACTTCAGAGACTTGCCGACCTCGAGGCGATTCGATCAAGAGCCACCGACCGTCCTCGCGAAAGAGATACCAGCTTCCGCCACAATCTCCCGACACGTTGACTCGCACGCACGTGTCGGCTTCCCCCTGCTGATCCCGGTAATGGTACGGCAGCGCACGCATGAAGCAATCGAGCACCGGATAGTAAAGCTCGGGCGTCATGATGCCGGGCCTGTTGGTCGCAAGCCGGATCTGCTGCTGGTGATGCCAGCGTTCGGTCAGCTCGCGGGCGGTGTCGAACCAGTTCGGTGACGTCTCGTCGCCGGCCCAGCTCACACTGAAGACCGCGTCGGCCATCGGATCGAGCGACTGATGGAACGCGGCGCTCTCTCGCGACGCGACGTCCATCAGCGAAATCAGCACCGGTGGGCTCAACCGGCGGTACATCTCGACCCCTTCCCGATTGAGCCGGTTGACGAACGCGACGAGATCCTCGGGCGAGCGTATCTGAGGAGGCGGGCCGGGCATGTGCCCATCGCGGACCCGTGAAAGCTTGCGCAATTGTGTGTCGAGCAGATGAGCGGCCACGTCCCTGACCTTCCAGGCCGGCGCAACCGTCTGCGCATCCCAGTCAGCTGGCGTGAGCGATCGCAGCAGCTCGAGGAGATGCTCATCAACGATAGGAAGGAGATGGGCGACGAGAATGGGTTTCACGGTTTTTCACTCGGTTCGTAGAGTTCGTAAAGTTCGTGGAGTTCGTAAAGTTCGTGAAGTTCGTCAGGTTCGTTGGGTTCGTAAAGTTCGTGAGGTTCGGCAGGTTCGGAAAGTACGCTCGCTCGCCGCGAACCTGACGAACCACGAACCTGACGAACCTGACGAACTTCACGAACTTTACGAACCCAACGAACCCAACGAACCCACGAACCTCGCGGTTTTGTTTAAAACGCTTCTCCAATTCCGAGGTTGAACCGCCAACGATGTTCTTGAGGCGCCCCATCGATGGTGAGCCCTTCGAGCGGTTTCAACTGATAGCCGAAATCGATGCGAATCAGGCCGAACGGCGTGTGCAGCCTGACGCCGGGCCCGGCATCGTAGAGAAGCTTGTCGAAATGCACGGCCCAGGGATCCTCCCACACATTGCCGGCCTCGACGAACAGGGCACCGGATAGACGCGGAAGCAGGCGGAAACGTACCTCGCCTGTCGCCGTCATCATGCCTTTCCCCCCAACCGGCTCGCCCGAGGCGGACAAC
>Ga0065705_10002456_pt1 | contig 13179 bp, 18 predicted proteins | sample SwibulcommuniRL2_FD_59092 | JGI IMG/M metagenome (GOLD analysis project Ga0065705, IMG submission 59092) | Bulk soil microbial communities from switchgrass field near Rose Lake, East Lansing, Michigan, USA - RL2 Bulk Soil v2 (version 2) | ecosystem: Environmental > Terrestrial > Soil >...
TCCCTGCTGGCGGACATAGGCCGCCAGCTGCGCATGCAGGGGATTGCAAGCGACATGTTTGGCCCCCCAGCGCAGCCAGTTTTCCATCGGCGGGGTTAAGAAGAGCAACTTCATATCACCCTCACGGCATAACCAGGTTGATTTTGTGGGAACGCTTTAGAGTTTGACTATCAAACCCGAGCAATATCCGAGCCGACGATCATGCCGCCGATATTCGGGTCCTTGTCGGGGGATAGACCGGTGCTAAAGACTGACAATGGGGTCAGCTCGTTTCCCCCTGCGGAGAATTTCACGACGGTTCCCCAAATCCTACGAAAGACTAAAGCGAAACGGCAGCGTGTTCAGCCCGTTTGTGCTATAGATANTGAGGCATAAAAAATTGACCGGCAAGGACCTGCGCCATGAACAATGCGACGCCGCTGCATCGCCGGCGCTGGCTGCAGGAACTAAGTAAGCTGAAGGGGGATTGCATGAGCGAACGGATTCGCCACGGGACTCGTTTCCTAGCCTATGTTCTGTCGCAGTAATTGGAAAACTTCCGTTACTTTTCTTACGTTGCGGAAAGTCTCTCGACGCGAGTCGTGGCATGTGGTTTGCTCAAACAGCTTTATTTAGAAGTGTCACTCCCATTTTCGGCCGCAGCCAACGTGGGCGTTGCAGGGGGGAAATCAGCGTCAACGATGCCGGGCTTCAACTCGTCATTGAATTACGGCGAGTCGCACTGAGATGACGTCGCCGAGGAATAGTTAAAGGAGGATTTTATGCCACGACCCAGAATCATCGAATGGCCGGACAAGGCGAAGATTTGCGTCACCTTCATCATTCCCTGGGAAGTGTGGCCGGAGAATTTCGCCACGCGGGAATCCTTGCAGCGCCACGGCACGCACACCATCCCGCCGGCCAATGCGGTGTTTAAACAAAATCTCGCCGCTGTCACGGAACGAGAATACGGCGACCGGGTCGGCATCTGGCGCATCATGGATATGTTCGACCGCCATGGCCTGAAAGTGACGTTCTTGATGAACGGCCTCAAGGTCGAGCAGTTTGCCGGGGAGTGCAAGGCGTTCAAGGCGCAGGGTCATGAATTCTCCTCGGAAAGCTACGAGCATGAGTATTCGTTCATGTACACGCGCGAGCAGGAACACGAGTCCATTCAAAAAACTGTCGCGGCGTTTCAAAAGGTCCTGGGCGAGAAGCCGACCGGCTATCTCTCGCCGGGGCATGCCTCGACGCCGTATACTTTAGAGTTGGTCGCGGAAGCGGGCTTTATCTGGTGGGCGGATCCGTTGAACTCGGATAACCCATACACGACAGAGTCCAAGGGGAAAAAGGTCGTGGTGGTGCCATACAATGTTCCCGGCTGCAATGATTACTCCACCTACGGTGCCGGCCGAACGCCACGTGACTTGCTCCAAATAATGAAAGATCAATTCGATTATCTCTACTGGGAAGGCGAGCAGGGCGCGCCGAAGTTCTTTGCGTTTAACCTGCACCCATTCGTTTCCGGCGTGCCGTTTCGCACCAAAATCGTCGACGAGTTTATTCGCTACGCCAAAGGCTTTCCGAAGGTCTGGTTCGCGCGGCGCATAGAGATCGCCAATTGGTGCTTGGAGAAAGGGTTTTAATTAGCCGCCTGAGTCCCAAATACGAGGTAGTGCCCGTTTGGGACAATCACCACCGAGGCGAATCGAGAGGCATTTACGCGCCGTCGTGGGCGGCCCAGAACTCGGCGATGTCTATGCAGCGGCAGAACCACACGCCTGGATGGCTTTTCACATATTCCAAAAATCCTTCGAAGACTTTCGCCAGTCCGGGCCGGCCGCCGGTGAAGTTATGCATGGCATAGCGAAATTTCATCGGTTGCGTGGCGCTCTCTTCGTAGTGCGCGGTGAATTCATCTTTGAGTTGCTGCAAGGCGCCGGCTAGGCCCAAGGGTAAAAGATCGTTGTCGGTGTAGGTGGGTCGAACATAACCGATCGAAATTAGTTTTTTGCCGTTGACATCGATCCGATAAGGCACATCGGAGTTGCCGTAGTCACCGTTCCACAAAAACCCCATGGCCGCGCAAATTTCCAACGTGAACGGACTCGGACGGGGTCCGGGGGACATGTAACCGCGCGGGCGCCTGCCTGTGGCTTTTTCGATGGCGTCGGTCGCCCTCACGATCGCAGTCCGTTCTTCTTCCAGGGTGGGGTAATCGATCGGGTGGCGGCTTTGATCCCAGTGGTGACACGCGACTTCGTGGCCGTGTTCCACTGCTTGTCGCAACGTAGCGGGGAAAAGTTCCGCCATCAGGCCACTGGTCAGCACGGTGGCTTTGACGTCATATTTCTGCAGGAGATTGAGCAGTCTTTGAAAGCCGAAGGTCGCGCCATACTCGCGCGCCGTGAGCGCTAGGAAGTCGATACATGCCGTCCCCGGAGTGATGTCCCGCTTGCGGATTGCGATCGAGCGCGGCGCGGACTCCCATTCATGCATGATGTTGAAGGTTACCGCGATGCGGTTGCCGCCGGGCCACTGGGTAAACCAACTTGGCCGGCAGGGGAGTTGGGGCCGGTAGTTCCACTGATAAATTTTTGCCAGATCGGCGGTCTGCATCGCAATTTTCCTTTCCGGTCTATTCTAAGCGAGAAACTCCAGAGGGTATCCTTTGCGGCGGTAATAGGGCACGGGGAGACCACGTACGCGGACGGCTTCGCGACGGCGGCATGGCTTCGCTCCCGATAGAGCATTTAGAAATCCATCGCGATGGATAGCGACCAGCGGATCACGCGATCGACTCCAGATAGCGCAGGATGTTGGTTGTGGTGACCAAACCCACCAATCTTCCGTTACTCATGACCGGCACACAACCGATCTTTTTCTCCGCCATCAAGCGGGCCGCCTCCTTGATCGATGTGTCGGGCGCCACAATTACAATTCGTTTCTTCATGACGTTCTTGACCAACTCGCTCTTCAGCAGCGCCGATCGGGTTTTCTGCTTGAGGCCAAAAATTCGAGTCGCCGCCGCGCCGATCAAATCGCGTTCGCTGAGCAAACCCACCAGCTTGCCGCCGTCGATCACCGGGATATGACGAATGCGCCCAAGGGAAATCACGTCGTTGGCCAGGTCCAACGTATCGTTCGGAGCTAACGTTACCGGAGACCCCATCATGATTTCGCGCACGATTCCCTTCCTGCCATTCTTCATAAGCCCGTCCCTCTCNCGCNCTTTATCGCTCCCACGACGCTGAACGCATCGCTGNTAANCTGACGCTCCATCAGGAGTTTGTGCACTGTCCGTGCCAACCCGAGCCCGGGGTTATCCTCGAAATATCCCCCGGTCGAGCGTCTTTGCGCCGCAGCTTTGTTGGCAAGAATGAGAAATCGTCGCTCCAATTCCCCGCATGTGAGAAGCGGGCCGGCAAAACAATTGTAGTTCACGGCCAGGCGGGCAGTAAAATCCAGGGCATATCTTTTGCTCGTTTTCTTGCTGAAAAAGGAGGTTTTCGTGACTCCAATGAAGAGAATCCTTGCGCCGACGGATCTTTCAGAACTTTCACGGGCGGCATTACGCTACGCTTTGGAGCTTGGCTTGGAACGAAATGCCGAGGTGATTGTTTACCACGTGGTTAGCGAACACGGCGATTGGTTCGGCGATGATCGGTTGAATCCCGCAGCCGTACTCTTGCCGCGCCGAAAGGAACTGCTGCGTAAGTTTGTCGAAGAAAATTTCGCCGATTGGATCGGCAAAGTGAAAATTACCGAGCTGGTGGAGACAGGCATACCTTACGACAAGATTGTCAGGAAAGCCCAAGAGGCGAACGCCGATTTGATCGCCATGTCGACCCACGGGCGCACGGGAATCGAGCAGGTCATGCTGGGCAGCGTCACGGCCAAGGTCGTCGCCCGAGCCGATTGCCCGGTATTGTCGATTCGACCGCAGGCAAACAACTGATCGTGAGGATAGGGGCAGGGCAGCACTTGAGCCAGATGCGCGTGGAATTCCCGTTCGCTCAGCGGCTCGCCTTCGATTCGCGCTCCTGAGAAGACATTGTGAATTATTCTCACAACTAGGAAGAACTCTTATGATCGTCCGTGTGATCGCAACTATTTGGACTTTCCTTTTGTGGCATGTGCTTTGCGCAGAACCGTTACAGTGAAACGATTCGAATAAAAAGATAAATAGAAGAAGGAGATAACGTTATGGAAGATTTCGCAGATGCAAGTGCCCTGTTCGGGCAAATGTCCGGTCAGGGGGGAATTTCGCCAATAGAGAAACTGCTTAACGAGTTTGAAGCGCACGAAGCCAAGGAAGACCACGCCCTGGAGATTTACAAACAGACCATGGCGCACATGCCGAGCCCGCTCACCCGCTTCCTGATGCAGATGATCGTTTCGGACGAAGAAAAACACCGGGCAGTGATGCACGCCATGGTGTCGACCTTAAAGGGCAGCCTCACATGGACCAAGCCTGCCGACAGCCTTGAGAGCGGCGGACCTTCGGCCATGAACGGCAAGCTGCGTGAAGCTACCGAGCAGTTCATTGACTTGGAGAAAGAGGGAATACGGGAATACAAGGTACTGGTGAAAGAGAGCAGCGGCTATTACCACGGCTTATTCAAGGTGCTTCTCGACGGCATGATCCGAGATTCGGAAAAACACGTGGAGCTACTGCAGTTTCTCAAGGAGAGTCTAAAAGATGCATGAATAGGCCGAAGGGGTGTGACCCGCCGGATTAGTNGAGCNTCTCGCTCTTCCCGACGTTGCGCGATGCCACTTTACGGCGAGTTNCTTCGGCGCACCGTCGTTACCGCTCATGGATTTTCATTTCGACAATATTATTGGCAAGAGTAAAGCCTTGGGCGATGTTCTGGAGATGGTTAAAAAGGTCGCCAATACCCAGGCGACCGTTCTCATTACCGGCGATAGCGGCACCGGCAAGGAGCTGGTCGCGCTGGCGCTTCACGCCCATAGCGATCGCAGCGATCAATTGTTCTTGCCGGTAAATTGCGGCGCTCTGCCCGAAACCTTGTTGGAGAGCCTGCTGTTCGGCCACATCAAAGGCTCATTCACTGGAGCCTTCGCCAATCAGGAGGGATTATTCGAAAAGGCCCGGGGCGGCACCCTCTTTCTCGACGAGATCGGCGAAATTCCGCAACACCTTCAGGTTAAGCTGTTGCGCGTGCTGGAAGCGAAGGAAATCTTGCCCATCGGCAGCACGACGCCGCGTCATGTCGATGTCCGGGTGCTGGCGGCAACCAATCGAAACCTCAAAATGGAAGTCGACGCCGGGCGCTTCCGGGAAGATTTGTTCTACCGGCTCAACATCATGGAGATTCATATTGCGCCGTTGAGGGAACGTCCCGAGGACATCCCGCTTTTGGTTGATTATTTCATTAAACGCCACAACCCGGAGTTGAAAAAACAATTCGTGGGAATACAAGAGGAAGCGATGCGCGTGCTGATGGCACTGCCGTGGAAAGGTAACGTGCGCGAGCTCGACAACGTGATCGAGCACACGATGATCCTCGCCGAAGGGGAGCGGATCACCGTGCAAGACTTGCCGCCGGCAATTATCGCCAGCAGCGACGGTCATCCCGCCGCATTTACATTCAATCTCAGGGATGCCCAAAGGCAGTTTGAGAAGCGGCATATCCTGAGTGCTCTCGAACAAGCCAGTCACGACAAACGAGAGGCGGCCAAGCTCCTGGATATCAGTCTCTCTTCGCTTTACCGGAAGATCGATCAGTTGGAGATCGCCTAAAGCGCGCGCTGCGATAGCCGATTCGGCGGAAACACTCCGGCGGCCCACGAAGCCGCAATCGTCATTTCATTAAAGACCCCGGGCGCTCCGCGGGCGTCAGCGGTGAGTTCTCTTTTGAAGCGATACGAGCAACCAACCACTGGAACGTATACGCTTGCGGCCAAAACTTTCAGCGATAAAATACAATATCGGTATGCTACTCGATATCGGCGAGTTTCCTGACCCCATCGCCCCAGTCTTCCATTCTGAAGTCTGAGAGCGAGACCACGATGGGCTCTTTTTCCTCGATCGCGATCATGCGGTTCTTGTATTCCAGGAGGAATGAGATTTTGAGCAACAACGAATCGTCCCTAACTTCGAGAAGTGTGACCTTTTGCTCGAAATAGGAGTATTGCTTCTCACGGAATATTTCTTTGACTCGCGCGCGGGTGAGTGTTTCCTCCGCACCTAAAAAGCCGCCCATATCTCCTCCGCGTTCCTGCGCCGGCATTCCTGCGAATGGTTCGTCATTCCTGCTCCTCCTCCAGACGGTTGAGAAAGCAGCGCAAGACGTCAACGTAGGTAACGATGCCTACCAGGCCTTCGGCCTCATCGACCACCGGAATGCCGCCGATCTTGTCTTCGATCAGGAGTTCCACCGCGTCGCGCAGATCGTCCTCAGGCGACAAGGTGAGTGGCTCGGCGGTCATGATGTCTCGGACCCTGGTTCGAAGCGCTTTCGCCCGTTCCTCCGGCTCAACAAGCGACGATTGAGCCAGGAAGGACCGAACGTCGCGATCGGTGATGATCCCCAACAACGCACCTTTGTCCACAACAGGCAGCTGGCGAATTCTATTTTCGACCATCAACTCGTCCGCCTGGCCCATAGTTTCATCAGGTGTCATGACCAACGGATTCTTGGTCATCACATCCACGACTTTCATCCAGTTGTATCCTCCCATGGCCTTGTTCCTTTCCGATCAGAGATAGTCGGAGTTACTCGGATTACTTGAACGAGCACGCTCTATGCCAAGGTGCTGGAATCAATTGCACAATAAATTCATTAGTTTATGTAAAATGCCGGCCGTGCCTTTCGCGTCGATGCAAATTTGACGCGCCTTTTCCGCAGGGATAGGAAAAATATTTGCCGCGGCAGGCAAAACAAGTGGTTATCTTGAGTAAGCGCGCGGCATGCGTTTTGCGGTAATGAGTTTAGTAAACAGCCAATAACGACAAAGGAGTTTCTTATGCCGAAGATTAAAAAGATATTGGCGCCAACGGATTTTTCTGAATTGTCGAAGCTTGGCCTGCGCTACGCCCTGGAGATGGCGCGCGACTCGAGCGCGGCGGTTATCGTTTATCACGCCGTCGATTTCGGCGCGGATTGGCACAATAATCGGACGGATTACGGGCCCAATCGCGATCTCTTGGACGAAAGCCGTCGGCTCCTGGATAAATTTCTCGCCGAGAATTTCGCCGATTGTATCGACCTGGTGGAAGTACGTGCGGTCGTTGAGTTCGGGGCGGCGTACAAGAACATCGTCGAAGAGGCGGCGAGCGAAGGTGTCGATATGATCGTGATGTCGACTCACGGTCGCACTGGCGTCGACCATTTGATTTTGGGCAGCATAGCGGAAAAAGTCGTGGCGCGCGCGCCTTGTCCGGTGTTGATCGTACCGCGGCGCGGGCGGGAAGGAACCAGCGCGCAAGCCGCTTGAATTGCGACTGACCGTCCCTCGTTATTAGATCACCCCGATGGAGGCTAACGCTGCTCGAACCGGGCGGCGCTCGCGCTTTAACGCGATATTTTCTCGGGTCAGCGCGGTGCTCCGGTGGAAGACCGGCAATAGACCAGGTAATAAACCGCCGCAACCATGCCAGTGCCGCCGGCAATATTTCCAAGTGTTACCGGGATCAAATTCGTAATCAGCCCTGTCAGATTCAGGGCCGGCACTGAAGCCGTGGGAAGTTGGTGCTGGAGAAGAATTCCCAGCGGGATGAAATACATGTTGGCCACGCTGTGTTCGAAACCCGCAGCAACAAAGGCGGAAATCGGGAAAACGATGGCAAATATTTTGTCGACCACGGTGCGCCCGGCGAGCGTGAGCCACACGGCGAGGCAGACCAGGACATTACACAAAACGCCCTTGAAAAATGCCTCCCAAAACGGCAGCGCGACTTTGCCAGCAGCGATTTTGATCGCGGTGGTGCCGACGGCGTCGTCGTTCATGCGCCAATGCTGGGACCACAGGACCAGAAAGACCAGGCCAAGCGCACCGACAAAATTGCCAACATAAACAACGAGCCAATTACGAATCAGCTCAACGGTTGTAATGCGTCGGTCAGCCCAAGCCATGATCTGTAGATTGTTGCCAGTGAAAAGCTCAGCACCAGCTATCACCACCAAGATCAGTCCCAACGAGAACGCCAACCCGCCCAATACCCGGCTTGCGGAAAAGCTTAAATCGGAGTCGCTGGCCACCAACGTAAAGTAAAGCGCCCCGAGGCCGATAAATCCGCCGGCAAGTATGCCGAGGGTCAACTGGGTGAGCAGCGGCAAGCGTGCTTTGGCGACGCCGACAGACTGGACGCGTTCGGCGATCTCCTTGGGCGTATAAGCATCGAAACCGAAGATTTCACTCATAGCGAAATTCGTTCAGAGGCGCTCGATTGCACCGCGGTTCCTCATATTCATGGGACAGCGGGTGCTTGTTGCGGTAGGAGCTGCTCACCTTTAAAAAAGATCTCTGCAGTATGAGAGTGCATCACTTTTGCAGTGTGCCGATGTATTCGGCAATCAGCTTTGCCGTTAGCAGCGAGGTCAACTCCGTATATTTCTCTTTTTCATGCTCTTGCCGGAACACCTCGCCCCACACGGGCATGTTGCGCGTCCCGTGCGCACGCACGACGCGGCTGCCGTCAATCGAAGACATCACCCGCTCGACCGGATAGGTTCCTTTGTTACTGCGTTTCAAAGCGGTCAAATCGGGCATTTTGACTTTCAAGTCCCGGCTTACCGGGCCGTCGCCCTTGCCTTGGCTGCCATGGCAAGAGGCGCAATACTTCAAGTACATTTCTTTGCCGCCATTCTCGTCTGCAAATGATTGCGTNGTTGGTGCAAACAACAANACAGCTANCGCGATCCGGATGAAGACTCGGTTTGTCATCGTTGGCCNTCCCTCTGATCAAAAATATTCGACTACCGTATCANCTGGGGGGAATTGTGACGCAAACCAAATGCCCGTGAAAACCTTTGCCTAAAGCTGCGGAGATGGAGGGATCGACAGGACTAAATTCGCAAAGTCGCGAAACGCGCGGTCGATCTTTACCGATTTTGACAATATTGAGAAAACGCCCGCGCCCCTCTGTGCCCATCCTCCTCTCACAACTCGACAAGACGACTGCTGGCATCAAAGCTGCGTTCTTTCCTGGAGAAAGCTGTGGAGGTCGGCAATATGGAAAATCAAAAGGATCGATTCGGCGATACCATGCGACTGGTGGAGCGGGCCAAAGAGGACATTTATTTTGCCGAGCGCGATCGGGAGGTCCTGGAAAAACTCCGCGGTCAACTGCGTAAGGTCGAAACCGTCGAGGCGGCGCGACACTGTCCTAAGTGCCCCGGCAAGCTCGAGGCTTACACTCTTGAGGGATTCGCGCTCGATCGCTGCCATGAATGCGGTGGAATCTGGTTGGATCAGGGCGAGCTTGAGGCAATTATTCACAAGATTAGCCGCGGTCCGCTCGGCGCCTGGTTGGACACGTTGACGGCGAAATCTTAGAACGGAGTACCTTTTGTCATGAGATCACAACCGAAAAGATACAACACCTTGTACAAGAAAAGTCATGTCGAAAGGGATATGTACCTGCCGAAGCGGGATCCGAAGGGCGTCATCCAGTGCCGCGGTTGTGGCGCGTTTCACCATCGGCGCCATTGGACGTTAATACGGCCCGCTGCTTTTGACAGCCAAGCGCACAGCAATCGCGTTTTCTGCCCCGCGTGCCGGAAGATTCGCGATCAGTTTCCGGGAGGTGAAGTCACTCTTCTTGGCGTTGAGGCGAAAAACCGTGGAGAGATAGCGAGGATCTTGCGCAACGAAGAGTCGCGGGCGCGGGAGAAAAATCCGCTGGAGCGGATTATGCGCATGGGTGCGGCGAATGGCGGCTGGCGGGTCGAGACCACGACCGAGAAGCTGGCGCAGCGGCTGGGGCGCTCGGTCAAGAAGGCAAGGGGCGGAAAGCTCGATTATAAGTGGGGGCATAATAATAAGTTCGTCCGTGTGGTGTGGGAAAAGAGCGGGGCTGAAAAATAACAGCGGACGTCGGAACAGAAAAGTAAAACGCACGAGTGGCTGTCATTCCTCTCCGCGCATAAAAACTTCGAATCGCCCGGTGGATAAAAAACAAAAGGATTTGTCGATCGGGTACTTCATCCTGGCGTTGAAGTTGATGTTTCTCGGTCAGTATTTCCTGTTCACCCGGTCGTCGGAACCCCTTTTCTACAGTCAGTTTAAAAGCGTGCTTAAACATGGGCAGATCACCGATATCGTAGTCCGGGATAAGGAGATTTGCGGGCGCGATCAAGCCGGAAGCGCTCAAATAAATTTTTACGCCGCAAAAGATCACGACGCTCGGTGACCACGCCAAGAAGTCCGTTCCGTTTCACGTCGTCAGAGTTGAAGATCCGCGCCTGTGACGCGACGGAGTGCGAAAAACCGCGGTGCCTAGGCGGGATAAAATGTGGCACGGCCATTGCTGGTGAAAAATATCATGAAGAACACACAAACAAAGTGGAACGTGCTTGTTTTAGCGGTAGGGGTCTTCGCGATGTTTCCCCGGCTACTTTATTCCTATGAGGAAATTGTCGTGAAAGACGGAGCGATCGTTCGCGGGGCGGTGAAAATTGCCGGGGCTGTGCCGAAAGTACCGCCCCTGCAGATTACAAAATACAAGGAAATCTGTAAGGACGTTCCCAATGAGAGCCTGAGCGTTGGCCCGGGACAGGGAGTTCGCTTCGCGGTTGTTACTCTGGAAGGTGTCACCAAAGGTAAGGCTGTGGAGAAAGAAACCGTCCATGAGTTGGATAACATGAAGTGTCGCTTCACTCCGCGGGTTCAAGCCGCGAGCATAGGCCAGTTCGTCCTGCTCAAAAATTCCGATCCCATCCTGCACACGGCGCATGCGCTTTTCGCAAACGACCAGCCGCAATTCAATGTCGGACTCTATCCTGGACGCACGAGCCGAAAACCCTTGGTTGCGGCGGGGCTCGTCAAGATCCGCTGTGAAGTTCATCAATGGATGGCCGCTTACATCGTGGTTACGGAGCATCCCTATCACGCCGTCTCCGACGTCTATGGAGAGTATGAGCTTCGGGACGTGCCGCCGGGAGTTTATCAGTTGAAAGTGTGGCACGAGACCTTGGGCACGCAGGAAAAGCGGATTGAGGTAAAGCCGGCCGGCACACCAAAGGTCGACTTCACTTTCACAGTATCACCGGGGGTAAAAAAATGAAGAACTTATTGTTCTGTATTCTGGTTGGAGGGGTCTTCGGTATCCCGTCGGCTGCTCTGAGCGCCGATGCGGCGGGGACTGGAATCGTCAAAGGAACGATTACGATCGGCGGCAAACCAGCTACAGACGCTGTCGTCTCGATCGAAGGACTGTCAAAGGAACAGGTCAAGGCCCGGATGTCGCTGGTCAAGGCGCAGAAAAAAATCATCGATCAACGCAACCTGAAGTTCATTCCGACGGTGGTAACGATTATGGTCGGTGAGACCGTTGAGTTTCCGAACAACGACAAGTCTTGGCATAACGTATATTCCAAGGGCGGCGCGAACGATTTTGATCTCGGTCTTTACGCCTCGGGGAAGAGTCGGAGCAAGAAATTTGACAATGCCGGCGTGTCTCGCGTCCTCTGTAACGCCCACCCGTCCATGGAGGCCTTCGTTGTCGTGAAAGATCACCCGTTTTTCTCAACGACCGATAGCCGCGGCAATTATGAGATTAAAAACGTACCCTTGGGCAAGCTGCGCGTCGAGATTTGGCATCCAAACCTCGACATCAAGACCGACACCGTCGAAATCGTGCGCGCCGGCGAGGTGTTTGCGCTCAACGTCGATCTAAAGAAACGTTAACGCACCGACGAAGCGGTTGCATGCGCTAATGCTTCATCGCCGTTGTAGCGATATCTGACGCAGGCATCCTTCTGTTGTTGCTATTTTCGCGCAGTGCTTGCTTCGAGACGGGTGTCACACGCTGCACGGGTTTTATAGGCAATTCTAGTCGATTTCTGGTCATTTTCGCCGCGATATCAGCCGGTGTTCTCCCGCCGGATTCTGGGGGAGGGCCGGCCTCCAAAAAGGGTCGCTGAACAATAGACAACACCTAGAACGGAGATTGCACGATGATCGGCGCATGGGTCCGACGAGTTCTTCTTGGGGTGATTGTGATTTTCCTGGTTATCCAGGCGGTGCCGTACGGGCGCGATCACGCAAATCCGCCGCTACGCGTGGAGCCGGCATGGGACAGCAAGCGAACGCGGGAGCTGGCGGTGCGAACCTGTTTCGCCTGTCATAGCAACGAGACGGTTTGGCCCTGGTACTCTAACTTTGCGCCGATCTCGTGGTTGATCCAGCGGGACGTCCAGAAAGGACGGAGGGAGTTAAATTTCTCCGAATGGAATAGAGCGCAAGAGGAAGCGCATAAATCCGCCAATACGGTTCGAAAGGGCTCGATGCCGCCCTGGTACTATCCGTGGGCCGGACTCTCTTATGCCGAGCGTCAGAATCTTGCCCGAGGGTTGGAAGGCACCCTGGGAAGCAGAAAGAGAGAAAAAAATAACAGCTGAGAAGAAAGGTAGGTGCGGGCGGCGGAGGACGGAAGTCAAGCAAAACCGGGATGCAAGTTTTGCGTCGGTTTGACTTCTCAAGACAAACATCTCCGGCACTGATGCAAAATGCCTCTCAGGCCAGCCCTCGTGGCCCCCACATTTTTTTCAAAAATTGTCTAATATTGAACAGAAATCTACCCCCGAGGTAAGCGACTATGCCGGGAATTTTGGTGACGGCATTTGCTTAGTATAGTTTTAGTGGCCACTGCTGAAGAGAGTTGTCGTCATTACTTTTGCAGGGAGTGCCGCGTCGAGTATTTCGCGATGGAACCGAGTTCCATGTAATTCTCAGCCGACGCTGCAGTTTTATTCATGTGAGCTCAGGCAGATGGTGCCGCTCCAACTTCTCTGTTTAAAAAAGTGGTTTTTTTCTAGACACGGTTTCCGGGGAAGTGGTATAAACCGCCAAATGCCTTGCACTGGATCGCTGAGCTTAATCTATATCGGGGGTATCATGAAGCGGTTTGCGGTCGCGATAATTTTTGTAGCGGCATTCACGGCGCATGGGTTCCTTGCCTGGGCTGCCACGACGGAAGCGCCTAAACCCGCCCCGGCTACTTATGTCGGC
>Ga0065705_10104575_pt1 | contig 13177 bp, 5 predicted proteins | sample SwibulcommuniRL2_FD_59092 | JGI IMG/M metagenome (GOLD analysis project Ga0065705, IMG submission 59092) | Bulk soil microbial communities from switchgrass field near Rose Lake, East Lansing, Michigan, USA - RL2 Bulk Soil v2 (version 2) | ecosystem: Environmental > Terrestrial > Soil >...
CCAGGCCAGCGGCGGATCGTGGCCGGCTGGGCCGTGCCCCGCTTTTGGCCCACCGTAGCCATAGTGGCCGCCGGGCCGTGCTTCGATGATCACCGAGCCGGGCGTCCACTCTCCTTCCTGCGGCGCCACCGTGACGACATCGCCCGGCCCGATCGACATGCCGTTGGCATTGCGAAAGCCCGTGGCGACGACGTTATAGATGAAGCCGAGCTTCGGCACACGCACCAGGCCCGCTGTGGCGTGCATGAAGTGGAACTCTCCCCGCGAATTGGTCTCCAGGCACGTGACATAATCGTGCCCGCCCGTCGATGTCGGATAGGAATTGCAAAAGCACTGATACTCGTCCGCTTCACCGTCGCCGTTATGATCCACCAGCCGCGTGATCTGATCGCGGCCCAGCACAAACACCTGATCGTCCACAATTTTCAAACCTAAGGGCTGAAAGAGGCCGGTCGCCATGCGTTTCCAGACGAGCCGCTCCAGTCGCTCGTTGACGCCGCTGACCCGCCACACGTCGCCGTGGACGGTGCACAAGGCAATATCGCCATTGGCAAAGAAGTCGTGCCCGCTAGCGAAAAACAGGGCCTTGTAGGGATTGTCAAACGGCAACGTGAGCGTATCGACGACGTAGGGGGATGCTGTATCGCGGCTCAGCATGCCGCGCGTGACGATCTCGGCGGTCCAGCGGGGCCCAGCGGGCTTGGCCAGCTCGGCGAGGTCTTCGGGCGGCGGGCTGGCTTTCACCGCGGCGACGAACTTCGGGAGTGATTCCTTTGAACCGGACCAAAAGCACAGTTTGAATCGGCGCAGCTTTTCGCCGGGAGCGATTTCAAGGGTCGGAAACACCGGGCGGCCCTCGATGGCCAGTGCTCGAAGTTTCACATTTTCGCCGATGACCGCCAGGGCGGTCGTTCGCTCACCGTCGGTGATGCTTATTGCTTGTGCTTCATCGAAGTCAATTCCCTTAGCGGTTCCGGGGAAAGCTCCCGCGGCAAATTCCAGCGACTCTTTGCGCGGGTCGACTTCAATTGTCCGCGTGAAGACCGCAATCCCCTCGCGCTCCTCCAGCCACGGAGATTCGCGAACGCGCTTGAAAAGGACATCTGCCGACAGCACTACGCGATTGTCACGGACAGTGAGGCCTCGATAGCGAACGCCTGCCCAGTTCGATCCAGCCGGTGCGAACATCACCACCCCCGCGATCTGTGGCGAGTTGATCAGCCCGTAGCGCGCCGGATCGAACTTCAGAAAGCCGCCGGTCCAGGCGGCCCGCAGGTCCATCGACTGGGTGTCGTAGCAGACGGTCCCTTGACCACGGTCGCCGACTTTGATCGATAGGCCTTTGGCAACGATTTCGGGCTTGGGCGGGGCGTCACCCCGACCAATGGTCGGGGCTTTGGGAATCGGCAGGATGCTTGCCAGAAACGGCCCGATGTCGCTCTGACTCCAGCGGTTATCGACCGAGTCCGCTTCTTTCCAGTCGAAGCCGATCACGCCGCGCCCCCAATGTTCCGGCGGCGTCTTGTCGAGCGACGGAGCGGCTGCGGCGGTTGGCATGCGGGCTGGGTTCTTGAGCCGCGATTCGTCCGGGCTGCCGACGGCGTCGAGCTTGTCCAGCCGCCACAGGCCAATGGTCTGGCCATCGACCGGGAGCGGCTCAGTCGGTGCGGCTTCCATCTGGCGGATGTCCCGCGAGATCCGTACCTCGTCGATCCAGCCGCTGCATCCAATCTCCCCTGTCGGCAGGCGACCGATCGCCAGTTCGCCAGCGACCGGCTTGCCGTTCTGAGATTCGACGGTCTGGTCGGCGACTTGTTTGCCGTCTACGAACAGCCGCACGCGGGCGGCCTCGAAAGTCATCGCCAGGTGATGCCACCTGTCATCGACGACATCGGCCTCTGAGCGGACATGATCGGGCTTGAATCCCGGCAAGTAGGCGGTGAGCGTGCCGCTGCCGGCCATCGTAAACAGTTCCCAGTGCGTGGCCGACGCCTTGGGCTCGTTGGCGACGAGAATGTTGTAGCCGCGCTGGTCGCTGAGCCTGGCCCAACACTGGATGGTAAGCGGCGGCGAGCGATAGCGCTCGTCGTGAAACGCCACCAGGCCGCCGCTATGCGCGTCGAGGGCTTGGCCGAATCGTCCTTCGCCCAGCTTGGGCTGGCTCGCTTGCTTTGGCGCGGCCGGCGGCGCTGCGGCGGGAATTGGCGTACGCGGTTTCGGTTTTGGACCGGCGGGGGCACCGTTCAGTTGCTTTACGAGCCAATCGAGCCCGTCGAGGTTGTCCTGCAAGCGCGCCTCGGCGTCGTCCTGCGTGTGACCGAGGATGCCGATCGGCCCGCGATAGCCGCTACGCTGAATCGTCTTGAGCAGATCGAGATCCAGCTCCCCCTGTCCCAACGGCAGGATCTTTTGCCCGCGCCGCTCGCCGTCAGACGTCATGCCGTTCAGGTTCAGGCACACCAGGTGCGGCAGCATCCGCTTCAGCAGGTCGGGGAACCGCGCGAGATGATCGTGCCCGTGATGCTGGTTATAGACCAGGCCCACATTGGGCAACTTTAGCTCCTCGAGGATCGCGAGCTGATTCTCCGGCTCACCGAACCAGCCGCCGTGGTTATAGAGGGCGACCGTGCAGCCGATTTTGGCGGCCTCCTCGGCAGTCGGGCGAATGCGATCTGCCTCGGCCTTGATCCGGGCCCTATGCTCGTCGTCGGTCTTCGTCGGTTCGCCGCCGCCGGTGACCCACAGTTGGGGCTTCAGCTTGTGCCGCTTCAGGACGTCGAGAATGCCGCGGGCTTCGTCGTTGAGCGTGCCTGGAAACCACCACGCCGTCAGCTCGATGCCTTGTTTCTTGAGGGCATCCATCTCTGCGTCGAAAGTCGGGATGTGCTCAGCCCGATAGTCGTAGGCGAACTTCGAGAACCCGAGCTTTTTGAGCATCGCAGCTCGCTCCTCGGGCCCGCGCTTATTGGCATCGAACGGGACGATGCACCAGGCGACGAGGTTGTCCTTGGCGAAGAGCTGCTCCTTGGTTGGCGGCTCCCAAGCGGCAGCCCGCATTGCTACAACCAACGTCAACAAACACAGGGCGAATGACGATTTCACAGGGAGGGGCTCGCAAAACCAGCGAAGCGCGGCTGAACTGGGTCGAGCCTACTTTTGCTCACTGCGGAATGCAATCGTGTGCCTGGCTGACGGTAGCGAACCCGGCCCAGGCGTGGCCCGTCCTTCCCGCTGGACAGCGCCGGGTGTCAGCGGTTGAATGTCTGCTGAACACCGATTCCTGAACCCTGATCACGGCTCGGCAGGAGCCTCGCCCTCCCAAACCTGAACCCCAAACCCTGAACCCTGGAATGGATCTCTACGCCGATCTCACCTGGCGCGGACTCGTGCACCAGTGCACCGCCCCCGAATTCGTCCCCAAATGGCTCGCCAGCGGACGGCGCACGCTCTACGCCGGCTTCGACCCGACGAGCGACAGCTTGCACGTCGGCTCGCTTTTGCCCGCGATGATGCTCCGCCGCTTTCAGCAGGCAGGCCACCGCCCCATCGCCCTGGTAGGCGGCGCCACCGGCATGATCGGCGACCCTAGCGGCAAGAGCGAAGAGCGAAATCTCTTGTCGGTCGAGCAGCTCCGGGCCAACGTCGCCGGCATCGAGCGACAGTTGCAGAGCCTGCTCAGTTTCGAGGGCCCCAGCGGCGCCCTGTTGCTCAACAACTTCGACTGGATGCGCGACTATACCTATCTCGCGTTCCTCCGCGACGTGGGCAAGCACTTCCCGGTTAACATGATGCTTGCCAAGGACTCGGTCCAAGGCCGCCTCGAACGCGACAGTGGCATCAGCTACACCGAGTTCAGCTACATGCTGCTGCAAGCCTACGACTTCGTGCTGCTCCACCAGCGGCACGGGTGCGAGCTGCAAATTGGCGGAAGCGACCAGTGGGGGAACATCACGTCTGGCATCGACCTGGCCCGCCGCATGCACGGCGCCCAGCTCTACGGCCTGACCTGCCCGCTGCTCCTCAAGTCCGACGGTCAGAAAATGGGCAAGACGGAGAAGGGGGCGGTCTATCTCTCGGCAGCCCGGACCAGTCCTTACGCCTTCTACCAATATTGGATCAACGTGGCTGATGCCGACTGCGGCGGCGCTATGCGGTTCCTCACCGAGCTGTCCAGGGAGGAAATCGAAGCGCTCGACGCTTCCCGCGCCAGCCAGCCGGAGAAGCGCGAGAGCCAGCGTCGGCTGGCCGAAGAGCTGACGCGCCTGGTGCACGGCGAAGAGGGATTGGCAGCGGCGCAAAGAGCGACGGACATCTTCTTCGGAGCCGAGATCGACCGGCTGACCGACGCGCAGCTGGGCGAGATCTTTGCAGATGTGCCCAGCGTCGTGCTTCCGCGCGAGCGCGTGGCGGGCGAGGGTCTGCCGCTGGTCGATGCGCTCGTCGAAACGGGGCTTGCCAAAAGCAAAAGCGAAGCCCGCCGGACCATCGAGCAAGGGGGGGCCTACGTCAACAACCGCCCGCGCAGCGATGTGAGCACCCGCCTCACCGCCGCCGACCTGGCGAGCGAATCGGTGATTGTGCTCCGGAGCGGGAAGAAGAAGTACGCGCTGGTGCGGATGGGGTGAGTGCGACAGTTAGCCGCCATTCGGCGTCGCCCCTCCGGGGCTACGGTCGCGCCCCTGCTTCGCCCACGACGGGCTTACGCCCATGGCTACTCCCTGTTGCCGCTTCGCGGCTGAGGCGAAGCCGAACGGGTGACGATTGAAACCCTCGCGCTGCGAATAAAGTACTATTGGGTGAACCCAATAGGAATCGACGAATGTCTCGAGTTCTTCACCTGACAGGGATTGCCATTCTGTTCTCGGCGGCAATTCCCCTCGGTGCCGCCGAGCCCAAACACGGCAATTTTGCCAGCGAAACCATCCAGGTCGGTGCTAAAGAGCGCGTGTACCGCCTGATCGTTCCCGAATCGGTCGATCTGGCCAAGCCCGCCCCCCTGGTGATCGCCTTTCACGGCATGTTGATCGACAGCAAGGACGTGATGCCGCGGTACACGCAGCTTGACAAGGCAGCCGAGAAGCACAAGTTCCTGATCGCTTTTCCCAATGCTATCGATGGGAGCTGGGGAATTGCACCACAAAAGGTGAAGGACGACCTGGCCCTATTCGATGCCCTCGTGGCCAAGATCTCGGCCGACTACAAGATCGACGACAAGCGAATCTATGTCCTGGGGATGTCCAACGGCAGCTATTTCGCCCACTTGGTTGGCAAGGAGCGCTCGAAAACGGTCGCCGCCGTGGCGGCGCACTCGGGTCCCTTGGGCTTGCAAACGCTCCTGGGCATCGGCGCCGAGCGAAAGTTCCCGATCATCATCGTCCACGGCAAGGACGACCGGCTGTTTCCCATTAGCATTGCCCGTGAGAACCGCGACAAGTACAAGCGCGAAGGACACGAAGTCCAGCTCGTCGAGATCGACGGCCTGGGTCACTTCTGGGGCGTGAAGGCGGGAATCAACGACACGATCTGGCAGTTCTTCGCCGACCATCCACTTCAGAAGGTCTAAGCGCGTAACAGGCAGACTTCATTCCGCGAATGGATCGGCAATTTGCTGCGCCAGCGGGTCCGACGAAGCAGCCGCAGCAGCCGGCTCAACCAGCTCGGCGCGGATTGTGTGATCGGGGCGGACCACCAGCCGCTGGGTGGAGACACCGACGACGAGCACGTTCTGGCCCGCTTCGATGGTCGTGCCCTCGCTAACCGCGTCGTATTGCCTGTTCTCAATCAGGACGATGCCGCTGGGGACCATCAGGCCGCGGGCCGTGCCGCGCTTGCCGACGAGGTCTTTCAGGCCACGATAGTTCTCCGTATCGGGGAGCACTTCATCGGGCGAGGCGGGGCGGGGAATGAGGATCAGGCGGCCGATCGGCGTTTCGGGCCACCATTTGACAGCCGCGGCCAGCGCTGCGGGAACTATCAATACCTCCGTCAGCAAGATCGCGGCTCCGGTCCATGGCCCGGCCATGAAGCCAACGATGATGGCGCCTAGAAGCGACAAGGCGCACAGCACGGCCAGGCCGCCGCCGCTGGGAATAAAGAACTCGAGGACCAGAAAGATCAGGCCCAAGGCGAGCAACAGAATTGCAAAGCCGGCTGGAGTCACGGGAGTGCAAGTTCAAGGTTCAAGGTTCAACGTTCAAAATTGAAAGTTCGGGGTTCCGAGGAGCAAGGGCCAGAGTCACGCATCGGGTGCGCGGCGGACGACGACAATGTTTCCCACGATGTCGGCAATGACCAGAGGTGTTCCCTTGGGGAGGAATTCGCCGTCGCTGCGGACATCGACCAATTCGTCGCCGAACTGCGCTTTGCCCGCTGGAACCAGGGGCGTGGTCGATACGCCCCGTTTGCCTTGCAAATGGTCCATGACCGCCAGCGATTCGCGGCGACTGAGCGCCTCGCGCTCTTCCGCGGCCGGCGGCTTGAGCATCATGCGGTTGAAATATGGCGTGTCGGGAAGAAAACGGCGGATGGCGAAAATCGCCGCCAGCCCGCCCGCCATTCCCGCGGCAACCATCATCAGCGACACCGGAAACTGGCGAAGCTGGTAGCTATTGGTGGGCACGACAAATGTCTGGCTGGCGAGCACGATCGACACGATGATCATCATCCCGCCGCCGATGCCAAAAATGCCCATGCCAGGCAGCACGAATAGCTCCACGGCCAGGCAAGTAATGCCGCCGACGAAGAGCAGGATTTCAAGCCAGCCCGCGGTCCCATGCAGGAACTGAGACCAAAAATAGAGCAAAAAGCACAAGGCCGCGATGAAGCCCGGCGCGCTAACGCCCGGCGATGAAACCTCGATCATCAGCGCAAACCAACCGATGAATAGCAGGACGCCGGCAATGCGCGGATCGGCGAGCCACTCGACGAAGGCCAGGGCCCAGTTGGGGCGAGCGGCGGTCAACTCCCCCTCGATTTGCAAAAGCGATTTGGCATCGTCAACATTCTGCACGGTGGTGCGGGCCAGGCCCCATTCTTCCGCCGTCTGGCCGGTGATGCCGCCGGATGTGGGCAGAGGCGCATTGTCGCGGTTCCATTGGTCCCGATCAGGGAGCGAATTGTGCTCTTCGGCTGACAGGTAACGGACGTCGCCTCCCAGGGCCCGTGTTGCGCGGAATACGTGCACGCGCGGATCGACCAATGACAACGTCAAGGACCAGTCACGGCCACTGGCGCGTGCAATCGACGCGACTGCGTCGCGAACGTGGTCGAGTTCATCGTCGCGCAAAGCCGTTTCGCCTGGCCCGCCGAGCATGGCGTCGGGAGTGACCAAGAGTTCGTCGCAGGCCGCGGCGATCAGGGCAGCGTCACCCCGTGCGCTCGAACCGACGTAGGCCACCGTATGAACCTTGGGACCCAGGGAAGAGAGCCGTTCCGCGAGGCGGCGGCTCTGGTCGAGATCGCCCCCGGCCGACTGGATGTACACGAAGAGGAGGTTGAAGTCGTCGCGCCGCTCGTGGTCGTCAATGGTGCGGAGCAGGAAGTTGACGACTTTCTTGTGAACGGGCCCGTTCAAATCGACCCTTATCGCCCGCCAGCCCCCTTCGGGCACCAGCTCCTGCTGAAGCATTGCGGCTGGCACATCGAGGGCCGCCGCCAACGAGCGGCGATCGTCAGCCAGGTGCGTGGCAAAGCCTAGCTCCCGCATCTGAGCACCGCTCAGCACGTGGGGATCGCCCGGTTGGAAGAAGGTTTCCTCGCTGGTAACTTTGCCCTCCTGGCGAAGGGCCGCAAGGCTGTCGGAAAGCTCGTAGCGCAGGCCGTCGGGAGTGCGGACCTTATAGACGGCGAGATCCTTGTCCAAGAGGCCAAGGGCGACGGACGTGGGGACGGTCTTCCGGCGGTCGGCAATCTCCGCGTAGCCGCGGCGGACCGACGCATCGATCGAGCCGCGCTCGTCCGAGCCGACAGCGCCCAACTCGGCGTCTTTCTGCATGATGATCTGCTCGCAGGCCAGCACCGGCAGAACGGCATGACCCTTCACCGAAACTGGCACCCAGGCGACCGTCCGCACGCCCGCGAGCCGTTCGCCGGACAGGAAGAGAGCGAGACTCTGGGCACGGGAATAGTCGTTTCCTTCGCCGGCCGTGTTGGCTTTGGGACGGAATTCGAAGACGAACGTCGTGCGCGGCCCTTCCTTGGGGAGCTTGCGCAGCGCCTGTTCCACCTGCCCTTGGACCTGTTTATCGACGAGGCCGTCGATCGGCAGAGGAATGTCGAAGCGGACGACCAGGAACTGGCCGGCAGCTTTATCGACTGCTGCGCGCTGGACGTTCTGCGCGGCCGCGGTCGATTGCGACCAACCACTGCCGAGTCCGCCCGGGCTGGTCCAATTCCCAATCGCGATGGAAGCGAGCCAGGCGCCAACGGCAATGAGACCTGCCCTCAGGAGAAACTCACGAGGGGTCTGCACTGCTCGGCTGCGCTGCCGGTGGTTCCGATTCTGACGGTCTTCGCGAGGCATATCCGTTTCCTCTCCCCACCTGGTTTCGTTTCATTATTATAGGGCGTAGCTGGCAGGCAAAACAAACGGCCTAAGGATGGCCTTAACATGCGGCCGCAACGCAACTTGCGCTTTCTCGTGTTCCCTGTCCGATGTCTCCTCTCCGATGGCTCGTAGTCCCTGTCTCCTGGCCCCTGTCTCCTGGCCCCTGCCATTCGTTGGCGGCACGCGACACTTGCCAGCAAGTATTGGGCCGTGGGCGGGAATGTGACACGCTCGCCGCCGGTAAGTTCGCTCGCCCGGTATGATTGAAGGTTGATGGGAACTTAGGTCGGCGTCGAGTTTGTGCGACACGCCCACGGCCGCCGTGGGCGTGTTGCAGCGGCGCACGGCCAGCCCACGCAAGAGAGAGACGGGGCACCCCACCTCCGCTTCGCAATCTATGGCTTTCGTCAATCTTTCGCTGCTCCTGGGCGGCGCCTTCGTGGCGATCCCGGTCGTGCTGCATTTGATCATGCGGCAGAAGCCCAAGCAGCTCATCTTTCCTGCCGTGCGGTTCATCCAGCAGCGGCGGATCGCCAACCAGCGGCGGCTGCAATTGCGACATTGGATTCTGCTCGCCCTGCGATGCGGGGCGATTGCCCTTGTGGCCTTGGCATTGGCCCGGCCGAGCGTGGCATCGGCCGAAATGTCGAACTGGCTGGCACTGGCGCTTGTGGCCGGCGGCTTTGTCGTCGTCGCCATCCTGGCAGTCGCGGCGGGCGTGCAACAGGCGCCCAAGTACCTCACCGGCTCGCTGGCCGCGCTGGCCGGAATTCTGGCGATCTTCCTGGTGGTCGCCGGAGTCCGTTCGCTGTGGGGAGGCGCGCCGGTGATCGGCGATCAGGAGGCGCCCGTCGCGGCGGTGCTGGTGGTCGATACATCGCCTCGGATGGACTATCGACACGAGAACCGAACCCGCCTCGAAGTCGCCCGCGAGACGGCCGATTGGCTCATCCGCCAGTTGCCGGCCGACAGCGAGGTCGCCGTCATCGATTCGCGTTCGGGCAGCGGCGCCTTCGCGGTCGATCGGGCGGCTGCGGCCAAAATGGTCGAGCGCGTGCACCCGACCGGAACACCGCGGCCACTAACCGAGACGATCGCCACGGCCATTCAGCTCGCCAGGCAACACGAGCACACCCGCAAGGAAGTCTATGTCTTTACGGATCTGGCCCAGGCGGCTTGGACGACCAAGGCCGGCAACGACCTGGCCGGCGACAACCTGGCAAAGCTCCTGGCCGAGAACCGCAACGTGCTGTTGTACGTGATCGATGTGGGCGTGGAGAAGCCGCGCAACTTCGCACTGGGCGATCTGACGCTGTCCACGGAGGTCGTGCCGCAAGGGAGCGAGTTGGCCCTGGAGGTCGAAGTGCGGGCGCTCGGGCCCGGCGGCAACAAAACCGTGGAGCTTGAGCTGGAAGAGACCGATCCGACACTGCCGATCATTCGCGACGGCAAGGCGGTGCTTCCCAAAGCGGTTCGCCGCGGCAGCCAGGACGTGAAACTCGCCGACGGCGCGGCCGAGCGCGTGCAGTTCGTGCTCCGCAAGCTCGATCCGGGCGCGCATCAGGGCCTCGTGCGAATTCTGGGCGAGGACGGCCTGGCCCTGGATGACGTGCGGTACTTTGCGGTCGAAGTGCAGGAGGCCTGGCCGGTGCTGGTGGTCGCCCCACCGGATGTGGCGACGACGTACTTCGTCGAAGCGGTTGCCCCGCGCGAGTTTCGCGAGACCGGCCGGGCCCGATTCAACTGCGATGTAATCGACCAGTCGCGATTGGCGCAGTCGGAACTCGCCGATTATCGCGCCGTGGTCTTGCTCGACCCTGCCCCGCTCACGCCCGACTTGTGGACCAAGCTCGCGGAGTATGCGGAACAAGGGGGCGGCGTCGGAGTTTTCCTTGGCCATAACGCCCAGCCCCTCGCACCCTTTCAAGAGCCGGCGGCGATCGGCCTCTTGGGCGGGAAACTCACGCGGCAGACGCGCGCCGGCGACGACCTCTTCATCGCGCCGCGGTCGTTCGACCATCCGATTACCGCCGCGTTCCGGCAGATCGAGACCAACGTGCCCTGGGACCGCTTTCCGATTCATTTCCATTGGAACCTCGACGAGCTGGCTGCCGATGCCCGCACCATCATCCCGTTCGGCAACAACAAGCCGGCGCTGGTCGAGCACGGCGTCGGCCGCGGGCGCGTGCTGACGCTGACCACGCCCGTTTCGGATCCGCCGCGGCCCAAGGGCTATGAGGCGTGGAACCGCCTGGCCACGGGCGAAGACGCCTGGCCCTACCTGATGCTCGTCAACGAGTCCCTGCTGTACCTGGTCGGCAGCGGACAGACGCGGCTCAATTTGCAGGCCGGGGAGGCGGCGGTGCTCCCCAACGACGAGGCCCAGTATCCGGCCCGCTATCAGCTGTTTACGCCTCTCGACCAGCCGCAGGACCTGCTCGCGCGCGACGGCCGCCTGACCGTGCGGTTCACCGACAATCCGGGGGCTTATCGCCTGCGCGGACAAAAGGCGGGGCCGATTGTCCGTGGGTTTGCCGTGAACCTGCCCGTCGAGACGAGCGATCTGGCCCGGCTGCCGGCGGCGCGGCTGGACGAGCTGCTGGGAAAGGGGCGTTATCAACTCGCCCGCAATAAGGACGAAATCGACCGGGCAGTCGGAAACGACCGCGTTGGAAGCGAGTTTTATCCGCTGCTCTTTACGCTCGTGGCCATGGTTTTGGGACTGGAACACGTGCTGGGAAACCGATTCTATAAAAAGGACGTGTGAAGCGAGCCGATGTCCCGACTTGGCGCCGAACCGATCTTCGACAGCTACGCTGCCGTCCTGGCCATCGCGGCCGGATTGCTGCTGTTGCTTCTGGTGCGCCCGCAGTTCGGCCCGCTGAGTATGGCCCGCCAGCTCACGTTCCTCGCGCTGCGGCTGGGGGTGATTGCGCTGGTGCTCGTGGCCCTCGTGCGCCCGACCTGGATCACGACGATGCGCGAGCCACGGACTAGCGCCGTGATCGTGCTGGTCGATACCAGCCGCTCGATGCAGCTTCCCAGCGGGCGTGAGTCGCTGTCGCGCTGGCAGGCCCAGTCGGCCGCGCTCGGTCAGTCTCAGTCGGCGCTGGCGGCGCTGGCCGGGCGAAAGGAACTGCGGCTGTACACCTTTGATTCGAAGTTGACGCCGCTGGCCGCGCCGGCAGGCCAGTTCACCTTGCCCGATGCGCCCAAAGGGGAGCAAACCGACATTGGCACCGCCCTGGCCGAATCGCTCCGTCCCGAGCAGGGCCAACGCGTCGCCGCCGTCGTCGTCATGAGCGACGGCTCGCAGACCGCGTTCGACCCGCAGGTCGAAACGCACGACGCGGCCCGCAAGCTCCGCGACGACTTCGCCGCCCCGCTTTACGCCGTGACGTTCGGTCCGGCAGGCGACGCCGCCCAGTCGCGCGACGTGGCGGTCGAACGACTCGACGAGCAGTTCACCGTGTTCGTCAAAAACGAGTTGTTAGTGCGGGCCGTGCTCCGGGTTCGCGGCTACGTCAAGCAAGACCTGCCCGTGTCGCTCGCCTTGGAGAGCGAACAAGGTCAGCACGAGCTGATCGGCAGCCGCACCGTCCGCTCCGACGAAGACGGCCGGCAGATCGAGGTGGAATTCAGCTATACGCCGCAAAAGCCCGGCCGCTATCGGCTGGTCGTCGCCGCCGAGCCGCAGCCCGGCGAACTCGTCGTGAAGAACAACCGGCTCGACGCCTATCTGACCGTGCTAGAAGGGGGCCTGCGCGTTTTGTATCTGGACGGCGAGAAGCGGTTCGAGCAGAAATTCCTACGCCAGGCGCTCAATGCCTCGCCCGACATCGAGCTCGACGACCGAATCATCGACCGCCGCCTGCAAGCCCGCGGCGGACCGCTCGATCTGACGGCCGATCTGGCCGCGGGCAAGTACGACGCGTTCATCCTCGGCGATCTCGATGCCAAGGCGCTCGGCCCGGAGAACGTCAAGGCACTGGCCGACGCGGTGGGCAAAGGCAAGGGCCTGCTCATGATCGGCGGCCGGGCAAGCTTCGGCCGCGGACACTACCTCGGCACGCCGCTCGGCGATGCCTTGCCGATCGTCATCGATCCGCTGGAAGGGGCCGAATTCTCGAGCGAGCCCGATCAGTTTTTCCTTGCCGGCCCCGTGTCCGTCGCGCCCGCCGATCCGCACCCGATCACGCGGCTCACGAGCGGCGCGGGGAACGTCGCCCTGTGGCGCACGCTGCCGCCGCTCAACTGGGCCAATCGCTTTGCCGATGTGAAGCAGGCGCCCGGCGTGAGCGTGCTGCTCGAAGGACCAGCTCCCCAGAAGCAGCCGATCCTCGTCAGCGGCGAATACGTCCGCGGCCGCACGCTCGCCTTTGCCGGTGAATCGACCTGGCTCTGGCCGCTGCATGGATTCGAGAAGGAACATCGGCGGTTCTGGCGACAGGTCATTCTGTGGCTGGTCAAGCGCGACGACCTGAATCGCGACGATGTCTGGATCAAGCTCGACCAGCGGCGTTTCAACCCCGGCAGCCGGGTGCAGTTCGCCGCCGGCGCCCGCACAGCCGCGGGCGACGCGATTGCCGGCGTGAAGCTCGACACCGTGCTGGTGCGGCCGGGGAGCAGTGG
>Ga0065705_10002244_pt1 | contig 13171 bp, 7 predicted proteins | sample SwibulcommuniRL2_FD_59092 | JGI IMG/M metagenome (GOLD analysis project Ga0065705, IMG submission 59092) | Bulk soil microbial communities from switchgrass field near Rose Lake, East Lansing, Michigan, USA - RL2 Bulk Soil v2 (version 2) | ecosystem: Environmental > Terrestrial > Soil >...
GAGGCGGGGTAACCCCGCCCCTACGGATTGGAACTTTTATGAAATACGGTTACTTCGATGACGCCCGGCGAGAATATGTGATCACGCAACCCGATACTCCCCTGCCCTGGATCAACTATCTTGGCTGCGAAGAATACTTTGGTCTCATCTCCAATACGGCAGGTGGTTACTCCTTTTACAAGGATGCCCGCCTGCGCCGCCTGACGCGTTATCGCTACAACAACTCCCCCCTGGACATGGGCGGTCGCTATCTTTACCTGCGCGATAACACCACGGGCAAATATTGGTCACCCTCCTGGATGCCTACTCGCCTCAAACTTGATGAGTACGAGTGCCGCCATGGACAAAGCTATACGATCATCACATCCAAACTCAACGGGATCAAATCGTCGACTCGTTATTTTGTGCCGCTTGGTGAGTCGCTCGAGATCTGGCAGGTGACCCTGACCAATGAGAGCGGCTCAAACGCGAACCTGAGCCTGTTCTCGGCAATTGAGTTTTGCCTGTGGGACGCGAACGACGACGCCACCAATTTCCAGCGCAACTACTCCATCGGTCAAGTGGAAATCGTCGACGGCGTCATCTATCACAAGACAGAATACCGCGAACGTCGCGATCATTTTGCGTACTTTGCCTGCTCTGAAAAACTGGCTGGGTTCGACACGGTCCGTGAAGACTTCCTGGGTCCCTATCGCGGCTGGAACGAACCGACCGTTGTTGAGAATGGCAACTCCTGCAACTCCATCGCACATGGATGGCAGCCAATTGGCTCGCACCATGTTGAGCTGTCATTGAAACCCGGTGAACAGAGGCAGATCATTTTCATTTTGGGCTATCAGGAGAATCCAAGAGACGACAAGTTCGATCCTCCGGGCTCGCAGATCATCAATAAGAAAGCTGCCAAGCAGGCGATGGAGAAATACCTGCAGCCCGCAAATGCCGACAAGGCTTTCGATGAACTGCGTGATTACTGGACCACTCTGCTGGGCAAATTGCAGGTGCACACGCCAGATGAGCACACGAATCGCATGGTCAACATCTGGAACGCCTACCAGTGCATGATCACATTCAACATGAGTCGCTCCGCCTCCTACTACGAAAGCGGCATCGGACGGGGTATGGGGTTCCGCGATTCCAATCAGGATTTGCTTGGCTTCGTCCACATGATTCCCGCCCGCGCCCGCGAACGCATCTTAGATATCTCCGCTACACAACTCAAGAATGGCGGTGCGTTCCATCAATATCAACCGTTAACCAAGCGCGGCAATAACGATGTGGGGTCTGGCTTCAATGACGATCCACTTTGGCTGGTGCTGGCTGTTTCGGCGTATATCAAGGAAACCGGGGACTGGTCCATTCTTGATAAAGCTGTCCAATATGAAAACGAACCGGGGACCGAGAGTCCGCTGTATGAGCATTTGCAGCGTGCCATGCAATACACACTGGACCGGCTTGGTCCGAACAAACTTCCACTCATCGGTCGCGCCGATTGGAATGATTGTCTGAATCTGAACTGTTTTTCCGATACACCCGGTCAATCCTTCCAGACGACCACAAACAAGGATGGCAAGGTTGCCGAAAGCGTGTTCATTGCTGGTTTATTTGTTTTGGCAAGTCAAGAGATGGCCGGGCTGGCAGGAAAGAGGAAAGAAGAAAGAGGTCCCTCAGCCAGTGAATATCTGAAATATGCCAGAGACATGGAAGAAACTGTTTGGGCCGCGGGCTGGGATGGCGACTGGTTCCGCCGCGCCTATGATGATTTCGGTCTTGTGCTGGGGTCGAAGGAAAATAGCGAGGGACAGATCTTCATCGAGCCGCAGGGGATCTGCGTCATGGCTGGACTCGGGCTGGAAAATGGGAATGCGCTCAAGGCACTGGACTCCGTCGACAGGCATCTTGCCACCCCACATGGGATCGTGCTGCAGCAACCTGCATTCAGTCAGTATTATTTGCACCTCGGCGAAATCTCATCCTACCCACCCGGATACAAGGAGAATGCAGGCATATTCTGTCATACGAATCCGTGGATCATGATTGCCGAGGCTGTGGTCGGGCGCGGGGACAAGGCGTTTGATTATTACACGCGCATCAACCCATCGGCACGTGAAGAGATCAGCGAATTGCATAAGTGCGAACCCTACGTCTACGCCCAGATGATCGCGGGCAGGGATGCTGCCACGCACGGTGAAGCCAAGAACTCCTGGCTCTCCGGGACGGCGGCATGGAATTTTGTCGCCATCACACAATCCATTCTCGGCATTCAACCAACACTGGATGGCTTGCAGGTGAAGCCGGTTATCCCGTCAGATTGGAACGGCTTCGAAGCGGTACGCAACTATCGAGGAGTCAGATACGAAATATCCATCAAACGCGAAGGGACCGGCAATAGGGTCACGCTCGATGTAGATGGAAAGTCCATCGAGGGAAACATCGTCCCGCTTCCAAGAGGCGGTACAAAGACTGTAAAGGTAAAGGCTGGCGTTCGATAATGACCGCTCCTTGCGCCGACCACCTTCGGCTCTTCGAGGCGGCGCAAGATCATTTTGCAAACGCCGCCGGGGACGGCGGCTGGAGCTCTACTTGATAATGAAAAGAAATTTGATCCTTGTATTTGTTGCTCTGGCGGTAATGCTGACCGGATGCGGCGGTGGGCAGATTGTCTCCGAAGCAACACCGACACCCATCCCTACCCCGGTGCGACCAACGTTCACTGTCCAACGCGGTGGTATCACGCTGGAGGCGAAACTAAGTGGCCACGTTTCTCCGCTGGCGTTGAGTACTGTTTATTTCCAAATTAACGGTCAGGTCCGCGAAGTGTATGCGAACCTGAAGGATGTTGTGAAGGAAGGACAGCTTCTCGGTGAACTTGCCGAGGCACAGGATTTGCGTGCCAAGGCAGATGAAACGCAGCGCACGATTCGCCGCGCCCAGATCGATCTTGAAATTGCGAAACTAACCCTCGAGCAATATAAGACGCAGGGCCGCCCTGAGACCGAGGTCAAGATCCAGGAATTGAGAGTGGAATTGGCACAGATGGATTTCGATCAATTGATGCAGAGCCTGGGCATCGACCCGAACGCGCCAGCAACCGATGAGCTGGATGCGCAAGTAGCACAGGCTCGCGTTTTTTCGCCTGTCGATGGCACAATCATCGCGGCAGTCAACGTGGGACGAAACGTCACTCCAACAACACCGGCGTTTGTGCTCGGCGACCCCAACAAACTGGAAGTCGTGGCGGAACTCGACGCCAGCAAAGGCGATAAGGAAGTCAAGGAAATGTTCGAGGGCATGCCCGTCGTTGTTACCCTGGATGCAAAGACCGATGTAAAACTGACCGGCAGCATCCGCCAACTGCCCTCGCCCTATGGAACGGGCGAAAGTGATGATCGCTCGGTCCATATTNTTCTGGATTCGCNGCCCTCCGCAAGCANCTACCAGACCGGCGACAAGGTGACAGTCANCGTACAGCTCGCCAGCAAACAGGATGTGTTATGGCTACCGCCGGATGCGATCCGTTCGGCAGGCGGACGCACGTTCGTCATCGTCAACAGCGACAGCGGACCGAAACGCGTCGATATCGAGCTTGGCTTGCAGAACCGCGATATGGTCGAGATCATCTCGGGTCTGACAGAAGGTCAAGTGGTGGTTGGACCGTAAGAAATGTTGGTCGAGTGGGGCGAATGATTTTTTCGCCCTTCTCTGTCGCTTCGGGCTACTCAACCAACGGATAAACTTCGAATGAATTTTCTCTCTGGTATTGTCTCCTTCGCACTTCAAATCTGGGCAACGGCGGGCATCGCTTTTAAGCGCTTGTTGACCCAGCGATTTCTGAGCCTGGCATCTATCGCCGGCTTGATGATCGCGTCCGGATTTATCTTAAGCGTGCCGTTATATGCCGACGCGACCTATTTCCGCTTATTGCGGGAAGAAATTTTAGTCAACCGCGAACTCGAACTGACTCAAAAACCGGTGGATTACGCGCCGCTTGCTTTTATCTTTGAACTGAAAGCAGCTGGCAAAGACAGCCCACAATGGAAAAATGTAACAGCGGTGGATGAGTATTTATCCAACACTGCGTTACCCTCGATCGGTTTTCCCATTCTGCAAGTGGTACGTCGCTTCCGCACGGATGGCTATCCCATGTTCGCGCCGCCTGACCCGAGTAATCCTGGTACACAATATCGGGTTACCTTTGCCAACATCGCCTTCATGACTCCGCTGGAAGAAAACATTGCGATCGTGGCAGGCACAACACCGCAACCGTTCGTCTCCTTATTACGTGAAGGCGAGGCGATCGAAGCCATCGCCAACGAAAGCCTTGCCAGTGAATTCGGTGTGCAAGTCGGTGACATCTATACCTTACGCACAGATAAAGGTGCGCTCCCGATATCCATCGTCGGCTTGTGGCGACCCGTTGATCCCACCGCACCATATTGGGATGTCAAAACAGAGAATTGGATCTTCGTCCACGAAGAAACGTATAAAAGCATCATCACTGATACCGTCAGCGATGAATTGCGCAGCGCTACCTGGAGTCTCGTTGCCGATGGTTCATCCTTGCACGCCAACGCTGTTCAAGGATTGAAAGACCGCATCCTGGTCATCGAAGCGCAAGCAGGCAAGTTACTTCCCAAGACAACTTTGATCGCTTCACCATTAGATGCGCTGGAGCGTTATCAAGCCAACGCTCCAGCGCTGACCTATCTTTTGTTCGCGTTCAGTGTTCCGATTCTGAGTTTGATCCTGGCCTTCATTGGTTTGGTAGCAGGCTTGTTCGTTGGTCAGCAACGCGGCGAGATGGCCATCCTGCGTAGTCGCGGTGCAAGCGCCGTTCAAGTTGTCGGCATCGCGTTGTTGCAGGGCGTCATTCTTGGTGCAGTTGCGCTCACGGGTGGCATCGGTCTCGGCTATTTGATCACCCATTCCATTGGCAAGGCACGCAGTTTTCTAGATTTCAGCGCGGTGGGCGGTCTGCGCGTCAGCCTTACGCCGCACGTGCTGGGCTACGGTCTGCTTGGCATCGGCATCATTCTGCTCATCCAGGTTCTGCTTCCCACTTTGAGCGCAGCGGAAAATACCATCGTCTCTTACAAACAGGAACGCGCGCGTTCGCTCCGTATGCCGTGGTGGCAAACTTATTACATCGACGTGCTTTTGTTGATCCCCGCGGGCTATGGTTTGTGGCAGCTGACGCAACAATCCAAACAAGCGTTAAGCGGATCGGAGACGATTCCTGACCCCTTACAGAATCCGCTCTTATTGCTGGTGCCTGCCTTGGGAATTTTCTCCGTCGCTCTTTTCACCCTTCGGCTTGTCCCCCGTTTCATGGACATTGTCTCCCGATTACTGAACCCGTCAAAGAGTGTGGGCTTGTTGATGGCAGCCCGTTATCTCGCCCGCAGTCCGGCGTTCTACAACGCTCCGCTCGTGTTGCTCGTGCTGACACTCGGACTCTCTGCCTTCACGGCCTCTCTGGCACGCACGCTGGATATCCAACTCGACAAACAGATGCGCTACCAGGTTGGTGCAGACATGAACTTGTATGAATTTGGAACGACGTTCAATGAAGATAACCCGAACCCGGTCTACACGTTCGGTCCAGTGGAAGATCACCTGAGTATTCCGGGTGTCGAAGCTGCAACACGCCTGGGACGCTATAAGTTTTCAGCGATCGTCCCAAGTGGTGCCTTGAACGGAGTATTTCTCGGCATCGACCGTCTTACTTTCCCTGCAGCAGCCTACTGGCAACGAGACTTCGCATCCGAGCAGCTCGGTGCCCTGATGAACAAGCTCGCTGCGGATCCAAACGGGATTCTGGTTCCAAACGCTTTATTGGCAAAACAGAAGCTCAAGCTTGGCGATACTATCCAACTGGGAGTTACAACCGGCATCGCCGGAGAATCGATTCCGTTGCAGGCACATATCGTGGGTTCGTTTGATCTTTTTCCCAGCTGGTATCCGGAACGCGGGACGATGATTGTCGGCAATCTTGAAGAACTAACCATGCGCAGCGGAGCAGAATATCCGCATGAAGTGTGGCTCGCGACGAGGCGTAATGTCGATCCCGAATCGATTGCTTACGCAGTGCGCGGCTTCAGCATCCTGCTCGATCAACAGGCTGACCAGGATAAGCTCGTCCAGAACGGGCTGAACACCATCGTCAAGGAATGGTCATCGGCGGAGATCAACATCCGTACCGAACAGCGCAGACCTGAAAGGCAGGGCCTGTTTGGATTGCTTTCCGTTGGCTTTGTGGCATCCGCCTTGCTGACAGTTTTGGGCTTCCTGCTTTATGCGCTGTTCTCATTTCGCCGCCGTTTCATCGAAATGGGAATGCTGCGCGCAATCGGTCTATCCATTAAGCAGATGACATCCCTGCTTGCTGCGGAACTTGCGTTTCTTGTTTTATTGGGTATCGGCGTGGGAACTGCACTCGGTGTATTTGCCAGCCGTTTGTTTGTCCCCTTCCTGCAGATTGGGGCAAGCACTCAATCGCAGTATCCACCATTCCAGATTCAGATTGCCTGGCTTTCGATTATCGAAATTTATGTTTTGTTCGCCATTCTATTCTTCGTGGCACTGAGTGCGCTCTCGGCGCTGCTCGTCCGTATGAAGATCTTCCAGGCGATTAAGTTAGGAGAAACAACATAGGTCGGGCACTCTGAGCGATAGCGAAGAGTCTCTTATGTCGTGGCAGAGATGCTTCGCTCAGCATGACATGAAGTAATTATTATGAATGAACCTTTGATCATTTGCGAGAACCTTGTAAAGATATACAGTCTCAGCAGCGAAGGCGGGGCGAATGTCGAAGTGCAGGCGCTGCAGGGACTGGATATCACTGTCCGCAATGGCGAGATGTTGGGAATCGTCGGCGCGAGCGGGAGCGGTAAATCCACCCTGCTGAACGTACTCGGCGGGCTGGATCGTCCCACAGGCGGGCGAGCGCTTGTCGGTAACCAGGATCTGGGCCGTCTCAGCGACCGCGCCCTCGATGAGTATCGGCGCGAACAGGTCGGCTTTGTCTGGCAGCAGGCTGCGCGCAATCTCATCCCGTATTTGACCGCGATCGAAAATGTCGAACTGCCACTCACCCTCTCCGGGCAAGTCGGCAGGTCCACGCGAAACCGCGCCCTCGAATTATTGAAACTTGTCAATTTGCGTGAAAGGATGGGACATCGATTGGAGGAACTTTCGGGCGGCGAACAACAACGTGTGGCAATTGCCATTGCGTTGGCGAATAGTCCGAAGTTATTACTGGCAGATGAGCCCACCGGCGAACTGGATACAGCCACCGCACAAACCATATATGATTTGTTGCGCAACTTAAACAAGGATCTGAAACTCACCATGGTCATAGTAAGCCATGATCCGGGTATTGCCAGGCATGTGGATCGCGTGGTCGCGGTCCGCGATGGAAAGCTGGCAAGTGAGACGGTCCGCGTACAGAAGTCGGATGGCGGCGAGCATCATGTGGAACTATCCGTTTTGGATGCGGCAGGTCGCCTGCAAATCCCGCGTGAGTATCTGGAGCAGTTCGATATCAAACGCCGCGTTTTGATCGAAACTACAACGGAAGGCATCCTCATCCGTAAGCCGGAGGGCGATCATCACAGCGGAGAACACAGCACGTCGTCCGGCGAACAGGAATCGGCTGCGTCAGAGACGGTGCAGGTTCCATCGAAGTTGAGTCAGGTATGGTCCGGAGTAAAGTCCCTGATGAAGAAGGGGCTGAAGCGATGAGTCTGGTGATCGAAACGAAGGATTTATGCCGGGTATATACATCAAAGACCGGTGCCGAGATACCGGCCCTGCGCGGCGTGAATCTGAACGTGGAAAGCGGCGCGTTCGTGGCATTGAAGGGACGCTCGGGCAGCGGAAAGACGACGCTCTTGAATTGTCTGGCTGGGCTCGATACACCGACATCCGGTTCAGCACTTGTGCTGGGTCATGATATTCTGAAGATGAGTGACCAGGAATTGACCGTATGGCGCCGTGAACAGATCGGATTGATCTTTCAATCGTTCGCTCTGCTTCCCACGCTGTCGGCGTATGAGAACATTGAGCTGTTGCTGCGCATCAAAGGCGACGAGTACGAGGCACGGCACGAACGAGCGATCGAATGCCTGCAACTGGTTGGCTTGGGCAAATGGAAGGACCATCGTCCGTATGAGATGTCCGGCGGACAGCAGCAGCGCGTGGCGATCGCGCGGGCACTGGCGAACAAAGCGAAGCTGATCCTTGCTGATGAGCCGACTGGCGAACTTGACAGCAAGACGACGCGCGAGCTGCTGCTGTTTTTCCGCGAACTTGTAGAGACGCAGCATATTACGATGCTTATGGTCTCGCACGACTCACTGGTGGATTCCTACGTCCACGATGTGTTGACATTAAAAGACGGTGTTGTTGAAAATTCCCCTGGTTGAGCAAGGCGAGCGCTCTTCTCGCATCTTTCGAGACCACCGGTCAATTCCAAACATGAAAAAACTTCTCTCTCTCCTGCTACTCTTTTCCTTCATCCTCTCGGCATGCGGAGGAACTGTGCCTACCTCAGAGAACACAGCTGAACCCACAACAACGGCTGAAAATTCCAGTGCCGTAATTTACACCGATCCCTCGCGGTCGATCGAAGCGCGTGTCGAAGATCTGCTGAAGCGCATGACGCTCGAGGAAAAGATCGGACAGATGACGCAGGTGGAAAAGAACAGCATCCAACCGCGTGATATCACCAAGTATTACATTGGCTCCATCCTGAGCGGTGGCGGCGGATCACCGGAGAACAATACTGTCAAAGACTGGTACGCCATGGTGCAGGGGTATCAAAACGAAGCACTGAAGACACGCCTGGCGATACCCATCCTCTACGGCGTGGATGCCGTCCATGGGCATGGAAACTTGCTGAATGCAACCATCTTTCCGCACAATATTGGACTCGGAGCCACAAATGATCCCGGCTTGGTTGAAAAGATCGGGCGGGCGACTGCCGAAGAAATACTGGCGACCGGCATTCCCTGGAATTTTTCGCCGGTTCTGGCAGTCGTGCAGGATGTGAGATGGGGTCGCACGTACGAAGGCTTTAGCGAAAACACGGAGATCGTGACATCGCTGGGCACGGCGTATGTAAAAGGTACGCAAACGCTGGCGGAGAACGACCCGGTGGTTCCGGGGCAATCGATTCTTTCACTGGCAACACCGAAACATTACATTGGCGATGGAGCGACGATCTGGGCATCTTCGCGCACAGAGGATTACAAACTCGATCAGGGCAACATGCAGGTTCCCGAGGAAGTCGTGCGGGACCTATTCCTGCCTCCCTACCAAAGCGCGGTGAATGCCGGCGCGCTGAACGTCATGGCATCCTTCAGCAGTTGGAAAGGCACGAAGATGCACGCCGAACAGCATCTCCTGACTGACGTGCTCAAGGAGGAACTTGGTTTTAACGGTTTTGTTGTCTCCGACTGGCAGGCGATGGATCAAATCGCCCCTGATGATTATTACGCGTCCATTGTCACGTCGGTCAACGCCGGCGTGGATATGAACATGGTCCCGTTTGATTATGTTTACTTTATCGAAACGATGCAAACCGCGGTCAACAACGGGGACATTCCGGAATCGCGCCTCGACGATGCGGTTCGTCGCATCCTGCGCGTGAAATTCGCTCTCGGCTTGTTCGAGCGTCCCATGCCGGATACAAAATACCAGGCAACCGTTCGTTCACGCGAACACCTGGAAATTGCGCGTCAGGCAGTGCGCGAGTCACTGGTTTTGTTGAAGAACGCCAGTGATGTCCTGCCACTAAGTAAGAATACACCTGTCATCTTTGTCGCAGGGGAAGGGGCAAACGACATCGGTATGCAATCCGGCGGCTGGACGCTCGAATGGCAGGGCAAAAAAGGGAACGAGGATGAAGGCACAACGGTCTTCAGCGGATTGCGTGCCGCCATGAATGCCGGGAGTCAGATCGAATACAGCCGCGACGGCGATTTCAGCGAGTTCCGGGACTCAGCTGGCAATTCCCTGATCGCCGATGTGGGAGTCGTTGTCCTCGCGGAAGATCCATACTCGGAGGGCGTTGGCGATCGCGCCGATATTTCACTGACGGAAAGTGAAATTAATTTACTCACCAACGTGAAAAAGCAAAGCAACTCCCTGGTGGTAGTTTTGATCTCGGGTCGCCCACGCATCATCGCCGACCAGTTGCCCCTCGCAGAGGGCTGGGTTGCAGCATGGCTTCCTGGAACCGAAGGCGCGGGGATTGCGGATGTGCTGTTCGGCGATTACCCATTCACCGGCAAGACCGCTTATTCCTGGCCGCGCTCCAACGACCAACTACCTGTCAACGTCAACAACTCCGCGAACAAAAGTGGCTGTGATGCTCCGCTTTTCCCGTTTGGCTACGGTTTGACCTATGGTGAGCCTTCACCAGAGCTACCGGAGTGCAACTAATCGTGCACATATCATCCCTTCCGTTTTCATCGATTGAAAACGAGTTCCTGCGGCTGGACTACTTGACGGCAACCGGTCCACGCATTATTGGTTTGTACCTGGATGGAATGGAAGGCAACCTGTTGGCAGAGACCCCGAATGTTCATTGGGCAACGCCGCACGGAGAATACCATTTACACGGTGGGCATCGCCTGTGGATAGCGCCAGAAGATCTGATCTATATTTGCCCCGAAGAATGCCTTTACGTTACTGAAGAGAAAAATTTCGTGATATTGAGAAGCCCGGTGGATGCATCCGGGTTGGAGAAGCAGATCACGATTCGTTTGGACCGGAACCGTGTTCATTTGGTACATCGCGTGACCTGGCATGGCGACAGTCCCATCGAACTCGCGTCCTGGGCGATCACGCAATTACGACTGGGTGGCACGGCAATCCTGCCCTTATCAAGGAAGCAAGGACTGCAGCCGGACCGTAATCTTGTATTTTGGCCCTATTCTGATATAAAGGATGAACGTTTTCAACTGGAGGATGACCTTATTCTGCTGTACGGACACGCTTCGAACAGCGCATTCAAGATCGGAAATCTCAACTCAGAAGGCTGGATCGCCTATGCATCGAAAGATGCGCTCTTTATCAAAAGGCTTCCTCTCAGAAAAACAGAGAATTACCCTGACCTGGGCTGCAATGTTGAGGCATATGTCAGGGATTCATGCCTGGAACTGGAATCACTGGGATCCATGAACATCCTCCATAAAAACGAATCGGTCACGCACGAAGAGACCTGGGAAATCCTCGCCGGAGAATATCCTGCGACGCTGGAAACCGCACAACGAATTCGCAAGCAATTATCTCAAATATAATAGGAATGGAGTAACGATGGCTAACAAAATCATTTTTCCGAAAGACTTCCTTTGGGGAGCGGCAACCGCTTCGTATCAGATCGAAGGTGCATGGAATAAGCATGGCAAAGGCGAATCTACCTGGGATCGCTTTACCCACACGCCCGGCAAAATACGCAACAACGACACCGGCGATGTAGCCGATGACCATTATCGGTTGTGGAAAAAAGACATTGGCTTGATGAAAAAGCTCGGACTGCAAGCCTATCGCTTCTCCATTTCATGGCCGCGCCTCCTGCCAAATGGACGGGGCAAGCCGAACCAAAAGGGCTTGGATTTTTATAGCAGGCTCGTGGATGGACTTCTGGCCGCGGACATTACACCCTTTGTTACGCTATTCCATTGGGATACGCCTCAGAAATTGGAGGATGAGGGTGGCTGGATTGTTCGCTCGACAGCCGAATCTTTCGTCGAATATACAGACCTCGTTACCCGGACCCTTGGCGACCGCGTTAAGAACTGGATCACTCATAATGAGCCTTCTGTCGTAGCCTGGATGGGATATGGCTCTGGTGTCCACGCACCGGGATTGATGGATTACAAACTCTCCATGCCGGTTGCCCACCACCTGCTGCTCTCACACGGGTGGGCTGTACCGGTCATTCACCGTAACAGTCCGAATTCTGAAGCTGGCATTACCCTCAACATCGGCTGGAAGGTTCCCGCTTCGAACAGCTTCGCAGATATCGATCTGGCGCGCCAGGACGACGGACGCTGGTTCCGCTGGTTCGCCGATCCGATTTATGGACGCGGCTATCCATCCGATGTGACGGAAGATTTCAGGAAGATGGCCGCGCTTCCGAATGGCTTGGACTTCGTCAAAGATGGCGATATGAAAACGATCGCTGTCCCAACCGATTTCATTGGACTGAATTACTACTCACGCAATCTCAGCCGCGCCGGCGAAAAGGATAACGATCCCCAGACGATCTTCCCGCAGCCTCAAACCCCGGAATATTGGACCGAAATGCCGTGGGAAAATTACCCGGATGGCTTGACCGGTGTCCTGGGGCGCGTCTATTTCAACTACAATCCATTGAAGCTATACATCACCGAGAACGGCGCCAGTTACTCTACTCCGCCCGATGAAAAGGGAAATGTCCTGGATGTCCATCGCACCAACTACCTGCGCACGCATTTCGTCGCCATGCAGCGCGCAATCCAGGCTGGCGTACCCCTGGCAGGCTATTTCATCTGGTCCCTGCTGGATAATTTCGAATGGTCACATGGCTACAGCCAGCGCTTCGGCATCATCTGGGTGGATTACAAAACACAAAAGCGCTATCTGAAAGACAGCGCCAAGTGGTACAAGAATGTGATCAAGAAGAACGGGTTTTAGCTACTAATAAGAACGCTTATCAAATGTAGACTGCATTAGGTGAAATTAGCAAATTCTAGGTTGCGCGATACCGAGAATTGTTATAAACTCAACTTAAGTAAAAACCACATCATCACTACGGGGCACCTACATGAATATAGCAGAAATTCGTCGACGGTTTGTAGGGTTTTATGAAGATTTGGGATATCAATCATTGCCAAGCGCTCCAATGATCGATCCTTCGATTCCAATGTCCTTTGTAATGAGTGCTGGGTTCGTTCAAGTCGAGAATTCTTTAGCAAAATTAACAAAAAGAGAGGGGAATCAATATGTTTTGGTACAGAATTGCTTTCGACATTTTGATCTGGAGAGGGTAGGCACTGACGATGTTCATTTAAGCCTATTTGAGATGCCTGGTGCGTTTGTGTTTGGACCGGATGGCAAGGCTGGAACGGTTCGGAGAATGTGGACGCTGGCAACATCGGTTCTGGGTCTAGACAAGGAAAATATT
>Ga0065705_10104576_pt1 | contig 13161 bp, 16 predicted proteins | sample SwibulcommuniRL2_FD_59092 | JGI IMG/M metagenome (GOLD analysis project Ga0065705, IMG submission 59092) | Bulk soil microbial communities from switchgrass field near Rose Lake, East Lansing, Michigan, USA - RL2 Bulk Soil v2 (version 2) | ecosystem: Environmental > Terrestrial > Soil >...
AAAGGCTCTGCCCACAGCTTCGACAAAGCTCCACACCTGCTCGGTGACGGTCGTAAACAAGCCGCTAACCGTGTCCAACGCATCCATTGTTGCGCCTTGGATGCCCATAAAGTCAGTTGACCAGGCTGCCGCTAGTGCCGCAACGGCCAGCGTCACCGCCAGGATAATCGGGTTGAGCGCCGTAAAGAAGCTGATCAACCCGCCGATGGCTAAACTGAGCGGCCCGGCCACAGCCAGTACGGCGGCAAAGGCAATCGCCGCATTGGTGACAGCGGGCGGTAATTCGCCCAGGGAGGTCAACCAGTCTGCGCCTTGGCGGATGAAGTTGCTGATCATGTCTAAAAAGGGCTTGGCCGCGCGATTCAGGAAAGTGTCAACGCTGCCGCCGAGATATTCGATAGCGCCGCGTAGTCCCTTCATGCGCGCACCCGCCACAGCCGAAGCCTGTCCTTCTTCGCTCACAGCTGTCACCATGTCGTTAAAGCCTTCGACGCCCGCATCAAGCAGCGGGATCATGGCCTTCATGCCGTCACTGAGGAATAAGGTAGACAATGCGGCGTCGCGCTGCTGTGGCGTCATATCGGCAAAAGCTTCGTTCATCATGCCGATCATGTCGGGCAGCGCCTTCATTTGCCCGCTTGCGTCATAGAACTCAAGGTTGAGTTCCTCCATGACCGCCTTGGCTTCTTTGGTGGGGTTCATCAGGCGCATAAAGGCATTCTTGAGCGCCGTGCCCGCATCACTGCCCGTTAGGCCCACGTTGGTGAGCAGGGCAAGCGATGCTACTAAGTTTTCAATCGGCTGGTTGGCATTGGCAAAGGCAAAGCCCGCTTGCGCTAAGCCCTGCGAGAGGTCACTAATATCGGCGCTCGAAGCGTTGGCCCCGCCCGCCAGCAGGTTGGCAACGCGGTCGGCTTCTGACGCTTCCAGGCTAAAGGCGTTGAGCGCATTGGCCGTGATGTTGGCAGCGTCGGCTAAGGCAATGCCGCCCGCCGCGGCTAAGTCCATTACACCGCCGATGCTGGCGAGCACTTCATCCGTTTCCATGCCCGCCTTGGCGAGCTCAAGCATACCCTCCGCCGCTTCGCCCGCGCTAAAAGAAGTCTCAGCGCCCAGCTTCAAGGCGGCGTTGGTCATCTCGTTCATCGTGCCGGTCGATGCGCCTGTCACCTGTTGCAGCACGTTCATCGACTGTTCAAAGTCAGCGGCGCTATTGAGCGCAGCGGCGGCAATGCCAAGCAGCGGCGCGGTAATACCCGCCGTCATGGCTAGGCCGGTTGTCGTCATGGCGCGCCCTGCGTTTTGCACAGTCGTGCCCATGCTCTTGAGGCCGCTCTCGGCAGCGGAGGTGTCTGCGCCTACACGCACCATCAGTTCAGCGGCGGTTAAGGCCATCTATCCGCTCCTATGCCGCGCTTGGCGTTTCTGTCGCTTCTCTGCCCGTTTCGTTGCTGCATGGTTCTCTGCACCTTCGCTTTCTAGCGCCAAGTGTAGCCAGGCTGGATCGGCTTGCATCAACTCCCACGGCGGTACACGCAAATAGCGGGATGCGCGTAAAAACAAATACCAGTCAGGTACGTACCCCCCTCTACCCTCCGTCTCCAGGTAGAGTTTTAACGCCCTGACTTCCTCCGGTTTGGGGAGCTATCCTCGTTGATGCGCTCAATAATGGCCGTCACGAAAGTGGCTGGAAGTTTGAGCAGAAACGCTTCGGTAATCGGCTCAGGCTCTTCATGCTCTGGGTCTGTGCCGTTGCCGTTTGTTTCTTTCATAATGTCCCAACCAACGAGCACTTGGGTGAGCATCTCGACTGATTTACGCACGCCCTCAGACGGATCATCGGCTACCGCCTGTTGCAAGTCCAACTGCAAGGCGGTCGTGTTGGCACTGGGCGAGTAGGTGACATTCACTTCAACATCTTGCCACTGTACTCTGACGTGACGTATCTTACTGCCCAAATCGGAAAAGCGAATCGGCATAAAAACTCCCTTTATAGTGCAGTAAGCGCGTTGATGACTACCGCCTTTGTTGCGCCGCCCAAAGTTGAACTGTGGAAGCCTTGCATGGTGTATTCGATAGCGTAGACGCCCTCCTGGTCGGAGAAGTCACCAACGTCGGTGACTTTAACGGCGGTATCCAACGTAAACTTGTACGTAGCCGGGCCGGCGCCAATCACATCGCCTACCGCTTCAATGCGTAGATATTTGGTGGCACCTGTGCGCATGACGGGCAAGAGTTCCATGCCCTCAGCGTCGGCTTCCTGCATCAGCGTGACCTCTAGCGTCGGCTCAAGCTCAACATGCTGCGTGTATTCGTTAAGGCCATTGAGAAACCAAGCAGGGCCAAAGCGATTGCTAAGTGACCACTCTACGCTAATAGCGCCTGTCAGCGCCGTAGCGCCCGTCAGCGCCGCTACAGAGTCCTCTACGTATACTTTGATTTGCGGGCCGGTGACAGGCACCAGTGCAATTTCAGTAGGCGCTGCGGTTAGGGTAATACCATCCTCTAGTGCGGTGCCGATGGCGCTCCCTGAAATCGTTGACTCATCACGCCCAAAGCTAAGCGTGAGATCGTTTATAAGCCCATAGGCGACGCGATGCGCTCTAGCTGCGCTGCCCTGCTCAATGGTGAATGTCTTGATCACATCGGCGGCTGTGGTGCTGGGCGTGAACGTCCAGGACTGGCCTGTCGTGCCTGATACGGCAACCACCGCCGTTTCCAGGATACCACTGAGCAGATAGACAATCTCGGTGTAAGTAATAGCGCCGTCGATGTCAATCTCCGTCCATTCACGGTTCAAGGCGGAAACGGATGGATACTTGTTGCCATTTGCGCGGAAGATACTCACGTCAGGGTTCGGCGACATCGAGAAGCCGACCGAGGTCAGTTTCTTGTTTGCTGCCACCGCGACCCCAGAAGTTGTCTCAACTCCGATCTGCGCCGTTTGGTAAATTGAAGCGAGTCCGATAATACACCTTCCTTACAGGGCTAACCTGTGGTATATCCTCACGTAGTTTTGCTTGCGTATATGCGGAAGCGCCCGCCACTATGCCTAAAATTCCTACCAGCGGTCACTTCCGGCATACGAAAGTGATCATCTAGCACGCAAGTCCAGATGATGCCGTAGGCATTGGCAGCGCCGTTGGGTGTGGCGTGTAAGTCGGCAATAATGCGCTCGGCGATGGTAAGTAGTGGCCCGCCGTAACTAAGGGTTTCGTTGACGCCCTTTACGATGTAGGTCATATTTGCCCAGAACGAACGCGGGCCGACAATCATTAGGTTTACAGCACTCTGCATCTGGTAGATGACATAGGGCAACACAGGTAGGGGTGGCCCCTGCGGTGCTAAATCGCTGTAGATGCGTGGGCTAGTAGCACCGCCAATCAAGGCGGTCAATGTTGCATCCGCCTTGAGCGTGCTGTATATCCACTGGTCAGCGGCAAATGGCTCGTTAGCCAAGCTGCCCCTCCAGGTTGCTCATGTCGGATAGGAAGTGCGAACGTTCACCCTCTGCTGCCGGTGTCATGTAGGGTTGCGCTGCCATTTTGCTTGTGCCAAATTCTACAAATTGGCTGTACTCCTGGTTGGTGTAGACCACGCCGCTGGTTTCCTCTTCCATCTCGTTTTGGATGGACGCACGAAGCGCGCCTGTATCGACAGGCGCTTTCATCTTGGCAGTCGTCTCGATGGCGAGCAGCGTCTTCTGCACAATCTCGCCTGTCTCCTGCGGGAGACGCGCTGCAATTTCAGCAAAGCGGTTGCTGATAACAGTAATGGTCGTGCCACGTCTAGCCATTGTTACCTCTTGACCGCTAGTATCACGCGCGCCGTTTCCCGCGATTTGGGAGCGTATGCGTTGACTACCTCGTACATGGTTCCGTCAATCTCTATACGGTCGCTTAGTAGAATTTCCGTCAAGGCCGGAAATGTGATGTCCCAGAGCGAGCCACCCACAAGCGCACCGCCCACTACCTGCTCGCCCGCTGCGCTGACATGCCCTGACAATCGGCAAGGCACGCTGATAGTCACCGGCGTTCCAGGATACTGACCCCCCGCACCGTCATCAATCCACACCAGGCGCGTGATGGTAGCAAGCTCATCGAATGTCCTGGCTTGCAAGGCACGCGCCTGTTCTATCATGGCGTCGGTGATGATAGGCGTGGTCATGGCGTCACCATGCCGCGCGTAGGCGAACCGTACTACTGGCCGGTATGCTCGTGCTTGTAACCGGGGCAGGCGGCGTGATGTCTACGCCCAGCGCGGCGCATAGTTTCTCCGCCTCATCCATCAACGTCTTGGCAGCTTGGAGTACATATTGATAGTTGAACTGGCTGCCGTCCGCCGTGAAATTGATGCGACTCGCCAACTGCCGGTAGATGCGCCGCGCGGCATAATACTCTGCCAGTGCAAAGCCTATGGCGCGGTCAGCATCCGCCAGCGTAGCCGTAGCAAGGTCAGCCTCCACCGTGCCTAACTTGCGCAGCGCGTTGTCAATGTCAGGCTCATAGCCCGCGTCTAAGTCAACATTTTGCTCAATAGCCGCGGCCAGGCTGCTGAACTGCGTATCCAGATAGATGGCGATGTCGGCGCGGCTAATGCTCATTCTTTGGCTTTGCCTTTTGGCGCGGGCTTATCCGTCTCAACATAGGTCGGCGGGTCGTCTCCGGTTTTCACAACATCTTTGCCGGTCTCCGCCTCCAATGCTTTCTCTGGGTCGCCAGTTATGGGCGTTGCCGCTTGCGCCTTCTCTTCCTCTGTCAACGGCGGCAAGCCCTTAAGCATCCGTTTTACGTCTTCAACCGTCATCACAGGCGGCTCATCTGGTGACAATGCCGGTATAGGCGCTACCGCCGCACGCTGTTCGTCAAGCATCTGCCGTACGTCATTAGTGGTCATAGGCTTGTCAGACATAGCGCCTCCTTTAGGTAATGCCGGTGATGACGGCGATAGCCTCTGGGTTGAGGATTACCGGAAGTGAGGTCATCCATCCCTCGGCTTCGATGCGCGGCGGCTTGTCCTCTTTGGCTTCCATGCGAATGACACGACCTGGAGCACTCTGCCCAGCGGCGCGCCCGATGGCGAGGTAGCCGAGCGTGTTGGGGAACAGTTCTTCCGTGTCGCCAAAGTCAATGGTTTCGTCTTGACCCGTGGTTGCCACCAGAACAAACACATCACGCTTGAGGAAATACTCGTCTCCGCTTTGCGTGCGGTACTGGAGATCATAGGTTTCGATGGTCGGCAATCCATCCGACGCCAGCGCGCCGTTGATGTCATCGCGCGTGGCACGCCCGCTGGTCGATTGAATTTGACCGGAGGTGTTGACGATTACTCGATTGGTGCGCGCCTTGACCGTGTTGTTCCCGCCCATGATGCTAAGAACATTGCGCGATGTAATCATGCGGTTGACGGTGTAGCCTTTGCTAGAGAGCAAATCCGCCATCGTAAAGATGTTCTCAAAGATGTCGGTGGCGTCAGTTGACCAGGCTGCCGCTTGCGCCGCCCTGTGCCCTGCCGGGTTGGAATAGGAGACGGTTTCGGTGTAGGCGTTGTCACCTGTACGTACGACCGAGGCATCTACAATCGCTTGCCAGCGTTGCGCTTCATTTTTTTCAACAAGCGCAAGGTTGACAGTTGTGTCTAGCCAGCGTGTAACACTGGCAACGGCTTCCATGCTCTGATTGCCGCCGAGTTGGCGCAGCAGCGCATCATAGGCGCGGCTGGTGAACTCTCTGGCAATGTCCGATTCCCCCAGTTCCACCAGCATCGAACCAACCAAGTCGCCTTGCTTCAACTGAGTAGGCGAATAGCGTGTGCCATCATTGGCGATGACCGTGCGATAGCGAATTGACTCTTCACGGTATGCGTTCTCTTCAACCGTGCGTTCGGGTAGAAGTGAAGCGCCGAGGTAATTGCGTCCGGTGCGGCCAAATTGAGCCGCTGGGTTGCGGGCGATGGTGGCAATGGTGCCGTCCGTCCGCATCGAATTGATGAGTGAATAGAGGTCTGCCATTATGCCGCTCCAGTCGTGCATTCATACAGCACGCGTATTTTTGCAATCACGCCAGCCGCCAGCGCAGACCAGCCAGGCACAAAGTTCTCTTTGACGACCGACCCATGCCGGTACAGTTCCACGTCATTGTTGAGTGTGACATCAGTCACGTCTTGCCAAACGAGATAAATCTCATCATCTGCCGCCGCCGCTGGGCCGAAAGCCGTACCCGCCTCACGCTCGGCAAAGGTGCGCCCGATAACTGTGCCGGATGGCACAAGTACCGTCGTGCCAACGCCGGCATAGGTAGCAACGTCGGCGTCAACAAGAGCCGTAGGAATGGCCGCTACAGTTAGCGATGTTGCGCCTGCCGCCGCTGCTGCAGTTAGACGGGCGAACTTGTTGGTGCCAAAGTTGAGGACTGTGCCGCTTGGAATTGGCCCACTGAGCGCATTGACGGGAATGCTGGTGGCTGCTGCCGCCGCGCCCGCCGCGCCTACGTCAACGACTACTGCATCGGTATCGCTAAAGGCTGATGCGAGCAGTTTGGCCCCGCCCGGAACCAGATGTTCCCTGTTGCCGTAATCGCCAGCCCACGCGGGCGGCGTTAAAACGTTGGTGCTATCTACAATTCGTGCCATTGATGGCCTCCTGGTTATTCTCTTTTCGGTCGTGCATACGTCTTAGCCACGTAGCTTTCGGCTACGGCCTTGGTTGTGCTTGGCGCCATGGCGCCGCCTGGATGCTGTGCCGGAAAGCGCAAGCCCGGCATGGGCGGTGGTGCGGCATTGCTGCCTTGCGCCGCCATCAGCTCTTGCGCTAGTGGCCGTGTGCGCTCTGCCCAGGTAATGCGCTCCAGGAGCGGACTATCCTCGGCTGGCATGATGGCGCGTACGCTTTCGGGCCATGCGGCAATTTCCGTTTCAAGCTGCTTAGCGACAATCTCGCTCAGTCGGTCGGCCAGTTCCGCTTTGGGTGCAAGCTGTTCTAGCTGCGCCTTGCGATCCTCGGCTAGTTTCTGGTATTCGCCTTGCCTGATTGCCTGCTGCTCCTCCGCCTCTTTGGCCGCTTTAGCCGCCGCTGCTTCATTCTTGGCGCGTTCGCGCTTAAGACGGTCGTCAATCTGGCGCTCTAGGTCGGCTTGCGTGAATAGCTTCTCTCCGCTCTTCTCGACAACAGGCGTTTTGTCTGTGTCACCGGGTGCGTTGCCCGTCTCGCTATTCGGCGTTGGTGTCGCTGGCGCTGCTGCTTGAGCCGCTAATTCCTCTGGTGTTGGCATCCTGGTGTACTCCCCGCCTGTTGACCGCCGGCGTTGGCGTGAAAAAGACAAAACAAAAAAGCCGGCAATACCAACCCGTAAAGGTCGATATTGCCGGCTGCTAGAACTCAATCTAGGAGGGGCTGCGATATTTGGTTAGAGCGCCATTCCTACATCTTTACTTCCACTTCGATTACGTATGCCTCAACACCGTTCTGCATACTCTCTAGCGTAGTGACGATATGTATATCATCGATGTCTAGCCCCGTCATCCTGGTAAAAGCCGCGGCAAGTTTGGCAATTGCCACCTCAAGATCGTGCTTCTCTTTTTTGACTTCTGCTATTGTCAGATTGCTTTTGAGTAAGCTGGTCATCGTTAGCCCTTTGGCACGAACATCGGTTTCTTGCCACGCAGCTCGCGAATCTTATTCACCAGCGGCGTCAACATGCGCTCCAGCTCCGCCAACTCTCGGTCGAGTTCATCCAGGTTGCGTGTGCAGAGCGGGCGTTGCGACTCCATTGTAACACCGTTATTATGACAATTCAACTGGTAGTCAACTTTCCGTTCACTCACGGCTATACCAACTCTCTGAGCGGAACCGAGCGCAACGTATCACCCCACGTCCGATTTGGCACAATCTGTACCATGTCATCTAGGGAGAATTGTCCAGATTTCCACGCATCATAGCGCCCTGGCCCCAAGATGGTCATTTGCTTATCGGCTGGCAATCCTTCCAGCCATTCAGGGCCATACTTCCATTGATGCAATGGCGCATCTTTCAGGACACTTATCAATGTGCAGCGGCAGTTGTGTGTTATAATACCGTTAGCTACATACCACCCTGTTTCAGTTTCGAGGTTATAAACATGACCGCTAAAACGCCGGCTACTCAAATTGACAATGCGATCAAGGATTACATTGCTGGCATCAATCCCGATGACATCGCTGAACGCCATAACATTAGCCGGACCACCTTTTATCGTCATCTCAAACGGCGTGGCCTCGATACAAGTCGTCGCCTTGTGCTGCCTGATCAAGAGATCGTCGCTCGCTACTTGGCTGGCGAGTCCGAAAACGCTCTCGCTGCCGCATACGGAACAGTGCGAACCGTAATCCGCCTGAGATTGAAAGAGGCTGGCATTGCTATTCGCGGGTCTACTGCGGCTAATCGGTTGCTCCAATTGCAAAGAACTCCTGAGCAGCGAATGGAGTATATCAAGGCCGCCCATGATACCGTAAAGGGCATGACCCGTACCTTCGATGACCTGTGCCGTCGCGCGGCTGGCAAGGAAATCAGCGCGTCCCATGCTACGGATAGCGAACGCCAACTCGCTAGTTGGCTCAATGAGCGCGGCATCCAAACTGCTTTGCAAAAAGCGATTGGCCCCTATAACTGCGACATCGCTGCCGAATCCGTCTGCGTGGAAATCTTCGGCGGCAACTGGCACGCTTACGGCAGACACATTGACCGCTTCACCAAACGCTGCGACTATATCCTCAATAGCAATTGGGCCATGCTGATCATCTGGTGCAACAAGCAAGGCGGCCCCGTCACTGTTGCGGCTGCTGATTACGTAGTCTCCTTCATGGAGGAGGTTCGCCGCGACCCATCCCTTATCGGTAAGTACAGGATGATTTGGGGTAACGGTCAAGTGATTCCCGCTGATAGTAGTAATTACGGTAACAAGGCCATCGTAAAGGCGCTCGCTAGTTCCGATTACTTGAGGTGTTGATACTGTTGTCCCCTCAATAACGCAATTTGGATGGCTTGCGAAGTCCTCATCCAGCTTATAAAACTTCCCGTCCAGCGCAAGGCAGAGCGGGCATGTCCTAACGCTATGCGCTGCCAATCTTTGATAGCCACGCACAACGCCGGTAGCACGATAGCTTTCCAGCGAAGTAGTTGTGTAGGCTCGCATCGTTTCAGTCCTGGCAATTACAAGCGACCTTTGCAACCCGCCGCCGATGGCATCCTTCATCATGCGTGCAATCTTCTTTGGGTTGTAGCCAAGCGCCACACCTTCTACCAGTGCGCTGCTGGTCTGCCTTATGACATCCGGCCATGCGTCGTTTAGCAAAGCGTGCAATGGGGCACTGTCGTCTAAAAAGGCTACCATGTTTTGAATGCTACCTACGGGCAGACGGTTAAACTGTGCGCTGATGCCTGGTTGCATCGTCTCTAGCAAGTCAAGCGCATTGCTAATGCCTAGGCGTGCATAGGTGGCACGCTCACTAGAAACCAGGTCAACGGCAAAATCCTCATAGCGCATAAACTCGGCATGTGCTTGTGCGAGAAGCTGACGATAACGTTCATCACGGTAGATGCTGGCAAGCGTAACCGCATTGCCCGCCGCTCGTTGTGCCGCCATCTTAACTGCCACTTCGTCTATGCTGCTTTCCAGGCGGCGAATGATGCCCATATAGCGGTTTGCCATCTGCCTCATCGTGACAGCCTCACGGCGCGCCAGGTCAGCTTTGAAAGCACGAGCAACGGTTAGTACCTCAGATGGCATCTTGTTCCCACGGCGGCGGTGCTATCGGCCCCCACCATTTACCAAAAACTTCATTCACTTGTGCAGTACCAGCAGTACCAGAATGATGAATAAAATACATTTGATCTCCCTTGATTTCCACAATTCCAGGTGGCGAGATCATGCGCACATCATTGTATGCAGGTGTTATGTCTGACAACCAGTACCAGCCCATTTCCCGCGGCGGCTCCGTCTCGCCGTTGCGATGACTGTAATGTTCGCTCATTCTGCCTCCCACGGCGGCGTCACCGGACCCCACCATTGGCCTTCGTGCAATACAGCGGGCACGTGCCTGCTGTAGCCTTCCTTAAGAAAAGTGACGTTCACCATAGGCTCCCCATCTTCGACCCACACGCGCAAGATGCACATGCGTTCTGGCGTCTTGCCGTCGAACCAATACCACCCAGGTCTAGTCGGCGGAGCCGTCTCGCCATTGCGGTGAGAAAATAGCGTCTTGGCTATGCCCGCCATCATCGCCGCCCCAGCTATCTGCATGTCACGTCCCGCCTTGCGTAGTTTCTCGGCAAATATCTGTTCGTCCGTATATTCATGGTCGCTCATATGCGCTCTCCCACCCCATTGCGCCGCGCAGAGAATCGGGAGCCCTCTGGGCGCGGCTCATCCTCCAAGGCATCATCTTGCACCTGCCCTGCGTTGAATTCACGCTGCGCCCGTTCGAGAGCGATGCTCGCCATCTCGGCTTCGCGTTCGCTTTGCGCTGCCTGCTCTTCTTCCATCTTGGCCTGTTCCGCCGTGGAATCTTCCACCCCAATCCAGCCCATTGCCGTGTCAACGCTGAGTAGCGGCTGCCCGCCTGTCAACTCCATCGTCGCCTTGAGCATTTCCACGCTAATCGGCCCAGGGTCAACGCTGCACTCCGCCGCCACGCGCAGATCGCCGTAGCGTCCCGCTTGCCCGCTAAGTACGGCGGCAAGCGACAATGCCGTTTCCAGTAGCCAAGCCCAACCAGCGTCAATCTGTTGCTTGGTCTGGATTAGGTCAATGAGGTAGGCAGCCATTGCTGTCAGGCGTGATACACCGCTGGCGGTAGCGTCATTGCTCATGCTGTAATGCAGTTGGTTGCACTCGGCAAGAATCGCTTCGTAGGCGCTCTGCTCGGTCTCAAGGAAGGTCGTCACATCAACCGGCTCACGCCATAGCATGTTAGGCGTAGAAAGCCGCTGCTTGCCATCCTCATCGCTAATGACGTAGCCGGTAAGCGTCGTCATGGCTCCCGCACCGACGGGAAGCGGGTCAGCAACGAAACGTTTGCTACCATCTCCCAATGTCTCAAATGAGCCGTTCATCTGCGCATTGATAGCGACACGTTCTAAAAAGCCGCCTAGAATCACGTTGCGCTCTTTCATGGTCAGCGCCAAATTGAGCAGCTTTTGTTGGCTCACCACTTGCGGATTGATGAGCGGGCGCCGGTTCATGTTCGACATGAGGATACGCTTGCCGAGCGGGTAGCTAAACTCAGACACACTGTCAGTGTCGCCGCCGACGATGCGAATAATCGTTTGGTCGCCGTCCAGGTAGGTTAGTTCCGCGCGTTCGTCGCCCTGCTGTTTGGCCGCTTCGCTAGGCCGGCTGCTCGTCACTTCACGGTAGAGGTATACGCTGCACTTTTGTTGTGTGCGCGGGTCTGTCCACACGACTGCCTCACCTGGTAACGGGAAATTGAAGTAGACACGGTTCAGGCTGGTGGCTAAGTCGGCTTGTGGCACAATGCCGTTTTCGTCAATCTCGCCGGGTGCAATAAAAGGCCGCTGATAGGCGACGCCTGCAATCAGCAAGTCGTCACACAGTTTGTCATACTCTTGGTTCAACTTGCGCTCTTTGACCCACTGTTTGAGCAGCGCCTCCGCTTCGTCAATGCGCGTCTGTTCCTCCGGCGTAGGCTGCTGGTCATTGGCAAGTTCACGAACGGGAATGATTGACCACTTGACAGAACGCGCCAGCACACCATTTGTATGGCGACCCACACAGCCACTTAAGGCGTTTCTACTGACAAATCCGCGCTCAATTGCAGTGCGCACGATAGCAGCGTCTTGGTCGGTTTCTAGCGGCATTGGCCCTATCCACCAATCCCAGTTTTGAAACTGGTCGCCACCCACTGCGCGGCGATAGGAGTCAAGCCGCTTGCTATCCTCCGTGCTTAATTGCGCGGCAGCCTTGGCGTCAGAATAATCCCACTCGTCAAAAATTGAAGCCATCAGCGGTAAGTCCTTTTGCCACTACTGGCGGGAATGTTATTTTCTGGTATGCGTTGCCCATCTACATACTGGACGGCATACCGAATACAGTCCATGCTGTGATTGTAGGCATCTACCGGCACCTCTTTGTCATTGCGATTTGCCTTGCTCTCCGGCCATGAGTAGCTGCCAAACTCATCTAACGTACAGGTGGGCAAGCCGTTGTCACGCAGTGACAAATCACGTTCGACAAGCGCATCTTCGACGATAAAGAGCCGCGGTCTGCCATCCCTCTGCACTTTGAGCCGTTCAATCACAGCGTCAATGCCGGGTCGTATTGCCTTGCGCGCCGCTATGCTGGCTATGCCGTTCTCTTTGAGCGTGGCTCTGTCCTCTGCGTCATGGTCGCAGATAGTAGCCGTGATTGTCTCGCCTGCACTCAGTTCGTTGATTTGTTTGGCATGTACTCTAACGGTGCGCTGCGTGTAATAAATTTCACGGTAGAGGTACATACGCCCGTCATAGTCAAGGCCGAACCAGATGCAGACGAAGGGGTTAGAAAACCCAAAGTCTATAACACGAAAGCGCGTGCGCAGTTCAGGCAGTTTGCTCCGTGTGATGACGTGAAGAGAACGGTCAAAACCGTCATAGACTAGTCCTTCGCGCGCCGCCCATATGCCTTTACGGTAGCGCAATAGACGCACGCCCGACAGCTTGTCTAAGACGCCCTTGACGTAGCGTTCCCCTTCCGGCGTGTACTGCCCAATGCTGGCGTCCCAGTAGAGTGGGTTATCTTCGTGACGGGTGACAATGCGTGTCATCTTGGAGGTACTGGCGCGCTGGTTCAACCAGTGCGTATCTACGTCTGGATTGCAGTCGGCTATCATTTGCTTATACGGCACAGCGTTGCCGCGCAGACGTGTGGAGAGTGTCTCCCATTCGTTTTCTGTGCCCTCGGTCGCCTCATTCCAGTAGATGATGTCCCATTCGCTACTGAGCATCTTGGCGGGATTGTCCATGCCGCCCACGGCCATGATGCTGCCGTTGCGGTATTTGTACGCCTGGTCGGTCGTGTGAAAATGCACGTCGTCACGCTGCACAAAACGCTCATAAGTTGCCATCACGGAGTGCGTCATGCTGGTTCGTGTTTTGCGCACAATGAGGATGCGCGCCTTGGCATACTTGCG
>Ga0065705_10002166_pt1 | contig 13151 bp, 15 predicted proteins | sample SwibulcommuniRL2_FD_59092 | JGI IMG/M metagenome (GOLD analysis project Ga0065705, IMG submission 59092) | Bulk soil microbial communities from switchgrass field near Rose Lake, East Lansing, Michigan, USA - RL2 Bulk Soil v2 (version 2) | ecosystem: Environmental > Terrestrial > Soil >...
GCGGGACAGCAGGTTGATCCCCCAGAAGGGGCGGTGTCCGTTAAAAGAGGCAGAATCTTCCCTGAATTGACATCCGCGATCTGCACTTCCATTCTACCATTTAGGACTTTATTGAACGCCAAAGTGTTCCCGTCCGGCGACCAGTGCGGAGTCTCGGCGCGTCCCGTTGTGAAGTGTGTCAGTTGGATTTCCTCTCCATTTTGAAGATTAATGAGATAAATATTACTGATTAACGAATCCGACGATTGATTCGCACCCTCGTCCTCCGGGTTTTCCCGTTTGACAAACGCGATCTGGATCCCATCGGGTGACCAGTTCGCTGCGTAACCATGACCCGCGTCTGCGTCGGCCAATTTGCGTGGATTCGTTCCGTCAGACCCCATCACCCACAACTCACCCACCGTGAACGGAGTCTGCGTATCGGAAATCTTGAGGAAAGCGATCTGACTTCCATCGGGTGAATAGCGCGCAAAGGAAATATAGTTGAATTTATCGCCATACAATGTTTTGGCACTGCGTCCATTATTCTGAGTGAAATTCAACTCGCTGCCGGTGCCCAGCCCGCGTGAAAATGTGAAGATGAAATCATCTGAATCGGGTCTGGCAGCAAGATCATACGTCCAACCGTTCACATCCATGTCTTTGTGTCTGCCATCCATATACATGCGGACGACGCGTGCATTCCCGAGCGAGTCCACCTTGAGGTATGCGGAACTACCGTCACTCGTCCATGCCAGGAAGTGGGCGTCAGAGTCAGTAACAGGCTGGGTGATGGCACCAGATTCGGTGTCCAGGAGAAGGACCGTTTGCCCATTGGGGCAACTCAACTCGATCAGCAGGAACCATCCAATCGGCGCGGGATACACATCCAATAATCCACAATCGCTGGGAATCGAAAATGGAAGTTCGTTTGTAGGCTGAAAATCCGCAGAGAATTCCACAAAGGAGGCAGAGTCGAAGTGGTAGACATAGAGAGATGTTTGAGTGGCTAATTGAGTTGGAGGAGTGCAGGAAAGAAGAAAGAGGAGAACAGGGAGTAAGAAGCAAAAAGTAATTCGTCTGCAACGCATAAAAGGTATTATACAGGCGCGTTATAATCCAATCACAAATCCAAAATCGCAAATCGGAAATCCTCTCATGCATATTCTCGTAACAAACGACGATGGCGTACAGGCGCCTGGACTTCTCGCTCTCGCGCAGGAAATGCGCAAACTTGGCAAGGTAACGGTCTTCGCACCGGATCGGAATTGGTCTGCTTCGGGGCACGTCAAAACGATGGAACGTCCCATGCGGGTGAAGGAAACCACACTTGCGGATGGGACAGCTGCTTTTATGTCAGACGGCGCACCCTCAGACTGTGTCGCCCTTCCATTGTTGGGACTCGTCGAAGAGGAGATTGACCTTGTGGTTTCGGGGATCAATCCCAATGCCAACATCGGCCATGATGTCACCTATTCGGGGACGGTCACCGCGGCGATGGAAGCGGTCATCGCAGGTGTGAATGGCATCGCCGTTTCGCTGGATTCCCCCGAGGGCCACAAAGGTGCCTTGGATTATTCCACCGCCGCAATCGTAGCACGCCGCGTGGCGGAGCAAGTCCTTGCGGATGGTTTGCCCAAAGGAGTTGTACTGAACGTCAATGTCCCGTATCTAAAAGAAGACGAGATCAAGGAGTACACCATCACGCGCCAGGGACTGCGCGTCTATCGTGATGCTCTTGAGTCGCGTATCGATCCGCGCGGCAAACCCTATTACTGGATCGGCGGTGAGTATCCCACCGGCGTGGACGAACCCGGCACAGACTTCGGCGCCTTACGGGCGGGATGTGTCTCCATTACGCCGCTGCACCTGGATTTGACAAGTTACAAGACAATGGATGTGTTGAAGCAGTGGAAATTTTGATGCAAATAATGAAGCTCAAGCCGCAGTCCACCTTCGGCTCTCCGAGGCGGCGGCGCCCTGAGCATAGAAAATTTCGGGAGGGAACATGGATGTTGCGAACTTCACGCCTCAGCAAATGGACACCTTACGAAAGGTGTTCCATGCTGGGAATCGCTTCATGGTCTGGATGTGGAAAATGGGGTGGGGAAAAGCGATCAATGTCTGGCCCACAGGCTTTGGGCGCATCATGGTCATCAAACACCGCGGCCGCAAAAGCGGAAAGGAATATCTCACGCCGGTCAACTATGCAATCGTGGACGGTGAGATCTACTGCACAGCTGGCTTCGGTTCCATATCGGATTGGTACCGCAACATGCTGGTCTACCCGAGAGTGGAACTATGGCTACCCGAAGAGAAGAAATATTATTGCTCTGAAGATGTCTCTGATTCGCCCAGGCGATTATGCCTGCTGAGGCAGGTGATCATCGCATCGGGATTTGCCGGTCCCTTGTTTGGGCTCAACCCTAAAAAGTTGAGCGACGAACAACTGGATGCGGTTTCAAAGGAGTATCGCATCGTTCACTTCCGGGAGGAAACATGAAATGAACTGGGTGAATGTCCTGGCGGTCGTATCCGCAATCATCGGTTTGATCAGTGGAGCAAAGGGATTGAGGGCCATGCGTTCCAAAGTATCCACGCGGGCCGAGATCAGTTGGACACAGCCTCCTCTTTCTCCATGGCGCTATGAGACGCCATCGATGGTGGCGATCACAGTACATTCGTTGGGGCTACTCTGTCTCACAGGGTTCGTCTTGTTCAGCCTGACACGTAACGACTTATTCGCTTTTCCCCCAAAGGTTTCTCCATCACTGCTTGTGTCTGCGCTTGCTTTGTTGGCAGTATTTTTTACCACGTATGCATCCGGTGTGATGATCGCCTACCACTTTACGCAGCAATGGATCAGCCCGATCAACTATGGTATTTGCAATGATGGAATGCTGTATGGCGACTCACTCATTTCCTGGAAGAGTTTCAGCTACCATGAAGCAGGTCCCGAACCCGGTCAGATCAGTCTTTATTCCAGTTATAGCCCGCGATTGCGTACATGGGTGCTCCAGCCGCCAGCCGATTCATTCGCGACTGTTCTTGAGGTGATTCACAAGCACGTGCCATCCATACCACCGATATTTGACTCCATACCCTGGCAGCGCTCTCCTGTTACCTTGAATCTTGAGATGATCCTTCTTGTCACTGGTGCACTGTTGCCAGCCATATGGGGTTGGATGCAAAACCGGCCATTGGTATGGATGTATGCGCTGGTTGCCTTTGTGTTTGTTCAATACTTCGGCATAAAATTGATCACGGTGTTTGATGGGCGCGGAGAAACATCTGGTACGAAAGGCACTGAGGAGAGCAGGTAGTGACAGAAGAATCGATAAGAGTGTACTGGCAAGAATTCCTTTCCACAGTACCAGAAGATTCGCCCTATCATTCAAAAGACTACGTTGCTGAAGGTTGGGGCGACACTCCAGAAATGGCAGATGAAATGGGCAGGTTGATCGTTCAAGGAGTCAAAGCAGGAACCTGTTCCGCTCTATGGGAATGGCAGGCGGAAGGAAATCCTATTCCTAAGGTCGGTTTGGTCACCATTGCACTGGACGGTCGTGGCAAGCCACTTTGTATCGTTGAGACGATCGAAGTCACCATTCGCAAATATAATGAAGTAGATGCAGATTTCGCCCGGGAAGAGGGCGAAGGCGACCTATCCTTAGACTACTGGCGTGCAGCTCACCAAGATTTCTTCTCGCGCATTCTTCCTAAGGTTGGAAAAGAGTTTTCAGAAGGGATGCCGTTGGTGTGTGAACGGTTTCGAGTAATAGATAAATAACAAGCATACTTCGGTGGTTGAGTAGGGCGAAGCCCATATCGAAACCACCATAGCAGATACAGACATGATGGACTAGTACGTTCTTCGCTACAATTCAGAACTGCTCGACCTTCGAATTCACGTGTAAAGGAAAACATATGCCCTACCTTGCCTCAGATACTCGTTACGACACTATGATCTACAACCGCGTCGGTCGCAGCGGACTCAAGCTCCCGGCGATCTCGCTCGGCTGGTGGTACAACTTCGGCGGACGTGACCACCTCGAAAACGGTCGCGCAATCGCTCGCCGCGCCTTCGATCTCGGTGTCACACATTTCGATCTTGCCAACAACTATGGTCCGCCTCCCGGTTCTGCCGAGGAGAACTTCGGCACGCTGTTTAAACAGGATTTTCATCCTTATCGCCATGAACTGATCATTTCCACCAAGGCTGGTTACGATATGTGGCCCGGTCCCTATGGGGAATGGGGCTCACGTAAGTATTTGCTTGCCAGCCTCGACCAATCCCTCAAGCGAATGGGACTCGACTACGTGGACATCTTCTACAGTCACCGCTTCGATCCTGATACCCCGCTCGAAGAGACGATGGGCGCGTTGGACTCCGCCGTCCGCCAGGGCAAGGCTTTGTACGTGGGTATCTCCTCTTACAATCCGGACCAAACCAAGCGCGCCGTGGAAATCCTGCACCAGTTGGGGACCCCCTGTCTGATTCATCAGCCATCCTACAACATGTTCAATCGCTGGGTCGAGGATGGGCTATTGGACGTGCTCGTCGAGGAAGGCGTCGGTTGCATCGTCTTCTCACCTCTCGCACAGGGGCAGTTGACCGACCGGTACCTGAGCGGAATCCCATCCGGGGCGCGCGCCACGAAAACCGAGCGCGTCTGGCTGACTCCGGATGACGTGAAAGCCAACCTTCCCAAAGTGGAGGAACTTAACGAAGTGGCAAAAGCTCGTGGACAATCCCTCGCCCAAATGGCTATCGCCTGGACGGTGCGCAAACCCGCAGTTACATCGTCGCTGATCGGCGCAAGCAGTGTTAAGCAATTGGAAGATAATCTCGCTGCGTTGAATAACTTGAAATTCAGTGATGAGGAATTGAATCAGATCGACACGATTCTCAAGGCTTGAAAGTCGCGAGCCAAGGAAGCAGTTGGAGTGCTGGAAACGGTAACGATAGGAGGATTCCATGCCAACAGCGAAAAAAAAGAAAGCACTGACCGCAAAAAATCCACCCGTTGCGGCGGAGCAGAAATCGGATAGTTTGTGGTCGATGCGTGGAATGGAAGATGTCAATCTTCAGCGAGCAGCTCAGCTCAATTTATGGACAGTCTTGGGTGGCTTGCAAGTCGCGGCCTTGTTTACACAGGTAGGTAGTGTCTGGGAGCAACTGCAGGCAGGTCGTTGGTATGTGTTCGTGTATGCTCTAAATTCATTGTTGATCATCGCGCTGGTCTGGTCGGCATCGTTTTGGGATAGCGTGGTTTTAAAGTGGACGGTTACCGTTCCGACCATTCTTACACAACTCTTCGGCAATTTTTTCCTGGGGATCACATGTCTTTTGATAGTCGATCCGGCGGGTTGGTTCCTTGCCCTTGCGATCTCTGCGACCTGTAATGGGTTTCACAATATATTGCTATCAAGATCAGGCGCGTGGGAAATTGTTTCTCCAAAAATGCTCGAGACGCGGAGGGCCAACCTTTGGGTAGAGAATCTTTGGCCGCTCCTTGCCTATGCCGGAGCTGTTCATATGTATCTGGTGCCCTCTGTATTGGTACAATCCATATGGGGTGTGATTGCTCTGGCGATAATCATCGAAGGATTGTTCCGACAGCATCACGACATGAAACGCGACCGGAAGGAACTGGGAATTCCCTAGTCATCAGGTAGTCACGCAGGAAAGGACTCACATGGGCTTCCTCAAAAACCTCTTCAGTGGGACACCCGCCCAACCCGAAAAAAGATATTATGTCTTTCAGGTGAAATGCAATCGCTGCGGCGAGATCATCGAAGGCCGCGTGGACCTGGACAACGACCCCAGTCTCGGCGATGAAGGCGACACGTATCTCGTCCGCAAGGGATTGATCGGCGCAAACCGCTGTTTTCAGCAGATCGCAGTGGAAATGAAGTTCACTCCCGCCCGCAGATTGATCGAGAAAGAAGTCCACGGCGGAACGTTTGTAGAATAAATGGGAAGCCAAGTGCAATCCCAACTAATTGGTGACTGGAGAGAGAGCGGATGAACGCTTCAATACACATGGAAAGCGAGAGGAGGCTCGCTGCGTTAATGTTCACCGACATGGTCGGGTACACGGCCTTAACCCAGCGAAACGAGTCCCTTTCCATGCAGCTGCTGGGGGAGCAAAGGGGCTTGATCCGCCAAATCCTATCGAAACATAAAGGGCGCGAAATTGACACAATTGGGGATGGCTTTTTGGTGGAGTTCGTCAGCGCGCTGGATGCTGTTAAATGTGCGGTGGAGATCCAGTCGGCGCTCAAGGAAATGAATGCAAGTCGGCATGATGAAGAGAAAATCTGGATTCGGATCGGTATCCACCTCGGTGATGTGATCCACACCGGGAACCAGGTTGCCGGAGATGCGGTCAATATTGCATCCAGGATCGAACCACTGGCTCCGCCGGGCGGAATCTGCGTCACGGCGCAGGTGTATTCCAGTGTTATCAACAAGTTCGAGGGCAATTTTGAATCGATGGGGAATCCGCATCTAAAGAATGTTTCCACTCCAACCGAAGTTTACAGGCTGGTTGGTTATGGACAATCCGTCACAAAGACTGAACCCACGGGAACCTCACTACCAAAAGATAGGGTCGCTGTCTTGCCCCTGGCAAATATCAGCTCCGATCAAGCGGATGATTATTTTGCAGACGGCATGACGGAGGAACTGATTTCCTCCGTTTCGAGGACCAAGGGGCTGCGGGTTATCGCACGGACTTCTGTGATGAGATATAAAGGATCGGGAAAATCCATCGCGGAAATTGGCAGGGAGTTGAATGTTGGCAGCGTCCTGGAAGGAAGTGTCCGCAAGGCGGGCAACAAGGTTCGCATTTCCGTCCAATTCGTCGATGCATCGAGTGAAGAACCCCAATGGTCGCACGAATACGATCGAGAGATCAAGGATGTTCTCGACATCCAAAGTGATATCGCCCAAAAGGTAGCGGAGGCATTGCGTGAATACGTGCTTGGGGGCGCTACTCGTGGCGAAAACCGAAACGCCGCCACCAATCCTGGTGCATATATTTATTACCTGCGTGGCAGGCAATTTTGGAACCAGAGGACCGAGACGAGCCTGAAGAAAGCGATTACTTTTTTTGAAGAGGCGCTACGTATCGACAGGAACTATGCCATGGCTTACACGGGTTTGGCAGACAGCTATGCAACCCTGGCACTACTCGAGTTCATGGCGCCACACGAAGCGTATCCGAAGGCGAGGGAGGCGGTTCAGCGGGCACTCGCTTTGGATGCACAACTGGCAGAAGCGCATACTTCATTGGGATTGATCAAGTTCCAGTACGATTGGGATTGGAAGCAGGCAGAGAAGGAACTTCGGGAAGCGATCCGCATCCTTCCAAATTACGCACCCGCCCATCTCTTCTTGGCAGATTATTTGAAAGCCATGGGGAGATTCGATGAGGCACTGGCTGAGATCGGACAGGCACAGGAACTGGATCCACTTTCGCTGGTGATCAACATCGGTGTTGGACATGTGCTCTACCTATCCGGGCAATATGATCGGGCAATCGAGCAGTACAAAAAGGCAGCAGACCTTGACCCGAACTTCATGATCACCCACGTCTGGTTCGGAAGGCCCTATTTGGAAAAGGGCATGTATGCTGAGGCAATTTCCGAACTCGAGACGGCGGTGAAGCTTTCCGGCGAGAGTACGCTCGCCCTCGCAATGCTGGGGCATGGATTGGCATCCGCGGGACGCGGCGCTGAGGCGATGCAGATCCTTGAAAAGCTGAAGGAAAGGGCAAAGAGCCAGTACGTCCCCTCGTATTGGATCGCCGTGATCTACAACGGATTCCGGGATAAGCAACAGGTTGCGGCCTGGATGCGCAAAGCGTTCGAAGAACGCTCCAGCTGGCTCGTCTGGTCCAACGTGGAACCGAGATTCGCCTGGCTAAGAGATGACCCTGCCATCTCATCTCTACTACAAGAGATGAACTTTCCATGAAAGGTGAACTATGCAATATTCCTCCCCTCCCAACCAGCAGGCTTATTATGAACAAGTTTGGATTCTGGTCCGCCAGATCCCGCGCGGCAAGGTGGCAAGCTATGGGCAGATCGCCCTCATGATCCCTCCACCCATGGGCGTGGACTTCGACAGTTACAAGGCGTTCAGCCCGCGTTGGGTGGGAGGTGCGATGGCAGCCTGCCCCGATGATGTTCCCTGGCAGCGGGTCATCAATTCCCAGGGCAAGATCAGCCCACGCCCGGGTGGGGCAGAAAAACAACGTTTCCTTTTGGAAGAAGAAGGGGTTCTCTTTGTAAAGGATAAAGTGGATCTGAAGAAATATGGGTGGAAAGGTCCGGGCGAAGAGGATGAACCGCGACAGGAAGCATTGTTTTAGGAGGCATCCGATGTCCAAGCCTGCTGACAATCAACCGGTGGAACGTGTTATTTTGGTCAATCTTAAAGAGGGTGTTTCCGATGAACAGTTTAATATTGTTGCGCAGCATGGAAGGGAATTGCTGGGAGCTATTCCCGGTGTTGAAGTCGTCTCCCTGGGGATTGCCCTACATGTGGATGCTTCTCATCGCTACGTGGTGCGACTTCGATTCCGCGATCTCGATGCACTTAAAGTCTATGAAACACATCCCAACCATACAACATACGGTTTGCAGGAATGGCTTCCAATTATTACAGATGAAATTCTAAATGATTTTGCAGTAGCGTATTGAAGTTTCAGCTGGTGAGCTGAAGTACAGATGCTTGAGCGAAGCGAACAAGCCGGCAGGAAACGTTCTTCCAAGCTTGCAGGTAAATTATTCAAACCAGCTGGGAATAAATGGGAAGGGTCCATGAAATCCTACATGCAAACTTCAAAGCCAATCATGTTTCTTTGCGGATTCTTTTTGGTTGCCCAATTTTTCAATGGGATTATTGCTGCCCGAGTTGGCTATTCGGCTGTTTCCAACCCCTGGTATGCTCTTGCAGTTTACTGGGCGGTCGTATGGTGGTTCATCAACGATTCTCGCAAGCATGACATCAAGTGGGCGGATGATTATTTGGATACGGGTATGTTCTTGTACGTGGCAGGGATTTTTCTCGTACCGTATTATTTGTTTAAGTCTCGTGGATGGAAAGCACTCTACACAATCGGATTATTCCTCGGCGTATACTTTGGGGCATATTTGGTGGGGCTGATTTTCTATTCCCTCTTACGTATTCTCTAATTCTGTAGCAACTCGCCGCGAGATGATGCGAAGCCAGTAAGGTTGGCATGCAAGATACGGTCCCCAGGTGTGGTTGCCAATCTTTCGACGTCAAAGTACCATTGAGAACCTGACAGGTTTACAAATAATTGAGAGGAGTAACAATGGTACGCGCGAGCTCCACCCTTATTGTTATTGCATTATTAGTGGGATGCACGGGTACGCCCGGTTCACTGACGGAACAAACCAAACCTCCAAACATTACCAAACCGGCAGTTGTTGAATCGCTTACCACCAGCGAGTCTTTAACCGAAGTTCCAGTCACGGGCAACAATACATCGACCGAAAATTACACAATGCAGGAATATCCGGTTCAGGCGGGGAGTCATCCTCACGACGTCGCGCCCGCGCCGGATGGGAGCATCTGGTACACAGCCCAAATCGCTGGCGCGCTGGGCAAGCTCGATCCGGCAACCGGCGATTTTTATCACATCCCGCTCGGATCCGGCTCCGCGCCGCATGGAGTCATCGTCGGTCCAGATGGCGCGCCGTGGATCACGGACGGTGGTTTGAATGCAATCGTGCGGGTCGACCCGCAAACAGAAAAAGTTCAGAGCTTCCCACTGCCAGCAGGAAGCGGATCTGCCAATCTCAACACGGCAGCCTTCGACCGGGATGGCATTCTCTGGTTTACCGGGCAAAATGGAATCTACGGACGGCTCGATCCATCCAGTGGGGAGATGCAGGTTTTCGAGGCGCCGCGCGGCCGCGGTCCTTATGGGATCACGACCACACTCGATGGCGCGATATATTACGCGTCGCTGGCAAATAGTTATGTGGGTCGTATCGATCCACGAACTGGCGAGTCGACCGTACTCGAGCCACCGACGGGTAATCAGGGTGCGCGGCGCGCCTGGTCAGATTCGCAGGGGCGGATTTGGGTCAGCGAGTGGAATGTTGGTCAGGTCGCTGTCTCCAATCCGGTGGACAACGCATGGAGGGAATGGCAATTACCTGGAAGTGCAGCTCAGGCGTATGCCGTTTATGTTGATGATCAGGATATGGTCTGGCTTAGTGACTTTGGTGCGAACGCCATCGTCCGCTTCGATCCGAGTCTGGAGGAGTTTACCGTCTTCGAACTGCCCAGCCCGGATGCGGCAGTCCGCCAGATTTTGGGCAGACCCGGTGAAATTTGGGGAGCAGAGTCGGCTGTTGATAAGATCATGGTGATCAGAATGAAGCCACATTAAAAGGGTATAGTTAAGGGGGATGAACAACAACTTGGTGTATGTGCTCGTCCATAGTCCGCTGGTTGGCAGGTTGACGTGGGCAGTTGTCGCCGAGGAAATGCACCAGCGAGGATTACAAGTGATCCTGCCTGCGCTGGCTGATACGCCTGATTCCAAGGATCCATTTTGGAAACAGCATGCCGAATCAGTTTCTCGCGCACTTGTAGAGACTCCCAAAGATTCTCTGGTTACACTTGTTGCTCACAGTGGTGCGGGTCCTTTGCTTCCGGTGATCCGGCAAGCCATCCCCAATCCCGTCCATGCGTATGTGTTTGTAGACGCAGGCATCCCGCACGATGGAGCCACACGACTTGATTTGATGAAGTTGGAAGCAGCCGATTGGGCGAAGGAATTCCAATCTTATCTTGAAGAGGGTGGACGTTTTCCCAATTGGAGCAACGACGATTTACGTGAGATCGTTCCAGATAAGAATATGCGTGATCAACTGGTTGCAGAACTTCGTCCGCGCGGACTGGAATTCTTTACCGAACCAATTCCTGTTTTTGAGGGTTGGCCCGATGCGCCGTGTGCTTATATCCAATTCAGCGCGGCATACGACAAACCCGCCCAGCAGGCGCGAGAAGCTGAGTGGGCTACCGATGCGCTTGAAGGGGGACACTTCCATATGCTGGTCAACGCATCAGCCGTGACAGAATTGCTCCTCAATGCTATAAACAAGAGTATTCCAACATCTCATGAATAGATCTTCCCCCATTCACATCGGTGTGCTGGGTGCGGCAGCCATTGTCCCATCCGCACTCGCCAATCCTGCGCGCGGCATGCACGAAGCGCAGATCCTGGCGATTGCGGCGCGCGACCCCAGGCGCGCCTCTGCCATGGCAAAGAAACACGGCATCCCGCGCGTTCATCAAACGTATTTGGCACTCCTCGCCGATTCCGATATCGAGGCGATCTATAATCCGCTGCCCAATAGCCTGCACGCCGAATGGACGATCCGTGCCCTGAAGGCTGGCAAGCATGTCCTTTGCGAAAAGCCGTTCGCCTCGAATGCGCAGGAAGCAGAGCAAATGGCGAAGGTCGCACGAGAAACGGGACTTGTCCTGAGCGAGGCATTTGCGTATCGTTATCATCCTCTGACCGCGAGAATAAAGGAGATAATCGCCAGCGGAGAACTGGGAAAGATTCAGCACATCGACGCCCAGTTTGGCTTCCTGCTGCCCTCTCCCAACAATATTCGCTTCAAATATGACCTGGCAGGCGGCGCGTTGATGGATTGTGGCTGTTATCCTGTCAGCTTGATCCGCTACCTGGCAGAGACAGAACCGACCGTCGAGCGCGCCGAAGCGCGTCTCTTCGCCCCGCAGGTGGATCGGCGAATGACTGCTGACCTGTCCTTCCCCGATGGCAGGACCGCGCATCTGGTCTGCGATATGCTCTCGCCGGGATTATTCCGTTCCAGCCTGGATATTATAGGCAGTGACGGCAAGCTGCACGTGTTCAATCCCTACCACCCACATTGGTTTCATCGCCTGACTGTTCGCGCTGGCAACGGCTCACGCTCTGAACAACTCGGCAACGACAATGTGTATGTCCTGCAGTTGCGCGCCTTCCTCAAAACAATTCGCGGCGAAGGGAAACTTAACACCGGTCCTGTAGATGCCGTCAACAACATGCACCTCATCGACGCGATCTATGAAAAAGCAGGTTTGCAGAAACGTGGAACATGAGCGCTAGCGGGTCAGTTCAACCACGAGGGTATCCATTGCAAGGTCGAGTGTGACCTGGCTTGTTTTTACCCCCTCGTCAATGTTCACCAAACGCCGATAAATACTCTCCAGTGACTCAATGGAAAAGCGCGAGGCTTGCTGCGTTGTTTTTTCAGCCACAAACGGATGAACGCCCAGGGCACGCGCCACATCGTCTTTGTTGCCGCGTCCATCCAAAATTTCACGCGCCTGAATCAGCAGGCGAAACTGCCTCACCACCATGCCCCACAAGGAAAATGGATCCTCGTTCTCAAGCAAACGGTGCAAGAGATGTTGCGCGGATTTGCCATTCCCATTCGCCAACGCATCGACGAAGTCAAATACGGATTGCTGGGAGGTGACGATACAAACCGCCTCCACATCCTGACCTGTAACGGGCCGCGCCCAATTGACATAGGCGAGCAGTTTGGCGATCTCCATTCCTGCCTGACGCGTATCCACACCCACCATGTCCTTCAGCATTTCGGCAGCGCGCGGGTCGATCTTTCCACCTTGATTCCGGGTCTCGTTCACGATCCAGCCGCTCATATCCTTCAAGCGCGGCAGCATAAAGGCTTTTGCCTGGACCCGCTTTTCATTCTTTGCTGCCCATTTCACAAGCCAGTGTTTCTCTACGTCACGGGGCTCAATCGATTCATACATGACCAACTGGCTGGTATCCGGCATTTTCTCAACGAACTCAAGAAATTTTTTTCGGAGGGATGGATTATTGTATTTTGCGGAGGGATTCGCCAGCAGCACCAGGCGGCGTTTGGCGAGGAACGGCAGGGCATTGAGTGAATTGTTCAGGTCATCTTCACTCATCGAGCGCGCCTCAAGGCGGGCGGTGTTCATATCTGCAGTGGTGGGATCGCTAAAATCGGACTCGAATTCTTTGAGCCTGCGCGAGATCGCAAATTCGTCGTTGCCGTAGAGGAAGGAGATGTTGGGCATTATTTGTAGGGGCGGCGTTCAGCCGCCCAAGGCGGGA
>Ga0065705_10104577_pt1 | contig 13147 bp, 14 predicted proteins | sample SwibulcommuniRL2_FD_59092 | JGI IMG/M metagenome (GOLD analysis project Ga0065705, IMG submission 59092) | Bulk soil microbial communities from switchgrass field near Rose Lake, East Lansing, Michigan, USA - RL2 Bulk Soil v2 (version 2) | ecosystem: Environmental > Terrestrial > Soil >...
ATTCCGAGGTGCGCATCCTGAAAGCATCCGAGTGTCATCCCGTCGTCGCCACGTTCCCGCCCAACGAGCCGGTGACGGACGACCTCAAGGCGAAAAAATGCCTGCACCAGGAAACGAGGCCGGTCCGGACAAGCGACTGCACCAGCGTCACCTTCCTGAGGAACTCATGCGACGTCCCGGTCGCGGTGGTGGTCCAGACCACCCAGCACCTTTTCAGTGGGACCTTGCCCCAGACCTCCACTGTCGTCATTCCCCCAGGGGCGGTGTATCCGCTGGGTTGCGTCTGGTCAAGCGGAGCCATGGGCCCCACGAATTACGACATCCTCGCGGCGGCGTTTGCCAGCCACCAGCCGACCCGGCACTGACGCCGCGGTAGCGCAACCATCGGATCGACTTTTGTGGCCCGGGCCACTGACGGCTACTGTGTATACTCACCCCGACATCGCGCCCTGAATCGGGCGCGGGAATCTCGGAGCCCGGGCGCCATGAGGTGGCAGTGGGGCGGATCCGCGACGAAGCTCTGACTTTGGCCTACACCCACGTGGTATTCCCCGTTTGCCTAATGGCAATCGTGGCGCTGTGGATGGGCTTTTTCTACCTGCTCGACATGCTCATGCCCACGAAGTCCCACGCCGGCAGGATCGCGGTCGCCATCCTTCAGATCATCGCGATCGTGACTTCCTACGGTGGGGCGCTGCTGGCCATGCGCTGGCTCGCGCGCCGGGATCGCAACCCGAGCGGAACGCGACCGATAAATGAGGGTCGTCCCGGCGCTCCTGTCACGGGGAAACGAGAAGGGAGGCTCGAATGAATGTATGAGGCGTCTCTGGCCTCTGCCGCGACAGACTGAAAAGAGCCCCGATCGCGCTTAGCGACCGGGGCTCTATCATTTTGATCCCCGAGGACTCGGGGCTGGGATCTGGGCTCCCTGGACCTGATTCCTTCTGGTGCGCGTCAGGCTGCCCTTTCGTGTTCCCTCAGTGGGTCCCGGCCACTACGTACGCCACGTTGATGCCGGTGAGCAGGAAGTCGGTGCGACCGTCACCGTTCACGTCTCCCAGAGGGAGGGCGTCGAACCCCACCTCGAGACCGGCGGCCGTGCCGGTGAACGTGCGCAGGACTTTCCCGGTTTTTCCGGAGAGCAGGTAGGTCTTGCCGCCGTCCGTGGCTCCGGCGTCGCTGAGATTCGCGCTGATGATGTAATCGGGGGTTCCGTCGCCGTTCAGGTCGTGCACCGGGCGGCCTGCGCCGAAGCTGTCTCCGGAGATCTCGCCGTTGAAGATTCTGAGGATTCCGGCATCCTGACTTGAGCCGGAGAAGACGTACGCCCGGCCGGTGTCCGGTCCGAGTCGGCTGTCAAGAAAATCCGCGACGTAGATGTCCGGGACCCCGTCCCCATTCAGGTCGTCGGACGCATGCACGTAGAAGTGCCCGAAGGTGCTCGCGGTGTTTTTTGGCTTGAGGGTTCGCTGGTAGGAGCCGTCCCGTCCGCTCAGGATATAGGCTTGCCCGATGCCGCTCGGATGGTTCGGATCCCCCGCGGCGCCGACACACTGTTCCGCGAGACCGTCGCCGTCCAGGTCCCCCACACCCGAAACCGCAGTGCCAAGGGAACCCTCTTCGAATTGACCGTTCTGGAACCAGAGCGTCGATCCATCCCTCCCGGAGATCGCGAATACGCGACCGGCGAACGTGGCCGTTGGGGAATCCAGGGGAGCGCCCACGATAAGGTCGGCGTAAGTATCTCCGTTCACGTCCCCGGCGGCGTTGATGTCGTAGCCGAAAAAGCTCCCCGGAGTCGCGGCCAGGTCGTAAAGGATCGAATGGTCCTTTCCGGACAGGACGACCACCCGGCCGTTCTCACCCGGGGTAAAACCAAACCGTCCCGGGCCTCCCGCCGCGTAGTCGGGCACACCATCCTTGTTGACGTCACCGACCCCGGCCACGCTGAAGCCGAGACGGTTGTTGGTGCTTCCCGTCACGACGTTCAATAGGGCGCCGTCGCGCCCGGAATAGACGTAGGCCCGTCCCGCGAGGGTCCCTCCGGCCGCGTCTCGGGGCGCCCCGATGATGAATTCCGACACACCATCGCCGTTGATGTCGCCGATTCCGGAGGCCATGAAGCCGTAGAACCCTGGGGCATCAGGCTGGAGGGAGTAGAGCACCTGGACATCCGGCTCCAGGAACTGGGCCTGGACCAGGGAAAGCGAGCCGAGGCCGGCTCCGGCGCCCAGGACCGAGAGGATCGAGAAGCACGACACGACTACCGCTCGCGGCAACATTGGAGAACCTCCTTGAAAAAGGATGAGAGTTGTCCCCCCGCCCGTGAGGATCCGCTCAATACCAGAGGGGATCAACGGGTTTGACGGAGAACTACAGATTCCGGGGACGATGACTGGTATTTGAGTGAGTAAGGCTCGCCAGGCTGGAAGTCGGAATGGCTAGATTTCTGTCTTGCCGATCAGCCGCAAGAGATTGTCGCGGTACGTGCGGGTCAGGGTGAGCTCCTTGCCGCTCTGCATCCGGACGATGTATTCGCCGGTGAACCACGGACGCAGATCCTTGATGCATAGGATGTTGACGATGGTCGAACGGTGGATCCGCATGAACTGGGCAGGATCCAGCTTCACCTCGAGCGCCAGCATCGTCTCGCGGTGCAGATAGGACTCCCCGGAGAGGTGGAGCCTGACGTAATTCCCTTCCGATTCGATCCACTCGACCTGATCCAGCTGCAGGAAGAAGATCCGCCCCTTCTCCTTGATCGGCAGGCGCGAAGTGCGGCGAACGAGAAAGTCGCTGCTGGCCAGGAAATCCGCCAGCTGGCTCGCCGCCTGGGAGCCCCTTTCGGCGGCAACCCGCGACTTGGCCAGGGAGATCGCATCCCGGAAGCGTTCCTCCCGGATGGGCTTGAGCAGATAGTCGAGGGCATGAGCCTCGAACGCCCGCAACGCGTGGCTGTCATAGGCCGTGACGAAAATGGTCAGAGGAAGCGGGAGATTGCTCTCCGACACCCGCTGGAGCACCTCGAAGCCGTCGACTTCGGGCATTTGGACGTCCAGAAAGAGCAGCTCGGGGCGGAGTCGCTCGATTTCCCGGATGGCGGAAGCCCCGTCCACGGCCTCCGCGACGATCTCGAGACCTGGATCACTCCGGACATAGGCCCGGATCGCTTCGCGCGCCAGCGCCTCGTCGTCCACAATCAGACATCGGATCGGCTTCATGGACTCGCCGCTCCCCTGCCATCGGAGCGCCGGAAGGGAATCACGAGGCGAAGCTCGGCTCCGCCCTCGGCGCGCCCGGAAATGTGGAGCTGATAGGCGTCCCCGTAGAGCTGCTCCAACCGCAATCGCGCGTTTCCCAGACCGAGCCCGGTGCCCTTGATGGGTTGGGGACCGACGGCTTGCGCCGGACCGTCATTGACGATCCGAACGCAGAGGTTTCCATCGCGAATCCCTGTCGTCAGCTCGAGCGTTCCGCCGGATCTGGTTTGAGCGATTCCGTACTGGATGGCGTTCTCCACCAGAGGCTGGATCAGCATGTTGGGCACTCGGGCCTCCAGGGTATCGGAGGCGATGCCGAGGCTCACGCGGAGCCGGTCGCCAAAGCGCATTTGCTCCAGTTCCATGTAGACCTTCACGAACTCCAGCTCATCCCGAAGCGGAACCTCGTTGTCCCGGGAGCGGGCGAGCGCAATGCGTAAGAGGTCGCCCAGCCGGAGCAGCATTTCGCGGGCCGTCACGGTGTCGCGAAGCATCAGTGTCGCTATGCCGTTGAGCGTGTTGAAGAGAAAATGAGGGTGAAGCTGAAGCTTGAGAACCTGGAGCTCATACTCCGCCATCTGCCGGCGGAGATCCGCCTCCCGAAGCTCGCGCCGGCGGAGCTGCTGGAAGTGCTGGATCGAAAGGATGGCGGTCACTATGCTCGAGTACATCCAGAACTGCTCAAACAGATTCGAACGGATCAGGGCCACCGCTGTTTCCCATGAAACTGGAAGACTTGCCCCGGTCTCTGCGTTTACTACGGCAGGGCCGATCCCCAGTCGGAGGCCAGCGTAGAGCACCATGAACGATCCAACCCCCATCAGATGGGCCAGCAACGGGACGAGCCACCGCCGGGACGTGAAGGAATAGCGCCGGCACAGCCACAGGCATGGAAAAGTCAGGACGGCGTAGAGGAGGTACCGCCGGATAGAGCGATCGAGAGCCGCCGCCAGCGTGAGAGGGCTCCCGCTCGACGAGGCGTTCAGGTAGTTCTGAATGCCCAGGAAGGTTCCCAGGAGGATCCATATTCCCAGCACCAGGACTACCAGCCGCAGGCTCAAGAGAGGCTCACGCCGGCTATCGGCCCGGGAGGTCGTGTTCAAGGGATCCATCCTGGTCATTGTAGTCCTCTGCCCTGACGATGCGGACGCGATTCGTCCGCTTTCAACGTAGGGGGGGCCCGGGAAAACGTACGCCCGTCCCCGAGTGCCCTAAACTAATAGAGCCCCGACCGCGAGCGGCGACCGGGGCCCGATCATCTTGATCCCCGACGACTTGGGGCAGGGATTATCTGGCCGGCCCAGAACAGGCCAATCCTTGCAGCCTAAGCTGCATGCAAGTGAGATGAGGCGCTCGTCGCGCTTACCCCGGCATCGACTCTGCACTGGGGCCTGATTTCGAGGCGACCGGGTAGCCCTCGTGCTGAGGGAGGGCGACCCGGATGCTCTCCCGATCGAACCGCAGCTTGACCGCCCGGGTGAGGTCCCAATGCACCTCCCAGTAGTCCTCTCGCTTCACCCACGCCCGGACGATGAACTGCAGCGATGCCTCCTCCATGGCGTGAAGTTTCACGATCGCGGCCGGATCCTTCAGGACCTTGGGGTGGGAAGCCACGATATCGACGAGCAGCTTCTCGATCTTCTCCACGCTTTCGCCGTAATGGACCCGGAAGGAGAGGTCGACCCGCCGGGTCTTCTCGGCGGTGACGTTCTTGATCACGTCGCCCCAGATCTTGCCGTTGGGGACGACGAGCACCTGATTGTCGTCGGTGAGGATTCGGGTGGAGACTAAGGTCATCGCGGACACGACGCCGGCGGCACCGCCCGCCTCGACGCCGTCGCCGATGTCGAAAGGACGGTAAATGAGGATCATCACGCCGGAGGCGAAGTTGGCAAGCGTTTCCTGGAGGGCGAAGCCGGCGATGAATCCCGCGATGCCGAGCCCCGCGAGCACCGGCCCCAGAGCGAATCCGACCTGGGAGAGCGCGATGAGAACTCCGAGGAGCCGCACGAGATTGCCGGAAGTCACCACGATCGTCTCTGTCAGCATTTGGGACAGGTGGAGCTTCGACGCGGTCAGCCCCCGCCGCACGAGCCTTTGCATCGCGCTCCCCAGCAGGTAGAACACGAGAAGGATGCCGGAGATCACGAGAAGCTTGAACGCCCAGGTGGGACCGTTCTCGACGAGCTGCGTCTTGAGAGCCGCGAACCACTCCCGGACCAGACCGAATGCAACCCGAGGGTCGAGGATGTCGGTCGAGATTTGCCCGGTGGCCTGGATCAGCGCCTGCTGGTATTTGGTCGTGTCGAGCTTGAGCCCACTCAGCATGTTGATGGCGGCCGTGAGGTCCGCCACCGCGACCGCCTTTGCCGCCTCGGCGGTGTCCAGGGCCACCTTTCCCGCTGCGTCGTCCGGGTTGACGGCAAGCTGGGCCTTGAGGGACACGACCTTTCCCTCGACAATCTCGAGCCGCGAGAGAGTGTCCTCCGCGCGGTCGGTCACCGCCTCCCCCAAACGAGCTCCCGCCTCCGCCGTGTCGAGACCCAGCGAGCGCATGTTCTGGAAATTCTGGAACGTCGCCTGAAATACTTTTCGGAGGAGCTCGACGCGACGCGCGATCTTGGCCTCGATGCGGTCCCTAACGTCCCCTTCGGACTTGTCCCGCTGAGCTCCCAGGGCGGCGATTTCCGCGTTCAGCTCCGTGATGCGCTTGCGGGCCAGCGGATCGACCCTAAGAACGTACTTTTTCGCCGCCTCCTGAAGTTCGGGGACTCCGCTGCCCTCTTCCTGGAGCTCGACGACCGCTGCCACGAAGTCGTTGATCTGCGCCAGCAAGTCCTCGCTGGCCCGGGCTCGCCGCAGCTCCAGGAGCGCCTGCTCCTCCGATCCGGCGGGCTTCGGCTCGGTCTGCATCTGCTCGAGCGCGGTCGCGTCCCGTTCGATGCCGGCCAGCAGGTCCTGCGCCGTGGCAATCGGCTCTGTGTTTGACGACTCCTGCGAGAGCGCCGGCGTGGAGAGGTTCATGACCAGCAGTGAGATCACGAGAAGTGTGCGTCGCATGGGAACCTCTATTTCGGCGTCTTCGCCGGCTTCCATTTGTCGTAAATTGTCGGATTGCGACCTATCGCCCGCAGGCGTGCCAAGCCTGGGCTAGAGCCGGCCCCGCGCGGCCGATGGCCGCATTGTAATCGAGCGCATATACCCTGTCACACTCCAACCCTCGTCGGCATCAAAGCAGTATGGAGGACCTGCAGATGGACATCGAAGCCGGCTCGAGTAAAGGGCCCTACCACCCGGGGGAGCTGGAAGTACAGCGCCGGGTGGGAGTGCGTGAAGAAGCCCAGCGTCTTGCGCCAGGCATAAGTCCGATTCTGACGCCTGTAGCCATGCGTCTCATGGCCAGCCATCGGCTCGCGGTGGCCGCCTCGCTCGACGAGAGTTCCCGGGTATGGGCCTCACTGCTGACCGGTCCACCCGGATTCCTCCGCCCCGTGGACGAGCGGTTGATGCTCATCCAGAGCCATCCCCGGCGCTCCGATCCACTGTCACGAAACCTCGAAGCGAGGGGCGAGCTGGGAGTTCTGGCCATCCACCTTGGGACACGACAGCGGCTGCGCATCAATGGGCGTGCCCTCATCGACCCGGAGCGGGGGATTTTCGTGGCGGTCGAGCAGGTGTACGGCAACTGCCCGAAGTACATCCAGGCTCGCCGTCTCGACTTTGAAGAAACCGCCCTCGAGACGGCGCCGCCGGAGCGTTCATCCATGCTTAACGCGAGGCAGCGGAGCCTCATTACCGGGGCCGACACCCTGTTCGTTGCCAGCTACCATCCCAAGGGAGGGCCTGACGCTTCGCACCGGGGGGGTTCTCCCGGCTTCGTCAGGCTCCTCGACGAGCGTACCCTGGTCTTTGCCGACTATCCCGGGAACAACATGTTCAATACTCTCGGAAACCTCCTCATCCAGCCGCGCGCGGGTCTCCTGTTCCTGGACTTCGGGACCGGTGATACGCTGCAGCTCACCGGAGCGGCCCGGCTCGACTGGGATCCGGTCAGGGTGTCGACCTTCCGTGGCGCACAGGACGTGGCGGTGACGTTCGAGATTGAGGAAGTCCTGGAGACGCGCGGCGCCGGTGTGCGTGGCCGGCTCGTCGAATACTCGCCGGTGAATCCGTGATAGGTGAGGCCTCGACCACGAGGGTGTTGGTCACGAAACTTTGTCACATGGCGCACCCTCCGGCATCCAATGGGCTGAGGGCGGGCCACAATGGTCCGATCCAAAACCAGGAGACTGAGAATGGCCAAGCACATCGCATGCAACGACGTGGTGCAGGGATGCAAGTTCACGGCGACGGCACCCACGGAGGAAGAGCTCGCCGAGAAAGTCGCGGCGCACGCTTGCGAGAGCCATGGCGTCGAAAAGATCACGCCCGAGCTCGCGGCGAAGGTTCGGGCTGCGATCAAGGATCGCTGAACTCTGTAACGGCCCGGCGCACCGGCCAGCGAGGAAGATGAGAGCCTCTGCCATTGTCATCAGTGATGAGGAGCTGGCGCGCCGGGTCCTCGCGGGCGATACAGGTGCCTTCGAGACCCTCATGAGCCGTCATCAGAAACAGGTGTACCGTCTAGCGTGCCGCCTGACTCGAAACCAGGCGGATGCCGAGGAAGTGCTGCAGGATACTTTCATGCGCGCCTACCGGCGTCTTGGCGGTTTCCGCCAGGATGCGAAATTCTCGACCTGGCTCTACCGTATCGCCACCAATGCCGCGCGCATGCTGCACCGAGGACGGGCCCGCCACCCCACTGAGCCGCTCGATGAGTACCTGCCGCGCTTCGACGGACAGGGAAGGCACGCGCGGGACGTGGATCACGCGCGCGCCGCCGACGCAGAGGAGCTCCTGGACCGCGGGCGTCTCGCGCGGCATGCGAAGGGGGCCCTCGAGCGGCTGCCCGAGCTCTACCGGATCCCCTTCGTCCTGCGCGACCTCGAGGAGATGCCGACCGCCGAGGTGGCATCGGTCCTCGGGATTACAGACGAGGCCGTGCGCCAGCGCGTGCACCGTGCGCGCCTGATGCTGCGCGGCTACTTGAGTCACCTGGTTGGAGTGGAGCCGTGAAGAAGTCTGTGACCTGCCGGGACGGCGTGCGCGTCCTGATGGACTACACCGAGGGACTTCTGCCCGCCGCGCGCCGGAAAGCGGCCGAATCGCACGTCGCGGGCTGTTTGCGCTGCCAGCGGTTCGTTCGCTCGTACCGTGAAACGCCCCGCATACTGCGCCGGGCCACCCTCACCCCGATGCCGGCCGACGTTGGCCGTCGCCTCAGGCGCAAGCTCGTCGCACTGTACACTCCAGGCGGCCGGCCTATCCGGCACTGAGCTGCATAACAAACCGCGTTTTTAGAAGGAGGAGTAGAAATGAAGAGTCTCAAGAGCCCTTTCCTGCTGGCAGTCAGTCTCCTGTTCGTCTTGGCTGTGCTGGGCGCGACTCACAGCCACCTGCTTGCCCAGCAGGCGAAACCCGCCGCGCCGGAGTGGACCGTCAACGCCACCATTATCGAGGCTTGTAGTTGCTCCATGTTCTGCCCATGCTATTTCAGCACGAAACCATCGCCTGAGCACGAGGGCCACGGCGGCGGAAAGCATTACTGCAAGTTCAACATGGGTTACCGCGTCAACCGGGGGAGTTACGGCGCCGTCAAACTGGATGGAATCAAGTTCTGGATCGCCGGTGACCTGGGTGACGACTTTGGAGACAACCAGACGGAGTGGGCCGAGGTGACCTTCGAGCCCTCGGTCACGAAGGAACAGCGCGATGCCGTTGCTGCCATCCTTTTGGGTCCCGGGCACATCTACCCATGGAAATGGAGCTCCTTCACGGTGGGCAAAGATGCTCCAGTCGAGTGGAAGGCCACGAAAGAGCGCGCGGAAGCGCGTCTCGACGGCGGCAAAGCTGGCGAAATAATCCTGGTGCACAATCCCACGGCGATGAGCGGCGACCAGTCGGTCATCTCAAATCTCAAGTACTTTGGCGCGGCCCGAAATGACGGCTTTATCTTGATGCCTACGCAGTCCCACGCATACCGGGTCGGGCCCAAGCCGTTCGAGTTCAAAGGGACGAACGGCTTCATGATCACCATCGACATGACGTCCAAGGATGTCCACTAGGGTTCGCACCTCCGCTCTCAACAACCATCCGCGCGGGTCGCTCTCCTGACCCGCAGCGTGGGGGCCCTGCTTCCCGCGAAGAACGACACGAAGTCATGGTCGGCGATCGAGAACGTCCGCGAGACGCTCGTCGCCTCGCAACGAACGGCGATGCCCGTGAACGCGCCCAATGTCAGAGAGCGCTCGCCGTCGACCAGCACGAACTCGAGATCCGTGACAGCGCTGCCCCAAGCGCGGAGGTCGACCACGACATTGAAGGTGTGGAGGTTCGCTCCGGACTCAGGCTCCGTGTTTCGCGTGAACGAGACACCTTCGAGCGCGATGCCATCCCATGCGAGCCCGCCCGGGTTCGGTATGCGCCAGGTGCCTCCGGGAAGCGTGCTACTGAATCCGCCAAGATCGGTTTGGACCGTGATACTTTTTGGATCGCGCAGGAATCCAACATCGAAGGCCCGGACGTCGGCCTCGCCAAAGGGTCGGACGTCAGCTTCGGGACAAAGCGCCTGGGCCGTCGCGGTTTGAGTCCCCACCATGACGAAACACCAAGTCAGCATCACGAATAGCGCTGCTTTCGAAACACGTGCGAGCATCGGTGCTTCTCCTTGTGATGACGGACAAGACGCCCTGGGGCGGTCTGCCTTGGACCAATCAGATGCCCATGGTGCTTAGCGTGTTCACCATCTCTTCCATCGACGCAACCAGGGTGGGATGGGTCACCTCGAAATGCTGAATGGCCCTTCGGAGTTGTGCCGTGAATGGATGTGCCTCAAGACCGGAGTCTTCGCCGGAGCGAGCCAGAAGATTCTGGATGTCTTGTTGCAGCTTGTGCAAGATGGTGCGACCCCCCTCATCCACGGACTCTGTGCCTTTGAGCTCCGCATCGAGCCGTTCGAGCTGTTCACGCAGTTGGCGATTCTGATCGTCCATTGGCAACCTTCCAAGTTGGAAAGAACTGCTGGAGTGTCACTCGCGCTGCCTTCCCTCTTCGTTGCGGTTGCGGCGGAGCAGCTCGCTAGTGCGATGCTCGCACCCCTCCCGCAGGGCGCAGCGGACCTCATCGGATGAGGGAGGCTGCAGCCCGACCGACACGTAGCGATTGGCGCAATCGGGCCACAGCGTGACCACTGAGGCGCCCCGCTCCTGCAGGCGCAGCGCGGCGATCATGTTGGCGCCCGCGCTGCGGCCCACGCAAAAGCCATGCTCGACCCGCAGGCGCTCGGCGGCGCGATGCGCTTCGTCGGTCGTCACCCGGATCACCTCGTCCACCTTGCTCATGTCGACCAGGGCGGGGACGAAGCCGTCACCGATTCCCATGATCCCGTGATCTCCAGCCTGCCCCCCGCTCATGACGGCTGACTCGTCCGGCTCGACGGCGACGAGGCGCACGTCCGGCATCACCTCCCGCAGCGCGGCACCCACGCCCATGAGCGTACCACCGGTGCCCACGCCGGCGACGAAGGCGTCGACCTTCTCACAGCCCATCGCACTGAGCTGATCGAGGATCTCGCGCCCGGTGGTCTTATAGTGGCACAGCGAGTTGTCCGGATTGCCGAACTGGTCTGGGACGTAATATCCCGGCTTGCCGCGAAAGCTGTCACGCAGCGCGATCGCCCCCTCGAAGCCCTCGGATTTGGGAGTGATCCGGATCTGTGCGCCGAGGTTGTCCATCATGCGGCGGCGCTCGACGCTCATGTGCTCGGGCATGAAGATGATGACGGGATGGCCCATGAGACCGGCCACCAGGCTGAGTGCAATCCCCGTATTGCCCGAGGTCGCCTCCACGATCGTGTCGCCAGGGCACAGGTCGCCCCGCTGCATCGCCTCTTCGAGCATGAACCGCGCGATGCGGTCTTTCACGCTGCCGCCCGGGTTGGCGCACTCCAGCTTCACGTAAACCCCTTCGAGCCGGATCAGGGGGGTTTGGCCGATTGCGTCGAGAGTCGGGTTGTCCATGGGCATCATTATTATGTCGGAAGACCGGTAGCTGCCGCAATAGAGCCGGCGCATGTTCTGCGTTTGGTTATGGCATTGCTTTGTGGTAACGATAATTCTTCGCGGTGAGGATCCCCACAGTCTTGAGCTCACTCGGATCTGAAGCCGACTAAGTCCAGTCTTCCGATCGAGTAACAATTCGGTTGGCCTCTTTTCCGAAGATCGGCAAGACTCTTGCTTCTGAATCAGTGAGCCTGCAGATCACCCGAGTCTTGTTGGGTCATCTGGCGGCTGTTACAAACTCACGTTTGCGAAAGGGAGGTTCCTATGTTTGCACGCCGAGTCGTAATGCAGCTGAAGCCCAATAGCGTTCCGGAGTTCACCCAGAAGCTGGACAAGGAGATCATTCCCCTGCTAAAAAAGCAGAACGGATTCCAGGACGAGATCACCTTTGTTTCCCCGAGCGGCAAGGAAGTGTTCGGAATGAGCCTGTGGGATGGGAAGGAGAACGCCGAGAAATATAACCGCACCACCTATCCAGAGGTCGCGAAGATCCTGAATAAGCTGGTTGAGGGAACTCCCCTGGTCGAGAGCTACGAAGTCTGCAACTCGACGTTCCACAAGATCGAGGCTCGTCCAACGCTCTAGTGCCAACGGGTTGCTTCTTTCTATTGGGGCGACCAGAGTACATTCGCCCTGAATATGAGCCCCGGCATGCCGAGCGCAGCCGGGGCTCAGTTTTTCTGCAGGTTTGTGCTCATCCCACACGGTACCGGTGCTCCTCACTCGCGATGATGGACGGGACGTCCTACCTACATGAAGTTACGAGTGTGTAGCGCCGAAAGCGCCTCGGCCTCGTCGCCGGGGAAGCCCAGCTTCTCGAGGCGCTGGCGGCGCCCGCGGTCCATCTCCTCCCGAAGCGTGACGACCCGGTCGTGCCCCGACGCGAGATCGTCAAGCTCCCACGATCCCGCCGCGAGGAGCACCAGCGCGTCGAAGACCTCCTCGTTCAGACCGTCGGAGTTCCGTAGCGCATCGTGACGGCGCTCGACCGCGGCGGCAAGGCGCGGGCGCAGGCCCTGGTCGAGTCCCATGTGACGGCGCAGGTGCGCCAGGCCGAACGCCACGTGGCGCGCCTCGTCCTGCGCCGCCAGGCAGCACACCTGACGCGTGACCGGGTCGGGGGCGTTTTCGTGCAGAAACCACAGCAGCGACAGGAAGGATCCTTCCCCGAGGACCGAGAGCAGGAAGAATGCCAGCGCGAAGTCGGGCTCCTCGAGGAGCGTCTTCAGCGATTCCTGGCCGCCGACGGTCGAAAGGCCCATGTCCTTTCGCACGAGCAGGGCGCGGCGGGTGAAACACTCGATGTGGCGCGCCTCGTCGGCCGCCTGGATGGCGAGCAGCTGTAACACCTCGCGGAAGTGGGGATGGATCTTCGCGAGGAAGCTCGCGGGCACAATCAGCGCTGCCGTCTCGTTCTCCACGAGAAAGGTCATCACCTGGACGACGGCGTCTTCAATCTCGGGCGGGTGCATGATCGGCGCGCTCCAATTGACCGCCGTGGCGGGATCCCACTGCGCCGCCGCGGCCTGCGCGTACAGCGCCGCCGCCTCGTCCGCCCAAACGACGTCCTTGTCGGCCAACGGAAAATCGAAGGTGGGGCTGCCGGCCTCGACCTTCGCGCCGCGCGCCGCGAGTCCCCAGCGCGCCGGCGGCTTGTCGACCACAGCACCGGGCAGCGTGCGATCGGGAGCACCCGCGGCCTCGGCTCCCTTCCAGCGTCCGGTTTCG
>Ga0065705_10002129_pt1 | contig 13142 bp, 11 predicted proteins | sample SwibulcommuniRL2_FD_59092 | JGI IMG/M metagenome (GOLD analysis project Ga0065705, IMG submission 59092) | Bulk soil microbial communities from switchgrass field near Rose Lake, East Lansing, Michigan, USA - RL2 Bulk Soil v2 (version 2) | ecosystem: Environmental > Terrestrial > Soil >...
CAGACAACCGGGGCAAGGAGCGGCGGGGCAGGCGTGCGGATTTACCCACCTTGGCTCTGCTGCGGGAATTACAGTCCGCTCGAGGATCAGTTGTGGGCTAGCGATTGCAATGCGGTCGATTCCGGAGGAAGCCTTTGAAGGTGACCCATCTTATGAATAAGGAGTAAGCCCATGAAAATCAAAGCCGTTTCGGGTCTCACGATCTCTGTCAAGAGCCTCAAGAAGACCGTCACCTTTTATGAAGCGCTGGGATTCGAATGCCGAAAACAGGATGCAATGCATGCCACTCTCTACTCCAACTGGTTCTGGATCGATTGTCTCCTCATTGGCAAGGATCCACGCGCCACAGCCGAAAAAGGCGATGGCGTGTTGACCTATCTCAGTGTGGAAAATGTGGACGAGTTCTACGATTACCTGGTCAAACGTAAGATCAAACCTGCCACCAAGCCGCAAGACCAGTCATGGGGCAACCATGAGTTCATTCTCCGTGATCCTGACGGACACAATCTCGTGATTTTTAAGAGAAAATAGGGAAGTGCGGGAGTTATGACTCCCTTCCCGTCCGTGCGAAGCCTCCACGGAGTGTCAGGATGAAACGAGAGACAATCAATTCGAATCATGAAATTCGGTTATTGTCACGATTCAGGACGTGGAAAAGACACCTTTGCGCAGCACACCCGAAGTGAAACGGAGGGGGGCACCCTGCTCTCGCACCCTCAACAGGGCGCTCTTTGGGTCCCCTTCGGGCGTTGACACCGTCCGTCCGCAGGATTGCTTCGCCGATGCCGCGAGCACGTGATTTTTGAATTTTGCAATGCCAAGCATTTCATGGCAATCCATAGCAAATCATGCGAGACGGCATCGCTCCATAAGTGCAGCGCGCGCACGTTGCCCTATGGAGCGAGTGGGATGCCGAGCAGGGTGATAACGTTCAATGGCGAATTATGATCCGTCTTTGTTCTAGGCCGCAAAGGAGGAAGAAATGGATACATTACTTCAAGTAGCTGCGAGCTGGATAGTACCAGCTCTGTTCTTCTGGTTCCTGTTTAGCCTGATCGCAATGATTCTGATCGAAGTACTTCAAAGATTCAACAGGTCACGTCAAAGAGGCCTGCAGGAGATAATCACAGATCTTATGGGAGATGAATTGCGGGAGGACTTTGAGGCTCATACATTAGTCAATCCGTTGGAAAATGCCCAGGCATCTTATATTTCCGATGTTCTGTTTGCCAAGGTAATCATCGATTGGCTCCTGAAAAATCCCAGCGCTAAAATTACCAACAGGAAGCCGGACAAAGACAGCGTCTACAAAACGATGCAGTCAAATATTGAACGCCTTGCCGAAAAGAATTCCCTCTTTGGCAAGGTGCTGCAGGCTCTTGTCGTTCAGGCAAATCTGAGAACAGAAAAGCTGCCAGAATTTCTGGACGCAGTTCAAAAGGACCTGCAGACCTGGTTCGAGTATGCTACAAATCAGATGACACCTGTCTACGGGGCGCGTCTCCAGCGCCTAACCATATTAGTCAGTCTCCTTGTTGCCTTTGTGACAAACTTCGATGTGATCAATATTACAGTGAGATTATGGGAAACGTCTAAATATGCTGAGCTTCTGTCCCTGACGGAAAAGACAGGACAGACCTTCAAGATTGACATAGATAGTATTAAAAGGCTTCCCGTTGGTTGGTATATTCAGGATTTTCCACACACCGGTGCAGAGTTGTTGCTGAAGATCGTAGGTCTTTGCCTGGGCGCCTTTTTTATAGCCCTCGGTGCACAATACGTCTTTAACCTGTTCAGAAGGCAGTATCGACCTGCAGAGTAGGTGAATAATCCAGGAAGATTATTCAACGATGGTTGACCAGGATAGTGTTCTCACCTCTCCAGCGTACAAAACTTTGGGAAGATTCTGGTAAATCCAGGTGGCCGGTGCGAGAGCCTCCCCTTCATGGGCACCGCTTCGGGTATGCTTCACGAAGGTTGGAGGGGTAGTTTTGTTTTCAGGCAAACGCCAACACGCGCCGAGAGTCAAAGTGCGACTAAAGTACTAATCCATTCACGGGAACAATGCCGGTTCCACAAACGTTTTCAATCGGAGTTCCAGAGGAGACCAAAATGAAAACGAGACAAGTGTGGATCCTGATTTTGACGGTAACCGTGCTGGCATTGGCTGCGTGTGCGCCGGGCGAGGCACCTGCCGGGACGCCTGCGGAGGCAAGTTCCTGTCCAACCACCACTGCAGAGGTGAAACTTCTGACGAACACAACAGATGCATACTGCCTGCTTTATCCGGCAGAGTACACAGCCAACACGTCGGGCTTGGTGGTGATCAACCCGATCGCGGCTCCAGGTGATATGCCGGGAGAAGCGTGGTTAGACGTCGAGGTGCAGGATGCAGCGGGCAAGACCGCGGCTCAAACGGTGGACGAGGCGATCGCTTCGCTCGGCGAGGGATTCAACATTACTCATTTTGAAGTGGACGTAGATGGAGAACAGGCGGTTGTCGTGGATGGGCTGCCCGGCGTGGATTCCAACCGCCAAGTGTTTATCGTCCATGACGGGCGGTTGTATGACCTTATCTTTATGCCGTGGTTTCCCAATCCAGTAGAACCCACCGCATTGGAGAATTTATACACGATAGTGATGGATAGCTTCCATTTTGTGCCCGCGGAATAGATCGTCAGGTTGGTGCTCGGCGTGGGTCTCCGCGCCGTGCCCAGCCGAGCAAGTGTTTTATCCATTTATCCCGCCATATGGTTTTCTGTGGTTTTCTCAAACTTCCTGGCATAGATGAGCATCCACGTAACTCCGCCCAGGATACCCATGAACTGATCCTGCATGGTGTTGGCGAGACTAATTTGTATATTGGTATTCAACAATTGATCTCCGATGAATTCGGCAAATTCCCAAAAGACAGTGGTGGTTGCGGTGAGCGAGAAGATCAAGAGCAGGCATACGGCTTGATCCAGCCCAGCAGTTATTTTCTCTTTTCCCAAGTATGCCAGGATTTGTGATGACGTATATGCGATGGAGAGTCCGCCTGCAAAGTGAGAGAGAATATCCAGATTGGGAAATACCATGTAGAGCTTCAGCGGTCTCGAGGCGATCAGGTGGGCGAACAGCACGATAATCGGAAACACAAAAAAGGATGCGAATTTTGATACCTGTTTCATTGTTTTTTTCCTTGGCTTATGAGGTATATCCGTGGTTATGATTATCGCCATCAGCACTCTCAGAGTAAATCTGAATCTTTCAGAACCTATCAATAACACCTGCGATATGACGGGAAGGTCAACGCGAGACCTTCAGTCTGCCTCTCTTAGATCCCCTTCGCTTGCAAATGTCATTCTCCCGAAGGGACACCGCCCCGCCGGTTCGGTGCCGGGGAGTGTCGTCGCTGCGCTCCTCAGAATGACAGGGTGGTTATAAATTTATGGATAGACACTCAGCAAATCATGCGAGACGGCATTGTCCCCGAAGCGCAGCCTGATGAGGTTGATCCCCGAGCAAAATGGGGAATGACTGTTGAAGTGATCTTTGAAGCTCTAGAAAAATAAATAGAGCATTAGAAAATCAAACGTAGGAATTGGAAAACTAAGATTGGGATTAGAAACTCGATTTTAGAACATTTGTCTACTTGAAACTCGGATGATTTTGCGCGAGACTGGAATTGCTCAGTGAAATAGCAAAACTAAGGAAACTTAGTGACGCAAAGTCATGGATCTAAAGTTTCGCTCTGCGAGACCAGGATCGCCAGACTACCGAAATAGCAAAACCGGGAAAACCCGGCGACGCAAAGCTAGGAATCTAAAACCAGAAATACCGGTCAGGATCGACCAGCTTGTCGAAAAAGCAAAATCAGGAAAACCTGATGACGCAAAGTTATGGGTCTAAAATCGAAAGATTAAGATTGCCAGACTGCCAAGAGTAAATTGCAGGGATGACGAAGGTTGAAGTTGTCATCCCTGTTTTTTTTAATGAAGTATTCTGCCCTTTCTGAAGCTCGGCTGGGTCGGAGACCCCAGCCGACTATTTTGACCGAAGGTCTCACGTGGCTGCCCCCCTCCGCCCACTCCCTAAAAAGAGTGCTCTGGTGCCTCTGCTATTCTGCTCAAAGTCAATGATTGGGCAAGGGTTAGTGTTGACCCACCATTATCCAACCGTTTACACCACCAGCCCAGCAGCAGCTTGTTGGTTGAGCCTTTTTCTCCCTGCAATCAACTTCCTTCCCATCATATCAGGTTTTTAATGCACGCCTGATCGAACTGACGGACGCCGGCGTGGTCATGTTCCATCCTGCTCTGTCCTTCATTGACGAGATGTTTTCTTCGATCGAAGTCAAGTAAGTTGTATGACGCAGCGTGAACGTCATGAGGGCGGCTGCGCAACGGGGAGTCTTTTGTTGCCATTTGTCTTTCACCGGCATATAATCAATATAAAGGTACTCATACGGAAACGTTCCGCCTAAGTCATAGTTGGGCGTGTCGCCTACAAGTCATACAAATATGAGGAATTAAGTACTTGAATAAACAGCGCCTTGAAGCGTTTTCAGACGGTGTTTTTGCGATAGTTATCACCCTTCTTATCCTGGATGTTAAAATCCCAGATGTACAACCAACAGCTTTGGGTGCAGGTCTTGTAAATATTCTCCCTCAGATTTTGACTTATATCTTGAGCTTTTTTATAGTGGGCCTGTATTGGCATTTACATCACCAGGTTGCCGCCCAGATCAAACTGATCGACGAGGTTTTCATATGGCTTAACCTGGTTTGGTTACTATTTGTAAGTGTGCTTCCTTTTCCTACGGCCCTGTTAGGACGGTACCCACTCCAACCCATTCCTCTAACGATCTATGGAATTAATCTGATCCTTGTAAATGTCACTGGTTTTGTTATTTTAGTTTACTTTCAGCGACGCCCCGAACTGCGCTTAAAACCGATGAGTTCGGCAGAATTACGTGCCATCGCGCCAATTTATGTCGCTGTAAATGGGCTATATGTTGCTGCCATTGCAGCTGCCTGGTTTTTTCCATGGTTGAGTTACGGTATCTATTTCCTTGTTCTGATATGGGTGATCGCAAGATCTCTTCGAAGGGTCAGCCCTGTGATTTAAGGCAGTGAAAGTCTTGCATAAATAGCCCGCCCCTCGGGCAGTCAAGCAGTTCGCGTGGCTTGGAGTTGGTTCCGCTAAAGAGGTGTTGTCTTGTCTCACCTCCAAGCCCTCACCACCCTCGTCAGGGCGCTCCGCGGGGGTGCTACGCGAAGGGTAACGCGAGCCGTCAGGCGCTTCAGGTTTTCAACTATGAGAAGATACATTTTGTTTTATCTCCTTGTTGGAATAACAGCACTATCATCTTGTGTGCCCACCACATCCAATGGTTGGATGGCAACCGTCCCTGCTTCTTCCCCAGCAACAAAACAAATCCATCCAACTATCACAGCTGAATCTACTCTTGAGCCATATGTACTTGTAGACGTTACAATGTATGTTCGTGATGGTCCAGGAATGGAGTTTAATGTAATCGGTGAAATTGAATCTCAAAAGAAATACCTCGTGATTGGTAAGCACGTGGATTGGTGGTTACTTGATATAGGCAATAACCAGTCTGGTTGGGTATATGCCCCAGCCGGTGAGACAAGGTTTTTCGGCAATGCCAGCGCTATCCCTGATATAGCATCGCCTCCGACACCCACATTAGAAATAATCGCGGCATGTACTCCTGCGAGCACGACCGAATCAGCCTCTGAAGGCTTGGAAAAAGCTCGTAACGCACTTACAACTTTTTTCGAACTCCTAAATCGGCGAGAGTATGCAGAAGCTGCTGCGTTATATGGAGGAGATTACCAAGGTCTTCGAGATTCGAATCCATTAGTAGATCCCCAGGATCACGTTGCTCTACTGACAAATGGATGTGAAAAGAATGGATTACAATGCTTGCGAGTCAAACGTATCATTGATGAAACAGTAGTCTCCGTGGCAGAATATCATTTCACCGTTGAGTTCATGAACCAAGATGAGAGTTTGTTCGTGCGCGGTCCGTGTTGTGGTGGAAATGCCACCGATTTTCCGCCAGAATCGCAGTTTGCCTACACAGTGATCAGAAATTGTGCAGGAGAGTTCTTGATTGTCGAGCTACCCGTATATGTTCCGTAATTCAATTGTGCCTAACACAGCGTCCCGGGCGGTCACCGGGATAATGCACCCCGGCAACGTACGCCGGGACACCAGGAATTGACTGAGTGCCTGAATCCATAATACACACCGAACACCTTTGCCGCTCGTTTGGAGCGATTAAAGCGGTCGATGGCTTGTCAATGGATGTACCGTCCGGAATTGTTTTTGGATTTCTTGGGCCCAACGGTGCAGGGAAAACTACCACAATCCATCTACTCTTGGGTCTGTTGGAACCAACCCAGGGCAAGGCCAGGGTGATGGGTTTTGATACGCGTTCACAAGCCAATGAAATTCGCAATAGAAGCGGGGCGCTGCTCGAGTTTTCGGGTCTATATGAACGCATGAGTGCAGAAGATAATCTCGACCTGTACGGGCGTATCTACCGCATGTCCGGACCCGAACGGAAGGCACGCGCCAAAGAACTGTTTACTCACCTCGACCTATGGGATCGTCGCAAGGAGAAGGTGGGCAACTGGAGTCGAGGGATGAAGCAAAAAATTGCAATCGCTCGAGCACTCCTTCACCGCCCACCCCTGGTTTTCCTGGATGAACCGACCGCCGGTCTCGACCCGGTAGCGGCCGCGGCCTTGCATGCAGACCTGACCAGACTGGTCGCCAGCGAAGGCGTCACCGTTTTCCTCAATACGCATAACCTCGCAGAAGCCGAAAAACTATGCACCCAAGTTGGCATCATCCGCAATGGAAAACTTATTACGATTGGCGACCCGCACGAATTACGTTTAAGAAATGGCGGACGCAAGATTGAGATCATTGGAAAGGATTTCAATCAAAGGACCCTAACGTTACTTCAGGCCCGTCCAGAAGTAAAACATGCTGAATTTCAAAATGGTCGCTTGATAATTGAGCTTAACGGTGAGAACAAAATAGGGCCCTTGGTAACCCTGATTGTCCAGTCTGGGGCAGAAATAGAGGATATCTGCAAGGGAGGACAGAGCCTGGAGGATCTATTTTTAACATTGATGCAAGAGGAAAATCGATGAATGACTTGCGGACTATGATTTGGAAAGAGTGGAAGGATTTTCTCTGGTCTGGTGGCCGCTCTGATTTACTACGGCCCCTGCTGAATATCGCCGTATTGGGGTTTATTTTGCCCTTAGCCTTCAGCCAAGGCTGGATCAACCTCGACTCGGCGCCCGTACTAATTGTCCTTTTTACCCCTTTTATGTTTGTCATCCTAATTATTAGCGACACCATTGCCGGGGAGCGCGAGCGTCATACCCTGGAAACCCTTCTCGCCAGCCGCATCTCTGATCGAGCGATTCTGTTGAGCAAGGTGCTAGTAACAGTGGGATATAACTGGGTGATGACGGTATTTTGTCTGCTGCTTGGAGACGTGATAGTCAACTTGTCCCAGTGGCCGGGGCAATGGGAATTTTATGCACCCATCAGCCTCTTTGCTGTACTCCTTATTTTGTGCTTCCTGACCACTCTCCTTGCCGCCAGCGGCGGAGTGCTGATATCCCTGAAGTCGGTCACCGTGCGCCAGGCATCTCAAACCATGCTCCTGGGCCTGATCATAATTGGCTTGGCAATCACCACAGTTATAAAGCTTTTGCCACCTGGGTTGACTGCCTCGTTGACCACGTCCCAAATAGTGCTGACAATCATGCTTGTTCTGGTTGTACTTGACGCGATCTTACTGGTCGCCTCGCTGCTTAGTTTTCAACGTTCGCGGCTGATCCTGAGTTAATCTCGTCCGGCAACACCCACTGCTTGGCAGCCTTTCAGGCCGGGGGCGCTGCGCGGAGGCAAGCCTTTTGGCAGCAATCATATAGGGCACATTTCTAGCGCTTGTCTCATTAACAACTAATCTTTGCGATTGCAGGCTGAAATTCAAACTTCAAGTTTAGATAATTATCCGCAGGACTGCTGCGTTTGTGCGGCACTCTGTAAAGGAGTTACGTATGGAGAAATCCGAACTTCTGAATCGGTTGCGGGAAAAATATCAGCAATGGGAAGCACTGCTCGAGGAGATTGGCCCCGCACGCATGGATCAACCCGGCGTTAACGGTGAGTGGTCTATGAAGGACCTGGTCGCGCACCTGACGGGTTGGCATGGCAGGCAGCTCGACACGCTACGGGCTGCGCAACGCGGCGAACCAGAACCGACACCACACTGGCCTGCGCATTTACAAACTGAGGATGAAATCAATTCATGGATCTATGAGTCCAATCACGGACGCTCGCTGCATGAAGTCCTGGGTGAAATGCGACGAGTATTCCAAGAGCTCTTCGCGGTCATTGAGGGCTTACCGGATGATGTCCGCATCGAAAAGATCGAGCCCGAGTTCTACTTGGTGTGGGTCGATGATAACCGCTACCTGCCCGGAGAATTCTTTGACCATTTCCATGATGACCATGAACCAGATGTACGCGCTTGGTTGGCGCGAGTAGAGAAAGGGTAAGTGCGGCCCAACACCGCGTCCCGGTCACTTACCTGGATAATGCACCCGATCCCCGCCAACCCTGGCATCGAGCAGTCGGTACCCCACCCTTCGACACGTGACGCCAGGCAGCAACAGTCAGGGACCGCTTGTGGCTACGCGGACGCAAGCCGTTGGCCCTACCACAATAACTATGTCGAAGGATAGTAAAAGCGCACTGCATGAATTCTTGTTTCATCTCAGAACGCCACTTTCCGGAATTCGCGGTGTTGCAACATTGGCGAACAAAGCTGAGATAATAGGAAGCCCGTTTCCACCAGAAGCACACGAATGGTTGCGTAAATGGCTTCCAAAGGTGGATATTGGGTTGAAAGAAGCTGTCGAATTAACCGAGCTTCTCGGACAAGCCAAAAATGAAGACCAGGACTGTAAAGGGTTGATCGAACAGCTCATGTCCACGCTTGATGGGGTCAAGGCAGCTGCCGGGGAAGCACATACCATTCCGCTTCCAGGGACAGACGAGTCTGTGGATTTAATACGCATGATGGTGCAATCAATTAGCCGTATTTATGAGCATTACAAAGACATGCAAGAATTGCTCCCTACACTGACTTAAACCGAAAAAGGCTGCTACCATAGTGAATATGGCATATTTTACGGAAAAGCGGCAAATCAACTGTAACGTGGTTTTCCCGGGGATCGTATGTACTGTACTTTTTCCGGTGGCTCGGATCGCGCCAAAAATGGCTCGTCAAGTGAGCAGGCCATTCATAGATCATGCAGGGAAAACCGCGGACGATTAGAGTCCCGGAACGACCGCCAAAATTGAGCGCCATATATGGGGCTTTAGCTGGCAAAAAGCAAGCCAAAACGCTTCCAACGAATCCCAAACATCAGCCTGCAAAAGTCGCGACGAGAAAAAAGAAACAAAAAGCGGACGAGTCTCCTCGTCCGCTTATCTTTCACAGGGACCGCGGGTCATTCAAACTGATGCACGGCAAGCTATCTCTTCACCCTAAGCAGGATCAAACCAAAGAGCAGGAGGATGCCAATTCCAGAGGCGAACCAGACCAGCGGCATCGTGGATGTTTCAGGCGGTGTAGTTTCGATGGGTGCCACGGTGGGTAATGGCGTCGAGGAAACACCCGGCGCCAAAGTTGGGACAATGCCAAGTTGCAAATCCGATTGATCCCGAATACCGCTGTCCTCCTGATCCAGAAGTGCTGCTCCCGAGACAGTGATGGTTGGACTCGTGACCATATGATGATCGCTCCTCGCAAGAAAGTGGTATTCCCCAGCGGGTAGATCGACCGGTAAAACAATAATTTGTGTGAACACCCCTTCCGCATCTGCTGTTACTTCAACTAAGGGAATCCTAATTTCTGAGCGCGTCAAAGAAAGAACAACTGGTTCATCATAATCAAAGTCGACCCCACGCACTTCAACAACTCCGCCCGGGTTGAGCCGTTCCATGCTGATCTCAAGGCGTGGTTCATTGCCATGTGCAAAAGCAGGTTGTGCGAAAAGTAAACTTAAAAGAAATAAGAAAATATAGAGCAGTGATCTAAATGGGGTTATTCTCATTATCCAAGGATTGTGAGCCAGAGTTTTGAACTCTGGCTCACAATGTTCTACTTGATTTACAAAACTTTTGTTACGGCGAACCAACCGGGCAGGCTGGGGCTACCGCGGGGTTCGAATCCGTGCAGTGGATGCGATGCTGGATGACCGGGCTGACCACACCACCTGGCACAAAGGCAAGATAGTCGGCGAGATCCTGGTCGAGGATGTCCCGCGTGGTAATACGGCTGCGGTTGTTGGGGTAGCCATCTCCACCTGAGGCGGTGAAGTCATTTGTGGTCAATGTGTAGCTGTCACCGGCGTTAAAGGTGATTGCTGTACCTGTACAGCTTCCGTCGGCAGCCTGACGTACGGCGCTCACGACGCGGCTCCCCGTTCCGGAAACCATGATTCCATTGGAACCGAACGTGGCAGGCGCGCCCTGGATGTCGAAGGTGAAGCAGAGACCCGAGACCTGCCCGAAGCGCCCGTTACCTGTCGCCGGCAGCGACGAGACCGCAGTCTCGAGGTAGTCCTTGAGATCGGTCCCGCTGATCATCAGGGTCGCAGACACGTTCCCAAATGGCAAGACACCGAGCACCTGGCCGCGCGTGATTGGGTACTGGTTGTTCGCATCGGGAACTGGGTAAAGGCTGGGTGGGCAGAAGTCATTTGGGTTCGGGTCGGCTGGTCCAACCGGACACGTCAAGTCAGCGCGCAAGCCACCCGAGTTGGTGAGGGCGAAGTCCGTCCCGTACTGTGAGCGGATTGCGTCCGTCACAAGGTCACCGATCAGCGACTCGCACGCACGCCCATCAGTCCGTCCAGTCGCCGCTGTACATGCGTCGGCTCGCGGAATGACGACAGTGGATTTCCCAAGGACAATATTGAAAATTGGCGCCAGTTGGGCATTCAGATCGTTAATTCTTGCCTGGATGGCCGGGTCTGGCGTCATGCCAATATCCCAAGCCTTATGGAAGTCGGCCGTCTTGTATGTAACGCTCTTCGTGCTGGTATCGTACACCAGCCGGACGCGTGTGAATCGAATACCTTTGCTGCGATTCTCGGTCACAAGCACGCCATTACCAAGGGTGGTGACCACCTGGAAATCTGTGTGATCGCCGATCACCGCGTCTACATTGGTCACGCCATTCGCAAAAGTGATCAGCGGCCCAGTTAGGGGATCGGTCGTACTGTTCAGCGTACCACCGGTTGCGCCGAGATGGCCAATGGCAACGATGACAGGAATCTTTTGCTTGCGTAACTGTGTGGCGCGCTTATTCACCTCCACAAGTGAGTTTTTCACGATGAAGGGTGAGAAAGCGTCTGGCGCTACTAGCGTCGGGGCGTCATCGTTGGTAAAACCAACGAGAGCCACTTTTACACCATCAATCGTAAATAGCACGCTCTTCGACCATTCAGCTGGTGGATCGCTGGTCGTTGGGTCAACAACATTAGCCGACACATACGGGAAATTCGCCAGCGGGATGAGTGTATTGCGCAGATAGGCCGAGCCTCTGTCAAAGTTATGGTTACCCAATCCATCGGCGCTAAAGCCCATCATATTCATAACCTCGATGGTCGGTGTATCGCCGAAGAAGTTGGAGATGGGCGGTGTCGCGCCAACTGAGTCACCGGCTGCGATCGTCAACGATCCATTCGGTGCTTCCGAACGATAGAGATCGAACCAGGATTTGAGGAAGGCGGAGCCACCAGTCGCGAAGGCGGCATTTACACCGGGTGCTGCCAGGTTATCAGAAGCTTCACTGAGCGGCACCAATTGTCCATGATAATCGCTGATATCAAGGATTGTGATTTCTTTATATCGCGCCGCATTCGGAGTGAGATTGTAGAGGATTTTCCCGCGCGCGTTTTGCGGACCGGGAATGCTCATCAAGAATGCCAGTGTTGGTGCAAGATCAACTGCACGAACAGCGGCAACAGGCACATCGTTATGAGCAATACCCGGACCTGCTGCAACAAACGTTGCATGCATGTTAATGTTGTTTGCAAGATCAACGAGGTCTGGGAGGTAGCCATGCTGTCCAAAGAAGTGGGAGAGTGCAATCACCTGACCGGCTGTTCCTGCATCAGATTGATAGGGCGGGCGCAATACGACAACAACATCGCCGCTGCGGTTCGGGTGCAGGGAGTCGGAGCCGTCCACATTTCGCAGCTGCTCTTTGTTCATGATGGTCAGGACCACCTGCTTACCTGGATTCGCCGGGTCGCTAAGTGCCTGGAACGCGTTGCGGACCGCAGTGCGAACCTCCTCATAGGTCGGGAAGTTCACGGAGGTCGGCTGTGCGGCGTTTTTAAGCCGGTTCGGGTTGATGTAGATCTGGACCGTCCCACCAGCCCAACAGGCCTTCGTAATGTCCTCTGCTGGATTCGGTGGTGTCGGTGGGGCCACCGGCGCGACGCCGACGGCGCTGCAGTTGCTGGCACTGGCGTTGCTCGCGTGTAGTGAGACACCACCCACCGTAGCTGCATTCAAAACGGCGTTCGCGTTGACCGCGTACCATTGCGGCGCGAAACCGTGATCGGAGCCTGCGAAGGTCGTCGGGTTGCCACCCATCAACGCGCGCGTGATCCCGAGTTTCTCGTCGGCATCTTCGTAAGCACTACGGATATAGCCTTCTCGGATCTCTACCCGTCCGGCTGTGCCGCGCCCGGTACATTGAACATCATCGAACCTGGGGGTCACATCGTAACATGGGTTGAGGTCGCCATCGGCATCGGTTGGCGAAACAAGCGCCATGAATTGGTGCGATACCTCGTCGGTAAACGGGTAGCCGACCATCGCCAGATCCGTGTTGGGCTGGAGCGTCCCCAGAATGTAGTTGATCACCTGGAGACTGTAGGCACGTTCGAGGTCGCGGCCCTGCTGGATGTAGGTGGCCTCGTCGACCACTCCGGCTTCCTCAGGCGCGAAGTCAGCTGCTGCCCACGGCAGGAGGTTGTCCGCAATATATTTTTCGAGCCGATCCTCAGTGGGCCCGCCGG
>Ga0065705_10104578_pt1 | contig 13131 bp, 11 predicted proteins | sample SwibulcommuniRL2_FD_59092 | JGI IMG/M metagenome (GOLD analysis project Ga0065705, IMG submission 59092) | Bulk soil microbial communities from switchgrass field near Rose Lake, East Lansing, Michigan, USA - RL2 Bulk Soil v2 (version 2) | ecosystem: Environmental > Terrestrial > Soil >...
GACCGTATAGCCGCCGTAGCGCCGCCGGTTCTTGCCAATCAGCTTCCCCAGGGCCGACAGAAAGGACTCGCCGGTGGATCGCTGTCGCGCCCTGGATCCGCGATAGAACTCATAGAACATCGTCGCCAGGACGAAGGCGCAGAGGGTGAACGCGACCAGCGGCGAAAGCTCACGGACTCCGAGCACCAAGAGCAGCGCGAACGCCAGCATGGCCACGGAGGCGGGATAGAGGAAGACGCGCATCAAGTGGACGGCCGAGGCGCGGCGCCAGGCGATCAAAGGGCAGATGCCGGTGAGGGCCAGCAGCGCCATCGCCAGGGGGAAATTGACCGTGTTGAAGAAAGGCGGGCCCACGGTGATCTTCACTCCCCGCACCGCCTCCGAAACCACCGGGAAGATGGTGCCCCAGAACACGGTGAAACAGATTCCCACCAGAAGCAGATTGTTGAACAGGAAGCTGCTCTCGCGGGAGACGAAGGAATCGAGCCGGCCCTCGCTCTGCAGACGCGGCAAGCGCCATACGAGCACGGTCACGGAAAAGGTGATGACCGCCCCCAGAAAAATGGCCAGCACCGTGCCCACACCGGACTTCGCGAAAGCGTGCACCGATGAGATGACGCCGCTTCGCGTCAGAAAGGTTCCAAAGATCGACAGGATGAAGGTGAGGATGATGAGGCTCATGTTCCAAACCTTCAGCATCCTCTTCTTCTCCTGGATCATTACGGAGTGAAGGAAGGCAGTGGCCGTGAGCCAGGGCATCAATGCTGCATTCTCCACCGGGTCCCAGGCCCAGTACCCTCCCCATCCCAGCTCGATATAGGCCCAGTATCCTCCCAGCAGAAGCCCCACACCGAGGAACAGCCAGGCGAACAGGGTCCAGCGGCGGGTGGTGCGAATCCAAACGTCACCTACGCGACCGGACAGCAGGGCCGCCATGGCGAATGCGTACGGAACTGCAACCCCCACATAACCCAGATAAAGGCACGGTGGGTGGATCGCCATGAGCGGGGTCTGAAGCTGGGGATTGAGCCCCTTTCCGTCCAGTGGCGTGAATCCGAGCAGATCGAATGGATTGCTGGTGAAATTCAAAAGGATCAGGAAAAAGACGGTGATCCCCGAGAGTGTGGCGACCACATAGGGGATCAGGCCGCGGTTCTGGTGCCGATTCTGAAGCACGACGATCGCCGAGAAGACCGAGAGCACCAGGACCCATAGCAGCAGGGACCCTGCGTGCCCGCCCCAGAAGGCTGCAACTTTGAAAAGCGTGGGCATCGCGCGGCTGGAGTAGGACGCCACGTACTCGACGTCGAATCGATCCGTCAGGAACAGGAAAGCGAGCGCCGAAGATGCGATGCCCAGCACGGCGGTGACGGCCAGGGAGCTTCTTTCACCGCTTGCGATCAGGGAACGGGAACGGGTCAGCGCTCCCAGAGCGGAGGCAACCAGGGACCATGCGGAGATGAGCAGCGCCAGGATGAGACAGAGACTGCCGAACTGGGGCATTCTCTACTCCAAAAGGGCGGAGGGAGTTCTGTTGCCGTGGGGGCCGGCGCCGAACCGTCGGAGACTATGGTGAGGCGGAATAGCTCGCCTTCTTCTGACTTTCATACTTGGATGGGCATTTCGCCAGGAGGGTGTGAGCCTCGAAGACTCCTTCCCGCATCCGTCCTTCCACGACGACTTCCGCATCGTCCACGAAAGTGTCCGGCAGCTCCTTGCGAAACGCCACCTTGAGAATCCCCTGACCGTCCGTCATGTTGAAGTCCGCGCCCAGCACCCCGCTTTGCTTGGAGATGCTCCCCGGGACGACTTTGCCGTTCACTCGAAAGTGGTCGTCCAGGTTAGAAGGGGGGTGTGTGAGGAATTCACTCACTGTCAGGTAGTAGACCATGCTGCCGCGAAAACTCAAGCTGACGAGGACTGAGAACGCCGCCAACAGAATGGCGACGCTGATCGCAATTTTGGGGCTAATACGGGATAACCTGCCGCCCGTCATCAAGTTGAATACTCCCAGGAGAATGCATAGTACGCGGGGATTCCAGGGAAGTCAAACCAGTTGGGATCCGAAAGGCGGGGGCAGAAAAATAGTTCTTGCGTCACCTTGACATTACGACCTGGGACACTACATTGCCTTCAGATTCCGTATATATATTTTTTTGAATGCTTACCCTGCCTGTGCATCGAAAATATATATATACAACTGAGACAGTCACAAAGCCTCCCAAACAACAACCCGAACGGGGGACCGAAAGGTCCCCCACCCCCCTCCTCTGAGAGCCGCTGAAGGCCCGTCGCATTGTGCCGGTAAAGTCCTGACTTCACAAGACGTTGACATCCGAAGGTTCCGATCGTAGACTGCCACGACCTTTCCAGGATGGTGCACTCAAATGTTCAAACAGGCCATTGACCGGCTCGAGAAGGAGCTTCGTCAACTCGAGCACGAATACCGCCACGACCTCCCCAAGGAGATCAAGAAAGCCCTGGCGATGGGAGATCTGAGAGAAAACGCCGAGTATCATGCGGCGCTTGAGCGCCAGAGCTACGTCAAGGCGAAGATCGGCAACATCAAAAAGCGTCTTCAGGAGATCTCGATGATCCGGATCGAGGCACTTCCCAAGGACAAGGTTGGCCTCGGCTCCACCGTCGTCCTCTACGATCTCAAAGAAGACAAGGAAATCCGCTATGACCTGGTGTTTTCCGAGGATGCCGATGTTTCGCGTGGCTTTATCTCGATCACCTCACCCATCGGAAAAGGGCTCGCCGGACGATGCGAGGGCGATGAGGTCACTATCCAGGTTCCCAGTGGAGTCAAGCATTTCGAGATCAAGTCTCTCCTAACGGCGCACCAGAAGGGAGCCGCGGCGTCCGAGGCGAGTGAAGAAGAGGAATAGTCGACGATGAACCGCCGGGAATTCCTGGATCTTCTCTCCCGGAAGGTCCTGGTGCTGGACGGCGGCCTCGGAACCCTGCTTCTCGATGACAAGATCCCCGGCCCGGGCTTCTGCCCCGAAGTCCTTCTGTTGAATTCCATGGAGGATGTGGTCGCCATCCACGCCCGCTATGCGCGCTCGGGTGCCGATTTGCTCCTCACCAACACCTTCGGCGGAAACCGAGCGCGCCTCCAGGCGGCGGGTCTGGTGGACCGGCTGGAAGCAATCAACCGCAAGGGAGTGGAGGCTGCACGGAAGGCGGGCGGATCACGCTGCCTGGTAGCGGCGGACATGGGGCCCACGGGGTTGTACCGAAAGGGGAAGCGGCGGCCTCCATCGGGCAAGGTGCGCGAAGTCTTTCGGGAGCAGGCTGCCGCTCTGCTTGCGGGAAAGCCCGATCTCTTCGCCCTTGAGACATTCGCCGACCCAAAGGAGATTGGATTGGCATTGGAAGCCGTTCGAAAGGTTTCCGATCTGCCGGTGGTGGCGATGATGACTTTCGCGGGAGCCACGACCGCGATGGGCTTCGATGCGGCCCTATGCCGTGAGACTTGCCTGGCGGCAGGCGCCGACGTGGTGGGTGCCAACTGCTGCTCGGGCGCCAAATCGGTTCTTGAGGCGCTCAAGGCGATGTCCTCCGGCAAGGCGATTCCGCTGGCGGCGGAGCCGAACGCAGGGTTGCCGCGGTGGTTCAAGGGAAAAAGCCGGTATCAGGAGGATCCGTCCGTGCTGGTCCGTTACGCGCCCCGTTACGTCCGTGAAGGTGCCCGGCTCATCGGCGGTTGCTGTGGTACGACGCCCGCCCATATTTCTGCCCTGAAGAGGGCACTGGTCTGAGGACAATGATGATGCTGATTCATCCTGAGCGAAGCCGGAAGGCCACGCTACTATTGCTTTGCCTTTTCAATGCCTTCCTTGCTTCATGCGCCCCCGAAGTGGACGTAGAAAAACTCTTCGTGCAGGCAAATTCGGAGGATTACGAAGAGCGGGTCGAGGCGCGACAGAGATTGGGACAACTGGTGGAAAAAGGGGACGTGGAGCCATTCGCCCGCGGTCTCAAGAGCCGCAACGCGGAGACCCGCGTTCAATGCATCATGCACCTCCTGGCCATTCAGAATCCCGCATCCAAAAAACCGCTGGTGGAGGAGCTGGAGCTCTCCAGACGCTTCAACGTGTTTTACAACCCCATCCGACTGGTTCCCGTCTCGGATCCGAGCGACAGTCGAATCATGGTGGCCAACATCCTCTGGTCCAAAGGGGGAGATCCGAAAGCGGCGGAGACTCTCGCGGAGGGCTACGGGAAGGAGCCCGACGTGGATACCCGCGTCGCTACGGTATTCGCCCTGGGTGCACTCCACGACCCGTCCGCCATCCCCGCTTTGAAGAGGGCCCTGAAGGACAAGGATCTGAAGGTGGTCAAGGCGGCCCTGGAGGGCCTCGTTTTGATGCAGGCGCCGGAGATCTCGCAGAGCCTCCTGGAGGGGCTCTCCGATTCTCAGGAGGAGGTGCGGGCCAACAGCGCTTCCGCCCTGGGTGGATTTCATGATCCCCCGGTCGGTGCGGCGCTGCTGCAGGCCATTCACAAAGATCCATCCATAAAGGTCAGAGTGGCGGCTCTCAGGGCCCTCCCCGGTGCCATCGGATTCGGCGCTTTCACTCCGGCTTTGGGCGTTCTGAGGGATGCACATGCCTCCGCCGAGTTAAAGGCGGGAGCGGTCACCGCCCTCCAGAGTCTTACCGGCCAGGATTTTGGAGAGAATGCGGCGAGTTGGTCCCGCTGGTGGGAGCACAACAAAGCCACCCTGGGGCAGTAGAGGAACCGATGTCACTCGCCTTCCACGAAAAGGTGGTCCAGGTCCTGAAACAGGGCAAGCGCCTTGCCATTGCCACCGTCATCCACACTTCCGGCTCCACCCCGAGGAAGGGTGGCGCCCGAATGGCGGTCCTGGAGGATGGCGGGCTGCTCGACTCCATCGGCGGTGGAGCGTTGGAAGCGCTGGTGGTGGAGGATGCGAAAAGACTGATCCTCTCCGGCGGATCGATGCTGAAGGAGTACCTCCTCAAGGAGGGCAACGAGCCTGAGTGCACCGGGATGATCTGCGGAGGACGGGTTCGCGTCCACCTTCAGGTGGAGCTCCCTCCGGAGCGCCTTCTGATTTTTGGAGCCGGCCACGTGGGGGCTGCCCTCGCAGCTCTGACGCCGCCTCTGGGCTTTGCGACCACCGTGCTCGACGACCGGGAGAGCTTTCTGGTGCCGGCGCGCTTTCCCGAAAGTGTGGAGCTGCGTCGCATGGGACCCGGATTCTCCGGAGACCTGCCGTCAGTGGACGCCTCCACCTACGTGGCGATTGTGACCCGGTGCCATCGGACGGATCTGGAGGCCCTGCGAAGAGTCCTCGAAACCTCCGCCGGCTATATTGGGTTGATCGGAAGCCGGCGGAAGGTGCGGTTGATCCTTGACCGCCTCCGGACCGAGGGGTTTTCAGAATCTCGCCTGAGCGGGTTGCGCGCCCCCATCGGAGTTCCCATCGGAGCCTGCACGCCGGAAGAGATTGCCGTGAGCATCGCAGGGGAGATGGTCCAGTTCCGCCGAGGCCTCGTTTCTCCACGCTCCGCGGCACTCCCCGTCGGCTTGCCCAGGAGCGCTGAGAGACATCTCAGGCGCGAACCCTGAACAGCTTTCCAGGCGGGCGGAGCGGAATCCGTCGACCTACTCGCCTGACTCCAGCACTTTTCCAGTCGTCCGACCCAGCCTCAACAGGAAAAGGGTTGTGAGGATCTTGATTCCAGCCCGGATGGTGCCGCTGACCGTGCCGGTAATCTTGGAGACCCCCACCCGGCGCCGGTAGCTCACCGGGACTTCCATGGATCGCCAACCGGCCAGGGCGGCTCTTGCCTGCATCTCGACGGTCCAGCCGAAATCCGTATCTTTCATACCCAGTTCCATCAGAGGACCGTAGCGGGCAGCGCGAAAGGGGCCGAGGTCCGTGTAACGCACGCCGTAGAGCGCCCGAAGAAGAAACGTAGCAAGTCGATTGCCGAGTCTGGCCTGAGGCAGAAGGGCGCCTGCCTCCGCACGGCCAAGGGTGCGCGAGCCGATCACCAGATCGAATCCTTCCTCCTGGATCGGAGTCAGCAGCCGGACCATCTCGTCGGGATGGTCGCTGAAATCACCGTCCAGGAAAACCACGATATCCGGCGGATGGCTTCGGAGGTACGCGAGCCCCGCAAGACATGCCGAGCCATAGCCGCGGCGGGTTTCGGTGAGGACCGTGGCCCCCTCCGCCGCGGCGATGCGGGCCGTGGCGTCGGTGGAGCCATTGTCGACGACGACGATTTCGCGCGCCAGATTGCCTGGAATGCCGCGCAGCACCAGCGAAATTGATTTTTCTTCATTGAAAGCCGGAATGATGATGCAGATGCTCGGAGGCGGGGAAGGCACTCCGCGCTTGGTGAACTCGTCAGTGAGCGTCATACGTGCCTCTCACTTTTGCAGGCCTCACCACCGGGTGCTAATATGCGCCGCGGCCGGGTACCGTAACCCCTCGTTGTGGAGCGAAATGCCGGAGCCTTCCGAGCGAAAGCGTACCCAGGGAGTTCTTCTCGACCTGCTGGAATCCATGCGTCCCCAGCAGTGGGTAAAGAACCTCCTCCTGCTGGCGCCCCTCCTGTTCGCCAAGAGCCTGGGTGACCGGACGAGACTCTTCGAAGCCCTCCTGGCCTTCATCATTTTCTGCGCGTTGTCATCGGGCGTATATCTGCTCAACGACGTCCTGGATCTCGAGAAGGATCGAAAGCACCCGCTCAAGTCCAAGCGGCCCATCGCCTCCGGCCGACTGAAAGTGAGCATTGCGGTCGTCCTCCTGGTGATTCTCCTGCTGGGGGCACTCGCGGCCGGCTTCGCGCTCTCCCGTTACTTCGGGGCGGTGGGGCTGGCCTACGTCCTGCTCAACCTGGGGTACTCATTCTGGCTCAAGGAGATGGTCATCTTGGATGTGATGATCATCGCATTTGGGTTCGTCCTCAGGGCTCTGGCGGGAGCGCTGGCCATCCAGGTAGACATTTCCCCCTGGCTCATTCTCTGCACGATCATGCTTTCGCTCTTTCTCGCTTTCTGCAAACGCCGCCGGGAGTTGGAGCTGTTGGCAGGCGGGGCCCACGATCATCGACCCGCCCTGAGAGAGTACTCGGTGGCATTCCTCGACCAGATGATTTCCATCACCACTGCCTCAACGGTGGTTTGTTATTCCTTCTACACCATCTCCCCGGAGGTAGAGCAGAAACTGGGGACCCACCATCTGTTTGTCACTATTCCCTTCGTCCTCTATGGAATTTTCCGCTACCTCTACCTGGTTCATCAAAAGGGTCAGGGAGGGAACCCCGCCTCCTCGCTTCTCACCGACCGACCGCTGTTGATCTGCGTTGCTCTTTGGGCGCTGGTGGTGGCGGCCATCCTGTATTTTGATACCTTTCGGTAATTGCAAGTCGAGAAGCCTGACGCTACAATAGCCGCGAAAAGCCCGTCTGGACCGAACTTTCCCGGAGCTGCCGATGTCCTCATCCCGTGTTGCCGTGATCCGAACCGAGCCGACCACGGTGCTCAGCGATTATCGACGCCTCATGCACCTGGCAGGGTACCGTCAGGTCCTCGATCCCGCCATTCCGCTTCTGTTGAAGCTGAACCTTTCCTGGACCAAGTACTTTCCATCCTGCTCCAGCCAGCCATGGCAGCTGGAAGGGGTGCTGGGTACGCTCAGGCAGGACGGGTACCCCGATGCCCTCCTGACACCCGTGGAGAACAAGACAGTCGTGACCGAGCCGTGGGCGGGGGCAAGGGACAATCGGTGGCTCCCCGTGCTGGATCGGTTCGGCCTGAAGTTCCAGCCCCTCACGGAAGTGAGCTGGATGGTCTATCGGTTCAAGTCACCGTTATTGCGATTGAACCAGATCTTCCCCGAGGGGATTGAAATCCCCTCCATCTACCCGGGCAGGAACATCCTGCACCTCCCCACCGTCAAGACACACGGGCATTCCACTACCACGGGTTCCATCAAGAACGCCTTCGGAGGCCTGCTCAAGGAAGTGCGCCATTACGCCCACAAGTACATTCACGAAGTGCTGGTGGACCTCATGATGATGCAGCGGGAGCTTCACCCGGCCGTATTCACCGTCATGGACGGGACAGTCGCGGGGAACGGCGCTGGACCGCGCACCATGGTCCCGGTGGTCAAGGATGTGATCCTTGCCTCGGCCGATCCAGTGGCTATCGATGCGGTCGCCGCAAAACTGATGGGATTCGATCCCATGACCATCCCTTACCTGCGAATCTGCCACGACCGGGGCCTTGGGGTCGCCGATCCGGCACAGATCGAGATGGTCGGAGATTCCGTGGCAGGGGAGAGCTGGGGATTCAAGACGAGCAAGAGCCTGGTCATCTGGGGCGACCAAATGCTCCGACTGGGGCCGCTGCGATTTCTGGAGAAAGTGGCGCTGCATTCACCGCTCGTCGTTTGGGCCCCCTTCGCCTCCAATGTCTACCATGACTGGATCTGGTACCCGACGATAGGCCGGGCCAGGATTTCCCGCTTCAGGAACACCAAGTGGGGTCGAATGTTCGACGAGCGCTACGGGGGCGGATCTCCCATGGGGGCAGGCCAGACGGCGGCTTTCCCGGCTTCCTCTCCTGGCCCAGCCCGCTGAAGTTTCGGGCTGCTGATCATTCCGGAGGGGTGCCCGTTTGCCGTCGCGCGAGAATCGAGCGCCTTCTCCTGGCTTGGCCCTCGCGCTGGCAGTCCTGGCGATTTCCTGGGGTTCCATCCTAGTAAGGCTGTGCGCCGCACCCCCCCTGTCGATTGCCTGCTATCGGAATGCCATCGCAGCTGTGCTGCTGGCGCCGTTTGCCTGTCGCAAGATCTTCTCTTCCCGCCTGCTTCCCGGCACGCTCGGACGCATCCTTCTGGCCGGTGCCTTCCTGGCAGTTCATTTCGGCGCCTGGATCTGGTCACTCGAGCTTACCAGCATCGGGAGCTCGGTAGTGCTGGTCTCGACCCAGCCTCTCTTCGCTGCGCTGGCTTCTGGATTCGCCCTCGGGGAGCGGGCTCACCCCAAGGTGTTCGTGGGAATGTCGCTCTGTCTGACGGGAACGCTGCTCATTTCGCGGGCCGACTGGGGCGTTTCCGGAGAACGCCTGCTGGGCGACGCCCTGGCTGTGGTGGCGGCCGCCGCCGGAGCAGCCTGCTTCGTGGTGGGGAGATCGGTTCGCAACCAGATCCCGTTCCTGGATTATTTTTTTCTCCTGTGCGCCACCGCCGCGGTTCTGCTGGCAGCGGCTGCCGTGGCCATGGAACAACCCCTCACGGGCTTCGTGGCCAGCGATTATCTCTGGCTGACCGCAATGGCCATCTTCCCCACTCTGATAGGGCACGGCTGCCTCAACTGGGCGGTGCGACATCTCAGAGTGTATCTCGTCAACCTGACAGCCTTCGGCGAGCCCGTCCTGGCCACTTTTTATGCCTGGATTCTCTTTAGAGAGCCCGTTACGCTAGCACTCCTGTCGGGGGGTGTCCTGATTGCCATCGGCATCCTCTTCTCGATTCGAGCCCCGAGCCGCCTGCCTGCTGGAGCCCACTGAATTGGCCTCGACCCGATCCTCCGGAGTGGTTTCGCTCCGTCTCAGCTCCTCGCTGACCGAGGTTCGCGGAATCGGACCGCGCCGGGCGGAGAGTCTGGCAATGGCGGGAATCGTCACCGTGGAGGATTTCTTGATGTACCTCCCGTTCCGTTATGAAGACCGTAGTCGCTTCATCCCGGTCGCCCAGCTCTCGGCGAACTCACCGGCGACGGTTCGAGGGACGATACGAAAGGCCCGACTGAAGAGAACTCGGATTCGCGGATTCACCCTGTACGACCTTCACCTGGAGGACGAGAGCGGCGAAGTGGCCGCACGATGGTTCAACCAGCCCTATTTGAGGAATGTCCTGAAGGATGGCGCACGAGTCGTGCTTCATGGAGTTCCCTCTACTATGGAAAAAGGGACCCGGCGAATTCTGTTCAAGAACCCTCAATTCGAGGTGCTCGGAGAGGATCCCGAGGGCATCCACACAGGCCGCATCGTGCCAATCTACAGGCGCATCGCGGAGCTCTCCACGCGCTCTTTACGCACCCTCCTGCATCGGGCGCTCGCCGCCCTTCCCGAAATATTGGAAGACCCGCTTCCTGATACCGCGGTCCGTCGTTTATTGCTCGAGGATCGTGCCAGCGCCCTGAGGCATGTGCATTTCCCCCCTCCTGGGACCGAGGCTTCACTCCTGGAGCAGGGACTCACGATCTCGCACCGGAGGCTGGCCCTTGAGGAGTTGTACCGCTTGCAATGCGCCTTCGCCCGCGCACGCAGCGCGCGCGGCTCCCGGGCGGGACTGCCGTGCCCGCTCCCACCCGAGGCCCAGGAGGCGCTGACCGCCCTCGCCCCCTTCACTCTGACACTTGCCCAGAAACGGGCCCTGGCCGAAATCCTGGCGGACCTTGCCAGGTGTGTTCCCATGGGCAGGCTGCTTCAAGGCGATGTCGGCTGTGGCAAATCAATGGTGGCTCTCCTGGCGGCGGTTGCGGTCATGCAGAAGGGGTATCAGGCAGCCTGGATGGTCCCCACCGAAATCCTGGCGGAGCAGCACGCTCGCCGCGCGGCCGATATCCTCAGCGAGACGCCCCACTCGATCGCCCTGCTCACATCTCAATCGCGAATCTCTTCGCGAGGCGATCTCCTGGCATCGATCGAAAACGGTCGAACCGGCCTGGTCATCGGAACCCATGCTCTAATTCAGGATGCGGTTCGTTTCCGGCGGCTGGCACTGGTGGTGGTGGACGAACAGCATCGATTCGGTGTCCGACAGAGGCAAGCTCTGGGGGGGAAGGGCAGCAATCCGCACCAGCTGTTCATGACCGCTACCCCAATCCCGCGCTCTCTGGCCATGGCGCTCTACGGAGACCTGGATGTCTCTCTCATCGACGAGATGCCCCCTGGCCGAGTGCCCGTCAGGACCGCTATCCGGGCGCCTGAGGACCGGGAGAGAATCTACCGTTTCATTCGGGCGGAAGTGGGACGCGGGGGACGGGCGGCCATCGTGGTTCCGGCCATCCGTGACTCCAAGCCCGTGCCAGAGGGTTCGGCCCTGAGCACTTTCCGCCACCTCTCCTCCAACGTGTTCCCCGACCTTCGCGTCGGGCTTCTGCACGGAAAACTCTCCGGGGAAGCGCGCGGGCGAATCATGCAGGAATTCGCCAGCGGAGTCGTCCAGGTGCTCGTAACGACCACAGTGTTGGAAGTGGGGATGGACGTGCCCGATGCTTCCATCGTAGTCGTGGAGCAGGCGGATCGGTTTGGATTGGCCCAGCTTCATCAGATTCGAGGTAGAGTCGGAAGGGGAGTCCGTCCTTCCTGGTGCATTCTGATTCCTGCGAAGGAAATATCATCGGAGGGCGCGGCGCGTCTCAGAGTCCTTACCGAGGTATCGGATGGATTTGAGATCGCGCGTCGAGATCTTTCAATGCGCGGCTGCGGGGAATTGCTCGGAGTCCGCCAGTCGGGGAGCCCTGATTTGCGAATCGCCGATCTTCCGCGCGATCTCGATCTTCTCGAGTTAGCTCGCGCGGAACTGAACGCCTCATGCAACCAATCCAGTGAGTCCTGAAGTGTAGGTCTCGAAACCTGCCCTCCCGGACCTAGAGAATTCTTCTCGGCTAAGGGATGAACTTCATAGTTCTGGGTGTGTCCGGGTTGTTTCATTCTGTTCGAAGTGCACCTGCTTCCCCCGCCCTCGACTTAATTTGTAACTGGTTTCATTCGAATAACTTAAGATCCAAAATACGAAATTGACACTCCGCAAGCGTCAACAAACTGAAACGAGTTTTTCTCTTGACAAGCAACTAGTTACGCCGTATTGTACCACGCATACGGACGGGCAAATGACTTGGGTGCGGTGGTATCCATCCAGAAACTGGACACGGCCATCATCTAAGCTCTGGTCTTCGAGGAATGAAGGGGTTTGACGGTTCCCGGCCCGGGAACTGCCAAGCAAGAGGCGGGGTGTCAGATAACAGCTATGGCGAACAGCTCGAGGTGCATTCGGATGAAACCCGACACGCCTCTCTGCCGGTTTTGCGGAGGTAGAAAACCCGGTAACTGCTTCGCGCGTCAAATATACGACGCCCCTTCGGTGCTGTCAATCCCGAAATTGTAACTTTTCAAGTCTCTGGGGGCGGGATTCCCAGAGAGGGATATCCCCATTTCGAAAAGGAAATGGGAAGTCGAGCTCTATTCAAGGCCGGATCGCTACAGAATCGTATCTGATTCACCCCTGTTCTTGAAGCGCGATGAAACTCGATGACTTGGGCCTCGGGCCCGGGGAGGTTGGTTGATGCGGAAGTGTCTTGTGCACGTCGCCGCCGCATGGGTCTTGTGCGCCCTGGCACTCGTCTCGCCAGTTCTGGCGGTTCCTCCCATTGCCGAGAAGGAGCACGACCCCTCCACCGCGGGGGACTACCGCATCGGAGTCGGAGATGTGCTGAATATCCAGGTCTGGAAAGAAGTTGACCTGACTCGCTCGGTTCCTGTTCGGCCTGACGGAAAGATCTCCTTTCCCCTCCTGGACGATCTTCAGGCGGCGGGGCTCACGCCCCTGGAACTGAAGCTGGTGCTGACCGAGCGGTTGAAACAGTACCTGAGCGAGCCGCGGGTCACCGTGCTCGTGGAGGAAGTGAACAGTTACAAGGTGTACGTGATGGGTCAGGTGGTTACACAGGGCGCCCTGATCTTGAAGAACAAGACGGATCTCCTTCAGGTGATCTCGCTGGCGGGGGGATTCACCCCCTTCGCGAAAAGGAAGGAGATCATCATCATTCGGAACAATGGCAAGAATGGCGCCCGGATCACGGTCAACTACGAAAAAATTCTCAACGGCAAAAACCCGGAGCAGAACCTGGTTCTCGAGCCCGGGGACACGGTGGTCGTGCAGTGAAAGGACGAACTCGCCATCCCCGCCGACAGCTGGCGATGGGCTTCTCGCTGGGACTGATCCTGGCGGCCTGGACTGGAATTGCCCGAGGCCAGGCGCTCGCCGTGGGGACCCAGGGACCTGACGAGTTTCATCTGACCGCCACGGTGGGGGAGCGTACCAACTCCAATGTCTTCTTTGCGGCGGGTGAG